>Ga0210395_10001382_pt1 | contig 18844 bp, 20 predicted proteins | sample IncBWH4OmetaG_FD_150861 | JGI IMG/M metagenome (GOLD analysis project Ga0210395, IMG submission 150861) | Forest soil microbial communities from Barre Woods Harvard Forest LTER site, Petersham, Massachusetts, United States - Inc-BW-H-4-O ...
ACACCTTTAATGGCGCCCTTAACAAAGATGGATTGGTCCGCCAAAGGTTTAATATTCAGCTCCGGCGGCACGAGCGTTTTGATAAACGGCAACAGAGCGTTGATTCCAGAAATGATGCTTAGGGTCGAGGTATTGCCGTTCTTTTGGACGGTCAAGAGGGAGGACCGTTGGCCGTTCACACGCACAATGTTCGTTTGCGGCGGAAACCCGTCGCGCACCCAAGCGACGTCACTAATATATATGGTCGTGTTGCCAATCGTTTTAACCGGGATGCGATTGAGTTGTGCGATGGTCTGAGGAGCCGCATTGGCGATGTCGACGTCATACTCCTTGGTGCCGATTTTGGATGTTCCCGTTGGGAGAATCAGGTTCTGTGCTGAAATTGCGGTGACCACGTCCAACGGAGAGAGCCCTTTCGCCTGCAAGGCCTGAGTGTTCAGGTCCACTTGTACCTGGCGCTGCTTTCCGCCATATGGATACGGGACCGCGGCGCCTTGCACGGTCACCAACTGGGGGCGGATGGTCATGAGACCATAATCGTTGAGGGCCTGCTCCGATGTGCCCTGGCCGGAGAGCCCGAGTTCGAGGATGGGGACCGTGGAGGCGCTATAGCTGATGATCAAAGGAGGCGTGGTGCCAGCGGGCAACTGTCTGAGTTGCGTTTGGGAGTTTGAGGTGATCTGAGCAATGGCCTTGTCGATACTCACTGAGGGTTGAAAGAACACTTTCACCACGGCGATACCATAAAGTGATTGGGACTCTATGTGCTCGATGTTATCGACCGTGGTGGTGAGGTTGCGCTCGGTGATAGTGACGATCCTGTCGGCCAAGTCTTGCGGTTCCATACTGTTGTAGTTCCAAATAATGCTGACGACCGGGATGTTGATATCCGGAAAGATGTCCGTGGGCGTGTGAACGATTGCCAGAGCCCCAAAGAGGAAGATCAAGATCGCGAGCACGATAATCGTGTACGGCTCTTTCAGCGCCAGCCTAACAATCCACATCATGGCTTATATCCCCAATTCCGTCCGGCCTGGCCGGACTGCAACATTCAAATAGGCTCTACGACTTGTGCTTCGGAGTCCTTGCATCCAGGGTCGAGACCAGTTGCTGGGCCGCTGGGGGTACGGGGACTTTTCCGGACAGGACGATGTCCCTCGCAGGAATCTTCCTGCCATAAACGCGTTCATTGTCGCCGTTGTCAGGCCGAATTGTGGAACCTTCGAGGGAGACTCCGGCAAACAGGCCGCGTGCCCTTGAGTAGCTCAAGATCTCGGAACGCATAGTCGCGTCTGTTTCGGCGGAAGTATCGCGACCGACCGGGCCAGCGGCCGCGGAAGCGTCGCCTCCTAGCTTGACCTTGCTGGCGAGAATGCCCCTCGCGCCACTTTCATTCATAACGAGCAGGACAAAATCCGTGGCCTGTCCACCGATCTGAAGGCCGAAGCTGCCGCCCTCCAGAGCCATCATTGTGGGAGCGCCCCACGGTCCCCGGAAATCTTCACCCTTGCGGCACGACATGGCGCCGCGGCCGTAGCTTCCGCCAACGATGAATGCGGCCTTTAGAACGGAGGGGAAGACAACGACGCAATCTGCTTTGTCGAGTAGGTCCTGCGGAATGTTGTCGGGAACGTCGAGAATCTCTTTCAAAACCGTTCCACAATTCTTCAATCGGTCGTCATCTTTGGCTTGGTCCGCCGCGCTCGCCACTTCAGCGAAGAGCGGTCCAAAAACAAATAGGATACAGCTCAGACAGGTCAGAAACTTTCGCATGTGATTTCCCTCAAGTTGATTTTGTTGCTTCGGGCGCTAAAGGATGCAGGCTGGATGCCATTGCAAAGAGCGAGCTAGAGTATCCGTAAGTGGTTGAAAACAAGGAGCCTTAGGAAGAAGAGTCCGAAATCAGGCGTAAAAGGCTGAGGGGCGAAGAGTCCGGCACATTGGATGATTGTCAACGCGCTGACAGTGTGGCTTTCAGGATGGAAGGCGCCATTCGAAAAAGGAAGAACCGATGTGAACAGGAGGCTTTTGCAGCATTCTGGGGTCACGCGGGTATCAGAACACGCCTGTTCTGGAATGTTTTTAGGAGCTCAAAGTCGGGGAGGCATCGAAATTGCATTTGACGACGAGAATGGTTACATCATCGTTGAAGTCATCGCCGCAAAAATCTGCCGCTGCGTTATAGATATTGGTCATCAGGTCCTCGGCGGAGAGCGAAGAACCGCTGCGCACGGTTGCGGAAAGGCGCTCCATGCCGAATTCTTCGCCAACCTGGTTCTCCGCCTCCGTGACGCCATCGGTATAGAAAACCAACACGTCGCCGGCCAAAAGGTCGACGGAGTCCAGTTCACACATTTCATCTGGAGATAATCCGATCGGTGGACAAGACGAATCTAGGTGCGTAATCGTGCCTGCGTTTGGTCGAAACAAAAGCGCGGGATTGTGGCCACAGTTCACATATTGCATTATCCGTTTGCTTGTGTCGATTTCCGCAAGCAGCAAGGTGACGTACCGTTCGTCGTCCGACACGGAGTGGATGCCCGTGTTCAAGCGCACGACTTGATCGAGCATGTTTCGATCATGGTTCGCCTCGAGACGCAGGGCCGCCGCCGTGGCGGACATCAAGAGGGCGGCGGGAACACCTTTTCCGGATACGTCGGCAATCATGATCTGCGTGGTGTGCGCGTCGATGGGGAAATAGTCGTAGTAATCGCCACCTACGCCGCGCGCGGGGTGCATCATCCCGGCTATTTCGAGCCCAGCGATGGATGGCTTGCCCGAGGGAAGAAACAAGCGCTGGACTTGGGCCGCCAGCTCTACGTCCTTGAGGAGGTCATCCCACTGCTGCTGAACGGTCTTGGCAAGCTCTTCCCTCTGTGCCATATACCGCTGGATGACAAACACAACAAAGCCGAAGCACAACATCGCGGAGAGATTGTGGAAGATCCGCAGTCCCGGAACTATACCTCTCGGAGAGTCATAGTCATGGAACAAGACACAAACGACGATGAGGCCGTAGCTGACCCTTTTGCGCAGAAAAATCGCGCCGAGGGCGATAGGGAGTATGTAAAGGTAAACGAGCGAAATCGAAACAACGGCGTGGTCGGCATAGGCGACTGCGCTAAGGGCCCCCAACACCAACGCAATGGGCAGCCAAGCCGGCCCATTTAAGGCTACATCCTTCCGGAGAAGCGAGTGCAATAGAACCCTTTCGCGCAAATCGCGCGCTTTAGCGGGTATCAGAGATTGAGTCGTGGTACTCATTTCGGATCCGTGTCAAAAAAACTGCTACACCTTGAGACGGTTTCAGAGATCAAAACTATTCCGCCTTCCGTGGGCTTGGCACCATGTAGCCATCCGTAAGGGTCTTGAGGAAAGCGACAAGGGCATCTTCTTCCTGGTCCGTCAGTTTCAGGTTGCCGAGCTGCCGTTTGTTGAGATTGGTCGAGTCTTCGGGCGCCGGCCAGCAGGTGATCTTCTCGCCGGGATCGCCTGGCTTGCACTTGGGCAGGACATCGCGCGTGTTGTAGAAATGCACGACCTCTTTCAAGCTCTTGAAGTAACCGTTGTGCATGTAGGCTTTCACAAAGCTCGGCGTGGGACGCATGTCTACATTGCGCAAGGTGGGTACTTGGATTTTTGCGTCGAACTTCGGCGCGAGTTTGATCCACTCGGAATCCGGATTCAGTTGGCCGCTGTCACTTTGCAGTGTGCGAAGGAAGGAGCCGACTCCTGTATCGATGTACGCCGCTCCGGCGGGATTGGGACTGTAGCTGCGCTGGTCGGGCTGCTCCTCGTAGAAGTATTGCAATCCCGGATTTCGGGGGACGCCGAGATTGCTGGCGGTAAAGTCCGTAAAGAGAGGCTCTTCGCCGGGCCCGCCGTCGCGATGACACTCGTTGCATCGCGCTGTGCTGCGGAACAGCGCATAGCCCAATGCTTCCTGCGGCGTGAATTGGTCTTTTCCTGCTTGCACATAGTCGTACTTCGACGTGAAAGGACTCACCTCTGGCGAGAATTCGTATGCGGAAATGGCCAGCCCGAATTCGTCGTAGACATGATCGGCTCGACTTCGGTCTGCTCCATTCAAGTGGACCGGCTGTTGATCATTCGCGGGTGGCGGACCTGGAGTCGTGCAGATCTTTTCCACGTCGGCCGGCCAGTGCATGTTGAACGAGTCTGCGCCCCACACGGTCTCAAAGAGCTTCCGATAGGGAGCGCTGGAAAGGCGGTACGCAACACAGGCCGAATCGGGCAAGCCCATTTCTACGGGATTCGTTGGCGGTCCCTGCGCTTGTTCGGCGCTGGGATTCTGCAGGCGGTAGCCGCTCGCGCGCATATCCCAGAAATTGCCGCCGACAAAGTCACCCTGGAGTGCGTTGTAGTGGAGCACCGGCGCGAAGGGCGCGTACATGTAGCTCTGCGGCTTTCGATTGCTGAAACGCGTTCTCACGGAACCCGGGTACGACACGGTTGCCTCATTCAAAGATTGAATCGGCCCGGTGAATCCTGTCTCCGGCGTATGACAGAAACTGCAAGCCTCGTTCTGATGGACCGAGAGATGTTTATCGAAGAGCAGTAACTTTCCCAGGGTGCGAACCTGTCCTTGGCGATCGAGCGTGGCGTGTTCCATCTGGCTCAGAGTATTGGCCTCGATCCGGTCCACTTCGGCAACGACCTTCGCCACATCCTGATCGAACGAGGGAGGCATCTGACCGACGAGATTGCTCGGAGATTTTGCTTCGCCGGAAATGGCTGCAGCAGCCTGAGGTTTGTTGGCCGCTGAGATCAAGAGCGTGCCGAATGTGAGAAGACTGTATAGAAACACGGCGAGATCTTGATTTCGCACTGAACTGGCTCTCCTCTCAATACGGTGGTCGCGAACCTCTGTTCAAAAAGGCTTCGTGGCCCTCGTGAGCATGTCAGGAAGCTTCACTGGCCGCGAAGGGTGCCCGGCTCGATGTCATTACGGCGCGCCAGGTCTTCAAGGTCGTCGAGCTGCGATTGTGTTTCGTTCACCCGCTGCTGCAAGATTTCAATGCCAGCTTCAGGAGTAACGGCGAAGTCCTCGTCGACCAGATTTATGCCGCCTGCTGATTGCCTAAGATTTCGCGCGTCGTCGAGCGCTTGCCGGTATTCGCGAAGCTGCGTCTGCCGGTATTCAAGTTCGTCCCGCAGGTTTGCCGCCTGTGCGGCGTACCAGTCTGGGTCCTGGGTTCTCAGGTTCTGCGCGGACGCAGGTGCCGAAGCTGGCTTTTCGTCGCGCTCCCGGCCAACGATGGAGATCGGCCCGAGATTGTGTAGTTTGTCGAGATCGTCATTAGTCCAGACCAACTTGCTCTGGCGGTCCGTCCCTGCGTGCGGCCCGTTGGCCGCACGCAATGGGATGGCTATTGAAATGAGCCCGAAAGTGACGGCGGCGTACATGTAGCGAGTCATGTTAGACACCGTTACTTCTTCGAAGAGCCTGGAGGAAAGTTCTTGAACATTTTGTCCACGCCCTTGTCCAGATTCTTGATGTTCTTGTCGGAGTTGTTGGAGAGTGTGTCGCTCGACGAGCCTCTCCAGATCAGTTGCTTGGTCTTGGTATCGAATAGATCGACTACCACCGTGCCCACTCTATATGTTTCGGTTGTGGTTGTTGCCTCTCCAAGACCTCCGCCTCCAAAGCGTCGCCAGCCCCAACCTCCTCCAAAACCGTTATAGAAGGTATTCAAGGTCTGCTGATCGTGGGTCATCTCCATGGCTATGATGGAAACATCACCACCGGAATCCACCTGGGTCCAACCTTTTGCTGCCAAGGCGGCATTGACGGCAGCTTTGATTCGACCGACGTCCAGGGCGTCTTTCGTCTTAACTTGTTCCCACGAGTAGGTCTTGTACTGGCCGAAGTTGGCGTTTCGATCGAAATCGGTCTTCACCTGCTGCGCTGACAACTTGCCTGCGAACAACAACATCATTCCCATCAAAACGAACACTGCTTTTTGCAATTTCATAATTCCTCCTTTCAGACATTTCGAAATAGATTCGGTGCGTCGAGCCACACACCCAGGAAAGGCAATAGGGTTGCCAAACCTGTTGATTGCGTAAGCGACTGAAAGTAGAAGCCGACTACAAGCGATGGCGCAGTGCGCTATGCCAGCCCGTTAAACAGAGCGTCCGCATGCGGACAGCCCTAGTGATGCTATTTATTTAAGTGTGCGGCGAACGGCTGCGGATTCGCATCGGCTGGAGGAAAGAGCTTGGTGCATCTGATGACAAATGAATGGACTTGGTCAATCGATGGAAGGATCGATCCTCGCAGAATGGCAATGCTGCTATGCGGAAACGAAGTCCTTCTTGGTGCGTGAGATGCCCAGCTTCTGCATGCGGAAGTAAAGCGTGGACCTCTTGATTCCCAAGCGTGCGGCCGCCCCGTTGGGACCAGCGACGACCCAGCGAGTCTGCTCGAGAGTCTTGCGAATGTGGTCTCGCTCCGCATCCTCCAGGGTAATTGGCCCAAGGGATTCCGGTTCGGCAGCACTCCTCAAAGTCTCGAGAGGTGGGTGCAAGGCGTTGCCGGAGGTGAGGATTACGCTTCGCTCGATGAAATTCTGAAGCTCGCGAATGTTCCCCGGCCACTGATAGGATGTGAGTGCAGACATCGTTTCAGGGGGAATGTGTTCGATTTGTCTGCCCATACGGCGGGCGTAAATCTCGACATAATGTTCCACCAGCGCTGGAATGTCTTCGCGACGCTCCCGTAACGGCGGCAGCGGGATCGGAAACACGTTGAGACGGTAGTAGAGGTCACTGCGGAATTCGTTACGCTTCACCATGTCAGCCAAATTTCGGTGGGTCGCAGCAACGAGTCGAACGTCCACTTGGTGAGTCCGAGTACCGCCCAGACGCTCGAATTCCTGTTCCTGGAGGACACGCAGCAGTTTTGGCTGCAGCGCCAACGGAATATCTCCCACCTCGTCCAAAAAGAGAGTCCCTTTGTTAGCCGATTCGAAACGCCCAATCTTTTGCGCGATAGCGCCTGTAAACGCGCCCTTCTCATGGCCAAAAAGCTCGCTTTCCAGCAGATCGAACGGGATGGCAGCGCAATTCAGTTTTATGAACGGGCGTCCGCACCGCATGCTGAGATTGTGAATTGCGCGCGAGATCAGTTCCTTGCCGGTGCCTGTCTCGCCCTGGATAAGAACGGTAGAGTCCGTAGGCGCGACCTGCTCAACCTGTTCGAGCACTGATTCCAGAGCAGGACTGTTACCTATAATCTGCTCGAATCTGCGCGGATTACCGTCCTGGTCGCCGGACCCAAATCTTACGACAGCCGCCACGGAGGATCTCCTTGCCCGCCCCGATGCATGCTTCTATTCGGGGGCTTAACTTTCCAGAGCAGCCCGCACACTCTCCAGCAGGGCTTCGTCATTGAACGGTTTTGCCATAAACTCCACCGCCCCCGCTCGCAATGCCTGCATTCGCATTTTTTCATCGCCATGTGCCGTGATAAAAATGATCGGAATTCTGCAACGATCGGCGTTCAGTTGCGCCTGCAGTTCGAGGCCGGACATTCCCGGCATACGGATGTCCGCGATCAAACATGAAATCTGATGCTGTTGGCCGGAGTTCAGGAATTCTTCCGCCGAGGCAAACGCTTGCGCCGGCAGATCTGCAGATTGCAGCAAGCCGTGGAGGGCGCTGCGCATCGAATCATCGTCATCGACGATGGCTACTAGTCTGGTCTTTCCCCGAGTGTCCATGCTGAGAATCTAGCAGCGTCGCCAAAGTGGCGCAATTATACTTTGGTATAAGAGGCTACAGGGTCCACATATCGCCCTGATCAGAGAGCCATCTACCATCTAAAGAGGCTTGAGAGAGCGGCAATCAAAACGGGAGGACTGGGAACTTGCCAGCTGCCTTGCGTGACGGCGGTACGTTGGCATTAGGCTATTTTTTGCCGTGTGGAAGCTCCAGTGCCGCCGCCATTCTAACCAACTCTGCAAGCGAATCAGCCTGCATCTTCCGCATCACATGGCCTCGATGGATCTTGACGGTGATTTCGCTGGTCCCGAGATCAAAAGCTATTTGTTTATTGAGCATACCCGAGACCACCAAACTCATGACCTCGCGCTCGCGTGCGGTGAGTGCCTCGTAGCGTTTTCGCAGCTCCGCAATGCTTCTCTGCTGTTGGAGCGTGGCACGGTCGCGATCCAAAGCCTGATGGATCGCATCCAGCAGTTCGTGGTCCTGGAAAGGCTTGGTGAGAAACTCAACGGCACCGGATTTCATGGCCTTCACCGTCATCGGAATATCTCCATGACCGGTGATGAAGATGATGGGAATTCGAATTCCCGCGTCAGCCAACTGGCGCTGAAAGTCGAGACCGCTGACTCCAGGCAGGCTCACATCCAGCACAAGACAGCTTGGTCCGTCCAACCGCTTGGCATGCAGGAACTCTTCCGCGGTCTCGAAGGATTCAGCCCGTAAACTCGCCGATTTCAGCAATCCTTGAATAGCCGCACGCACAGAAGGGTCGTCATCAACGACGAAGACCGTAGGAGCACGTTCGGTCGTCATTCATGTGTCTCGACTTTAGTGGGTAGAGTGAAGCAAAAACTTGCCCCGCGCGGAGAGTTGTTTGTAGCCCACAAGCGGCCGCCATGCGATTCCACGATGGTTCGGCTAATCGACAGTCCCATACCTGTGCCATGAGGTTTCGTGGTGAAAAACGCTTCGAAGAGCTTGTCCAACTGCTGCGCTGGCAGCCCCACGCCGGTGTCGATGACGGACACAAGGACTTGGCCGGTCTCGGCCCGCTGTGATTTGATGGCGAGCTCCCGCGTCCCATGCGCATCCTTCATCGCATCGATGCCATTGAGCATGAGGTTCATCAACACCTGCTGCAATTGCACGCGATCGGCCATGACCGGGGGAGTGTCCGTCTCCAACTCGGTCCGCACTAGAATGGAGTATCTCATGGCCTCGCCGCGCAGAAGGACAGTCATCTCCCGAATAACTTCGTTTAGGTCCACCAGCTCCCGTTCCAAAGTTCCCTTCTTGAAGAGCAAGCGGATTCGCTTGATGATTTCTGCCGCACGCGTTCCGTCATTCACGATTCTCATGGCAGCCGCGCGGGCTTCCTCGAGATCTGGTTGCTCGCGCGTAAGCCAGCGCAAACAGGCATTGGCATTGGTGACCGCAGCGGCAATCGGTTGATTCACTTCGTGCGCCAGCGAGGCAGTCAGCTCTCCCAGAGTAGTTACGCGGCTGACGTGTGCGAGGTCCGCTTGCGCCTGGCGCAAAGACTCTTCCGCCCGCTTGCGCCCGGTGATGTCGGTCGAGCTGCCGACGAATTGCACCAAATTCCCGGACGTGTCCAAAACAGGATGGCCAACGGTGTGGATGTATTTGACCGCAGCGCCCGGAAGAGCAATTCGGAATTCCACGTCGTAATCCGACTTTTCACCCACAGCTCGATCGGTTGCCTCTTGCCACTTGGCGCGGTCCTCCGGATGAATCCGCTGCAGCCGTTGTTCCAAAGTCGGAATGCCACCTGCCGGATCAAAACCATATATGCGATACCATTCGTCGGACAAGTGCATCGCGTCTCTGCCCGCAACCTGCCAAACCCAACTTCCCGTATGCGTGATCCTCTGCGCTTCTGCCAAATAACTCTCGCTCCGCCGCAACGATTCTTCCGCGCGCGCGCGCTCATGACTCGCTGCTTGCAACGCCTCGTTCGTGCTCTGGAGCTCTTGAACTGTATCTTTCAGGTCATCGCGCGCGCGCCTGAGCGATTCCGTGGCGCTCCTCTGCGCAACGCTCAGCGACCCGACAAACACGGCTGACACCATGAAGACGACAAAGCGTGGGACTTCTTCAGGTTTCGGATCCAACGAATAGATCGGAGGCAAGAAGCAATAGTAGAAAGCGAGAGCAGAGAGCGCGGTCGCCAGCAGCCCCGGGCCGGCACCACCGAACCACGCACTCAATATGACGGCGCAAAGAAAAAGCGACACGGGAGAATCTTGCAAGTGAAGCGGCGGCCACCTTGAAATGACCAGGGCTACGGCAACCGAAAGAACAGCAATCCCATAGCTCCGAATCACAGGCGGCTTCGGCCACAGAAGAGGATTTGACCCAGGCATACTTCTGCTCCAGCAAAGCGGTGTGCTGCGCTCTGCAATCAAAATCTTAACATCAGAGAGTGCCCTGCTCCGACCTCGTCGGCCATGTGGCGCGAATCAGCCTTCCCTCAGGGAGAGGTGGTCGCCTCGGTTCGTCCAATCTAGTAGACGGAATGCCGACACTTCGACAGTTTGGGCATCGACTGACCACGCCATGGCACACCTGAAACGGTCTTATCTCTCATTCTGCCAGTCAGTTCCAGCCCGCCTTCGTTACCCGCAGTCTCCGGCACTCCAATTGCTGTTTCAGTGGCGGCTGTCATTTTCTCGTTGAATGGAATTCGCAGCCAGCAAGCGTCAACGTGACGGTGACGCTGAACCAAGAGACAGACGTAGACAGGAGTGCACCATGAAACCACTATCCATTCTCGACTGGTATCGCATTCTGCGCTTGCAACATCAGTGGACGATCTTCCAGAGCGTTCGATATGCGCTGTGGCTGACGAGCTAGTTAGTTTCTCTTACTTTGTGCCGCAATGGCGGGGGAGGGTTGGATTCATGAAAACGTCTTGTGCAACCGGTATAAACAAAGACTCCGACGCCGGGCTGGTGGATGCCGCCAAGTGCGGAGACACGCTGGCTTTCGAGGAATTGGTTTTTCGTCACAAGCAGAAAGTTCTCGCCATGGCGCAACGGATAACCAAGAACCGCGAGGATGCTGAAGATGTGGCACAGGAGAGTTTTCACAAGGCTTTTCTCCATCTCGACAATTTTCAAGAAAAGTCGCGGTTCTCTACCTGGCTGACGCGCATCGCCATGAATGAAGCCTTCATATTGCTACGTCGAAGGCGAAGAGTCTTGGAAGTCTTGCCCGAGAGCTCTGACGATGGTATGTCGGCCGTCTCTGAAACGTTCGTTGACCAGAGCCCCAACCCAGAAGAGTCCTGTTGGCAGCGGGAGCGCACTAAACTCTTGACCGTGGCGATCAATCGCTTAGGCCCAAAGATTCGAACTACGATCTTGCTCCGCGACATCGAAGAGCGCTCCGTTAAGGAAACTGCTCAGATTCTAGGAACATCGATCACCGCTGTAAAAGCGCGCCAGTTTCAAGGACGCCGGAAGTTGCGCAGAACAGTGAATGCCGCGCTATTATGGGGCACCTCCCCAGCGGGGCTCGAGGAAGCGCAGCGCTGTTGACAAGTGAACCGGGCCGTTTCGCGAGGCAATGGGTTGGGTGTGGCTTTCCGTTTCCAAGATAAGAACATAGCCAGCAAGAGCCGGCGCCGATTGTTGTGTGCCGCTGACTGATTCTCTCGTGTAGACCGAGGCGCAAAGATTCAAGCGAGCGGAACTGATCACGGCGCTTTGAGACGAGAAATTCCTCACCCAGGAGCTCCTGGATACCGTTTACATCCCGCCGAGTAGTCACCGCTATTTAGCTCGAGACCTCGAACAATCTCGTTTCACGCCGAAACGCACAGATTTGAGCAGTGCAGATTCTCTCACCGCAATGCTACGAGCTCGGGAACTCGAGCAAGCTTTTCGTAGTCTTCTTCAGATAAGCGCAAGGAAGCCGCCGCGACGTTCTGCTCTAGATGTTCGATCGAGGAAGTTCCTGGGATGGGCAGCATGATGGGAGATCGCTGCAGGAGCCATGCCAGCGCTACCTGCGTTGGGCTGGCACGGTGTGCCTGAGCGACTTGGTCGAGCACTTCACCGGCAACTTTGCCGGCTCCCAAGGGGTACCAGGGAATGAAGGCAATCCCATTGCGCTCACAATAATCCACCACGTAGTCCCATTCGCGATCCGCGAAGCTATAGCGGTTCTGCACGGAGACGATTGGAACAATTCTACGTGCTCGCTCAATGTGCTCTTGGGTGACGTTGGACAACGCGACCAGGCGAATCTTGCCTTCGTTTCGCAGCTGAGCCAAAGTTTCCACAGACGCCTCAAACGATACGGCGGGATCCGGAATATGCAATTGATAGACGTCGATGCGGTCCAGGCGCAATCTTTTTAGACTCGCTTCAACCGCCTTGCGCAGGTGCGCGGGAGTAGCATCGTGAGTCCATTGATTGGGACCAGGACGATTCCAGCCTCCCTTGGTGGCAATTACCAGGCCGGCCCGGTAAGGAAACAGCGCTTCGGCAATCAGTTCCTCGCTTACGTTTGGGCCGTAAGAATCAGCGGTATCAATGAAATTGATATCAAGCTCCACGGCCCGGCGAAGAACCGCAAGCGCCCCTTTGTGATCTTTTGGCGGCCCCCAGATGCCTTCGCCTGTAAGACGCATGGCTCCGAAGCCGAGACGATGCACGGAAATTTGTCCGCCAAGTGAAATATCTCCGGCTAAACTTGCAGAAAGCTCTTTTTTATTCATGATTGTGTCCTCCGAAATTCTTTTCGATTCATTCGCTCCAATATCATTGCGCTTCTAGCCGAGCCACTGTGGGTTGGCATAGGTGCCGTCGAACTGGTGACTCGTTTTATAAAGTTCGAACTGCCCCGCTTCCGCAGCCTTTGCCGTTTTTGCGAGAAGTGCGGCAACTTGGGTAGAGTTCATCGGCTGAAAACTATGGGCGGCTTGGAGAGCTTGTTGAAGAATCGCGAGTGAGTCGCAGCCGGTGATAACGACACTCGTGGGAAGATTCATCGCGTAGTGAAGGCACTCCACGGGAGTAGCTGTTTTGCTTTCGAGAATAACGTGGTCGCCCATAGGCTTCATACCAAGCACCCCGATGTCGTTTTTCAGCAACACGGGCAAAACTTTCTTTTCGAAGCTGTTGAAGTGCGCGTCCATTACGTTGAGAGGCATCTGAACGGCATCGAACGCGAAGCTGTGCTTTGAAGCGGTGTCCAGCATTTTCAAATGAATGTCAGGGCTCTTGTGGCCCGTGAAGCCGACAAAGCGAAGCTTGCCCGCTTTTTGCGCCTCCAGGACGGCCTCCATGCCTCCGCCTTCGGCAAAAATACGATCCGGATCGGCGTCGCGTATCACTTCGTGAAATTGGAGCAGATCGATCCGGTCCGTCTGAAGACGACGCAACGACTCGTTGATTTGACTCGCAGCAGCGGCCTTGGTGCGTCCATCGATCTTCGACATGAGAAAAGCTTTTTGCCGGTAACCGTCGCGCAGCGCGTTGCCCATGCGAATTTCACTCTCGCCGCCATTGTAGTCCCAGCAGTTGTCGAGGAAATTGATTCCTTCATCAAGACCGGTGCGGATGATGCGAATGCTTTCTTGAGGATCCGCCTGCTTGCCAAGATGATAGCCGCCGAGTCCGATCAGCGAGACTTTCTCTCTGGTGCGGCCCAGCGTTCGGTAAGGAATGCCATTCCTGGAATCCGATCGCGGGACCTGTTGATCAGCTTGAGCCAGGAAAATGGAAGCGGCCGCGAACCCGAGAAATCCACGCCGCGAAATCTCGTTGTCCGCGGCCTCGTGAGTTCGTGAAGTTTCCGCGGGATGCTGACGGGGTGAATTCTCCTGGTTCTGTTGATATTCCCTGCTATTCATAAAGCACCTCATCCTCAGGCGGGCCGCTCCTGAAAGAAGTAACCGCGTACCCGTGCAGCAATGCAGTCTACAGAATCCGGACTATTTTTTTCCACGCAGCGAGCGGATGTGCGCTACGAGGGAATGAACTTGATCCTCACTGAGCGAATTCTTGAAGGAAGGCATTCCCCCTTTACCGTCGGAAATGATTTGAGCGAGTTGCGCATCGGGCAGCTTCTGGACTGCCGGTGAGCGCAGGTCCGGAACATTCATGCTCTTTCCGACCTCTGAGCGCTTCCTTCTGGACCGTGGCACATCGCGCATTTCGTCCGGAACGTCGCACTGCTCGGAGCGCTGTCGGGACCGGGGTCAGCCCTGACAATCGAAACAACAAACAACGTGAGGCCAAAGAAAAGAACCAGCAGAATTGTCGAGGCAAACATCAAATGGTGTTGAGTCTTGTCTTGTGTCATGGCTCTCCTTTTACTTGCAATTTTTCCCTTCAGCTGCGCACGCTTCTACTCCGTCGGGCGCAGAAACCGTTAACTCAATCCGAGCTTCGTGATTGGCAGATCTCTCACTCGCTTGCCGGTTGCAGCGAAAATGGCGTTGCAGAACGCGGCGATAAACGGCGGTACCCCGGGCTCACCGACGCCCGCCGGTGGAGCGTCGCTATCGACGATGTGGACGTTCGTTTGAGCTGGCACCTCATTGATTCGAGCTACCGGATAATCCTGAAAGTTCGACTGGTCGATTACACCCTTCGTAGCCGTAATCTCGCCGCTTCGCACGACGCTGGTGCCGAACACTGCGGCGCCCTCGAACTGGGCGCGAGTAGCTTCCGGATTCACCACCAACCCCGCGTCCAGGGCTACATCGACTCGCGGGATTCGTACCTCGCCCTGATCGTTGACTTCGACTTCAACGACAGTGGCTACATACGTCAAGAAGCTCTTATGCGCCGCAATCCCTACGCCAGTTCCCTTTCCGTGCTTGCGCTTTCCCCACCCGGATTTTTCGGCGACCAACTCGGTGACGTGGCGGAGACGACCGGTCTCCCATGGATAGGCCTCCATCGAAGCTCCATAATTCGGGTACTCGACACCCTTGAAATCGATCGTGCGCGGCTGCCCGATCAAATCGAGCAAATAATCGAGCGGGTCGCGCCCGGCCGCATGCGCCAGTTCATCCGTGAAGCACTGAATACCAAACGCGTGATAGATGTTGGCCACGGAACGTAACCAGCCGATGCGCACGTGCGCCTTCGCCGGGCCGTTCTCGACGCGAAGATTTGGCAGATCGTAGGGAATATCCGTCCAGCCCTGCTGCAGATGGGCCGGGTCGCCATAGACCGCGTTCACGTCAAAAATAGATGGAATGGGAGGGAAGACCGAGCGTTGCAGCCACGCGGTCGGTTTGCCGTTCGCACCTACAGCCGCCTTCATATACATGGAGGCAACGGCGTTATAGTAGTCGAACTTGATGTCGTCCTCTCGCGTCCAGACCACTTTCACCGGCCGTCCCATTTTTTTAGACAAAACCGCAGCCTCGGCAGCGTAATCGGGCTTCGACTTGCGCCCGAATCCCCCGCCGAGCAGGGTCACATGGCAAATTACGTCTTCTTTCGCGATCCCCAGCTCTTTCGAGACGATGTCTTGCACAGCTTGAGGATTCTGCGTCGGGGCCCACAGTGCCGCCTTGCCGTCTTTAAATTCCGCCAGCGCCACCAACGGCTCCATCGCGGCGTGCGCTAGAAGCGGCACGTAGTAGTCCGCCTCGAGGATCTTTCCCCCTTTGGCGAACTCTGCATCCGCATCGCCGATATTGCGCACTACTTTGCAGGGATTGTGCGAGGTCGCTCGCAATTCATTCTTGTAGGAATCCGAGTTGTACGTTTCGTTTGGTCCGTTATCCCAGGAAATGTTGAGCTTCTTGCGGCCTTGAAACGCTGCCCACGTGTTATCTGCAATGACCGCGATGCCGCCGAGGGGCTGAAACCCCGGCGCCTGCTGGAATGGATCGATCGGAATAGTCTGACTTACACCAGCGACCTTTAAGGGTTCCTTGTCGTCGTACGATTTCACTTTGCCGCCGAGAACAGGCGGGCGCTCCACCGATGCGTACACCATCCGATCCAGGCGAGCATCCATGCCATAAATGGCTTTCCCGGTCACGAGTGCTTCGAGGTCGTAACTTACTTCCCCTTTGCCTATATATCGCCAGGCGCTCTTTGGCTTGAGCTTCAGCTCTTCTTTGCTAGGGACTGGAAATTTCGCCGCAGCGCTCGCGAGTTCGCCGTAACCCGCCTTACGATTCGTCGAGCGGTGGACAACAACATGCAAATCGGTTTCACACTCCGCTGGCGGAACGCCCCACTCCTTCGCGGCAGCTTGAATCAGCATGAATCTCGCCGTCGCTCCCGCCACACGCATCGCGTCGTAGAACGAGCGTATCGAGTGTGACCCATCGGTATTTTGGTCACCATATCGCTTGTCGCCGATGGCCTGCTCGATCTTCACTCGCTTCCAGTCGGCGTCCAGTTCATCGGCGACAACGAGCGGCAGAGTCGTACGGCTTGTCGTTCCCATCTCCGAGCGACTGGCCATTATCCACACCGTGCCGTCCGCGCCGATTCCGAGGTACACGCTGGGATGTAAGGTGGCGTGATCGGCGTTTGTATTGTGTGGGAGTTTGTCGCCTGACGACAGCTCGTGGTAATAACGCACTCCCAGTACAAGCGCGCCTGCCGCGATGACGCCTCCCGTCAAAAATCGGCGTCGGCTGACGTTCTCAATGCTGCTCATGCCATCTCCCCCGCCGCTGTTTTAATCGCCGCGCGAATCCGCTGATACGTTCCGCAGCGGCAGATATTCCCGGACATGGCCTCATCGATTTCGTGATCGGTTGAATTTTTTTTGCTGTTTAATAGAGCCGCCGCCTGCATGATCTGTCCCACCTGGCAGTAGCCGCATTGTGGTACGTTGATTTGCATCCACGCCTTCTGAACTGGATGCAATCCGTTCTTCTCGAGGCCTTCGACCGTGGTGACTTCCTTTCCTGCCGTATCGCGCATGGCCGTCACGCAAGATCGCGTCGCTTGTCCATTCACGTGGACAGTGCACGCGCCGCAAAGCCCAACCCCGCAGCCAAATTTCGACCCTGTCAGCCCCAAAATGTCGCGCAAGTACCAGAGCAGCGGCATTTCCGGCTCGCCGCTGAACGATTGTTTCTCTCCATTCACCGTCAATTGGATCGTTTCGTTCCTCGCCACGAAGGCATGTACCGGATAGGCCCCATCGAACATATGAACCTTTCTTCGAACTCAAATTGACTTTCTCGCGGGATCGACGTCGACTCCATCAGCCCACTGACTCTTGAATCAAATGAGCTTGCTTCTCCATTTGCAGAATCACCGCCGAGAAATCTTGCTCCGCTCCCAAGTCCGACTGCCTCGCATTAACCTCAAAAGCAGCCGCAGCTGCGGGCATTCGCACTCCAAGGGAAGCCGCAAGATTGAAAATCAGCCCGAAATCCTTGTTCATAAGCCTTAGCGGAAACTGAGGGCTATAGTCACCATTCATCGCCCTTTGCAGTTTTCCGAGATGCGCTGGAGCGACGACTGCAGTGTAGGACAGCACTTCGAGCAAGCGATGACGATCGAGACCGGCCTTTTCACCCAGCGCTACCGCCTCGGCAATCGCCTGCATTCCGATTCCCAGCAGGGCGTTCACGACAAGTTTCATCGTCGCTCCGGAGCCGTTCGGTCCGAGATAAAAATAGCTTCGGGCGATGGCGCGAAAGATCGACTCGGCGGCAGCGAAACGTGTTTGGTCTCCGCCCCCGAACAGCGTTAGCAAACCCCTTTCCGCCGCTGGAGTACTCCCCGATATCGTCACGTCAAGCACGTCAACTCCACGCTCCGAACCTAGTCTGGAGAGCTGCTGCGAAGTCTCGGGATACACGGTGCTCATGTCGATGACCAGCGAGCCGCGATGCGCATTGGCGAATACGCCGTCAGGTCCGCCATAAATGCTCAAAACAGCCTCATCGGTTGGGAGGCATGACAATACCGTGTCGCAACCAGTGGAAAGTTCCGAAACATTCTCGGCTACAGTGCCGCCATATCGAATTAGGTCTTCTGCCTTGCTGCGGTCGCGGTCGTAAGCCGTTAACTTGAAGCCGGCTTCCAGCAACCTTTGTGCAATCGGCCGGCCCATATAGCCGATTCCGACAAATCCCAGCTTATTTTTTTCTGGATTGATTGGACTCATAGTGATTCGCCTTTTGGCCGAGCGCCTATTTCCATTTCAACTTCCGCATTAGTCGGATGCACGCACTGTGCCTTTTGCGAGGAAACCTCCGTATTCATGCAAGATGTTGATGGCAAGGAGAATATGAGGAGTAAGCAGAGGGACTTGGCTCCTGGCTGGCCCGTCCAGCTGTCGAATACTTGGACGGTGTCAGGCCATTGGAAATTAGATTCAACTGGGAGTTGACTCAATTCCCCCACGATCCAGACCGGGCTCGCCCTGTTGCGCTCTGCGTACTGGCGACGTTGTTGGCGGGGCCGCGAAGACCGCGATACGAATCTGCTCGACAGAGTCCAATTCTGAGCGACTCGACTTCCCTGCTGAACGGATACTTAGCGCATGTCTGGCGTTCTGAAGGCAATCGTCTGGGGCGGTGCCGCCTGCGCGATTCTCGACGGCATCGCCGCGAGCGTTCAGTTTGGACTTAAAGGAATAAAGCCGCTGCGCGTTTGGCAAGGTGTTGCCAGCGGATTATTGGGTGAGCCCGCATTCCGCCAAGGATGGGCCAGCGGAGGGTTCGGACTGCTTCTGCATTGCGTGATCGCGTTCAGCGTTGCGACCGTGTTTATCGAAGCCTGCGCGCAAATTCCCCTACTTGCGCGAGTTTATTGGATTTCGGGCGCGGTCTACGGCGTACTCGTTTTTGTGGTGATGAATCTGGTTATGGTGCCGCTTTCCGCAAGAGCGAAAAGGCCTTCATCCTCGCAAGTCATAATCGTCCAATTGATTTTTCATGTTGTTTTCGTTGGGCTGCCGATTGCATTCGCAGCCAACCGATTTACTTTTCCTGAATACTAAGGAGAAAAAAATGAGTGTCGCATCGGCCGTGTTGCCGGTTCCAAGACCGAAAGCGTTGCTGTCGATTTTCGTGGGTGGGCTGTTGGCAGGAAGTCTGGATCTGGGCTCTGCATTGATCATTTACGGA
>Ga0210395_10001383_pt1 | contig 18835 bp, 20 predicted proteins | sample IncBWH4OmetaG_FD_150861 | JGI IMG/M metagenome (GOLD analysis project Ga0210395, IMG submission 150861) | Forest soil microbial communities from Barre Woods Harvard Forest LTER site, Petersham, Massachusetts, United States - Inc-BW-H-4-O ...
ATATAACACCCAATCGTTTGGCGTTTGCGAAAGAAAAAATAAAAAAGTTAGTCAAAAAATTATCGTGCGAGCGCGTTGGCCTGATTTTATTCTCTGGCTCAACCTTCGTGCAATGTCCGCTCACCTCCGATTATGGAGCATTCTTTCTCTTTCTCGATCAAATAGATGCTGAGAGTATCTCATCAGGCACCACTGCCATTGACGCTGCCATTGCCCAGGCGATCGAAGCATTTAAGCGTGGCGTTGACCGTAAAAATAAACTCTTAGTGCTCTTCACCGATGGTGAAGATTTCTCGAGCAATTTAGCGCAGATCAAAGAGGAAGCGGTGAAGACCGGCATGCATATCTTTACCATGGGTGTGGGCACTGCTGACGGTGCGCCGATTCCATTATTTGATGCGCGCGGCAATCAGCAAGGGCACCAGCTTGATAAGAAGGGCAAAGTGGTTATCACGCGATTGAATGAAGGAATCTTATACAATCTTGCGCAAGATTCTGGCGGCACCTATATGCGTGCTCAGCCGGAGAATGATTCTGATATCGATTCATTGGTGCGCAGCGTAGAGACGTTTGAAAAAGAACGCATGGACGATAAAAAAATATCGAAATTTCATGAACAATATCCCTACTTTGTGGGCGTGAGTTTCATCTGTTTTCTTCTTGAGTGGTTATTATGATGATCCGATATTTGTGGTTAGGCATGCTCGTGTGGCATGGCAGTATTTCTGCATTCAGTTGGTTTAAACACGATCGCGCTGCATATGCGGCGCAACAAGAATCATGGGATAGTGCCAAATCATTGTTAAAAGAATTGGTGCGAGATAATCCTGATGATCCATCATTAGTATATGATGCGGGCGTTTCTTCCTATAAGTTAGGCGAGATTGCGCAAGCGCGTGGTTACTTTCAGCAAGCAGCAGCATCACCAAAAGCAGATCCAAGTTTAAAAGAGCAATCATTGTTTAATCTCGGCAACACCTATATGAATGATGAAGAGTATAAGCAAGCGATTGAAGCATACGAGCAAGCGCTGAAAATCAATCCTGATAATGAGCGCACGCAGCATAATAAAAAGATAGCTGAAGAAAAGCAGCGTCAAAAAGAACAGCAAGATCAAAACAAGAAGAACGATCAGGATAAGAAAGACGATCAAAAGCAAGATCAGAAAAAAGATTCCGATCATTCTGAGCCTGACGAAGGAAACAAAGATCAGGATCAGAACCAAGATCAAGATAAGCAAGATCAGAAAGAAGATCAGGATAAACAGGATCAAAATCAGCAACAAGATCAGAAAAAAGGTCAGCAAGATCAGAAAGATAAAGGCCAGCAAGATAAAGGCGATCAAGATAAGCAGGATCAAGGTAAAGATCAGAAGGGCAATGAATCACCTGATCAAAAAGATGGCAAGCAAGATAAGAAACAAGGCGGCAAGCAAGGCCAGGATAAAAAGCAGCAAGAGCAGGAACAAAAAGATCAAAAACAATCCGGAGCTGGCGAGAAAGAAAAGAAACAAAAAGAAGAATCAAATCCCGGAAAATCAGAAAAACAAAAAGATAAAAAAGGGCAAGGATCTGCCGCTGCGGGCGCTGAAAAAGAGGGTGAAGATCCAGCATTTAAAAATATGAAGCCTCAATTAGCGCGTATGCTGCAAGCACAGGAATCTTCTGATGCGCAGTTACAAAAACAATTAATTAAAGCGCAAGTAGGTAACCAAATGGGAGCACGAGATGGAGAAAATTGTTGGTAAGATAACCGCACTCGCGTTATGCCTTATACATCTATCATGCGCTGGTATATCACTGCGCATCACTGATCGTACGGGCATGCCGTTAAAAGAAGTAGTGGCTGGTGAATCATTTAATATTGAAGTGGTATCAAGCGGGCCCATACGCGATTTTCAGCTTGATGCACTGCATGATGGGATGGTATTAACTGGGCAACGGACACAAAGCAGCCAGTTTGTAAATGGTGTGGTTACGACTAAATATGCCTTTGGAGCGCGTGCTGATAAGCTCGGCCAATTTACCATTGGGCCTGCGCACGCAGAGGTTTCGGGTGTTCAAGAAACATCAGATGCAGTTACGATCAAGGTAGTAGCAGAAAAAGAATCCAGTAAAAAAAATGTTAACGAAGTATTGTTCCGCTTAGCATCAAGCAAGAGAAAAGTAACCGTAGGCGAGCAAGTTACGGGCTCAATCCGCTTTTATTCCTGCAATAATGAAATTACGCCGGATCAATTCATACAATCAGATCTTTCAGCATTTGCATTAAGTCCGATGACGGAACCAGCATATGGCAAAGAAACGATCGATGGGATTGAATATAGTTATTTAGAAATTACCTGGCACATGTCTGCCAAAAAGCCTGGCTCTATCACAATCCCCGCATGGTGCGCGCATTACTCAATGCCGATGATTCAAGAAGCATTTGGACCATTTCGGTTCATGCAAAGTTTGCAACGCCAGCAAAAAAGAATTTACTCAAATGCATTAACGATCGATATTGCGCCATTGCCGGCGTATGACGGTCCTGTCCATGCGGTCGGTTCATTTGATGATTTTAATATTCACGCAACGAGCAAAGTTTCCAAAGCGGGCGATGCGAATGTGGTCCGTCTTGACGTGGTTGGTGATGGAACCTTTGAAGGATATGAGTCGCTTCAACTATCGGGAATTCCTGAGGGGCTGAAGAGTTACGAATCAAAACAATACGTCACGCAATTGGCAAATGGATTGCATCAAACTTCCTATGAATTTATTGTGCAAGGCTTAAAGCCGGGCGAATGGGAAATTCCCGCACAAGAATTTACATACTTTGACGTCACGCGCAAAGAATATAAAACGCATAAAACAGAGCCTTTAACGATTGCAGTACTTGCGCAACCAGAACTCAGTACGGGCATCGTGACACCACCCGCAACAGAGGTTGATCAAAAGGCTAATCCAGAAATTATCGATCCGAGCGGTTTGCGTTTGAGCATTTCCGGCTCTTGGAATCCACAATCGTATAAAGAGCTTTCGCTGCGTTGGTTTATAGTATTACTGGTGCTGCCACTCGGTGTAGTAAGCATACAAAAGGGTCGCTATTGGTATGATGCGTATCAAGTCAGTCGTGAGCCACTCTCGCGCAAGAAGAATGCGCATGCGCGTGCTTATAAGGCGGTGGCAGACGTTGAAAAACGAAAAGCATATCACGAATTGTATCCAATATTTGTGGAATTATTTGCATCACGCACCGATAGTTCGATTCCTGAATGTTCCGATGATGCTATTATTATCATCTTACACGAACGGGGTATGTCTGAAGATGATGTTGCAGCATGGCAACGATTCTTTACCGATATCATGCGATTAGCTTATGCAGGAGCGGGGCAACAAAGTAAGGTAACGAACGATATCATAAAACGTTCATATGAATGGTTGAATCGATTAAAAGGGGTATTATGAAGAATCGTTTTGTAATAAGCCTCATACTCATAATGAGTTTTTCTTTCGCGCACAGCATGAGCAATCAAGAAATATTTTTACGTGGCAATAAAGAATACCAAGCGGGTGCATATGAAGATGCGCTGCAATGGTATGATCAAATAACGCATAAAGGCGATGCCATCTGGCATAATATGGGAAATTGCTACTATCATTTGAATCGTTTTGTAGATGCTCGCATCTATTGGGAACGAGCACGCAAGCATGCTTCATATAACGATTACTGCACTCTGCAGACGCAGCTCGCAGTACTTGATGCGCAGTTGGGTGACCAAGTGCAGCAAGAGCAAGCTGGATGGATTGCATGGATACGTTCACATACTGCATCCTATTCATTGATTATGATACAAATTACAACACTAATTTTCTGGTTTATTTTTTGCATTGCGGCGGTTAAGCGTATGCATTGGATGCCACTGCTCATACTGCTTGCAATCAGCGTCTTTGGCATTTGGTTGAGCATTGATATGCAGCGCCAAAGATCAGACAATTATGCCGTTACAGCAGAAGAAATACCGCTCTATGTGGGTCCCAATAGTTCATACGATCAGCAGGGCATCATAAAGCAAGCGCATACGGTTGTCATCACCGATAGGCGCGAAGGATGGTATAAAATTGCGCATAAGGGGTTGGCGGGTTGGGTGCAAGCTGATAAACTAGTGAGCGTTTAAGAAGATAACATAATCATGAAAACTAAAAGGTATCATCATTAAGTACCGAATCCATCAGGTAAGCAAACAGGTTATACTGTTATTGTTTGTGGTAATGAGCATTCTGCTGGGCCTGCTTGTAACAGAGTATTATGTATTCAGACAACAGGCGATTCGCATGGCAGAGCTGAAAGAAGATTATCATAACCATTTGACCGCAGTAAAACGCGTGTTATCTGAATACTATAAAGTTAAAGAACGTCTGGTTGCGCTTGAAGATCAAGCGGCAGACGAAAAAAAAAACGACATAGCGCTTAATAATTCGGTCTTCCCAGATGGAGCGCGTGTCTATTCAAGTGATGAGCTCGAGGATGTTGAGTTTATGGTCGTGAATCGTGAGCTCAGCCACCTTAAACAATCGACCATCGATTATCTGGAAGAAGCCAAACTGGATTCACTGCTGAGCGCATTGAAGGTACATGCATGGAAAGAATACACCGATGAGTTGTATGATAGTCATGCAGCTAAGCCTAAAAAAGGCAGAACAAAATCAGTTAGAAAGAAACGATCGTCATCAGCGCGCAGAGATATTGGGCCGCTCGTAACGCATAAAAGAGTTCAAGACCTTTCACTCGCATGGCCCTTAGAACGCTCCCAATTTTGGATCAGTTCTCATTATGGTCCACGCAGAAAACAAGATGGCAGTGGCGGATTCCATTATGGCATTGATATGGCAGCAGTGCGCGGAACGCCGGTTTATGCATCAGCAGCGGGAGTTGTAGTGCAGGCAGGATATGTAAGTGGATATGGCAATATGATTGTCATCGAACACAACAGTAAATATCGCACGCGCTATGCGCATCTTGATAAAATTTTAGTAAAAGTTGGCACGAAAGTTGCACAGAATGATCGCATTGGGAAAGTAGGAGACACTGGATTTATCCGTAAAAAAGGACGAGATGGTTCGCATTTGCATTTTGAAGTATTAGCGTTTGGAAAACAGATGAATCCATTATACGTGCTTTAGGGACACTCATGGAAAATATACGCCCGACCTATACACAACGCGTGTATGAAACGGTCAAAGAACTTACATTCTTATTAGTTATTGTATTTATGGTACGCACCTTTTTATTTGGGTTGTACCAAGTCCCCAGTGGTTCGATGGAAACAACCATGTTGGTGGGAGAACGATTTTTCGGTGAAAAATGTTCTTACTTTTTCAGAGAGCCGCGCATTGGTGAGGTGATTGCATTTAATGATCCCACATATGCATATTCTTCCAATCCTCTTATGAAGCTCTTTCAACAATATGTGTGGGGGCCGGAGAATTGGACAAAGCGCGTAATCGGCGTGCCGGGCGATCACATGCAAGGCAGTATTGAAGATGGTAAACCGGTACTTTATCGCAATGGCCGGAAGCTTGATGAACCATACGTGAACAATTTTCCGTTGGTGTACGTGTTGCCCGCAAATGAGCAAACAGTGCGCAATCAAATTGTAGAAGACATTGTGCAGGCTTTTCCTATGAATTCTTATAATCCAGAGAGCGTACAGCGCTTGGCACATTATATGATTAAAGAATATGCAATTCCTAAAACGTATGATCCGGCATACTCAGTTACAGAGCAGCCATTTTATCGCATGGATGTTTCGACATTGTTAAAAGATGCACAAGGTAATATCATATACGAAGGGCCACATACTCCGGTCGAGAGTCATGGTATGAACATGAGCACTCTGAATGAAAAACAACGATTTAATGGCACGGATGAATTTGATGTACATCTTGGTACCAATGAATATTGGCTGATGGGGGATAATCGTTTAGGAAGCACCGATTCACGGTATTATGGACCAATTTCAGGGCAATACATACACGGCAGAATTGTGTTTCGTATATGGTCAATTGATAGCAATGCATCTTGGTGGATGATAGACATCGTACGAAATCCAATGAAATTTTGGCATCGTATTCGATGGAATAGATTTTTTCAAATAATTACTTAAATAGAAGAAGGATTTTAGGATGAGCAGAATACCGGTAGTTCGATCAAGAGCACTGTCAGAGATTATTGAATTTGTGCTGTTGCTCGGCATCGTTTTTTTAGTACGCACCTATGGTTTTGGATTATACCAAGTGCCGAGTGGTTCGATGGAAACCACCATGCTAAAAGGTGAGCGATTCTTCGCAGATAAATTTTCATATGCATTCTTAACAAAACCACAACGCGGAGACGTTATAGCATTCAATGAACCGCGTTATCAATATTCAAGCAATCCATTCAAACGATGGTGGCAATACTATGTCTGGGGACCTTCAAATTGGACAAAACGCATCGTTGGTGCACCAGGCGACCATATCAAAGGTGCGATAGAAGATGGTAAACCAGTTATCTATCGTAATGGTGCAAAACTGGATGAACCATATTTAAATCAGTATCCATTGATTGCAGAATACAAAGAAAATACGGCATCAATTATGGATCAAATCGATTCTATGGCACGCCGCGGATTTGAACAAAGAAGAGAAGACGATAGTACCTTCAAATCATTTGAACCGAATGTTCCTTGGGAAAAGCAAAAATTCTATCGTATTGATCCAAAACGGATTGTAATGAATCGTATTGGTGAACCAGAGGTTAGAAACCCTGGCGAGCCGATAGCACCAGTCAGCAGCATGCCACCACGCAGTCATGGCCGTCACTGGAATGGTACCGATGAGTTTGAGATCACCCTTGGTGACGATGAATATTGGGTGATGGGCGATAATCGTCGTGGCAGCCAAGATAGCCGATTCTTTGGGCCGATAAACCGAACCAAAACCTATATCCATGCCAAGATTCTCTACCGTATCTGGTCAATTGATAGCGATGCATGGTTCTGGCTCTTTGATTTGATCCAGCATCCCGTTGATTTCTTCTCACGAGTTCGATGGAATCGATTCTTCGAGAGAATATATTAACCACTCGAGGCTCCTATAAGGCCAGAAGATGTTGCAGCTTTCTTAATTTATGTTACATTAAATGTACGATTTACACCTATAATAACAGCGATTGAAACACACTATGTATAAGAAACTTACTCAGACCTCATTCTATTCTTTGATTTTAGTTCTTGCGGTATTGCCTGGATGCTTCTGGGATACCAAGAAGGAAACCCCACCAGCAGCTCTGAAAGAGGGCTTGATCGTGGCGGACGTCAACAGCAAGGAAATGTATGATGATTGCCATATCAAGGGCGCGCAGCACGTAGCAGTTACAGAACTGGATGCGTTTGCGGCTACTCTAGATAAGGAAAAAGCAGACGTCGTCTTCTACTGCAGCAACTATATGTGCGCAGCGAGCGGCGCGTCAGCTCAAAAATTTATGAAACTCGGCTTTAAATCGGTAGCTGCCTATGAAGGTGGTATCGCAGAATGGCATCAAAAAGGATTGCCGACAGAAGGGCCTGCTCAAGGTTCTTATCTATCGGTAGTAATGGCAAAACCTGCCCATGAAGCGCAAACCGTTCCAGTGATTGAAGCTGAAGAACTTGCGGCAAAAATGGGCCATATGGTTGAGCAAGCAATAGATGTTGCATCAGCCGAAGTTGAAATGATCAAAGAAGAAGACGGCGGCATAGCCAAGTGGTAAGGCATGGGTCTGCAAAACCCTGACCCCCGGTTCGAGTCCGGGTGCCGCCTCCAGTCTTCGCTTATCCGGGCCTTCCGGCTTGGCAAGCTTCGACTGGCTGCGCCGCAATTGAAATATATCTATAAAAGATAATTACGCCAAAGCACGAATGTGCGTAGGCGTATGGTGTGCCGGGATGGCGGAACTTGGTAGACGCAAAGGACTTAAAATCCTTCGGGCTTTATGCCTGTGCCGGTTCGAGTCCGGCTCTCGGCACCAGTCATTTTTATCTCCGGTCATCCTGAGCGATGAGCTCTGCGAAGAGTCGAAGGACTAAAGATAAAACCACGATATTAAAAGACACATTTGCCCAATTGCGGCGAATGTGTCTTTTTCATTTACAACGAAATGATAACTAGAGCTTGACAAAAACACTGTATTTTTTAATGTACAACCTAGTACTAGTTTTTGTTTGCTTTCAAGAACGATCAAAGGAATTTGTATGAATAAAGCAAAACTCATTGAGCACATGGCTAAAGTCACAAAGCTGCCTAAGTCAACGTGCAAAGAGTGCTTGGAAGCATTTATAGCAACCGTTGGGGGTTCCCTCAAACAAGGTAAACCAGTTGTGCTTACTGGCTTTGGTACTTTCACAGTACTCAAAAGAAAAAGCAGAATTGGCGTGAACCCGGTAACTGGCAAGAAAATGACCATTCCTGCCAAGAAGGTTCCGAAATTCCGTCCAGGAAAAGCGCTCCAACTAATGGTGAAATAAATCGCGGTTATCGCGAATTATAATTTCCGCAGGCATCAGCAAACGCTGGTGCCTGTTTTTTTTGTTTTAATTCGCCCCAGATTTGTCCAAGAATCATAATCATGATCGAATTAAAACAACCCGGCGAAGCAAAACACTTCCTGAGGTAAAACTTCGAAGTATTAGCGTAGCCTGGGTGGATTCCATATTCTGTAAAAAGTAACTCGTGTGCAGGAGCTACTGAACTGAAAAATGTACCAGCTTGATTTTTGCATCTATCGCTGTCTATACTCTTTGAGTCGATAATCTGCGGTAACGCAAAAAAGGAGCATGATATGTACCAAGAATTAGTACAAGAAGTTGATTTCACATCAACGCCCCAACAAGAGGGCATCATTGATACTGTTAAAGATTTTTTTAATCCAACCAAACTGGTTGAGAGATTAGATCTCACCAAGCCAAAGATGATTGCAATGGGTGTTTACTTTTGCATTGGTCTTGCGCTTGGTTTTCTTATGAAAAAATATGCGAATTTTTTAATTGCAGCAGTATTTACTGTTGGCGTTGTGGTGCTTCTGCACTATGTCGGTTTTCTAGACATTACGGTGCATACTGATCGCATTCAAGCGTTATTTGGCATTCAACTGCCATCATTGCAGGGCAGTTTGTCATACCATCTGTGGGAATGGGTTAAGCAAAATGTTACCGTTGTAGTTTGCTTTGGGGTTGGGTTTTTGATTGGCATGAAAGTTGCATAAAAGAGGATTGGCATGGCAAGTACGCATACATTTGTAAATGGCTTTGTGCAGACATTGGTCCGCATGAACATCATGCAAAAAGAGGAAGCCCAGGCGGCAGACAAAGCATTTCATGATGCAGCAAAAGAAAATTTTGTCGATTTCTTATTGGAGGAAGGGCTCGTAGATCGTGAAGATATTTTAAAAGCCCTGAGCCAATATTACCAAGTTCCCTCATTCGACGTGGTGGGACATTTTTTTCTGCATAATCTTCTTCATCAGTTTCCCAAAGGGGTCATGTTGCGTAATGCATTCATTCCTCTGGAAGTGGATGAAAATATGTTGATTGTTATCGCGAGCGAACCAGATAATGCCGATTTATTAAGCGTTATTGGAGAAAGTGTTTCCTATGACGTGCGCATTGATGTAGGAATTCGACTTGATATTACGGATGCAGTGGAAGAGTACTACGATAGGGCGATCACCGAAGTTGATCAAGACGTCGATCTGCGCGAAGAACGCCGTCTCGGCGCTCAAGAACATCAACAGGAATTACGTGATCAAGAAGTATTCTATGGTGAAGATGAAATCGCCGAAGGCTTTCAAGAAGTAAACCTCGAAGATAACGACGAAGACTAAAAAGAGAGTAGTCATGATATCGCGTGATGAAGAATCAGTTGTTGCGTTAGTTGATGCGCTTATAGAGCGTGCCGTTGTATCGGGCGCATCAGATATTCATATTGAGCCGTATCGGACAGAAGCAAAAATTCGCTATCGCCATGATGGCGTGCTGCATGATCAGAATGCGATTCCCCATCGCTGTGTGCAGCAAGTCATTGCGCGGTGCAAGATTCTTTGTGCGATGAATATTGCAGAGCGTCGTATTCCGCAAGATGGTAAGTTTAATAAAAATATTAAAGGCAACTTTATCGATTTTCGCGTTTCAACCTTTCCTGGTTTGTACGGCGAAAAAGTGGTGATTCGCATTCTTGATCGATCCCATCATATGATCACGCTCGATCATGTGGGATTATCGCCAACATTGTGCAGTTCATTTCGTGCACTGCTGAATAAACCGAGCGGATTTCTCTTAGTTGCCGGACCAACGGGATCTGGCAAAACGACGACCCTCTATGCAGGGCTCGCTGAACTTAATAATCATGAACGAAACATTATCACGCTCGAAGATCCGGTGGAATATGATCTGCCGGGCATTACGCAAGGACAAATTCGCCCTGATGTCGGCTTTACGTTTGAAAAGGGTATTCGCGCGATCTTACGCCAAGATCCCGATATCATCATGATTGGTGAAATGCGTGATACACAGACGGCGCAAATTGCCATTCAAGCGGCGCTCACCGGGCACGGCGTTTTAAGTACCGTACACACCAATGATGCGCCCAGCGTTATCATGCGTTTGATTGATATGGGTATTGAACCATTTCTCATCAATGCTGCGGTAAGCGGCGTATTGGCGCAGCGATTGGCGCGCAGAATTTGCTCCGCGTGCAAGACGCCATATGAGCCATCTGCCGATGAAAAAGCAATGCTTGAACGTTTGGGCTCGCCGGGCATTACGCTCTATAAAGGAGCGGGATGCACAGCATGCGACGGCCATGGCTATAAAGGGCGTATCGGCATCTTTGAACTGCTGGTGATCGATGCAGGATTGCGTGTGCTCATTATGCGCGATCCATCACGGGATGTTATTTTTGAGTATGCAGCGTCGCAAGGTTTCCGCTCGTTGATGCATGATGGTTTGCAGAAGGTCGGGCAGGGAATTATTACATTGCAGGAGCTGATTCGGGTGGTATAACCTAGCACTTATCCCCCAACCTGTTATACTGAAAAACATCTTACAATAAAGGTTTTTTCATGTTACAGGTTACCAACCTTTGCGTTGCGTATAACGAGCACATTATTCTGCATGATATTTCGCTGACCGCTCAGCCGGGCAGTATCCATGCACTCATGGGGCCCAATGGGTCAGGTAAGAGTACGCTGGCCGTAACGCTCATGGGGCATCCGCATTACGCCATCAAGCATGGATCAATCATCTATAATGGCCAAGACATCACCACGATTTCCGCGCATCTTCGTGCAAAAAACGGCATATTTCTTTCATTCCAGAATCCACTAGCCATTCCGGGCGTTACGCTTGCAACGATGCTCAAAGAAGCGCACCAAGCGATGACCGGTATCACGCTGGATGTTGCAGCATTTCGTGCGCAGCTCCTTGCGGCGATGGATCTTTTGGAAATTCCGCATACCTTTGCCGATCGGCCAATCAATGAAGGATGTTCTGGCGGTGAACGCAAACGGCTTGAGATGCTCCAACTTTTGATCTTAAAGCCATCGCTTGTGATCCTCGATGAGATCGATTCGGGATTGGATGTGGACGCATTGCAGCTGGTTGCCAAAGCACTCATGACGGTACGCGCAGCAAATCCTTTAATGAGTATTCTCATGATCACCCACTATAATCGCATCACTCAATACATTGTGCCCGACGCAGTCCATATGCTCATTGATGGGCGCATTGTTGAGTCAGGTGATTGCACGCTCATTGATACCATCGAACTACACGGCTATTCCTCGAAGGTGTCCGTTCATGGTGAGTAGCAAGAAAACCGCTAACGATCATGCGTATACCTACGTGGCCGAAAAAGGCCTTAATAGAACGCTGATCGCTCACATTTCAGAATTGAAAAACGAACCCGGTTGGATGACCGATTTTCGGCTTAATGCCCTTGCTATCTTTGAACGCATGCCGATGCCAACGTGGGGCGCCGATCTTTCAGCGCTCGATCCATCCAATATTCACTACTACGTAAAACCATTAGAAAAACAGGAGAAATCCTGGGCAGATGTACCGCAAGATATTAAAACAACGTTTGATAAACTCGGCATTCCTCAAGCAGAACAAAAATTTTTAGCCGGCGTTGGCGCGCAGTATGAATCAGAAATTATTTATAAGAGTTTGCAAAAGCGTTGGGCAAAACTGGGCGTCATCTTCATGGATATTACCCAGGCATTGCATGAACATCCGGAAATAGTAAAACAATACTTTTCCACTATCATTCCTCCGCATGATAACAAATTTGCAGCGCTGAACTCCGCAGTCTGGAGTGGCGGCAGCTTTTTATATGTCCCGCAAGGCGTGCAGGTTGATCTGCCGATTCAAGCCTATTTCAGAATCAATGCGGCAAGCATGGGGCAATTTGAACGCACGCTTATTATCGCAGAACCCGGAAGTTCTGTGCATTATGTTGAGGGCTGTAGCGCGCCTGCATATCGCCAGCATGCATTGCATAGTGCGGTGGTTGAAGTGATTGCGCATGCCTCATCAAAAGTTCGCTATACCACGATTCAAAACTGGTCTAATAACGTCTTCAACCTCGTCACCAAACGTGCAGTTGCCTATCGCAATGCGCAGGTTGAATGGGTTGATGGAAATTTCGGCAGCAAAGTAACGATGAAATATCCGGCAATTATCTTGAAAGAAGAGGGCGCAAAAGGGCTGATCATTTCAATCGCTGTTGCCGGCAAGGGACAACATCAGGATGCCGGCGGAAAAATTATTCATCTGGCGCCACGCACCACATCCAATATCGTTGCAAAATCAATCAGCAAAGAGGGTGGGCGTTCAAGTTATCGTGGATTATTGAAGGTAGTAAAAGGGGCAGTTGGCGTGCGCGCTAAGGTGCAATGCGATGCACTGCTGCTTGATGCGATCTCACGCACTGATACTTATCCTACCATTGATATTCGTGAGCAGAAGGTCGATATCGGGCATGAGGCATCGGTCAGTAATCTTAATGAAGATCAATTATTTTATCTGATGGCGCGTGGGCTTACTCAAGCTCAAGCACGTGCGATGATGGTCAATGGCTTTATTGATGCGTTTACTAAGGAACTGCCGATGGAATATGCAGTTGAGATCAATCGTTTGATTGCGCATGAAATGGAAGGGTCAATCGGATAGTGGATTTTTACGTTTATATTTTGAAATGTTCTGATGATTCTTACTATGTAGGCCATACCGATGATATTGAAAAGCGGATTGATGAGCATGTGTCGGGCGCTTGTAAGGGATATGTGTCTACGCGGCTTCCTATAACTGTTATGTTCGTTGAGCCATGTGCGAGTCGCGCAGAGGCATTAGAGGCTGAAAGAAAACTTAAAGGATGGTCTCGCTGGAAGAAAGAGCTACTTATTGAGTTTGGTTGGGAAGGCATGAAGCATCATAAAAGAAGATATAAAAAAGGAAGTTCGACCCTTCAACTCGGCCCTAAGGCCTCCGATCAGGACGAACGGGATAAAGATTTTACTGGATAGATTTTTTTGAATTTCAATTTAATGAGCATAATATTCCCTTCTCCGTTCGTCCTGATCGAAGCGAAGCGAGTTGAAGGATGAACTCCGAATGAAAAAATTAAATAGGTATTTCCATAAATTAGTTCGACCCTTCAACTTGGCCCTACGGGCCTCCGATCAGGGCGAACGGAGTAAGGAATTTATATCAAAGAAATTATGAATTTTGCTTTCATAAAGCCAGTTAACAGGTTCAAGTGTTACAAGGAAAATGTTTTCCCCCGTTCGCCCTGATCGGAGCGAAGCGAGTTGAAGGGTCGAACACCGAATAAAAAATTATGATAAAAACAGTATTGCCAGATCAAACAATCATCATTCCCGGTTGTGTACTGTATAATGCCTGGGATATATAGTATGATATTCGATAATATTAAAGCGAACCATTAATAAAATTTTTACATAAAGGTTTAATAATGATAATGCGATGTCGTAAATGTAAAAGAACTATGGATTTATGGGAATTTCTGACTTACGTTGAAGCATTTCTTATAAGAACAATAATTGCAGCGGCTGTGCCCTTCATAATGCAGGCTATAAAAGAGAAGTTATTGACGAGGGGGGCAATAGATAGTCATATGGCGGGACTTGCTAATAATTTTGAGATAGTTTGTCCTCATTGCAAAAAGTATGTTTGTTGGGATTCTGCTGCGGAAATAGAGTCAATACCATTGAGCCAAGAACGGGAGTCAGAGACATGCAAGTGAAGAAAAAAGCATTTGGTTTTTTGATACCAGCAATCATTGTTGTTAGTTCATTGCAGAGCAATCATGGTATGCCTGATGATACGCAGGTGAATACACGTTCTGTAGAAGATGATGCATTGAAAGCCATTTCTTATTTATCTTTGTTCGCCAGTGCTCATGAAGAATATCTCGCAAAAGGCAATGCCGAGCCTGCGATCATATGTAGTAAGTGTGGAACGAAAATATTAGATCTTGGTGAATTTGAAGGCGGTCTCATAGGAATTGCTTTGAGAGATTTAACTAAATTTCAAGCGATGCAGTTGCTTTTTGATGATTATCTAAAGATATTATCCAAAGGAATTCCTGCGGATATAATCCGTTATATGGTTCGCACATCCAATGATGTTAAGCAAGCTTGTTCTCATTGCGGGCAGCAGGGATGTTCGTGGCAAGAATTGGGATGAGCATTCGCCATAAAAACTATGATTAAAAATACATCAGATCAAATCAATATCATTATTCCCCGTGGGCAAGTAATACTTGAGCCCATTGATCTGCGCACGCATGATGCTTCAGACATACTTATCATCCTTGAACCCTCATCATCAGCAACCATAATTCATGGCAGTAATCCCGCTACATGCTCCGTTCATCCTGCTGTGCCCGGCGAAGCTTCACGCGTAGCCTGGGAGCGAAGTCGAAGGGCCATCTTTCGCACCATTCATTGCATCCTGCATGAACATGCCACCCTCATTCTAGACTACAATGAAGAATGGCAAGAGAGTATCATCGCAAAAACTGATATTTTAGTAGAGCAAAAACATTTAAGTTCGCTATACTATACCCATTCTGTTCGCAGCGATGCGCAGATTTCGCAGCAGTTTTCATTGAATGCAACGCAGCCCGATACCCATGCAGATATACAAGCAATTTATCAAATTGCGGGCAAGGGATCGGTAACCATGACAACCCTCCAAGATCATGATGCAAAACACACCGTGAGCAATCTCCGCATCAAAGGCATAGTTCGCGATACCGCGCACATCCACCATCATGGCACCATCAGGATTACCGAGCGCGGGGTGCATGCTGAAAGCGCGCAGCATACGAAGCTGCTCCTTTTGAGCGATCATGCACGCGCCATTTCAGTGCCTAACATTGAGGTGTTAACGCATGAAGTGCAATGTGCGCACGGCAGCGCAATCGGGCGGCTCGATGAAGAACAATTGTGGTATCTGCAAGCACGTGGATTATCCTACGTACAGGCAGAACAAATTTTAATAGATGGATTTTTAAAGTTTTAAGAGACAAAGACCATGAATAAAATATGTATCGTTCTACTCAGTTCATTCATCGCATGCTCAAGCTGGGCAATGGATGATCATATTAAACGTGACATAGCAGGCTACGTAAAGACTTTCCGTCACTTCCGTCCAGATGTGAGTGCATTATATGATAACGTACAAAGTGAAGTGCAAAGCCTTAAAAAAGCAGATCAATTGACGCCTGAAACACTACTGCCAAAAATCAAGGCTGTATTGGGTAGAGGAGGCTCCAGCTCTTGTCCCTTGCCAAGAATTAATGTTTTTCATTTCAGCGTTATATTTCGGGCGATTACGCACAGAATTTTCCAGACAAAAGCGCTAGACAGCATTGTTATTAAGAGAGATGGTACGCAATGTGCCCTTATAGAAAAGGATAACTTGACGGTGAGTGTGTGGAATGCAAAATCGCCAAAAGAATTGATTCCACTGGGAACGTTTATCAAGCCGATTCAAGAGATATGTTGGATAGATGGCGATGGAAGATTATTAGTTTTCGTTAAAGATAAAGAATATCAGTGTCGGCCATATCAATTTAATGGCGTAGGGATGGACCCGGCTCGTGTGAGTGAAATGGAAGTAAGAGCGGCAATGCGTGAGATGCCTTCGAGATGGAAAATTAACAGCGATGAGGATGATGATGGATTACAGCATAGATTCCCAACAATGGGGTCTGGTCGGGATAGAACGTTTCTCACAAAGTATTCATCGAAATCAGAGAGCACAACAATAACCGTAGAAGATGTGCCTTCCTTGGATGAAATCGCGCACTATTTATGCGCACAGGAAAAAATGGGAGACAAAACGCAAAACAAGATAAACTTCTAGAAAGGCTGTCATGAAGAATATGCTACTGATATATGTAATAATCATATGCACTAGTTACGTACACATGCCAATTTATGCGATGGACTCGGAATATAAGCAGCTAGAGAATAAAGCCGTAGGCATAATAAAGAGCATCGATGAGGGCATTGCGAGTGAAAAGCTTACCAGCGAGCAAAAGATACGCCAATGCCTTGAGCAGCAATTAGAATCATGTTCCAAAGATGATACATCACGCAAGCGAATATCAGGTTTCTGTGTTTCACGCTATCGTGATCGAGTCAATAAACTGCCATTATTGTTTGCATTGCATGAGCGCCCGCAGTTTTATGTGAGCTGGAAAGATGGCAAGCCAGATCAAGCATGTATGGTTTCTGATGCAGATTCTAGCATGGCTCTGATATGGCACAAGCATAATAAATGGCGCAAGAATAGTGTTTACGCGTTAAACGAATCTGAAAAAGACAAAAAAATCACCTTCGTGCAATTGCTGGGCGATAGACTTGCACTCGGAGTTTACAAGAACACGGATCACAGCGATGCATGGTTGCGCATATATGAAAAAGCATCATCGCAAGATAGAAGATATACCGATAACCCACTATGGAAACGGCGAGAAAAAATACGCATAGTCGGTGGTGATCTTATGTCATGTGCAGTGACGGATGATATGCAGTATTGTGCAATGTTGATCAACATAATTAGTACCAAGAAGATCGAACTCAAATTATTCAAACGCAGATCTGGCAGTCCCTATGACTTTGTATGGGGTAAATATATTGATAATGGCCGAGAAATCATTGCAATGACTCCATCTGACATTACTATACGGTCTAATACGGCATTGTTTACGGTAGATACTAGTAATGTAAAAGTTGCATCTCAAACAGTAACCACTCCGTATGAGAGTCCTCGTTCGGTTACACGATTGATCGCACATACGCTCTATCAAAAGCATCTTGAAAAACAAACGGCATCTGCGAATAGAGCGTCCGTTACATCAGTTCCAGCCAACACTACTACTACAACGACTACCACTACTATTACGGCCCCTCCCGCGGCGCCTGTGAATTATGATGATAGTGATGGCCAAGAGAGCTTAGATGCTGAAGATTACGATGATAGCTTTAATAAGATCATAGGTAATCTCAGCGCGTTGCTCGATGCGGACGATGATGACGAATAGGCGCTTTGTTACGCTCTATAAAAATGAAATAGTACATTACATAACCCATAAACTATCAGGGAAACAATCATGAAAAATATATCATTAAAAATAGGGGGACTCTCAATAAAGCAATTGGTTGTCGGTATAGCCATATTGGCAAGTGGGCAAAATTTATTTGCCATGGATGCCAGTAAGCAAACCGCATTATTTAACTTTCCAGCTGATGTACGCAGATATGCTGCGTCTCATGATGGAAAACGAATCGTTACTTGCTCAAATGAGAAGAATGTCGGCAGTCCCAATGTGCTTGCTTGTACAATCACAATGTGGAAAAAAAATGATGATGGATCATATACTCAAGAAAACCAAAAACCATTTTGGTTACAGGGATCGTTAGATGTATGCTTGATGGGATGTATACGTTGGCTCAAAAATAGTAATCAAACTTTTTCCGTCATATTTAAAGATTTTCACCAAGAAGAGAACGGGGTGCTCAAACGAAGTGAAACAGTTCAGTACCTAGCTCTTGATGCGCCGAGCCTAAAAAGAGTTGAAGTTACTGATCCGCTTTCAGGGCTTGAGCTTGATATGCGTTACAGGACATTTGCAGAAGATCGGAACGATTTCTTAGCATGTGGGCCTAGTGATCAATATTCGCTTACAATGAATCAGATCGGGTCGCCAAAATTGCGTACTAATGATGCATTAGCGTGGGAAGCGTTGAACTCTGGTAAGTAAATCATAGATTCTTCATGGACCCGGTTGAACCGATACATGAATAGTAGCAAGCAAGAAAAGGGCTCTTCAAGGGCCCTTTTTTATGCTATACTCGGGATATGAAGACTATAAAAAACGATTTCCCTATCTTTCATAACCGATCCAAGGGCGGCAGGTTAATATACCTGGATAATGCGGCTACTACCCATAAGCCGTATGCCGTTTTGAACGCAGAGCTAGAGTTCTACCAGAATGACTATGCGAGCGTCAGACGCGGCATTTATGCGAGCGGCGAAGCGGCTACTCAATCCTATGAGGATGCCCGAGCCCGCGTTGCGGCCTTTATTGGGGCCGAAAGTCCATCCGAGATCGTCTTCACCTCAGGAGCAACCGATAGCATTAATCTCATTGCCAAAGCATGGGGTGAGCTGAATATCGGGCCTGCTGATGAGATTGTGATCAGCGAACTTGAACATCATGCCAATCTATTGCCATGGCAACGCTTA
>Ga0210395_10001384_pt1 | contig 18834 bp, 36 predicted proteins | sample IncBWH4OmetaG_FD_150861 | JGI IMG/M metagenome (GOLD analysis project Ga0210395, IMG submission 150861) | Forest soil microbial communities from Barre Woods Harvard Forest LTER site, Petersham, Massachusetts, United States - Inc-BW-H-4-O ...
CTCACTACGGCACGCGTTCGCTACTGACCTGCTGACCAACCTCGTCCCGATCACTGAGGTAAGCGCGTGGCTCGGCCACACTGACACGAAGGTCACCAGCAAGACCTACAGCCACGTGATCCCCTCGGCACTCGGCCGCGCGGTAACCGTGATGGATGCTGCGTACGGCGCATGGCAGCTAGCGGCGTAGTCCAGACGAAAAAACCCGGTGACGGTCACCGGGTTTTTTCGTGTCTACACCGCTTGTCCCTCAATCCAGTGCAGTACGTCGGCTTCCCAGAAACGCAGCGATCGGCCAATCCGGTGTGCCCGTAGTCCCCATGCCCGCCAGTTATCGCGGATCGTGCGTGGTTTCTGGCCGGTCAGTGACGCGACCTCCGTTATCGACAGGAGTCGGTTCGTGGTCAAGATGTTCCTATCGGGTCATGGGTGCCATGATCCGTATCTACCCGTCCGTTGTGCCAGCCCAAAGGTCCCATGCCAGGCGGAGGTACCCTCCGGTTAGGGGCGGAATAGATCCAGTCACAGGGTGGTTACAGTCCGTGTTGAACCTCGCCAGTACGGGAGGGGAAGCGCACGCCGCTCACCGGCCTTACAGCTCACCGGGATTCCGTTCCCATCATGCGCACCAATGCAGAGCTAGGCCAACTAGGGGGCGCGTGCCGCGTATTTCCTACTAGAACGGTTGGTATAGTATGGCGGCGCGGGCGGGGGCGGGGGTTGTACTCCTGTAGGGCTATGCCCGTGCCATGTCCATCTGTTGATTTTGAAGTCTCTTTTAAGGTGCGCTTACGCTTACCTTTTAAAAGCTGGCGTCTTAGCCGCGGCGCCCTATTTCCGCAGGTCAGAGCACTAAAAAAGACGCCGCGGGAAGTCTCCGGCGACTTGGCCCCACGGCGTCCTAATTAGACCGATCTGTCTAGTCTAGAAGCGTCTCCAGATCGGCCGGCAGAGATGGTTGAGATACGGGCGGATCTTCCGGCAGACGGAGGTACTTGCCGCCGCCGCGTTCGATGCGCGCATACTCCTCTACGTGGCCGGCGTCAATCTCGGCTTTGATCCGTTCCTCCCATGCCGTCTTGCCCATCTTCGGCTTCTCACAGTTCTCTGCCAGCCACAGTTTGAGCATGTTTGTCGTGCACGGCTCATCGGCTACCACGCGACGGGCAACCTCATACAGGATGATCTGGGCTGGCGCCAGCGTGACGTTGCCTCCCATCGCAGAGACATCCGCGTGAGCTGGCAGGTTCGGTATTCCTGCGGCAAACTGTAGGTCGGCCACGTGCTCGTTACGCTCGAAATTGCTATGCCGGTCCTTGCGGACGTACAGCGCTGAGAAGCCGTCGCGCTCGACTAGGTTCCAGCCCACGTCGATCATGCTGTACTTCCGCTGGCTACCGATAGGCGAGTCGGCGCCCGTGGCACGCTCCTTAGTCACGTGATCGATGATCAGGACCGTACAGCCGGCGTTCAAGAGAGGCACTAGAACGGACGAGTAAACCAGGTCCACCGCGTCCGTGTCGTTGGACGACGATCCCGGCGCCACGCGGTTCTGCAATCCCGTAAAGCTGTCGATCACGATCAGGCTGCCAGCGCATGCGGTTCTGAGCCTGTCAACGTCGGGGGCAGACTCCGGGTTGTTGTACCTCACGTACTTGGTGATCGACTCATCCGAAAGGCCGAGCGCGCGGAACCGTGGCGCCAGAGATCCGCGCTGGCCCTCCAGGTCGATCCAGTACACGTCATAGCCGGCCGTGACTTCTATGGCCGCGAACATGGCGCACAGCCACGACTTGCCGGCGCCGCCCCATCCCCATACGGAGTGCAGGCACCCCCGGTAGCCCAGCGGTTTCCCGTCATCGCGGGTGAACGTGTTCGGCGTGGGCGCGGCGTAGCCGGTGATCGATTTCCAGTCGGTCCAGTCTTCCCGTGGCGCCAGCTCTGCCTTAGCGTCGGCGCGTGCCTGCATCTCGATCTTGCTGATAAGCAGCGCGGGTTTGTACTCCGGACGCTTGCGGACATCTTCGGCTGTCATCAGATGCTCCGCTTCCAGTTACGGGAACGCTTCCAGATCGCCATCTGGGTTGCCTCTGACAGGTCCTCGAATTCCGTGGACACGGACGGCTCGGCGTTCATGGCAGCCGCTAGCGCGGACTGGAGTTCAGCGTTGCGCGCGTCTAGCGCTTCCCGTTCCCGTTCTATCCGCGCGTCATGGCGCTTCCTGCCCTCCGTCATGGCGAGACTGAAGATTTCCCCCGCGCGCTTGCGGTCAGTGGCCTGCATGAGCACGAGGCAGTTGCGGCGCCGCATGTCTTCATAGTCCGTATCCTGGTGCCCGTCGGCCGTAGCCATGGTGCGGTTCCACCATTCTTCGGCGCTTACCTCGAAATGCCTGACAAGACCCGGCGGGCAGTTAGGTTCCGTCGCCAGCCACGGCACGTCGCCAAGCCGTTCCCTGCGCTCTTTATCCAGCCACCGTTGCTCGGCAGACATAGCCTCTACCTGGTCTTCACAGTTATCGCACTTGCAGCACACTGGCATTCCCTTTCAGAGATGAACTGTTCTCTTTATGGATAGCCGGGAACCGCGCGATTGGATAATATTTCCCGGGAATCCTTATGCAGCAGGCATTCCAGAATGGTCACGAAAACCTCATGCTATCTGTAGACAGATCTGTCTGGTAAACAGGAGGGCATGGGAATGATTAAGAACGCGCGAGCCAAGATCGAAGACCGCGCCGACGATGTTCTGTTCGCGCTGTGGGTAGTGCTGACCGCCGCTGTAGTCGACTACGTATGCCAAGAGCGGGAATCCCGTGATGACGGAGTCTGACCTGCTCAGAGAGGTGCTGGCACTCGCCGGGAAACACGGCGTGCTTGCTTTCCATAGTGGCGACTCGCGCAGGGATCAAGGGGACAACGGGTTTCCTGATCTTGTCCTGTGCGGTTCGGCCGGCGTTCTGTTCGCTGAGCTGAAAGACGATTCCAGATCACGCTCGCAGGCACAGACGATATGGCGCTACCGGCTACAGTCGGCCGGCCAGCATGCGCCGCTGTGGCGACCTGGAGACCTCGCGAACGGGACGATTGAGCCGGCTATCAGGTGGCTGCACCAGATGTACAAGATGCCCAACGGGCTACGGGAGACGATCTACAGCCGATGACTCACGTTTATATCCTGATGGCCGACTATGGCTATGAAGGTCGGGAGATAATCGAGATCTTCGATCACGTGATGAAAGCAGAGGCGGCCCTAGCTGCTCAGGCATCGAAATGGTATGTCTCGGTCGTCATCGAGGAGTGGCCGGTAACTGGCGATGACGTAGACCCGCCGTGCCCCTGGAATCCTGACGGCAAGCCGTGCGGTTTCAGGCATGAGGGTTAGCCTACGCGCGCGTGAGAGCTTTTATATGCCAATTACGGGGTGGCGCAAGTTGCGTGCGAAGTTCGCGCACCCGACCCCCCAAAACCGGTCTGTCGTGACCTATCCTAAATGTATGGGGACCTATCGCGGATTTCAGCGCAAGGAACCGGTGCTTGACCATCTTATCCAAGCGGCAATGGATGCTGTTGACGGCGAACATGATCAGGACACCGGCCGTTACGGCACGCTCCATTACACGGGGTGTGAATCGCGTGAGCGGGCTACCGAGATCAAGCAAGCGCTCTTTCGCGCGGCCCGTCATCTAGGTGTTTCCTTGCATGCTGATATCCAGCGCGACGGGGCCGGATACCGCGTGGAATTCACGCCGGTTAACAAAGCCCATGCCCGCGCGTACGTAGTTGCCAAGTACGGGAATGACCGGTCGAAGTGGCCTTACTCGCCATACCGGGGCGACCCCAACTCTCGTGTGGAGGTCTGATGTTCTGTCCAGAGTGCGGCCAGCCGCATGAACCGGTGCCCGTTGTCGAAGAGACCACGGTGATCGATAACGAGCCGATCGCCACGGCCGAGGTTGAGATCGCGCGCATCAACGCGAACCGTGACATCACGCTAGCCAAGATCGCGCGGGGCATTGCCGAGAGTGAGGCGGTACAGGAGGCAGCGATTGCGACGGCCGAAGCCGATGCGGTCAAAGACGCGCTTGCGCCGCCCCCTCCCCCGGAAGCTGACCCCGTGGTTGTTGTGTCCGACTCACAGGACGACGGGGGAGAAATCGAGCCGCCCCCGGAAGCTGACGATGCCCCGTCCGAGCCGTCAGAACCGCACCGTAAGCCGCGCGGATTGGGGATGTGGTGATGATGTTCCGCAAAGAGCGTGAGGCGGTACGGGACGCCACGGAAACCGCGCGCGACGGAATCAACGTCGCTCTCGTCGTGGCCTGCGTTGCCGTGGTTGTGGCGACCGTTGCCGTGGTCCTGGTGATGACCCGTGATTAGTCTCGTCTTTTTCGTCCTCATGTTCGTTTTCCTGCTGCTGACACTAGGGATGGTGATCGGCCGTGGAAGGGTTGCAAACTCCTGACGGCAAGCCGCTGGACCTGGAAGCTGCCAACCGCGACTTCGCCAAGGCAATGTCCGTACCCCCGCCCGACGATCTTCCGGCCCCGCCAAAGCGCAGCGAAACCGCAGGCCGGGCCGCAGCTCAAAAGCCTGAATCGAACAGCAAGCCCAAGCAAGCGGCAAAGCCTCGCACTAAGCCGGCCGCCCCGGTCAAGGCCGATTACACCGATGACGTCAAGTCGGTGGTCACGACCACGTGGGCTATCACGGCCGGCGTGCCCCTCGCGCATACGCAGGCTTTCGCGTTCGTGCTCTCGACTAACGCCGACGCGCTCACGTCCGCGCTGGCCGAGGGATGCAAGCACAGCGAATCAATGCGGCAGATGTTCACCAGCACGAGCGAGCACACGTGGAAGGTGCAGCTTGCCGCTGTGGCCGCTCAGATGGGTATGCAGACGCTACAGGTGATGCGTGATCCTGAGCTGCGCGATAAGGCCGCTGAGCAGACACGCGCGCAGCTCGCGCAGCTCATCGAGAGCGCCAGTGAGGTAGCGGCCGATGGTAGCCCACCTGACGCGTGACGAGTTCCGCGATGAGCACTGGGATTACCGTCCGGGGGAAAGCGCGGTCTGGATTGCTCCCACGGGCGGCGGCAAGTCATTCATGATGTGGCAGTTGATCGAGCGCGCGCTACAGCAGAATCCGTCGCTCGGTCTTTCCGCTGCGATGCCTAAGCCGGCCGACAGCACGACGGAACAGTGGGCACAACATCTAAACCTTCACATCACCGACCGCTACCCGTTCAAGAAAAAGTTCTGGCAGGACGAGCCGCGCGGGCATGTGTTCTGGCCAAAGCACATCGTGACCGACGCGGACGAGAACCACCACCACCTGAGCACGTCATTCAAGACAATGCTCAACGGTGAGTTCTGGGCCGGCAATCGCATAGTGGCCGTAGACGACGCATACAAAATTGCTGCCGTCCTAGGCGCAAACCGCGAGTGTGACACCTACCTGAGCGAGGGACGTTCTAACCGCGCCGGACTAATGGGTTGCCTGCAACAGCCACGGGGCACCGTATCGGGCGGATCACCTTCCGGTTTCTGGTACAGCCAGCCACAGCACCTATTCCTAGGGCATGACGGAGTTGCGGCAAACAGGGAACGCTTTGGCGAGATTGCGATGGGCATTGACCCTAAGCTTATTGATCATATCGTGGCGAATCTCCGGACGTACAGAATCAATGACAGCAACGTGTCCGACATGCTTTATTTGTGCAGGTCCGGCCCGTATGCAGCGGTGGTGTCACCGTTCTTATGGGCAAGAAATCCAGGCGGCCGAACCGGCGCGACAGAGCGAAGATCACGCACCCGTGCTGCATATGCGGCGGCCAGATACCCGAAGGGCTGCACACGGTTGACAAAGAGAGCTGCGCGCTCAAGTTCATGGGCTGGACAATGGAAACCATGCCGAAGACATGGGAAGACCTGGAGAAATATTTTCCGGGGGTCAAAGCTGACTTCTACGCTCCCCCTCTGGCAGAGGGAGAAATCCGCATGATGATGAGCCCCATGTACGCTAAGCAATTGGGTATAGTTTAAGTAGAAGGCCGTGGAAAGCCGAACGTCTGCTTTTTCCACGGCTTTTGCGTTCCGGCTTTCCACGGCTAACCCCTGATTTACGGGAGAGCTGTGGAAACGCTAGTCAAGTGGCCGGACGACGCTAGGCGCTTTGCCGACGCGATTACCCTCATGGCAATTGCCGGCAGTGCTGGCAAGTGGGCGGTTATCACCCTTGCCGACGGCAAGCCGCGTGATCTTGTTCCCTATGACACGCGTCCGGATGCTGTGCGCTCAACGCGCTGGGATCGCGACCGCTACGTCTATATCTTCATTCCCCCGGACGGTATGCACCCGCGCGAAGCCAAGGCTTTCCTTTCGTACGCGCGTGACCTCCATGACCACGGCTTCCGTCTCCCGGACCCCGATGACCGTATCCAGCCGGACATCACCATGCCCACGCTTCCGCAAGACCGTAAGCGGCAAATCCGATTGCTCACAAAGTGAGGTTTGAATAATGACCACTGCACCCGCTACCGCTGGCAATTCGGCCGGTTCGCAGGCTGCTACCCTGCTGCCTTTCCGGGGGGGTACCCAGCCGACGCTGACCAGTGACGGCTACGTCAACTCCGTAACGCTGTCGTCTAGCGCTCAGGACATGCCGGTTTACAACCCCTCGCCTAACAACCTGCTGCGCGCGCTGTTTATCCAGGTGGTCGCGACCACGGCAAGCAATACCGCGACGGTTGCCTTTAACGGTGATATGCCCCTCGGCATTTTCAGCTCCATGACATTTCAGGACGCCAACGAAAAGCCGATTATCGGGCCGTTCGATTCGTACACGCTGGCCATGATCAACAAGTACGGCGGGTACGACAACAATGGCGATATCAAGGCATCCGCCGCCTACTCCATCCCGTCCCTTTCCGGGGGTACGGGCGGCTCCTTTACCGAGACGTTCCGGGTGCCCATTGAGGCAGTTACCCGTACGGGTGTCGGCTCTCTCCAGAACCAGTCGTCTAACTCGACGTTCCAGCTCAAGATGACCGTCACGACTAGCGCGCTGGTTTACCAGACCGCGCCGGCCGGTGCCTCTGGCGCTATCGAGCCGACCGTTAAGGTGACCATTTACGAATCGGGCTACTGGAAGGGTGCTAACGCGTCCTATTCGCAGATTCCCAAGGCCGCCGGGTCTACTCAGTACTGGACCCGTGGTAGCTATACCGCGCTTAACGGTGCTATTCAGCAGCAGCTTTCGCAGGGCCTCGGCTACCCGATCCGGAACATCCTGGAAATCAACTACGCCACGGGCGGCGCGCGGGACACCACGCATTTCCCGTCCCCCGTTCAGTACATTTTCAAGGGGTCGAACCTCTGGAATGTGAACGTGACTCAGTGGCAGGACCAGATGTCGCGGGCATTCGACCTCCAGTCCGAAACGGCCGACGTGGCTAACGGCATTGATAGCGGCGTCTTCTGCTTGCCCTTTGATCTCGATTTCACGAATACCCCCGGTGCGGAAGCCGGCCTTAACTATCTCCAGTCGGATCAGGGTGACCTTTTCCAGATCATCGGTTCGTGGGGAGCTAGCTGCACCCTTTACCACGTCGTTAACTACATCGCTCCTGTTGGGCCGGCCTCGGTTCTACAGGCCCGTGCTCAGTAAGAAAGGAATAGGTCATGGATAAGTCTCACCTCATGTGGCTGGCCGGCGGCGTCATTCTCGGCATCGTCTTTGCTCAGCAGATCAAGAAGCTTCCGCTAGTCGGCGCTATTCCGCAGGTCTGAAAAGGTGACTCTTAATGTCTTCCACAGTATCGGGCTGGACCCTCGGCTATACAGCCGTGGGCGGGGTCCTGCTGTGGTCGGGCATTAAGGGCACGTCCATCTCAGGCAGCGTGCGGGACATTCTGGCGGGCAAGGCACCTAGCGGCAATTCTGAGCCAATCGGCACCCCGGAACTGAGCCTAGGCCAGTCTTCCTCTGTAGGCACTACTGCCCCCGCCACGGCAACTAGCGCCAGCGGAACTAAGTCTCAGACTCAGTGGGCGGACGATTTCCTAACCGCCATCGGGGCACCTCAGACAGCGGCCAATGTCCAGAGCATCATCACGTGGATTAACGAAGAGGGCGACTTCGCCGTATCGGGGCATAACAACCCCCTCAATACGACGCAGGTCACCAGCGGTTCCACGGGTGCTTTCAACTCGACCGGGGTCCAGAACTACGGGTCAGAGGCAGAGGGAATCGCGGCCACGGTAGAAACCCTCTTGGCTGGCGGTTACGGGGACATTCTCATGCTGCTGCGCTCCGGCAAGGGGCTGTCTTCCGGCGCTGCCACGGGGCTTTCCAGGTGGTCTAACGGGGCGTACTCCAGTGTCTAGCGGATACCTAGCGCCCATGCTGCTGATTACCGGCATCAGCTTTGGCAACCACTGGTACAACACCAACTCGGCTGACCTCAAAATCCTTGTGGCCGGCGGGATCGCTACCGGAATCCTCGCGCTCGTGAACGAGGTCCCCGGATTGTCCGGCGTCGCTACCGGTCTTGCATGGCTCGCGTTTATCGGAGTCACCATCGCCCCCGTCCAGTCCCCTACCCCTTTGCAGAATATCGGCAAGATTGCAGGTGTTAAGTTGTGAACGATCTCACTAAGGTTCTCTTGGCCATTGTCGGCGTTGCTGTCGTTGCCACGCTAGTCGTCAACGGCACGCAGACCGCGCAGGTTATCAGCGCCGGCGGAACCGCTTTTCAGGGTGCGCTAGGCACTGCGGAGAGCGGCGGTAAGTAATGGCCGCATACGATCCTGTTCCGGGTAGCGCTGTTTCTGACGCGTGGCTGACCACGACTGACCAGAACAGTCCTACCGGTGCTCAGGTTGCCAACCCGGTATATCCAGGTCCGGTTACCGAAGATCACGCTGGCGGACCTGAAAGCGTTGCGGGACGATCGCCAATCCCCTACCAGGAAACGGGCGCTATCCCTCCGGATGCCGGCGCAGATGAGATCGCGGCCGGCGGGGGCGGTTACCCCGAGCGCAACTACTCCGGTCACGCCGGCCCGATCGCTGACTTTGCCTCGCAGGTACTACCGTTCGCCCCTCCCGGTGCTATCCCGCCTACCCACGCCATTGATACGGGCGGAGTCGAACGTCACTCCCGCGTTTCCCTGCCCGTCGCTAAGGGATGGATGCGCCGCGTGCTCGACGGCATGACGTATGACAACCTCGGCCCGCAGAACACTGACAACCTCGGATTCCGGCAGCTCGCGCCTACCGGCCGCACGGACCTGGACCAGTACCAAGCACAGAACGCGGACGCCTATGACCCGTTCCTAGTGCCCTACAGCGAACGTCCGATCCTCGCCAACCTCGCGGCCGAGACACAGCCGCTCACCACCCCTCCGGACGCCTACACCCCCTCGGGTGACCTCCCGGACATGACCCCTACGGGCGGGCAGGGTGACGCGGTTTACGAAGCGCCGTCCGATCCCCCGGTGAACTCGGCTGTGTCCCCCGTGGTTGCCGCCGGCGCCGATGTGGGGTGGTTCTGATGGCATCCGACATCACGATCGCCGGCCACAAGTTCAAGGCATGGGAGGTCTGGACAGTCGGCCTCGGCGGGGCACTGGTGACGTTCCTCGCGTGGCGCGCGCACTCGGCCAGCTCGTCCGGCTCGGCCAGCTCGTCCACGGTGACGGACCCAACCACGGGGCAGACGTACCCCGCCGACGGCACCGACCCCGTGACCGGCCTTACCTACGCGGCTGAGATCTCTGAGTACGGATCGGTGGAAGCTGCCGAAAGCGCAGTGACAGACGAGAACACGGGGGACCTAGGCGACGAAAGCGGGCTGGCCAACGGCTATTCCTACTCTTCCGGCGAACCAGATTACTACGGCACCGGCACCACGAGCGGCACCACGGGCTACACGTCTAACAGCGATTGGGCTAGCGCGGTTATCGCCGGCCTGGAATCGCTCGGCTTTAGCTCTGCCGATGTCAACGGGGCGATTGCTGCCTACCTCGCGGGAATGTCGCTCACGTCAACCCAAGCATCAATCGTCAAGGCCGCGCTAGGTGAATTCGGACCCCCGCCCACGGGCAGTTTCCCCGTCAGCGTGACCCCCGGTTCGCCGGCCCCCGCCACGACACAGGTAACTGTGCCCAACGTCGTGGGCCAGCCGCAGGAAGCCGCTTACGCGCTTATCTCGGAAGAGGGGCTTAAGCCGGCGACCACCACCCCGCCCGTTAAGGGGAAGACGATTTACGTCAAGTCGCAAGACCCCACGGCCGGAACGAAGGTCGACAAGGGGTCAAAGGTCACCGTGACGAGTGCGGCGCAAACCTCCGTGACCAAGCCTAAGAAGCCACTAGTTACTACCGAGTGAGGATTGAAAATGTCAGGTCTTAAGCCATCGGAAGAATTGCAGGTTTCCGCGCTCACCACCGCGCTTGTCTACGGCATCTGGCAGCTCAACGCGCCGAACCTTTCAAGCGTCAAGGCAGCGCAGCCGAATAACTCTACGGTGCATTCATCGGTCAAGACAGCCGCGTGGACTAGCGCCGTGGTTACCGCCGGCATTGCGCTGCTTGCGAAGTCGCCTACCGTCTTTATCGTCGGCGGGGCTGTAACGGTGCTGGAATCGTGGAAGTACTACCACGGGAACGCGACTCACCCGCAGACCGGCGCGGTTACCATTCCCGCGCAGAATGGCCAGCCGGTACAGCCGGGTTCCAGTGGTACGGGACCTAGCTAATGGCGAGTACGCCAGCCGGCTTGGCCGGTCCGGGTGCCAAGTTCCCTCAGTGGACGGTTAGCACTGAGGATTACCAGGTTGCGGAAGTTATCAACGCGACCGAAAAGGCACTGGCCGAGGCATCCGTTTTCCCGTACAGCCTGATCTTTTTCACTAATCAGGCAGATGCCGAAACGTACGCCAAAGCGCACGGCGGCGGCGTTGACCTTACGCCATTGCAGACCCCCGCTAATGCTGTAGCTAACGGGGCGAACGCGCTAGGGGGTCTCGGCGGATGGCTTGCCGGTATCTCAGGATTTTCCGGGACCAATTTTGTGCTGCGCGCTGTAAAGGTGATCGCTGGCGGTTTCCTATTGATTTTCGGTTTGACTCATCTAACCGGTTTGAATCAGATTGCTGACCAGCTTAAGGTGGTGCCCCTTCCCGTATGAATAACGATTCCATGACCGGCCGAGCAGCTAAGTACGCAGATGCCGAGCAAGCGCAGATTGACGACGCGACGGTTACGCCGTCTGGTATCGACCCCGCAGACTACGCGGTGCACGTCCGCCAGGAAATGCCTGAGACCGGCGTCGCGCGGTGCATAAAGCTATCGTCTGCTAACCCGTGGCTCCCATTGCTTCCGCAGGACCCTAACCGGCAGAGCGCGGTAATCCTCGCGATTGACAATGATGTCTACATCTGCTCGTCACTTGAAACGGCGATGCTGTCAGCGGGTGCGGCCACTTACGCGCATGCCTTTTACCTGCCGGCCGGCACGCCTATTCCGATCAGCAACCGTGGCGCTTACTGGGTTGCCTGCACTACTACCGCATCTACTTCCCGCGTGTCGGTCCTGATCAACAGGAACGAATCGTGAAGTCATGTCCCGCACGCTCAACCTCACCTATACCGCGTCCGTAACGCTTGATAGCGACGGTAACGGCACTGTCCAGATAGGACCGAGCGGAACCAATGAAACATGGTTCCCGAGTGTCGCCAGCGTTAGCGCGTCAAGCAACGTGAGTGAGGCCACGGCAAAGGTGTACGCCGGCAACGGGCTATCTCAGGCTTATTTCGTGGACGGCACAACGTGGGGATCTACCGGCGACAGCACGTCCAATTTCAGCGGCCCCGTATGGCTAGGGCAAAGCATCTGGTGCTCGTGGACGGGCGGGGATGAGGGGGCTATCGCGACGCTCGTTATCACAGGAACCAGGACCGTACCGTGACCACTTACCGGATATTCCCTTCCACCGCTCCGCCGAGCGCGGCAACCCCTTACAGTGGCGGTTATATCGCCGGCCTGCTTTTTCAGGTCACTCAGTCGGGAATGTGGTTTGAGGGTTACTGGGTTCCGTGCTGCACAACCGGACAGTCCACCGCGCCGGTTAAGTGCTGCCTGTGGCAGTTGTACCTGAACGGTGATGCCGAAGCCGCAGGAACGCTCGTGCCGGATACGACGGTAACCAGCGGCACGCTTACCCCCGGTACATACACGTACGTCCCGCTGGAAACTCCGGTGCCTATTTCCATCGGTACCCCGTACACGGCGGCCATGGCAATCAACGGGGCATTTCCCTTTACTGAAAGCCAGTTCGGGCCGGGCGATCCCTTTGCCAGCGGAATTGTTAACGGGCCGCTTGTCTGCTATTCCTCATCTAATGACGGGGCAACAGTTAATGCCAGTCCCTATAACTATGCTCAGGGGCTTTTCAGTGTCGCCGGTTCCGATCCCACGGCAAACCCTCCGCTTACCGGGGAAGACGCATTCAACAGCTATGCCGATATTCAGGTTAGCGATACCGCGCCGGCCGCGTACGCGGGCACCTACATGCTTTTCCCGAATAAGTTCGACGCGTCGCCAACCACGACCGGCGATGATGCGGACAATTTCACGCTGGCAAACCAGATCGACTATTCCGAACCGGTTGAGCTGTCTTGGCTATGGTATTTCAGCCGGCCGGGTAGCGCGGAATCCCTCCCGACATGGGCGGGGGTTTACAGCATTGCCACCAAATCAATCGTCGCGCAGAATGCCAGCCCATCATGGGTAACGCCGGCCGGTTCACCTGCTAGCGCGGCGGGCGGCCGGATTAAATGCGCGATAAGCGGGACACTGCCAGCCGGACAGTACAAGGCCGCTGTCTACAATTCCAACGGCACTAGCGGAACATGGTCCTGCACTGAATACGGCTATTTCCTTACCGGGTACGGGGCGGACGGTATTTCATGGGGTCCGGTCAGCTCTCCCAGTAATGGCGACGGCACCCCGACCTATATCTTTCAGCCCAACCCTGACAGCACCCCGCCGTATACCGACGGCAGTTCCATGGAACCGGCCAACGGAACCTTTGCGGATGATGATTCCGTTATCTCAGGGGAAGTGCAGTACCCCTATGTCGAGATCAATTTCAACAAGTCTGAGGGGGCGCCACCGGGTGCCATCGCGGAAAACTTCTGGGTTGATCTAGAGGTCACCCCCGCGCCTAAGACGACTACGGGCTATTCCCTGCCCCTTTTCACGAGCGGGCTGACATGAGCGGCTTTCAGCATGACATAGCCGGCGGTAACGGGAACCTGGTTGCCACGTCGGTACAGTCCCCCAATTTCGATCTGGCCACGCAAACGGGCTGGCAGATTACCAAGGCCGGCGCGGCGTACTTCTTTGACCTCGTGTACTCGGGTGAGTTTGAGGGTGACGATTTCATCATCAACACCTCTGGCCTGTTTTTCTATACCAGCACGCCGGCACTCGGCAATCTTTCGGCATCGATGGTTCCGGGGACTACGGGCGGTACCGACGGCGAGGGCAACGCGTATCTTCCGGGGGTCACGTCCTATGAGGCTTTCACCCACGGCGGGGACAACGGGTATTACGCCACGTCGCTTTTCCAGGGGCAGACGCTATTCGCTTGGAATGCCACCCATGGCGGGTCGTACACCACCCTTGCCACGTTCGGCGCAAACCCGGTTACGCAGCAATTCATTTTCGGTGACCTGCCGATCGTGTCCACGTCCGCCAACGTCGGTGATCCCACGCTCATCACGACTGATACCGGGACCATGGCGGGTACCTACGGAACCGACTGGGCGGCAAGCGGGGAAGGGATCGACGGCGTTCAGTTCACGCTCTGCCCCGACGGCTGGGTCCAGGTACTCATTGACGTTCACACGACCGGCGCCACCCCTAGCACCACCCTTTGCGACATCCCCGCTGACTACTTCCCCGCCGCGTCCGTGGTTGCCGGAACGATCGTCCCGTACTCATCCGGCACCGCTTACCTCGTGGTCGCACAATCGGGGGGGACGCTACAGCTCACGGTGCCGAACACGAACGGGGTCCGCTACGCCGGCAGCTTCAGGTATCCAGGCCCGTCGATATAGCCGCCAAGGGGCCTAGGACGGCCGTAGGCGCGTTTTTTCGCGTAGCCACCTGATATGACCTGGAAGCTGAAAAGGACATTCGGGTATAAACTCGCGCCGCTGGCCGGGCGGGTTTATCGAAAATGAGCGGCGATAACTCGAAATCAGGCGGACGTATCGGGCATAACGTACGTGCCCCGCGTCTTTGCCGTCCGGACAACCCCGCGCGTCCGCAGAACGGCAATCGCGTGGCGCACGGTCTGGTAGCTCACTCCGTACTCTTCCGCCATCGCGCGTTCAGCGGGCAGGCGCACCATGATCTCTCCGGAGTCAATGCGTCGCTTTATGTCATCGGCAACCTGTATGTACGCGTAATCCTCGCCAAACGGATCTATGCGACATGCAGGCATGAAACCCAAGCTACCGCAGGTTACGGCGCTATCATTACGGCGCTGGCTACGCTTGCTATGGTTGCTCTCATAGATGTACGCTACTGATCACTGTCCGTAAGCGGGGGTCCCTACCTCTCTCCCGTTGAACGGTCCAGTAACGGTCACCTGCGCGCCCAACCAATGCGCGCACGCCAACGTAGGTGACCGAGCCGGCCGCCCGTTACTTAAAGCGATCCCCGCCGCAAGTGGCGGGCGGCCAGCACACAACCGCGCGGGAAGGGGAGCACGTGACCACACTGACCGAGCACTACCAGCAACAGCATGACTACCATTGCCAGCTCATTACCGTGGTCGCCAACGTCGTGCAGGAAATGGGTCCGCCGGCCGGTCACACGGCGTTCGGGTACGCGGCGGTACTGCTCTCCCGCGTGACGTGGCTTCCGCTGGCTATCGAGCGCGCGGCGGTACTCGGCGATGCAGGCCAGCTAGCGGTGCTCGTGCGCCGCGCGCGTGATGCCGAGAGGCTACTCCCGTGCGCGGAGTTACCTCATGGGCAGAGGAGCGCGTGACCGAGGTTAAGGCCGTGATCGGCGCGCGGTGGGCAGTGTGGCATGTGCAATGTTTTGACCGGTCAGTGTCTTGGCATGCCGCTCCGCTCGGATCACCGATCGCGGTAGTGGATGCCTCATCACCCGAATTGCTGCTAGCGGGGTGCCGAGCCTATGAGGCAGGCATAGCCGAGCACATGGAAGCTACGCGCATCGCGCTCGGCAAGCTCATGCCCCTCGGCCAGTCAGGGATCGATGACGATACCAGGGCAGTCCTGCACCGCTTGCTCCGCGCTCAGCTCAACCTACAGCGGGCTATCCGCCCATAGACCTACCCGGGTGCTGACGTGTCTACGGGACGGCCGGTTCCTCGCACCGGCACCCGGGTAGCCCGTAACACCGCACATCAATCACAAGGGGGACAAGTGAAGCAACCGATCAAGCCCGTGGCAGCGGACGCCGCAATGCTCGCGCTCGCGATGCCGGAGGACCGGTTCGTGGATTTCATCGCGGAATCCATCGGCCGGCTCGCGGAGGTCAGCGGGAACGGGCTGGTGCTTACGTCGCTGACCGACACCGACAGCGCGCGTGTTCTCGCGGAGGAGCTGGCGAACGAGGAGACGGTTCACTACGCGACGGAACTGTTCATCCTGTCGGCCGCCGGCCCGCGCTACGCGTTCGACTCCGCCGTCGCTACCGGCATCATCACCCGCAACACGCGACTCGCCATCCCGCTCATCACGGACGCTATCGACCGTTACTGGCCGACGCTGGACCAGCCGCCGCTGACCGGTTACGGCAAGACCGAGCTGGCGACGGAACTGTTCACCGAACACGACGCCATCGCGTCAGCGGTGTACGACTACGTACAGCACGAGCGGACCCACAAAGGGCACGCGCCGGCACAGTGGGGTCCGCTGGACTCGGCTGTTCAAAAGGTTCTTGCCGAGCGCACCTAGAACGTCACGCCGGCCATGGTGCCACGGGAGATCCGTGGACGCTGCTTAACCAGTAGACAGTCATGAAACAGCCGGCGTGACTCAAACCCTCCCCCATTTAGCGACGGGATATCGCGGATAGGGGCAAATGGGGGAGACGGGGCCACCCCGCTAGCAGTCCGATCTCTGCTAGCGGGGTGCCTCCATCACTCTCAGGAGGGGCAATGCGCAAGTCAGCAGCAATCGCAGCAATCGCAACCGCCGCACTACTCGGCATCGCGGGCACCGCGCTCGCACAACCGCTACCGGGGCCATCCCAGAGCGGACAGATCTCAGGACAGGTCACGGTGGGGGAAGTGCTCACACTGGAAATCACGTCCGGGGCGAGTTTCACGGTTACCGGTGCCACACCCGGAACGCCGTACGACGGGATACCCGCCACCGACGCGACCGTGCTCACGAACGACACTTCCGGATTTAGCGTGCAGATCTGGCAAGACGATAATCCGTCGGCCGTGCTCGGCAATCCGGGTGCACCTTCCGGGTGCTCTAAGGATGACGCGTTCGCGGGAGGGGGGGCCGTTATCCCGGATGACTCGTGGACGATCACGAGCACGGGAGGTCCCGGTGCACCCGGAACGGCGCAAGCTTTCAGCGAAGATCCTGCCGTGCTCGCGGGCGGTAGCCCGTACACATGCCCCACGCCGGCCCCGCTACCCGTGACGGTGGGCACCAGCAACGCTGAATCACCGGTCGCCGGCAACAGCTACCAGGAGCAGCTTGCCGTGGACATCCCCGCCAATACGCCGGCAACGACATTCAACGGCTTGCTTACGCTGGCCGCGATCGGAAGCTGACACATGCCCGCGCCGGTCGAGATCTCGATCAACCCCGCGTCGGTCAGGATTCCGGCCGGCTACGGCGTTTTCCACGGCAAGGTCCGGCTGACCAATGTCGGGCATGCCGGCATCACGGTGACCCCGGAAACGCTGCGGCTGGACGGGAACCGCGCGTGCACGCAGACTGCCCCGTCATGGCTGTCGCTACAGGGGCGGTCTGCGTTCACGCTGGCGGCGGGTCACAGCGCGAGTTTCGGGTACACCGTGAGTGCCGGCCGTGGCGTGTCCGGAACCGCAGCGATCGTGTTCAACGCCAGCGCCAGTCACAGCGCAGACCAGTACGCGGCGGCGGTCGGCATGCGGGTGACCGTGGGCACCGGGGTACAGACCTGCACACCGGTTCCTAGGCACCTAGCCGCCACACCGCGCTCTTACTCGTCACCCGGTCTGCTCGGCAGCATCCTGATAGGCATTGCCGGCGTGGTCCTGGTGCTGATCATCGTCCTAGGCACCATCAGAAAGATACGGAGACGACATGAACATCGGCGGGCATGAGATCAGGAAGGTAACGCGGGACAAGGCACCGTATGCAATGGTTCCCGTCACCGTAGAGATCAGTCTGGGCCAACACGGCACGGTCACGGTCAGTACGGAACTAGAGATTCCGTGGGAAGAGCTACAGGAGGCTAAGCAGGAATATGAGACGACGTGGGAGGACTTTGACATTGACGGCTGGCTACAGGAGGACATCCAACCCGAACTAGAGAGCATCGGGGTAGATACGTGACGCAGACGACGATCAATGACCTGATCGCCAGCGGGACAGTCATCGGTGCGCTGGCTATGGTCGGGGGCACCATCCGCTATCTCCAGCGCCGATGGCTGCACTACCTGGAGGACCGTGACGAAGGATGCGAAACGTGCAACCGTCACCGCGAGATCTACCACCACAGATGACGGAGAGGGAGGTTATCTGCACCACGGACGATCTAGAGGCCGCGTGGGAGCGGGCTAGGGATCTTGCCGGCGCACTGCGCGCTCTGGATATTGAGGGGGTCCTGATCGGGGTGCGGCGCGCGGCCGGTGGTTACTACGTAGAAGCGCATAAGGAGGGGGAGAATCATGACAGACATGCGGGAAATACTGGACCTGCTCACGCAATCTCGTAATGATGAATGGCAGGAGGACAACATTACGAGTATCGGCTTTTGTATAGAGCGCGTCGCTCTAGGTCCGAAAACGTTCCTGTTTGCCCAGTACACGGCTGCACGGCCAAGCAGAACTTACCGGCTCGTGAGGGAACTTGACCGAAACGAAAAATTTCTGACCTTGTTGGGCGATGCGCTGGCGACGAAAACGGGCCGCAGCGTAACGGACACACTCGTTTCAGGTGAACAAGTAGCAATGTGGAATCCCGACAAGAGTAGAACCGAGATAATGGTTACGCTGAAACGCGTACTGATGGAGAGGTAGCGATGTACGACCCCCACCCCCCATGCCAGTGGTGCAGTGCCCCGCTCGGTTACCACGATCCGCAGACCGGCGCTTGCCCTTCGACAATCAGGTACCGTACGCACGCGGCGCTAGGTCTTGCCGCTGTGATCGTGCTGGCGACCGGCTTCGTACTGCTGTGGCACTCCGGCGTCATCCACTAAGGGAGAGACATGAGACACGAGAACATCAAGATAGGGCTGATCACGCTGGCGCTGATCGTCGTGGGGTACACGCTGTGGCGTATCGGGCTAGTCGTCTGAGTCAGGATCAAGTCAGGAATTGAAGCGGGTCTATCCGGACACTAGGCGCTGTAACAGGACACATCTCTTTCGTCGCGGCGTGCCCCCGAAACTGCCTCTGAGCTGGGAACCCTTACCCCGTAGGCACTTCCGTAACGATTCCCCGAAAGCCCTAGACAGAACGGTCCCGTGTTTCACCTGACCGCGGTGCCAGCTGAGAGGAGGTCCTGGCAAGCCTGGGTCACCCGGGCCGCCATGTTCGACTCCGCCGCCTTGCCCC
>Ga0210395_10001385_pt1 | contig 18820 bp, 14 predicted proteins | sample IncBWH4OmetaG_FD_150861 | JGI IMG/M metagenome (GOLD analysis project Ga0210395, IMG submission 150861) | Forest soil microbial communities from Barre Woods Harvard Forest LTER site, Petersham, Massachusetts, United States - Inc-BW-H-4-O ...
ACACAGTGTGCAAGGCGACCGAACACAAGATTCACTGGAACCAGGTTGGACCTCGCGGGCCGCAGGGAAATCAGGGGAATCAAGGGCTGCGGGGGCCTGAAGGTCCACAGGGACCCCAGGGACCCCAAGGAGCCCAAGGAGCCCAAGGACCCCCTGGAGTTGCTGTGGGCTACTCCAGTGTAAGCATTGACCAGGATCCACTCTTGCCTGGTTTTCCCGGTGTCCTGCTTGCACAATCCAATCCGGTTGCGTTTTCGGGCACCTATTTCATCTCCGCATCGGCGCTTCTGGACATTGGTGCTGGCGATAACGAGGGTGCTTTCTGCTACGACACTACAGCAAGCAATGGAACTCCTGTCCAGTTTGGTGGATCCGGCTTAACCGGCAACTTCCAGCAGGCGAGTATCACTGATGTGTTTACGGTGAACGCAGGTGATTCTTTCCAATTATTTTGTTACGGCTCGATTGGTGGCTTCAGCGATGCTTTCAACGCTGGACTCACGGCGACTTTGATCAATAGCGCAGATAGCGCCAGCAAGAAAGTTCGACATGGGCGTAAGATCCATCCACCAACGTCGGCAGGAGTCAGATAGACTGCCGGTTGTTCCTGTTCAACTTTACTCCAACCCCGCTTCCCATCGGCAGCGGGGTTGGCACATCTTGAGGAGACGTGAACCGGGCACACGCGGGCGCGGGCAAAGGAAGCGAACACCTCAGCGCGCTCTTCAAGTCCAGGAGACACTCATGCCAAAGCACACTTCGAACCAAGCGAGCACCGCAATACCGAAAATCCGTCCATCTCTCAAAGTAATCGAAAAGCCTGAACCGGCAGAATATCCTGCATACGCCCACATTTATATCGATCTCCTGCCTGACGACGGCCAGATCCTGAAGCATCTTGAAGACAACCTGAAGTCCACGCGCAGATTTATTGCCTCCATCTCGAAGGCTCGTTTATTGCATCGATATGCCGAAGGAAAATGGACTATCAAAGAGATCCTTGCGCACGTTGTGGATGATGAGCGTATCTATGTTTACCGCGCGCTTCGTTTTGCGCGGAACGACTCTACGGAACTTCCGGGATTCGATCAGGTCCACTATGCGAAGTACTCCGAGGCGAACAAACGAGAAGTCTCGAGCCTTCTCCGCGAATTCGCTTTGGTGCGGCAATCAACGATCGCTTTCTTCAATAGTTTGGACGACGCAGCACTCCTGAGGACCGGCGTCGCCGATGGTCAGCGTGTCAGCGTGCGCGCTCTGGTTTACCACATCGCTGGTCATGAATTGCGTCATATGAACACCATTGAGGAGCGATACTTTAGTTGATTCTTGTCCGCGGAACCGGTTTCGCGCGTTGCCGACTTGCGGCAACCATGGGCCGGGCAGTTGAATGTCCAGCTAACGTCGGAACCCCGCGTTCGACAACGTTCCCTCGAAGAGGATCTCTGTCCTTTCTAGTCCCGCCTGTCGTCTTTTCCCGGCAGTTTCCGATATCCCAAGTAGAGACCATTAGCCGTGCCCAGCACGGTTGGCGGCAAAATACGTTAGGAGCTTGTATGAAAAATTTGATTGTACGCACGCTTATGTCAATTATATTCGCGGTTATGGCGCTGGCGGCGACTTCCCGCGCGCAGTCCATTCAGGTCATCAAAGTCAATATTCCTTTTGAGTTCAGCTTTGGCGGCCACAGTTTTCCGGCGGGTGAATATTCGCTGGTGCAGCCGCGGCCACATTTTCTTGAGTTACGCGACTCCCGGGCGCATTTTATTGCCCAGGTTCTAACTGGAGGCATTTACTCCCGAACTCCAGCCACGAGCACGAACCTGAAGTTCTACTCCTCAAATGGCCGGCACATGCTGGCGGAAGTTTGGGAGCGACAAGAGTCTTCTGGCGAGCGGCTTTACCAGCCAAAACCCGACGTGGACTCTGTCAAGCGCCGCTCGACGGCCGATCGCGACACCGCTCAGGGAGGTCAAATGTAACCCACTCGCTTGACGCGGTGCGAATTGAACTAGATGTCGAGCAGCAGACAAAACCGATGTAGCGGCGAAAAACCGTCACCGACATTACGTCAAATCTCAAACACCTTTCCCTGTATGCGTTGGTCCGAGACGTTCATGGTGGCCGTCCCACATACCAACATTGCAGTGACTCCGGCCAACGGTCCGCGCCTTTCACAGAGCCGCGCGCTGAACTATGTGCGTGCCCGGAGCAACGATCATGAACAGCACGAAAATTGCCCCGGCGCGTGCTGCCGTTAGGGCGTGATCTCGAACACATCTCCCACGTTGCGTTTCGTCCGCAGGTTCTTGCCGGCGGCTCCAAAGAGGTTGCCGGCGGGGTCACGGGTAAGGCCCGGCATCGGGAATTCCCCGTCCCGGCCTCCGGTAAAGTTGTGCAATATTTTCAACTGTCCGGCCGGATTCATTACAAACGCTGTTCCAATCCCGTGGGAACCACCCTCCCCGGCGGTGCCATAGATGTTGCCAGCGTCGTCCGCAATCAGCACCCCGTTGGGGCTTAACCCGTCCGTTCCCGTGAATCGGTGTACAACTTTGTACTGACCCGTGGTCGAGATCTGGAACAGAACTCCGCGGACATTTCCGTCACCAGTGGTGGCGCCGTACAATTTGCCGTCGGCTGGATTGAGAAGAAGACCTCCCTGAGGAAGGTCACTGTCTCTTCCACCATGAAAAGCGTGTAAGACCGTGAACTTTCCGTTACTGGCGATTTTGAACACGGTACCGCAACCTTCGCCGGGAAATTGCCCTGTTGAGCAATTGAAGTCTCCACCGACCTGAGCCACGCCGTAGAGGTTCCCGTTGGCATCGGCAATCAGAGATCCGATCGGGCTGAAACCGTCCGTGCCCCCGGTGAACTGATGGAGCATATGCGCCTTGCCAGCCGTATCCAGCCGATAGATGGTTCCGCAGCCATCGATGCAGTTGCCATTGCCGCCCAGGACAGTCGCGCCGTAGAGGTTTCCAAGTTTGTCCATGAGGAGGCCGCCGTTGGGGTGGATCGGGCCGAGGGGAAGTTTGGAGGGAAAATCAAACAGTATCGTTTCTTCGCCCGACGGCGAGATTTTGAATATGACACCCTCGTCATTTGGTCCCCCGTCCGCCGTGCCATACAAGTTCCCCGCCTGGTCCAGAATCACACCCCAAATGGGACCGCGTCCGTGGGCGACATCGAAGGGAAACGCGAACACGACGCTTTCCGCGCCGCTGGGGTCGATCTTGTACACCACTCCATTTTGGTTTGGGCCACCGAAGAAGGTCGTTCCATAAAGATTGCCAGCCTGGTCGCGGACAAGTGCTCCCGCGGGAGACGCGCCATCCTTTGGTCCATCCTGGAACTCGTGCAGTATGTGAAAAGTTTGCGCTTGCGCCGGAAGCATCGCTACCGCCAACACTAGCATCATGATTGCAAGAACAAATTTCTTCATAAAAAATCTCCTGGTCTAGGTTTCCACTCAACAATTCCGTTTATGCAGACCCGCACACAACAACTGCGGGTCCAGATCGGAGCAGCGATTGCGAACAACGGAAATCCGCTCCAAGCTGCACTGCAAGTTAGGGCGTGATCTCAAAAACATCGCCCACGTCGTGTTTAGTCCGCAGATTTTTAAAGGCGGTTCCAAACAGGTTGCCGGCTGGGTCAAGGGTGAGGCCTGTGAGCGGGGCGAAGCCATCCCGGCCTCCGGTGAAGTTGTGCAACACCTTCAATTGGAAAGCGGCATTCATTGCGAACGCTGTCCCAAGTCCGTTGGAACCACCACTCTGAGTGGTGCCGTAGATGTTGCCAGCCTCGTCAAGAATCAGGCCGCCATTGGGGCTTGACCCATCCGTTCCTGTAAATTGATGCACAACCTTGTACTTGCCTTTGGGAGAAATCTGGAAGATAAGCCCGTTGCCGGACTTCTTACCACCCGTGGTGGCGCCGTATAGGTTACCGGTGGCTTTGTTGAGCACAAGTCCCGCCTGAGGAATGTCGCCATCGGTTCCACCATGGAACGCATGTAAGACCGTGAACTTTCCGTTTTTTGCAATTCTGAACACGGTGCCGCAGCCCTCGCCTTCGAATGGATCTGCCGAGCAATTGAAGTCTCCACCCACCTGAGCCACGCCATACAGGTTTCCGTTCGCATCGGCAATCAGGGATCCCAACGGGCTGAAACCGTCCGCGCCGCCGCTGAACTGATGGAGCATGTGCGCCTTGCCAGCCGTGTCCAACCGATAAATGGTTCCACAGCCATCAATGCAGTTGCCATTGCCGCCCAATGTAGTGGCACCGTAGAGGTTTCCAGCCTTGTCTAAGAGGAGGCCTCCAATAGGTTGGATCGGGCCGAGGGGAAGCTTGGCCGGAAAATCGAACAGCACTGTTTCTTCGCCCGACGGTGAAACCCGGAAGATTACACCCTCGTCGTTTAGCCCCGCACCCGCCGTGCCATACAAGTTACCCGCATGATCCAGAACCATGCCCGCAAACGGGCCGGCTCCATTCGTGCCATCAAAGCTAAACAGGACGCTTTCAGTGCCTGTGGGATCGATCTTGTACACCACTCCCATTTGGTTCAGGCCACCGTGGCCGGTCGTGCCGTAGAGATTGCCGGCGTGGTCGCGGACGAGTGCTCCCCCGGGAGATGCACCATCGAAGGGTCCATCCTGGAATTCGTGTAGTACGTGAAAATGTTGAGCTTGCGCGGGCTGCATCGCTATCGCCAGCACCAGCACCATGAGGGCAAGAACAAATTTCTTCATAAAATCTCCTAATCTAGGTTTGTATTCAACAATGGTGTGTATAAAGACTCGCGCGAAAAGACGCGAGTCCAGATCGGAGCAGAGATCACGAACACGGGAATCTGCTCCAAGCCGCGCTGGAAGTTAGGGCGTTATCTCAAAAGCAGTTCCCTGTATCTTTCGGTTCGAGACGTCCATAGTGGTGGTCCCATAAAGGTGGCCGGCGGAGTCACGGATCAAGCCAGCAGACGGGATCGCTCCATCGTCCTCTCCCTTGAAGCGATGCAAAACCGTCAGCACGCCGTCCGGACTCAACTGAAACACAGAGCCCAGGTTGTGACCGCTGTTGAAAGCAGCGGTGCCATAGAGGTTGCCGGCATCGTCCAAGACCAAGCCCCCGTTGGGGCTCGTTCCCTCTTTTCTGAGAAACCGGTGCAGGATTGTGTACTTGCCGTCTTTGGAAATTTTGAAAGCGGTTCCGAATTCATGGTTACCCCCAACGCCAGTGACACCGTAGAGGTTGCCGGCTGCGTCCATGGCAAGGCCACCTTGTGGGACTGATCCATCTTTCCCGCCCGCGAAGGTGTGCAAGACGGTAAGCGCGCCATTCTTAGCCAGCTTGAATACTGTGCCGCAACCGTCGCCGGGAGAGTCCGGGTCTGGGCAAGATAGGTCTCCTCCCGCTCGGGCTACGCCATAGAGGTTGCCCCTCGCATCTTGCACCAAGGGTCCGAACGGCTCGCTACCGTCCGAGCCGCCCGTGAACTTATACAGCAGGTGCAGCTCGCCAGCCGGATCCAGCCGGAATATGATTCCGCATCCGGATGAGCATTTGCCGCCAGAAAGCGTCGTGCCAAACAGGTTGCCGGACTTGTCCATGAGGAGACCTCCGGTCGGAATCACCGGGCTATCCTTAGGCCCCAACTGGAAGGCGTGCAGGATCGTTTGATCACCTTGAGGAGAGAGCTTGTAGACGAGGCCGCCGTTGCCCGGTCCTCCTTCCTGGACGATGCCATACAAGTTTCCGGTCTGGTCCTGAATCAGGGGCGTGTCGGGAGAGGAACCACTCACCGGCAGATTAAAAGTAAACAGGATCGTCTCCTTGCCCGTGCTGTCGATTTTGAACACCGTTCCGTCGCCACTACCACCGGCAAGAGTCGTTCCATAAAGATTGCCGGCAGCGTCCCGCAGGAGAGCCCCGTGGGGAATTGCCCCTTCTCCACTTTTTTCAGTATCAAACTGGTGCAACGTTTTAAATGTTTGCGCTGCCGCCGGCAGCCCGACTACTGCTGCCATCACCAAGACCACGATTGTGAGAACAAATTTATTCATAAACTCTCCTTAGTTTGATTTCGGGTAAATTCACTTGCCAGAAAAACGATAGATGCGCTTGAACGCACCCAGCATTGCTACTGCTTCGTCAGGTGAAAAAATCTTGTGTGAGGATGCCTGAGTCGCCCAAAACACTTGTCACAAGCGCGTCCCAAATCTGTAAAGTCTTACAGTCAAGTCGTCGAAACGTTGCCGTCTTAACTGTCCGGTCTTGCCACCACGTGGGGCTTCGGCTTTAATCGCTGATTGTCTCAGGGAAGGTCTTCTTAACCGTCAAAGAAATGCCGAGCAAAAGAGCTACCGTCACAATGGATTTAACGGTGATTTGCGTATCCGACACTCTCTGATTTCGGCAAGTAAGGCCGTGTGGAACACTTCCTGTTCTGTGATACCTCGCCGAACCACTGCAAACGAACAACAATCAGAACGGGAAGTAGCGAAACAACGCCAAGGGAAAGCCGAATTCAGGACGCAACAGCTCTTGACCGTTTACAGAACGGGAGCATCGTGGCCTGACAGCTTTGAAATAAGGGCTGTTAGTCGAGGCGTCGCGACCGACGCTTACCGACAACACCCTCTGAACTGTTTCAGGGACCGTTGCCCCAACACCCGAGTGACGGGATCGATCACTCGGGCATTGTTTCTGCGACATACAACCGTAAGTTAATTTGCCCCCGCAACAGACACGGCATCGCGCTGTTCTACTCTGGCTACGGTGTTCGCTGCCTTGGGAATGGGCAGGGTAAACGCGCGCCGGCCGCCGTCGCGACCCGGCTTAGATAGTATGTGTCGCTTACACGCTCGAGGCTAAGCCCTGCAGGGTGAACCATGCCATCGGAAAAAATCGGCTGCAAGATTGCGCTGTCCCTGGGGGTTACAGTGTTACGGATCTCCCAGGGACGTTCTCTGTCCGAAGAGATGCGCGTTATGGCGTATGTGCCTGCGGGTAAAGTTTTACCGCCCGCCACGAACTCGTACGTGATGTTCGCGACGACTCTACCTTCCTCCTGAGCCTGGGCCCCGGCACTCAACCCAAAAAGGCAAATAAGTGCGAGCAAGACGGTCAAATACTGCTTTTTCATGGTTTCTCCTTTAGAGTTTTTAGGCTTGTGGCCAAAGAAGGCGCTGGAGGTCTCGATTCCCGAGATTGCTGATTGGCAGCGCTCTGCGCTTTTTCAAAACGTACGCCGATTAGACTCTGGGAACACTGACAAGTTCGTGCTCGGTTGTCATTTGACTGTCAAGAAATTGTCCTCAGAACTTTGTCGCAGGGGGCATCAGCGCTCCGACATGAATGCTACGGTATCGCGGTGCCGGACTTGCTGGCACAACCCAGAAAGGAACTGCCCACTGCTGGCGGGCCAACACGGAGCGTGCAAAACTTGAGAACTGCGACCCAAATGATGCGGGCTTACCTAATTCTTGCGCGGCCGAGGCTGACCCCGTTTGTCCGGATGGAGGAATGGCTAAGAATCCGGCGGACAGGCTCCGCTGCGGCGAGGAAAATGTCACGCAGAGGTTCGTCATCTGGAAACGAATCTGCCAGTGCGAGGATTTCCGCCTCTGCCAGTCCGCGATATCGTTCGGCTGATTCGCCGTTCTTCTGAAGCCGATAGAATTCCCACGCAGCGTCGTGCACACGCCAGGCGGAGATTGGTACTGGATGCTCCTCCAAAATTGCCAGGGCAGCTCGGATTGACTGACCGGCAACCATCCAATCCTTTTCAGCAATCGCAATCCGCGTCTTGAGCTCCCAGGCGAGAGCCTGTACATTAGGATCTGCGGTTGACAGCGCACACTCCAGAAATCTTTCGGCCGTCATGCGGGCGTTGGTAATGTTCTCTAGTGCAAGCCAGGTCCTTGCCAGCCCAAGCTGGGCCTGCATTCGCCACCACCAGTACATATAAAACGGTTCGTTGGTCATTCTCTCAACTTCACTGAAGCAACGTATCGCTTCGTGATGGTTTTCAAGACCAAGCTCTGCGCGGCCCGCGCTAAGCAGAGCGAGCGCTCTCGGCGTTCGCCCCGGATTCCCGGCGCACAGCGGCAGGACAGTGTCAGACAACTTCCGTGCACCCTGATAATCAAAAGCCATTATCCGCATCCATGCCTCCAGCCCGCTGAAAGCGCAAAACCAAAGCTTGTTCCCGTTTTTCGCAGCAGTATCTATTTGGGTGCGCAAGGTCACAAGAAGTGCGCCAAGCTGCCCCGTGTGCGCGAGTGCGAGCGATTTACCCCAGGCGCCCAAGTACCCAATCAGTGCGTTGCTGCCAGCCACATTTCGGAGCTTATTTTCTGCGTTGAGCGCGAAGGTGTACTCGCCCTGAACAATTCGAGCCTGAGCCAGGTACAGGATCTCGTGGGCGATCTGAACGTCTTTGGCGCTCAATTGTTCAATGATTGGCATGGCTGCTGTACAAATTTCGGCATCCTCATTTCGCCAACGATCGTGAAGGAGGCGAAAGGCCGCCGCCAGGACCTGCGTCCGAGCTAATAATATTGGATCACCGAGGCTTTTACTTATCTCCACGGCGCGCTCGCTGGTAGCTATTCCGAGACGCGAGTCAGTTGGTGATGATGTGTACGCCAGCCGGGTCAGCGCGCTCACCTGTTCTTTCGTGAGGCCTCCTTCAGCGGCTCGATCGGCTTCGCTCTGATAGGCCTGGGCGGCTTCGATCACCTGTCCCAGGGCGTAGTGCGCATCGCCGATGCACTCTAGAATCTGGATCTCAACTTCTGCCCGAATATTGGGAGCCATCTTGTGCACAAGCTCAAGTGCATGTTGCAGCACACGTATCGCATCTGCGTGAGCGAAACGTCGCTGCGCATTCTCTGCACTGAGCATCAGGTAACGAACGGCATGCTCATACTCGTGCCCTTCTTCAAAATGCAATGCCAGTTCTGAGGCAATTTCAGGCCTGTCTTGGGTATGAAGCAGTCTGAGCTGCTCTCCAATTCGTCGATGCAGCTTGGGTCGGCTTACGTTCGAAAGACGGCGGTAGAGAACCTGCCGGAACAAAGCATGTTTAAATTCATAGTTGGCCGAAACCGAGCCATCTGGGAGTTCCTGGATTCCTACGGACCGGACGAACAGTTGCTTTTCGGCTAACCCCTCGAGCAAATCCTCGATGCGATCTGCCTCAAGGTCCAGAGTTGGACGAATCGCCCAGACCGAGAATCGCTCCCCCACAACACTTCCGCTGCTCAGAATCCGCTGTTCCTCGGCACTCAGTTGAGCGAACTGAACCTCCAGCATTTGTTGCAGGGTCTCCGGCACACCCGGATCGATATCTTCCAAGGGCTTGGTTAGGACCCATCCTCGCCCGGTCTGCGCGATGAAACCTTTCTTCACCATATCCCGCACAATTGCCGCCATGAACAGAGGGTTTCCGCCAGAGTGCCGGTAAACCAGACTCGAAAGGCCCGGGGGTAGGCTTGCTTTGGGGAACTCCGCCGCCAGGTACTCGGCAATGGTGGGTTCTTCAAGGCGCTCGAGTGCGATCTCCGTACACAAATGATGCACCTGCAAATCCTGCTTCAGACCCTTCAAGGGCGTTTGAGAAAGCGCGACATCGGCTGGCCGATAGGTCCCGAGCAGCATAAGTTTGGCGGGCTCGCGGCGGCGGGCTAAAGCAGAGATGAGATCGAGCGTGGAAGGATCTACCCAGTGGAGATCTTCAAAAATTAGGACGAGAGGATTCTCCGCTGTGACCGCCTCCAGCGTTTCGCAAATTTCCCGGACCATCCGCTCACGCGTAGCTCCGAGGATTTCTCGCCGCAGGGCTTCTCTGTTCTCTGTCTTCACCAGGGAAGGAAACTGAATCCACCATGTGGGGGCTCGCTTCGCCAGCGCCTGGGCGACAGGACTGGTTTCGGTATCGCGAATCAGCTGGCCGAGGGCTTCAAGCATCGGATAGTACGCCTCTTTCCCGCCGAAGCCCTCCACACATTGCCCGCGAGCCATGCGCACATTCTGGCGGCATGTGGCCTGTTGATGAAACGCATCAACCAGCATGGTCTTGCCGATGCCTGCTTCACCGGTCACGAATATCAACTGCCGTCGGCCTCTCAGTGCCATGTCGAGATGGCTCTCCAGTTCCGCAAGGGCTGTCTCCCGGCCCACCATCTTCTTCGTCGAATGTGAGAACAAGTCTGACGACTCGCCGGACCGATCATCGCTGACCGGGGCTACGAACTGATATCCGCGCCTGGGGAAGGTTTCAATGAAAAGCGGCTTGTTCGGGCTGTCACCTAAGACCTTGCGGATCCCCAAGATGTATTTCTTAATCAGCTCGGGGTTCACGTTGGTTTCCGGCCACAACGCATCGAGCATCTCATTCTGGGTGACGAGCCGTCCGGGATGCTCGACCAGATAACGTAGGACATCAAAGGCCTTGGGCGTGAGAGACACGCGTTCGTCCGCGTGCCAGAGGCAGTGGTTTGTCGCGTCTAGCCGGAAAGATTGGAATTGCTTCATCTGCAGAACCCTTTCGGTCCGCGACGAGGAAGCCCAAAGTGCAATCCGTATTCTACGGCACGACTCGGAAGATTTCACGGGTGGGCGCGTCATTCGACGTCGACGAATGGCGAATGGCCCGAACCCCAATTGGAGTTCGGGTCTTCGCCGGTTACTTTCCTTGCGTCGTATGAAAGATGACCGAATTGATTTGTGAAGGGTTGGAAGATTCCCAACCCGCCGTAAATACGCTGCCCGACGGAAACGCGAGTATGTCGGTCAGAAGTTCCAGGGCGGGATCGTGGGAAGGAATCGGACTGATCTTCCAGCGGGTTCCGTCCCAGTGTTCCACCACATTAAGAAAGCCCAACTGAGGATCGCTGCTGAAACCTGAAGCCCAAACGTCGGTGGTGGAGATGGCCGATACTCCAGTCAGCAGGTTGCCGCTTCCTGGGCCTCCGCCGTCCGGACTGGGCACTACTTTCCATGCCTTCCCATCCCAGTGCGCAGTCAGGGTGTGATTGGTGAGGTCGTTGCCAGTAAAGTCGCCAACCACCCAGACGTCGTTGGTGGAAATCGCTGTCGGAGCGGATAGTTGGTTGACTTTCCGGGACAGGGGGAACGGTACTCGGCTCCAGCGCTGGCCGTCAAAATGGAAGACCACTGCTCCGCCGAGTAGACCGGTACCAGTCGCCCAGATGTCCGTGTCGGAGATTGCCGCAATCCCCGTCAGGATCCCAGTCTCGCCTTTTTTTAGCCGGGGCTTGGCCACCACGGTCCACTTGGCTCCGTCGTAGTGTTCGACTAGCGGCGCTGATTGCAGTTTGTCAGTATTGAAATCGCCCACGGCGAAAATATCGTTGGCCGAGAGGGCAAGTACCTTAACCAGTTCGGAGCCGCTGGTGAACTGCGGGCTGCGTACGACCGCCCATTTTGTGCCGTCGAATTGCTCAATCAGCGAACCGAAGTGACTGCCCGATTCAGTTTCCCCTACCGCCCAGACGTTGGTCGGAGAGATCGCGGCGATTCCGGGAACGTTGGGCGATCCCTGGTTGGGTTGCGCCAGAGAAAATGCGGTCCACGTTTTACCGTCGAAACGGAGGGAAAGGAAATCGCCGACGGACCAGACATCGTTTTCCGAATCTGCGGAAAGCCCGAGCAGGGCGTTGCTGTCGCTCGGATTTGGCGTCTTCATTCTTTTCCAGATCGATCGCGCGGGAGCCGAGTTGGCTCCACTTCCCTCTGACAAATTTTGAGCTTGAACTGCAAGGTTGAAAGTTAGGAGCACCAGCAATACAGCCGCGACCGGTGACCATCGACTGACAGCAGGCAAGGCATTGCACGTCATGACAACGCAGTCCTCTTTGCTTATGATTTGTGTTGCTCGTTCAAATTCAGTCGAACGGAGGCCCTGAATCGCTGTTCGGATTCAAAGCCCCGGCCCGCTTCTCACGTCTCAGCGCTCGGAACGTGTGGCGTTCTTAACGGCGACGACTTGTTCGGGGGTTGATATAACGAGTTCGGGCTCAAACTTGCCAAAGTCAACGGCTACAGCGGAGTCCGCAAAGCCGCCGCCCAGCAGTACTAAAACTCCGCACGCGGTAGTGACGGCGACATCGTTCTTGCCGTCGCCATTGAAGTCGGCGATTACAACATCGAAAGGCCCGGCACCGCCCGCATCAATCAATTTCAAGGGTTGGAAGCTGCCGTCTCGATTACCCAAAAGTACGCTGATATTTTGCGAGTTGCCGTTCGGTACGACGAGGTCCGCGATGCCATCGCCGTTCAGGTCGCCCATCGCCAGGTTTTCTGGGCCGTCCGCAGCCAGGTAGTCGCGGTGAGCGATGAATTTGGGCAGCTTCCTGGAAGGACCCTCTGCTGGGCTGGCCGAGGTCGCCACCAGCACCTTGGTGAAGCGATCACTCGATTGCGCGCTGCCATTCCCCGTTGCTGGGGCCGGAATGTGCAGTGCCGTGCTCCGCCTCAGCAAGTCTTGAGCTTGAACCGCAAGGTTAAAGGTTAGAAGCGCCGGCAGCAAAGCGGCTACGGGCGACCAACTTGTGAAGACTTCACACTTCTGGCTCGTCATGACTAGTGTCCTTTTACTGTTTCTTATGAGTTAACCCCGTCGCGGAGTAAGTCTGGCGACGTTGGCGCAAGACTACAAAAATCAAGAATGCAAGGTGTCACCCTTAGGTCACGTTTTGGTCGCATTCTCGTCTATTCGTGTTGACATCGACCACGTAGTCGAAGAGCGCGGCTGTTGTGGCCTCGTCATACTGAACGACAAGACGGACTTGGGCTCCCGTTTTCATTGCTGGATTCGTGCAGGCTCTCCGTCAGGCGTTCTGAAATACCTGCTCAGTTTTTCGCGGAGCTGCAACCGGGCTCGAAACAGCCGCGACCTCACGGCGGCTTGGTTCAGGCCCAATATTTCCGCTGTTTGGTTGGTTGAGAGTCCCTCAACGTTGCGGAGAACGAAAACCGTCCCCAATCCTGGTCCCAGTTCCTGCAAACTGCCAATCAGGATCTTCCGCAACTCTGAGGCCCCGTAGAGTTGCTCGGGATTCGGAGCCCAATCGGCCACATCGCGTGGGAGGTCGTTTCCCTCGACTTGAGCAGTCTCGTCGAGAGACAACTCTTTGGCTTTTACGCCGTTTTCGCAGCTTCGCGATGGATTCGTTTAAGGCGATGCGATCAGCCAGGTGGAAAATCTTGCATTTCCCTGAAACTGGTTTAGCTTCCGATATCCCTTGAGAAACGCCTCCTGCACAGCTTCTTCAGCATCTTCCAGGTTATCCATCACGTGTTTTCGAACGCGGCCACATCTCCACCCTGGCTTGCGTGAACAAGAACTAGGTCATCGTCGCGTGTACACATGGTGGCGAATTGCGCCAAACTTGACATCACCCTACCATCCAAAGGTTCACTTCGCCGTCTTGAGTCAGGCATCACCCTATTCAGGGAACAAATTTATAGCCTGCGCTATGTACGGTGAGAAAATGGACCGGGTCGCCGGGATCCGGTTCCAGTTTTTGACGCAGCCGCAAAATGTGGTTATCTACGGTACGGGTGTTTGGATAGTTGTCGTAACCCCAAACCTCATTCAGCAATTCATCTCGTGAGATCACTTGCCCTGGCCGCTGAATCAGAAATCTAAGCATCTTGAACTCCATGGAGGTCAGGGCGACCAACCTGCCTGCTCGAGTGACATTCATTCCGCCAAAGTCGACCCCCACTTGGCCGAACCGAAATACCTGGTTTGCTTCCACCGAAGTTGAATGCGCACCGTCAGCCCGCATTAGCACTGCGAGGTCTTTCCAAGTCAGGGGCAGAACCAAAACGTGAGCCGGTCGGGCCAATGTAGGAGCGCTCGAATCGGCATGGTCTGCCCGGTTTTCAGGGGCGATGAGGGCAACTTGATAACCGTCCCACTCGAGCGAGTCCGCCCGCACATGCCGTTGCGAGAGCCCGTTGCTAATTGGAGGAAGTTCCTGCCGCGATCGCACTACCGACGAGGGCCACGTTGCCCCGCTCTTTCCGAATTGGACATCGGGCCCGGCATTCGCCCGCGCCCCCGCCTTGCTTTCGAGGACCGATGAATTCTTGTACATAACGCTCCTTCTATGTCTAACGCTGGTTGAAGAACAACCCGACTCAGGCAGCGCCACCCAACATCGCTTGAAACGCGACCATTTTGTCGGTACCGCGCACGGCATACAGTGCGCCAAACTCGCCCACGGTGATTGCCTCGACTCAGCATTCGGTCTTCGCCGGGGCACCGGATTGGGTCATACAATTTCTACTGCCATAAATTGCTGAACTAGCTGTAAAGATCTGGTCCTCCGAGCGACTGGTTGCACAGTTCAAGGCTCGTCTTGGTCACAGGGGTGGCTCGTACGTCGCTCCGGTTTCGCGCGGCTCAATCCGAAGGCCGCCTGATATCGTTCGCCGAGAAACTTGAGCAGTTCATCGGTCGAATGGAACCTCAATTCGTCGCAGGAATCTACTTCCTCAACCCAGCCCTCGTACAAGCCTTGTTTCGGCTTTGTCTCAGGCCCAAGTCGAATGATGAAAGCTCCCTTCATAACGACGCCAGAGTACGAGAAAGGACAAACCGAGGTGTGGCCGTCTCGGTCGCGTTTTGGTCCAAATTTGGTATCGAACGGGAACGCACCCGACACCGGCAGCAGAGCGGCAACGACCAGATCTCTACGCTTCGATAGCAACGGACTAGTTGCGCGGCTGAGACAATGCGTTGTATGTAAAGCACTTAGGTGGAGATCCTGTACCGTGTATTAATCGGTGCGGGTGGAACCGGTATCTGTCCGGCACCTCCGCGTGAATGAGGGCCTTGAGTGTAATCGCCCATTACACTCACGACGATTTCTCCGCCCGCTCCATTTCCTTTACCTTTCACGCATCGCTCACCGTTCCTAAGTCCGAGTCCCGTTTCGGAGGGGAAAGGGGAAGCAATTTTGGATTACGCGCGACCGGGTGGGATTGCAAAACCAGACAGAGTGTTTACTGGAGATGCGGATCAAGCTGTTGATTGTGGTGAGCAATCTGCTGGGCGTGCCAGCGATATTCGTACTCTGTAGAGGCTTGGCTGAAAGGGATGCGTTCAGTCGTTATTGCCCGATCGAACTAGCAGTGGCAGAAAACACGTTGTTTGCACTCCCTCCAATCAATCGGAGTGTTCCAACCACGATCACCAAAATGACTGCCAGCATCACCGCATACTCAGCGATATCTTGCCCCTCTTCTTGCGACCAGAGCTTGCCAAGCAAATTAGTCATGTTCGCACCTCCGCGCGTCTCAATTCTGTATCTCAAACCGCATCTTTCCTCATCCTTGCTACGTTTCTCAGGAAAGCGAGGAGAACCGGGATCATAGCCAATCGGCCCAAGATCTGGATCACTCGTGAACAATCGCTTCGGCATGAGACACAGCTTACTCGTTTGGAGGACCTAACGGGGCTTAAGCGGGATCGCTGTACGGAAATCGTAACACCATGGCAGGAGTTGAAAAACAAATGACTCCTTGCTGTTAATGTGGCTCGATGACTTAACTCATTTCTTGCCACTAGAGGCTAAAAAATGATTGCCCAATTTTTGCTGTTTGTAATCGCAGTTCAGCTTCTTTCGATTTTCTGGGAACTGACTAAGATTAGCGACCGCCTCAAGACGCTTCTTACCCAAAACAAACAGGATCATGAGTGGGCGAGGAAAGACGCCGCATGACATCAGACGGCGGTCGTGACGCGGCTCAACGGACGAAATCAGGCCACTACCTTCGTTGAGAATTGGCCGATCCAGCCCAATAAGTGCAACCGCGATTTTGCGCCAGTGACGACGGTTGACGCGCACTGGGCGGCTATGTTTCTACTCCTTTGCCCGGTAGCGATACATCGGAATCATCCGACTCACTGACTTCAGGCGTTTAGCGCGTACACGTTGTGATCATCCGAGCCAACATAAACCACGCCATTCACCACCGCGGGCGAGGAACCGACATTGCCGCCGGTAGTGTAGTTCCACTTCAAGCCCAGGCGATTAACATTCTTGATGTTAAACACCCAGCGTAGGTGGCCGCCCTCAGAACTTGGATCTCCTTGAGGTCGTTGCCGACGATAAGTCTAACGTTGTTGTTACCCTATGCTAGTTCCCGAGCCGATTTAGTAAGGCGTACAATCGGCAGGGTTCTCCTTGCCCGAGCAGGAATACTAGTCCCCAGATAGGCAAATCCTGAACTTTGGCAGCTGAGTGAGGGAGACATCCGGCTCGACACTCTGCGAGGAATGAATCCTATGAAACGTCCGAACAGTTGTCTTTCCACAGTATCGATCTTTGCAGCGGTTCTCCTCGTCGTGATCCCTGCTTCGGCCGCCCCCAAGGACGCAACACAAGCCAGCTCGCCGCAAGACGTTTTGACCTATCACGGCGACAATCTGCGGACTGGCTGGTTCTCCGCAGAGATCGTGTTGACCGCAAGCAACGTCAATGCACAATCCTTTGGTTTGCTGCAGACGGTTCCGCTCGATGGCAAAGTTGACGCTGAACCCCTAGTGGTAATGCAGCAGCAAATCGCGGGGCACGGAATTCATGACGTGGTCTACGTTGCCACCGAAAATAACAGCGTTTACGCAATTGACGCGGGCGATGGCTCCGTCCTTTGGCACCGCAGCCACGGAACCCCTGTCCCCTGCCTCTACAAGTACACACATCGCTGCAATATAATGCCGGTGATCGGCATTCTGAGTACGCCAGTGATCGATCGCGGCGCCGGGGCGATGTATTTCGTAGCCGACAATTACAACGGGAAGGTGGACGCTTTCTACCTTCATGCCATCTCGTTAAGCACCGGTCGAGACCTGCTGCCCGCCGTAGCTATTCGGTACTCGGAGCAAGTGCAGGGGGAACGAGATTGGACCCTGAATCCCAAGTTCCAACTGCAGCGGCCGGGACTGCTGGAAGTCAACGGAAGCATCTACATTGCGTTTGGCAGCGTCGCCGATCTTGAGCCGGACCACTCCCGCGGCGCGATTCTGCGATACGATGCGGCCACGCTGAGCCAACTCAATGGTCAACTCGCCAACAAGCGCAGCCGTCCCGCATCCCCATACTATCTCTCATCTATCTGGCAGTCGGGTTACGCCCCAGCCGCCGATGCGAACGGCGACATATATTTCTCCACCGGTAACAGCGACCCAAAGAACCCGAGTTATTCCGCTACCCTCAATTGGCCCGACAGTGTGATGCACTTGTCGAGCGATTTGAGCACGCTGATCGATAGTTTCACGACTTACAACTACTTCCTGCTCGATCAGCTAGACCGTGAGATTGGTTCGGGCGGGGTGCTTCTACTTCCCGATCAACCTGGATCTGTCCCACATTTGGTGCTAGGCGGTGGTAAGGACGGGCGCGCCTTTCTGATGGACCGGGACCACCTCGGCGGCTACACCAAGGGCGGTCCGGACAACGTGCTTCAGGAAGTCCAGATGGGCAAGTGTCATTGCGGCCCTGCTTACTTCGTTGGCTCTGACGGCGGACCCCGTGTCCTGACCGGGGGCCTTCGTGGCATCACCAGTTGGCGACTCCAAACCACGCCCTCCCCAAAGTTGACGCTTGAAAGTTCCACTGGGCCCGGCACGGTGAGCGGTCTGCCTAGGGGCGGATCATTTCCAGTGGTCTCTTCGAACGGAACTGCGGAAGGCTCGGGTGTTGTGTGGTTCGTGCAAAAGCCCGCCACCTCTTCGGACAAAAATCCTGGAACGCCGGTCACGCTGAGGGCTTACGCGGCCTCGGACCTTACGAAGCAACTGGTATCGATCCAGGCAGGTGCGTGGACCCATGCTTATAACAGTAGTGCGAATCTTGTCCCCACCGTGGCCAACGGCAGAGTCTACGTGGCCAGCAATCGGCAACTGCGGATCTTGGGGCTGTTGGCATCGAGACCAAAACGGCAACGTGAAAAGCGTTAGCGTCGGTGCCAGTCAATTCTGCCGGCTTCTACGCCTTGAAGTCGGCCGCGCCGTTTTAGCGGGTGATAGCTGGTAGCGCTACCGGGAATCGAACCCGGGTTTGAAGATTGAGAATCTTCCGTCCTAACCCCTAGACGATAGCGCCAATGAGTCGATGCTGATTATAACAAAGCACACGGCCTGGAGTATCGTTCCACAGCCTTAGCATTAGTTGAAGCATGAAGCTCGTGTCGTTCTCTAGAAGCGGCGTTCGTGCCGCCTCTTCTATGAATCCTGTGGGGCAAATAATTTTTAATATGCTTGACAACTTCGCTCCGCAGGAGAACAATCAAATAGCGAATAAAAGGCGAATATCCATATTCGCCTCAGAGCCGGTCATGGCCCTGACGTTCCCTGAAATCCCGAGGTTCCATGTCGTCTTTACCGCTTGTTTCTCCTGCGGCTTTGGGCCGCCCGGTTGCCGTTGTCGCCTCGACGTGGCGGACGCTGGTTTTTGAACGCTTGTCGGCCATGCCCAAGCTTTCAGGGGTGACTCCCGCGTCGCGATTGGATGTGCGGCCCGCTCCGCAGATGGTTCCGAGCGGCGTCCGCGAGATCGATACGCTTACCGGCGGACTTCCGCGCGGATGCCTGACCGAGATTTGTGGGCCAGCCTCGTCCGGACGCACCAGTGTTTTGTTAGCCGCCTTGGCGGCCGCGACTCAGCGGCAGGAAGTTTGCGCTCTGGTGGATATCAGCGATGCTTTCAATCCTCACTCGGCTGCGGCGGCTGGAGTGAATTTCGAAAAAATGCTTTGGGTGCGGTGC
>Ga0210395_10001387_pt1 | contig 18790 bp, 21 predicted proteins | sample IncBWH4OmetaG_FD_150861 | JGI IMG/M metagenome (GOLD analysis project Ga0210395, IMG submission 150861) | Forest soil microbial communities from Barre Woods Harvard Forest LTER site, Petersham, Massachusetts, United States - Inc-BW-H-4-O ...
TCCGCGTCGGGGCATTAACGGAAGTCAGCCGAAATGTTCGCCACGTCCGCTTCGACCTCGTAAGCGGACCAATCACGGACATCGCCAGAGGTCAGCTTCGTGCCATAAGGCGACATCCCGACAAAAAGTGCGAAAAATCTTGAGGCTCTCGCGCCTATTTCGTGAAGGCCGTGATCTTATTGCCGAACCATGCTAGCTGCTGCTTCCATTCGGCGTTGCCAGGTGAAAGCTGTACCAGGCGTGCCATGATCGCTTGTCCCTGTCGCAGAGCGGCAAGCGTGTTGTCACGATCGTGCGACTGGCTGCATACTGCCGCAAGCATCGCGTAGCTCTCGGCAAGATTGCTCAGCCAGCCGGTATTGCTGGGATCGGATTTCGCCAACCGCTCCAAAATCCCGACGGCCGCTCGGTAGGATTCGAGCGCGGCGGCAAAGTCGCCCTGCTCCAGCTGTACTTTACCGATGTAGTTGTAGGCGCCCGCCACACGATGCATCCTGCTGGCGTTGGTGGGATCAGATTTTGCCAGCCGGTCAAAGATGGCGAAGCCGTCCCGGTAGGACTTGAGCGCGTCCGCCAGGTCGCGCTGCGCCAGCTGTACCTCGCCGATCTTCATATACGAAACGGCCAGATCGTCCTGCCAATCGGTATTACCGGGATCGGATTTGGCCAGCCGCTCGCTGATGGCGAGGTCCGCGCGGTAGGACGCGAGCGCGCCGGCGAGGTCGGCCTGCACCACCTGCACGTTGCCGATTTTCGCGTACGACACCGCCAGATCGCGCTGCCAGCCGGCGTTGCTGGGATCGGATTTCGCCAGCCGGTCAATGAGGGCGAAGCCATCGCGGTAGGATTTGAGCGCGCCCGTAAGGTCGCTCTGCGCGATCTGAACGTCGCCGATCCTGTTGTACGAAACCGTCAGCTCGCGCTGCCAGCCGGCATTGCCCGGATCGGACTTCGCCAGCCGGTCGATGATGGCGAGCCCGTCGCGGTAGGATTTAAGCGCGCCCGCAAGATCGCCCTGCGCCGCGTGCACGTCGCCGACCTTGTGGTACGACGCCCACAGATCGCGCTGCCAGTCCGTATTGCCGGGATCGGATTTCGCCTGCCGCTGGCTGATGGCGAGGTCCTCGAGATAGGAGGCAAGCGCGCCGGCCAGGTCGCCCTGCGTCACCTGCACGTCGCCGATCTTGTAGTAGGACACCTCCAGATCGCGCTGCGAGCCGGCATTGCTGGGATCGGATTTCGCCAGCCGCTCGCTGATGGCGAGGGCCTCGCGGTAGGATTTGAGCGCGCCACCAAGATCGCCTTGTGCCATCTGCACGTCGCCGACCTTCTGGTACGACGCCGATAAATTGCGTTGCCAGCGGGCGTTGCCGGGATCAGATTTCGCGAGCCGCTCGCTGATGGCGAGATCTTCGCGGTAGGAAGTGAGCGCGCCGGCCAAGTCGCCCTGCTCCACCTGCACGTCGCCGATCTTTTCGTATGATACCGCGAGCAGGTCCTGGAAATTCGTATTGCCGGGATCGCCGGCAGTAAGGTCTATCATGATTTGCCGGGCCTGCGCGGCGGCTCCAAGCGCGCCAGCGGTGTCGCCGATCGCCAGCAGCACGTCGACGGTGTCAGCGAGGGCGGCAGCCTCGCTGCGCTTGATTTCCGGCGTCGCCTGCCCGGATTTGATGAGTTGATCCTGCAAGGCGCGCGCGCGATCGAGGATGTCTTTGATAAGATTGGCGGGAATTCCCTTGGTGGCGCGGAAGCGCTGGGCCAGGTCGAACACCAGACTGTTGGCGGTCTGCGTCGCGGCCGCCAGCGTGTCTTCCGCCCGCTTGCGCTGTTGCTCGGCGATCTGCCGCTGCTCAACCGCAATGCTCCGCTGCCAATAGGCAAGCCCGGCGAGTGCGAGCGCAATCACGAGGCCGGCCGCGAGGCTGCCGGTGAGGATGTTGCGTCGCCGCGTCGTGCCGCGCCGGCTGTCGGCGATGAAGGTTTGCGTTTCCTCGGTCGGCGCCGGCGCGCCGCGGGGGCGCGAGGCGATCCAGCGCTCGGCCTCCTCCAAAGCCGGCGAACGCAGCAACAGACCGCCGGGGCGGTTGGCCCCAGACCAATGCCGCGCCAGTTCGCCGAATTCGGTGTGCTGCCTGATCCAGGCGATGTCGGTCTGCAGCGCCTCGACCAGCTGATCGGCGGCAGCCTCGAAGCGCTCCGGGTCATCGAAGAAAATAAAATTCAGCCGCCGCAGCGCCTCGGGCGTGGCATCGTCGTCGACGCGCCGGCACACGATCGGGGCGATGCGCTTGCTCAGCGCGACCGCGTGCGCAACCTCATTGAGCGCTATCTCGGACGCTACCGCGTCTGGTGAAAGCACGAACACGATGGTGTCGGCGCGACCGATTAGCCCCTCGATCCGCTTCCACCAGTCCTCGAACGCATAAATCTCAGTGCGATCGATCAGCGGCTCGAAGCCGCGCGCTTTGAGCGCCGCGTCGAGCCGATCCGCGAAGGCCAAATCCTTGCGCGAATAGGAAATGAAGATTGTGGCTTTGAGCTGAATGTCGGTGGCAGGCGTAGCATCCGGGGTCATCGGCGGGTTCTGGCTCACACGTCCCCGTGCTCATTAGGCCAAAACCGCGAAACTTGCGCAACGACGTTATCGTGTTCACCCGGCCGACGTCCGCCTTAGGTCACCAGGCGACATTGGGTAGTCGCCGAGCTACGTCCGCTTCATCTGAAAGTGGACATTGCTGCTGTAGGCTCAAGCCGCCTGCGCGTGCTGATTAATTTCGCCGCGGGCCAGCTGGGTAAGGGCCTCATCGGTCTTTTTTTCTTCGGCAAGCGTTGCGTCCAACAACTTCACGGCCTGATTGAGCCCAAGCTCCGACGCCCACGTCTTCAGCGTCCCGTAGCGGGCAATCTCGTAGTGCTCGACGGCTTGAGCCGCCGCGAGCAAGCCCGCGTCAAGGGCGGGCGCACCCTTGAATTCCTTCATCACTTCTTGGCCTTCTTTGATGATGCCCATAATGGCATCACACGTCTTGCCGCGGGGCGACGCGGCGATTTCTTCGAAGACCTTCTCAAGCCGCGCCACATGCTCCTCTGTTTCAGTCTCGTGCTTGTCGAAGGCAGCCTTGAGATCTTCCGATTGTGCGGCCTTGGCCATTTTGGGCAGTGCGCTGAGAATTTTCTTCTCCGCGAAATAGATATCTTTGAGAGTTTCATGAAACAGTTCTTGCAGGTTTTTCTCGCGCATTGCCGTCGCTCCTTGGGTTTACGTTCTTGCAACCCGGAGGTGGGAATTTTGGTTCCGCTTCCAACTCCAAGTGAGGGCGTAAGGGGCGGCTCGCCAGCTCGCGGAACATTGGCGGTGCGCATACGTTGCTTGGCTAACGACGGCTGCGCACGTCAAGTGTGGTGCGATGCCCGCAAAGGATCGGTTCGGCCTGCACAGGCACGGGACGGCCCAGTTGCTGGTTGCGGGCGTACGAACCTGAATATGCGTCAGGCCGGGCCGTCACGCCGAAGCGCGTTGGCAGATTTAGGAGAGCTGAAGAATAGATGAAGATGATCTTTCTGGATATTGATGGCGTCTTGAACAGCAGGAACACCCCCAACCCCCGTAATCTGCCATACATAGTTGATAGGCGGCTTTTGGCACGATTTAAGGGTCTTCTCGATCGCACCGGTGCAAAGGTCGTTTTATCCTCGACTTGGCGTTATGATCCGGCCGGTCTCTTTACTGCGAGACGCTGCAGCATTCCCTTTATTGGCGTAACGCCCGATATGCCGAAACGCCCACGGCGCGACGAGGTGCTGTCGTGGCTCAAAAAGCATCCTAAGGTGACGCGCTTCGCCGTCATCGATGACGAGGATGACGAGCTCGATGAATTGCCGTTATTTCAGCCCTCGGCCGCAACCGGCCTGACCAACGAGATCGTCCGAGGCACGATCAGATATCTTGAGGGCAAAACCGATCAGGATATGCGCAGCAGCCGGGCCCAACGGCTCTTGGAGAACGTAAAATCGTCCTTGAAAGGACATCAGGGCTAACGAAGCAGCCGCTGGCGGCGCTCAGCTATGCGCGCCGCGAGGTTTCAATTTCCCGATTGTTGAACAGCGCATTGCCGAGCCCGGTGCCTATTGTGAATATCCCCCAGGTCGAGACATCTTTCATGAATGGAGTCTCACTTAGACCCTGCACCACGGCATCATTGTGCATGACAATCGATGTGTCATGATCTCCAATGCGTGGTATGACTTCGCGAACTTCGGCAGCTAGATTGAAGCGACTGCTTTCCCAATTTCCTGGAAGATTTTGACCTCCAGCTTCTATTGACCCATCTGCTTCGATCTTGCCCGGACAGCCAATGCCGACGAACGGCGCGAGCTTGTGGCCGTCCTTCTGCGCCCGGCTGATGAGGCGTTGGAGCATCTTTATAAGTCCTTCGACCGCATCGCCGCGACTAAGTTTTTCATCGCCGTGACGCCAAAGTTCGAATTTCCAGACCTTAGCTTTGGACAAATCTGGGGCACTATCGAGCATAAGCCGAACGACACCTACCCGAATGTTTGTTCCGCCGACGTCTACTGCGAGAATGGAATCGTGGGCTTCGAGCATCCAGGACGGCACGAGATGCACTGCTCCAATCAGGCCAGCTTCGTCAGGCTCGTGGTGGATCGTGCATATTTCAGTCTTGATCTTGTCGGTCTTGAGCAAGATCGACGCTCGGCCTATCGCAAGCTCGCCAATCCTGCTGCCGCTAAACCCTCCACCGACAACAAAGCGCTCGGCTTTCTTCCACTCTTTCAGTTTTAGGAAGCGGCGCATGACGATCGCAAGCTCCTGTGCGAAGGACTCGATCGCACTCTGAATAACCCCTGCCGCCTCGGGTTCACCGTCGGTGAGCAACGCCTCCAGCCGCTTTTTTGCAATTTTGGCGGAGGATTCCTCGCCGAAAGGATCGTGCCCCATCTCGCGCATTGGCTTGCGCCAGGTCTCGATGAAATCGCGAAATGCCCCCTTGCTTGCACGGTCGCCGATAAAGCCGCCGTTGTCTTTCAGCTCGACATTGTAACTCACCACCTTAACGGACGGCAGCAAGGTTCCTCCGTGCTGAGCCGCCGTTGCGGTTTGTTCGGTCATCCAAAACTCCTGACTTTGCCGTCAGAGTAACAAATCGCCGTTCGACAAGTTTCAATTAGTTCCCTTCGCAGATCGGAGTACCAAGGAGGTGAAGTTGCGGGCGCTGGCCAGGCCGACTTGGCTTGCTACTCCGCGGCGTCGGCTGTCGATCATATTGGTATTGGACAATTGCGATGATCGGTCGGGCCATCTGCTGCGTCGGAACTCTTCTTAGGGAGGATAATTATTGGGATTATGGCATCCAGCTTGGATCGAGTCTGGGAAATCGCCGAGCAGGTAGGCATTTGTATGCTGACGAGTCGGAGCGCGGACGGCGGTTTGCGCGCCCGGCCGCTCCAAGCGCGGCCCCAGCGCAAAAACTGCATCTGTTTCGTGACACATTTCCGGAGCGCTAAGGAAGACGAGATCGAGGCCGATCCTAACGTGGGACTCACTTTCGTCGACGTCAAGGCGAATGCGTATGTCTCCATCACGGGACAAGCATTGGTATTCCGGGATTCCGAAAGAGCGGAGCAGTTATGGCGAGCGACTGACACCATGTGGTGGGAGGGACCAAAGGATCCAAATGCGCGGATCATTCGGGTCGAGCCGATGTTCGCGGAAATGTGGGACGGGCCGGCTATGAAGGCCGTCGAAGTATTCGAATTTTTCAAAGCACGTTTAACGGTCAAAAGCCGGCTTTGGGCGAGAATCGAAAGAGTTCTGTGCGGTTCGACAGGTGTTGAACCGATTGCGCGCCATCTCGCGGGTATGTCGAAGTGACCCATCGTCTACTGGCAAGGGTCCGGCTCCCCTCTATTAGCGGCCGGCATTCCGTCTTTTGCAAAAACGTTCGGACTCGGCGGAGGTTCCCGCACCGTTCGATAAAGACGCTAACGGAACGTAGCTCTGCTTGCGCTGTTAGTGACAGGGTGGAAACAAACAAAGGAGTTTCAGATGACGTCACTACAGAAATCTCTCATGGGTGCGGTAGCAGTCGCGGGCCTTCTCGCCGTTTCAGGCGTGAATGCGTCGGCGGAGATCGCCTGCGCTGGGCCTGTCTGCTGGCACACCACAGAGCGATATGAGTATCCTGCTGAAGCCAACGTAACTATCCACCCAAACGACTGGCGATGGGGAGCACAGGAACACTATAGTTGGCGCGAGCACGAGGGCCGTGGTTACTGGCGAGGTGACCGTTGGATGGAACGATAGCTGCGCCTGATGCTAAGCTGAGGAGCAGGCATCGGGATTCACCGAAACCGAGCTGCTCCTCGGCCCGTCCAATCGACGCTTGGTAGCTTCGGCGCGCTGGTAGCCCGATAGTTTGCGTTTTCGTCCGAACCGACGCCTTTGGGAATCGCTCTCTTGCGGCCCTCTTCCGCCGCTCGCGGATCGGCTGTCTCTAATTCAACGATTCGCAAGCAAGTCGGCCGACGACGCCAATCGACCTGAACGCAGCGCCTTACCGATCTGATCGATCGGGCGCAGGGAGTGGGCGCGTAGACCGACCAACCTGATCGAGCTTGCTCACGACTACGACGTCGCCATAAGCTGACCACTCTATCTTGGTCTGCGGTGCTTACTGATGAACGGATACGGCTGAAGATCAGAAACATGGATAGCTTGGAAATCGAGCAGCGTCGCGTCGCCGCGATCGAGATGACGGTAAGGGCGCTTTGCCACATCGTCCTCAACACGGAAAGTCGCGGAATGCTCGTTTCGAAGGTGAAGGAGCTTCACCCTGAGATCGAGCCCGACATTCTTGCTAACGTCGAGCGCATTGTCGAAAAGGAGTGAGTCTCACTTTAACAAGTTGACGGCAGGATATGGCGCGCTCGCCACCGAACACCGCTTGTTTTCTTATCGGCGCCATAGGCAATCAACAGAAGTCACCCGCCTCTAGGCGAGCGACATTTAAGCCGCGTAGGACGATCATGCGGCCGTTTTTTTATCGCTGTTGGGTAGCAGGACGGGTCTCGCTAGATTTCGATCTGCCGCCCGACTTCCACGTATTTCTGTGGCGGAAGGTTGAACAGGTCCACTGCCCGCACTGAATTGCGGAACATCAGCATGAACAGACGCAGCCTGGCGCCCGCAAACCAGTTACGTCGATCGGAGCAAACTACCGTGTCCCTGGCACCGAAATAAATTGCGTCTTTGAGGTCGAGCGGACAACCGCGATCTTTCGCGCGTCTTAAGGCGGCGGGAATGTCAGGAATTTGCACGAAGCCGAAGTGTACAGTTATGTGCCAAAATCCTTCGGCGAGCTCCGTCAGCTCGATGCGGCCGCTGGCCGCGACGCGGGGGACGTTCTCGAACTTCACTGTCAGCGCGATCACGGTCTCATACAACGCTCTCATTTGCGCGACGTGCTCGACGACAAGAAACGGTATTGCATTTGCGAACCGCGTTAGAAAAACCGCCGTTCCTGGTACGCGAGGAATTACGCTAGCTTTGAGGTGGTGAAAGAACTGTTCCGGTGTCTCCGTCAGACCCGTGTGGCGTTGGCGCATGGCTTGGAAGCCGTAGTGCCATGAGATCATGACGGTGAACACCAATGTTCCAAACGTGAGCGGGATCCAACCGCCCTCCCGGATTTTGAGTAGATTGGCCGCAAAGAACGCGAAGTCGACGGCGAGAAACAGACCGCTTGCAGTAAGTGCCGTTCCCACCGGCCAGCCCCAGCGGGCACGCATGACGTTGTAAAGCAGAGCAGTCGTGAGCAGCATGGTGGTAGAAACCGCGGTGCCGTAAGCCCCCGCCAGGCGATCCGAGTTGCCGAAGCTAACAGCAAGCGCGATCGTCAGAATCATCATTGTCCAGTTCACGAACGGTACGTATATCTGTCCATATTCCTCCGAGGACGTTTGGTAAATCCGGACGCCCGGGAACCAGCCAAGCTGCATCGCCTGACGAGTCAACGAAAACGATCCGGTGATGATCGCTTGGCTGGCTATGATCGTCGCAAGGGTGGCAAGCCCCACCAGTGGGAATATCGACCATGACGGCGCCAGCCGAAAGAACGGATTGCCGTCCAGGGCCGGCTCATCCAGGAAAAGCGCGACTTGCCCGGCATAATTGAGCAGCAGCGCCGGCAGCACGATCCCGTACCAGGATGTCCGGATTGGATTGCGGCCGATGTGGCCCATGTCGGCATACATCGCCTCGCCGCCAGTCATCGCTAGAAAGACACCGCCCAGTATGGCAATCCCGCTCCAGCCCTGTCCCGTTAGCAGCGCGAGCCCGTAGCGCGGATCGATGGCGGCGATCACGGCGGGATGGCGCGAAACGCCGACAATACCTAATGTCGCAATGACTGCGAACCACAGCAGCATTATCGGCCCGGACGCCGTGGCGATTTGCGCAGTGCCGCGACTCTGGATAGCGAACAGCGCGAACAGGATCGCGACCGCGATAAAGACGACATGCGGCTTCAATACATCGGTCGCGATGTTGAGCCCTTCGAGGGCACTCAGCACCGAAATCGCCGGTGTAATGATGCCGTCGCCGTAGAGCAACGCTGCCCCAAACAACCCCATGATGATAAGGGTGCGCCCGCCCTTAGACCAGTTCGCACCGGTCATTGACATCAGTGCAAGGATGCCACCTTCGCCGTGATTGTCGGCGCGCATCACGAACAGGCAGTATTTAACGGAAATGGTGATGGTCAACGCCCAGAAAATAAGTGAAAGACTCCCGAGCGCTGCTTCCGAGGAAAAATGCCCGCCCGCAGTCCCGACGATCGCCTGTAATGTATAAAGCGGGCTAGTGCCGAGATCGCCATAAACAATCCCGAGTGCAGCGAGCGCCGCCGCCGGCGTAGTCTTGCGCGCGGCGCCTGCCAGTGCAGCGGTGTCGTCTGGAACGAGCTCGGCCGGCACGAACTAGCCTCCTTGCGCGTCATCAAACGCGCCATCCCAGGGCGAAAAGGCGCGAGCGGACGATGCGACCGGATCGCGCCAAGTCGGTGTGTCAGTATGGTCGGCGCGCTGGATTGCGTCGCAGCGATGCGGCATCGTCCTTGCGGTGCCGTCGACGATGTTCCTCAATGTCCTCGACATCGCGCTCATCGAGTCGCGTCAGATCGGTCCTTGCTTCTCCATGCGTCCGCAATAGTTCGTCAATCTTCGCGTGGATCGCCTGGGTGTCGCGATGCTCAGTGCGGTTAATGAAAAGCGTCATCAGCCAAGTCGCCAAGGTGGCGATGGCGCCCCAGCCGAAGGTCTCGGACGAGAAAATCAGCCAGGCAACCGCATAAACAACGACCATAGCGAAGGCGATAGGATGCGTCGTCAGTTCACCAACCCTAGTTAGAGCACGGCGTGCGGGGTGGAGCATGATTGTACAATCGACGAAGAACCACGCAAGTTCCTAATCGCCACTGAAATTACGCCTGCTACACGCAGCGCACCGTGGCCCTACCTCACGGTAAATGAATTTTCTTTGACTCAGATAATGGCCGTAGGTTCGGCTTGGCCTGCCAGCATCTGCGTCGTCTGGCTAACTCGGCGGCCATGGCTGAGTCATTGTAAGCTCTGAGCACACATCTTTCTGCGCCGACACCGCGCGGTCCGATTAGCTTGTCGCGCGATTTCAGATTCCCAAGAACATGCCCGCCAGGCGGGGAACCTGCTCCATGCTGCCGCATTGAAGCCATGACGTTTTGTAGGAACGCATCATGCCGACGGCTGCAGACTGTTGCTCGTATGCGCGCGAGTGCGAAGCTTGGGCAGCGCGGCCGTACGACGAGCAAGACTGCAAGATTTTCCTTGAGATGGCGAAAGCCTGGGTCGAATTGGCGCTCAAAGAGCAGAGCGCCTATAGAACGACGAGCCCAGCCAAGCCCGGCCGCGAAGACCGCCAGCCGGCGGCTGCATATGCGCCGCAGGCGGCTAGGAACCCCACGACGTGGATCAGGAAGCTTCGGCTTGCCGGTTGTTGGGCCGGCTCAAGAGCGGCTGCACGCTCGATGGAAGAGAGTCCCGTTTCGCCGGCATCTCGACGACCAGCGTATCAAATTCGCCAAGCATCGCGCCGTTAAACAGAGGTTCCTGGGGCAGCTTGTCCATCGGCTCGTACCATGGCCGGCGCTCCGCGGCACTGGATTCGACGGCCCGCGCGATCAGCTGGCCGATCTCTTCGTCTTGCAAAGGGACGAGCTTTTCGGAGTCATGGCGGAAGAGCTGTGGACAAAAATACAACGCATGGATACGTGGATTGTAGCCTTCCACGACAATGAAATACTTTGTGCGCAAGAACATGCCGTGTTTTTTTACGATCTTCTTCTCTTGCATCCATCGCGCCACGCGAACGCGCTCCGGCGAAGGCCCGACGATGGTGCCGGCTTCCAGCAAAATCACCCAGTCCTTGTTGACGACATTATCGGGATGAACCGGAACTAAATCGCTCGATGTTTCCTTCCGAAACACGCCCACAACACCCTCCGCCTTATTCGCGTTCGAAATCCATAACCTCGGTGCTCAAACTGTTATGAGCCCATCCGGCATCGCCCATCTGCGAGAACGGCGTGTTGCGCTGTCCTTGGAACAGCATTCGTCGCGCTGCAAAACTTGCGAAATAGTGGTGCGCGTACCACAACCAGCCGCGCCGTTAGTGGGGCGCGGCTGGTCGACACTTCCAATCAGTCAGTCACTACCATCCCCAGGCCGGACCGACGCCGATTCCAACCGGGCCGATGCCGACACTGATGCCGGGGGCGTAACCGTAGTAGGGGGCCGCGGCGAGGCCGACTTCATAACCAGGCATGTAGCCAACCTGATAGCCGGGCGTGTAGCCGACTTGATAGCCGGGCGCGTAGTCGTAGTACCCACCGGCGCTGTAGCCAACATCATAGCCGGGCGCATAAGCGTAGAGGCGCCGGCTGCGACCATAGCCATACTCATCGGCTACGCCTACGCCCGCACCGACTTCGACGCCACGATCGCGATAGGTATAACGATCGCCGCGCCAGCCGCGGCCTTCGGTTCGGAAGCCGGCTTCAACTCGGCGCGCTCCGTTCAGCTCACCAGTCACTGCCGTGTGGTTGCCGCCGGCGCGAGAGTCAAAGCGTCCGTTCCCGTTTAAGTTTCCACCTTGGCGCGCGTTTAGCTGGCCTGACGCGCTGCCGCCGCCATGGGCGTTGAATTGCTGATTGCCGCCCGTGCGAACGTTGCGCTGCCCGCCGGCTTCTTGGGCCCAGGCGCCCGACATCATCGCTGCTGTGACGCAGCCAATAACCGCAGCCCCCATCGCCATTCGCTTCGCTTTCATTTGAACACTCCTTTTGTTGCTGGTGGCAAGCGAACCACGGGATGACAATTCGCACCGCCCGGAGAGGTTCGGAATCAATTTCGCGTTTTTCCCGGGAACAAGGTGCAATAAGGAACAGGAACTTTCCGCTGAACGACCTGAGACGACGAGCCTGAAAACAAGCATCAGCCTCAAACAACAAAAGTGAGTGAGCTCTTCGCTTCCAGTTCCGGCGTTATTCGCGGACCACCGATCTGGCTACCCGCTGCCTTGGCCTATCTAAGGTATTCAAATATTTCCAAATACCGCGGAACTGTTACTCCATGCCCTAGGTTTCCCTCGCGGAGACGGTATCTTCGCGAGAGCGGGAAAGTCATCCTCCGCGACCATGGCGGCTCAGACCCGTCTAGGGCACGGTACATATCCTCTTATTGCGAGTGAAACACCATGAACAGGCGCAAGCCAACACACTTTCGTAATTCGTTAGATTTGAAGGACAAGGTGCAGGTCAAGGTTCTGCGCAAGCGCCTCAAACTATCGAACGAACAATTCGTCGGCATTGTTCAGAAGTCTGGAAATTCGATTTCGGCCATCACCAAGGAAGCCACTCGCGCCCCTCAGTGCACTCCGGTCGCAAATCCGGCGGCAGACTGACGCTACTCTGGAAGATGATTGGGATTTGAAGCGCGGCGAGAGCCCGCTCGGCTTGGTGTTCCAAGTTTTACAACTAAGACCGTCCGATCAGCGCAAGGATCTCATCGGGACCGTAGGGCTTGGGTAAAAGCTGAGTGGACTCCGAGATCTGGCCCGAGCGGAGGGTGTTTTTGCCCGTTGCAATAATGACTTTGATCGGAGGCCATCGACGTCTGACCGCCTCGGCAAGCTTCAATCCATCCATTGAACCCGGCATGTTGACGTCTGTTATGATGATCCGAATGTCGTTGCGAGTTTCCAGGATTTCGATAGCCTTATCGGCATTTGTCGCTTCGATCACGAGATGGCCCGCCCTTTCCAAGACGTCACCAAGATATTCGCGAGTGAGGAATTCGTCCTCGACAATGAGTATTATTGTCATAATGACCTGCCCATGTGGCCAACATACGGTTAGATTTTTAGTTCCTTGTTCGGGGGTGATCGCGTTCTCAACAAGCAAACCGAACGTGGATGATTCTTCACCGGTTTTTTTGTGTCTTTTGCCGCCAGCGAGCTAGGGGAAATTGACGAGGACACTCAGTTAACGACCCCTGGCCTGAAACTCAGCGACGGGTTGACCCGTTTACACATCGGACGGGTACTAGGTCCTCTTGCCCGCGGGCCGTCCCCGACCCGTCTAAGCCTCGCCCGAACGGCGAGGCTTTCCGTTCTTGTGGGCGCGACACTCACCGGCCAGAGACAGATACCGGGCTGCGCCGGACTCATCTAGCCGCGACAATGAGAAATAACCGAGATGTCGTACCCAGTCGTGAACTCTTCTGTGGGGTTTCGGCAAACAATAGGGAGATGACGATGCGTTATAGGTTAGTGGACGAAAAACCGAAGACCTTTGTTCTTGTATTCGAGACTAACGATGAATTGGCCCAGGCCCTTAAGGCGTTCGCCTCCGAGAAAAGGCTTGCTTCAGCAAGCTTCAAAGCGATCGGCGCCCTTTCATCCGTGCGCCTCGGGTGGCCCAACTGGAAGACAAAAAAATACGAACCGTCCGTTTCTCTACATAACAGCTCGAATTGCTTTCTCCGATCGGCGACGTTGCGCTGAAAGACGGTGATCCACAAGTTCATGCCCACGCCGTCGTAGGCAAGCGCAATGGCACGGCACATGGTGGACACCTATTGGAAGCCCACGTTCGTCCGACTTGCGAAATTAGTGTTGACGGAGAGCCCGGCGCACTTGAAAAAAGAATTCGATCCGGCCGCCGGCATCGCGCTAATCAAGCTGTAGTCGCAGAGCTAAGCGATGGCAAAACTCCGAAAACTATGATCTTCGCAGACAAGCCCCTCTTTGCGCCACGGCAACTCGATTCGAGACTACGATAAGTTGCCCCAACGGCGATCCTTTCCGGTACTCATTTGACGCCTCCCAACTAACCGCAGGACGCTGAAACCAAAACAGACGAACTGTGTGGAAGGGCAATTGCGCCATCCATTCTATCTGAAAATCAACGGATGAACTAATGGGACAATGCGCAGTTCCGTGTCGGCGAAGCGGACCTGACGTTGACGTCGCCGAAGGTGCGAGTCTGGCACTGAACCGACGTGGCGCGATGTCCGCTATATGGTCGCTATTAAACGCAAAGCGGACATTACGGAAGGACCGAGTTTGACCCACATACGACATCGGTCGCTATCCGCCCCTTGGTCCGATACCTCCCGTCTAAATTAGCTGTCTAAGCCAAACCACCTGCCTGCTCGAGGATCGACGGCACGATTGTCCGGGTGTAATCGTCGAACACGGCAAGGGCGTCGTTGATGTTTGCGCGAGAAATACGACCGGACAGGTTTGCCGCTCGATCGGGACGATGCTCCCCACCGTATAGGAGCGCGTGCTGAGCGAAGGCTTCAATAACCGCCTCTCGCTTGGTTGCAGAGAGCGAGTTCCCGCAAGCAAAAGCGCCTCTAATGTCAATGCGAGACGGACGCAGATCGACCTTTGGCAGGCGTGTCGCCTCAACGTCCGGTTTGGTGGTGCTCACGCAGCGGCCTGGGCCGGGACCTCGTCTGTCACCACCTTAAATCCCGTCAGCACACAAGGACCAAAAGAGGTGGAGATGGCGACATCGGTAGCGTCCCGCCCGCGTGCCATTAAGATACGACCGATACGCGGTTCGTTATGCCTAGCGTCGAAAGTATACCAACGATCGCCCAAATAGACCTCGAACCAGGCACTGAAATCCATGGGTTCCGGAGCGGGTGGAACACAGATGTCGCCAAGATAACCAGTGCAGTACCTGGCTGGGATATTCATGCAGCGACAAAGGGTGACCGCCAGGTGGGCGAAGTCGCGACAGACGCCCCGCTTTTCCGAATGTGCTTGCCAAGCCGTTCTTGTAGGGTTTGCGTGAGCATACCCGAACTCAATGTGGTTATAAACGTAATCGCAGATTGCCCGCACCAGCGGCCAGCCCTTGGCGACGTTGCCGAACTGGGCCCAGGCGAGCGGCATAAAAAGGTCGGTCTCGCAATAGCGGCTACCCAACAGATAAACCAGCGTCTCGACTGGCAGCCGCTCTAGCGGATGTTGCTCGGCGTCAGACGCGACTTCATCTGGCCTACCGCTATCACCAACTAAGAAATCGGCCGAGAGGGTAATATCGCCGCCAGGAACGTGAATGACGTGGCAGATATTGCCAAAGCCATCCAGGTATTCCTTCGCAGGAACGGCCGGCGTCAGCCGGATTTGATCAGGGGTAAGAAGATCCGAGGCACGCGAGGGATGCACGCTTAGCATCAAGATCATCGGCGTCGGTTGCGCACACGTATAGGAAATTTCGTAACCGGCGTGAATCTTCATGAGAAAAACTCGTAACGAGTCGCAGCACCGTTCACCCTTCGTCAAGATAAAAACCGCAAAAAAGTTCCTTAGTGATTCATCGCTTTGACTCTTACTGCTACCTGCATCCCAAGATGATCCGAAGCGTTGCCATACCAGGTGCCTTGAAGAGGAATTGCGTAAGAAGGATGGTGCACTGCTGCGACGCGGATCAAGTTGTGGTTTCCGACGACGCCCGCCGAGGGATCAAAATCTACCCAGCATGGGCCGGGAATATAAGCTTGAACCCAGGCGTGAGTGTTACCTCCCATAAGCGAGTGTTCGTCTTCAAATTGCACCTCTTCACCTAAATGCAGATACCCGGAGACAAATCGAGCCGCAATCCCACGGGAACGAAGTGCCGCCACCATCAATACCGCGAGATCGCGGCAACTACCGCTGCCCAAAGCGAGGGTACGGACCGGGAGCTGAATACCTTTCTCGTGCCGAGCATTGTGCCGGAAGGTCTGATATATCGTCCTCGTTATTTGGACTAGTAAAGCGTGTGTGTCCGCAGATCCATCAGCACGAAAAAATTGATCGCCCCATCGCCTAAGGTTAGCGTGGACCGGCACGGGTAGAATAAAGCGCCGCAGCTGCGGCCAATCTTCTGCGCTGTAGCTAAAGGGATAATTGCTTGCGTATTGTTCAATGTCGGCCGGTCGAAACTCTTTTGATGCATGATCGAGACAGACATGGCTGGTGAAACGCAGCTCGTTGGACCGCTCGGCAAACTGTGCAATCGCAATATGGTTACCTAATCGATCGCGCTCCCAGGCAAGTTCTCTTGGCTCAGGAGTAATGGCGAGCTCGGCTTGGAGAACCCTCTGATCGGCATCATCGCGGGGCCGCAGCATCATTCGGTGCGCGCCGAATGCCACCGCTCGGCGATAACGATAGGTCGTGACGTGCTTGATACTGAGAATCGGCATTGCTGACCGATCATACCTCATTTTCCTAGAAGGGGCATTTATCGGGCCAGTAGCACTAACAAACGTCGCTGCCGCTCAATGCTTTAACGGCATAAGGCTGCGGATAAATACGGCTCCGAGCTCGCCTCCGTTGCGAGGTTAATCGATGGCCGACGAAATGATTCTAGCCGCAACCACGCAATTTTTTTGATAACTGAGAAAGCGAACATCCCGCCGACACCGGGAATATCTCAGCGCATTCCGGCAAGCGTTGGAAACTATCCTAGCTTTGCGGGCTTGAGTGGTTAGAGCGGATGACCCACGAACGGTGCGAAACTATCCTCAATTCGGCGATGGAAATGTAGCCCGGATCGTCAGGCGCATTTCTCCATCGCATTCGCTGCATCGATAAACCCGGACAGCTGCGTCGCTTCCCTCAGGAAGCACTTCAATGGATGCTATTTCCATAGCTTCTCCGCATTGACACCCAGGGTTCTTGGTGCAGCCGGTGACTGGCTAATCGTGTGCTGTTGAGTTTCGACAGTCGATCTATCAAGCCACAAACAATCGCTTGACCTAGGCAGACGCCCTATAAATTTAGTTGGTTCTAGTAAACCGCGGAACGTTTGTGGGATCAGTGACGTTGAGTTTGTTAGAACTAGCAAAGGAGCTTTCCCATGGGTCGCGGATTACTTCTGTGGCTAATCGGCATCCCGATTCCTATCATTCTTCTGATTTGGCTGTTCGGCGGGCTGCACGGCTAAGCGTGACCAGAATGGCGCCCGAAATGGCACCGGAGGAAACTCAACCAGAAGATTCGCTCCGGAATATCAAGTGCGAAACGCGGGAGTCGGCCAGCCATTCCCGACACGCGGACTGACGAGCGATACCACATTGGACACAAATGGCGGTATCTAACGATCCGGTGCTGCAGAGATTGCCGAGGCCGGGGAAGAGGCGATGCCGCTCCCCGCCGACGCCAAAGTCATCTACCTTGGTGGGATATTCTTTATTTTCATCATTGGTCGCACTTTATGCCGTGGCCGAAATCGTCTGGCCGCTTGTCTTCGCGTTCCCCATAGAATGGGGTCGCCAACTCCGGTAAGCCACATAAATCGTCAGGAGATAAGAAGAGATTTCGCTTGAAATCACGCGTGTGGTAGCAGGTTTCGTTTGAGACACAGCGTTCCCCCTCTCAAGGCGGGAACACCAACAAAAAACAAGAACCTCATCGCGCGGCCGGCACCCGTTGGCAACGCGGGGTCATCAATGCTGGCGTTGGCTGCAGCGGCGCGTTGATCGTTGCTATACCCGTCCCATCAGGACCAGAATAATAACGATAATCAGAATGATGCCGAGCCCACCGCCAGGATAGTAGCCCCAGCCACTTGAATAGCCCCACGTTGGCAGTGCGCCGATGAGCAGCAGGATGAGAACGACGATCAGTACTGTCCCGAGCATTTCCGATTCCTCGAGCCAACCCAAACCCCAAACAAACAATGCGGATTGTGGTGCGAATGTTCCCAATTAGCGGAACTATTGGCCAGCGGAACGATTGTGCATCAGCCACGCAATCGAATGTTTAAACGTCCGCTAGAGCCTCAACTTTTCAAAGTGACGTTCGATGAAACGAAACGTATGGCTGAGCGACTTGGGGGACGACGCGTCGACATGGGGCTGTACCGCGAGCAGGAGAAGTGCTAGCTCCTGCGAACCGCAACAGCTATCAAAATTCCTACGCCAATAGCAACCGCGAATGCGACAAGAGGCCGGTTTTTGGCCTGAGTTGCAATCCGATCCAAGGCATCGTTGCCGACTCTGGCGCCTACCTTGACTGCCTCATTCCCCAAACTGCCCGCCCCGTCGACCGCCGCGCGCTGGCCACGACCGAAACGTTCTACAATGTCGTTCAGAATTGGCCAGATAGCGTCGGCCACCTGGTTCCCCGCCGCGGACGCGCTTGTGGATGCGCGTCGGCTGGCGCTTCTTCCAATTCCGCCAAGTTCCTTTTCAATTGCCCGTAAGTGACCCGCGATTGCGGAGACCCGAGGGTCAAACTCCGTTGAACGATCAAACATCAGCTCTCTCCCTGTACGGGAACGCTCTTTTCCGGCACATCTTTGTCGGGCGGAATCTCGGGCATGCTGCGCCCAGGTTCCACCTGCGGTACTGGAGGCAAAATTTCCGGTTCTTGTCTTTTTGGCTCTTTGTCCATGATAGGGCCTTCTGACCCGCGCACGTGGTTCAACCCCTCGACGGATCAAACGTTCCGTGCGATGAACTTTCGCTCATGCTCGCGCGTTGATCACGGACAAGCCCTCTTCGAGCGGAGCTTACACATGCCAGAGACTCGTTCGCCAAACTCCGATTTCAATCGTGCTTTTGGTGACGCTAAGAAGCAAGCTGCGGGCGTTGCCGGTGAGGTATCGGATGCCGCAGAAGATCTATATAGCCAAGCAGCCGATAGTGCCTCCCAGATCGCCGATGCCACCACAACAGCTGCGCGGAAAACTGCCAGTTCTTTCGAGAAAGCATTGCGCAACACGATTGAAAATCAGCCATACACGGCTGTAGTAGTTGCGCTTGGGCTCGGATGGTTGTTCGGTAGGATGCACCGGCCGCTTTGACGTTCTAATGTCGGTGGTCGAAATGGCTGTGCATCGAGTCCGCCGGGCGATCCTCTTAGAGGTTCGTTATATTCCGAATGTGCGTATTTGACCGGTTCTGCGGGTTGGATGCGGCTACAGAGCGCCTTATACGCTTGCGACACTTCGGGCAGTGTCGTTCATAAAAGAGGCCAAAAGACACAGAACCGGCGACGATGACTGAGCACAATTGCACGCCTATCGTCGTAAGGTCTCGGGCAGCAGCCGGATCACACGCCGATCCCGCTCCCAGAGCTCTATATCGCTATCCTTGGCGACTTGCGCGGCCTTTTTGATAGCCTCTTGATCGTCGGCACATTCAATGTCTTCGCCGCCGGGTCCTA
>Ga0210395_10001388_pt1 | contig 18784 bp, 17 predicted proteins | sample IncBWH4OmetaG_FD_150861 | JGI IMG/M metagenome (GOLD analysis project Ga0210395, IMG submission 150861) | Forest soil microbial communities from Barre Woods Harvard Forest LTER site, Petersham, Massachusetts, United States - Inc-BW-H-4-O ...
GGAGAGCATTTCGGCGGACGATCAGAAGCGCCTGACGCAGGCGATTACCGACGCGATCAATACTGACGTGCTCCCGGCGTACAAAACGTTCGCGGCGTTCATCAAGACGGAATACGCGCCGCAGGGCCGTACCGCGCTCTCGATTACTTCGCTGGCCGACGGGCAGAAACGCTACGAGAACGATATTTATGGGCGGACGACCACCCACATGACGGCCGACGAGATCCACCAACTCGGTTTGCGAGAGATGGACCGCATCCAGAGTGAGATGACGGCGATTGCGAAAAAAGAGGGCTTCGCCGACCTCGCGGCATTCCGCGCTTCGCTCAAAACCAATCCCAAATACATTCCAACCTCCGCGGAGCAAATCCTCGACGATTTTCGGCATTACATCGCACAGATGCAGCCGAAGCTTCCGGAACTGTTTACGCTGCTGCCCAAGTCGCCGGTCACTGTCGAGGCCATCCCAGATTTTCAGGCCGCCGCCGCGACGCATTACATGACGGGTACGCCGGACGGCAAACGGCCGGGGCGGGTGGTGGTCGCAACGTCAAATTTTGCCGAGCGGTCGTTAATCAATGACGAGGCCATCGCCTACCACGAAGGCATCCCGGGACATCACATGCAACTTTCGGTGCAGCAACAACTCGAAGGCTTGCCGAAATTCCGACTGCACGGGTTGGGCTTTAACGCGTACATCGAGGGCTGGGCGCTTTACGCCGAACAACTTGGGAAAGAGGTTGGCTTCTATCAGGATCCGGTTTCTGACTATGGACGCCTTTCGTCAGAACTTTTCCGGGCGGTGCGGCTGGTGGTCGATACCGGCATTCACGCCAAGGGATGGAGCCGCGACCAGGTGGTGGAGTTCATGCGCAAATCCGGCGCGGTGGATGAGCCGACGATCCAATCCGAGACCGATCGTTATATTTCGTGGCCGGCGCAGGCGCTGAGTTACAAGCTGGGTCAGCTCAAGTTCCGCGAGCTGCGCGAACGCGCGCAGAAAGAGTTGGGCCCGAAATTTGATCTGCGAAAATTCCATGATGAGATGCTGGATGGGGGCACGCTCCCGCTGGATCTGCTCGACGCCCGGACCGACAGATGGATTGCGGAGCAGAAGACGAAGTGACCCACGTAGCCCCGGACGCATCCATCCCCCTACGTGATCCAATCCGCGAGACGAATCGTTATTCTCAAGGGATCGCGCCGAACGTCTGTGCTCTGCCTGTGCTATCTTCAATGGCTTAGGTCAATTGCCGTTTCACCATTCACTGAAGCATGGCTACATCCCCTGAAGGTACAAAACCGGCAGTAAAGGTCTTCGTCGCCACCACGGTGATGTTGACCTTCATTTCGTTCTGGCGCGCCTCCGCCATTGTTTTGTCGGACCTGGCTTCCTCCGCCTACTACGCGGGAGGTGACGCCGAGAAGGTGATCGGCAAGAGCGCGCCCTGGTTCATCCTGGCGGTCATGCTATTCAGCTACGCGGTGCGGGCGCTGTATATCGAATCCAGCAGCATGTTTGTGCGCGGCGGCGTTTATCGCGTGGTCAAAGAGGCCATGGGTGGAACGCTGGCCAAGTTTTCGGTCTCGGCGCTGCTGTTCGACTACGTGCTCACCGGCCCCATCAGTGCGGTTTCTGCGGGCCAATATCTTGCCGGATTCATCAAGGATCTTGGCCGGCAATATCTGCACCGTGAGCTGAATTTTTCCGACAACTACTTTGCCGCCGGGCTTGCGGTCATCATCGTCGTATATTTCTGGTGGAAGAATACGCAGGGGATCCACGAATCCAGCCAGAAGGCGCTGCAGATTATGGCCATCACCACGGTGATGGTGGTGATTCTGATCATCTGGTGCACGATCACAGTCTTGCGAGCTCCGGTGCAGTTGCCACCGAGTCCGCTGCACGCGGGAGTGATTCCGCTGAATAAAGACTCGCTGGGCTGGCTCAACGGGACCTGGTTTGGCCATATTACGTGGATCATTCTGTTCGTTGGCTTTGGACACTCGGTGCTCGCCATGAGCGGCGAAGAAACGCTGGCCCAGGTCAATCGCGAGATTGAACATCCCAAGCTGAAGAACCTCGAAAAAACCGGCCTGGTGATTTTCATTTACAGCCTGCTGTTCACTTCTCTGGTTTCGTTTTTTGCGGTGATGATCATTCCGGACCACGCGCGGCCGGATTATTTTGCCAACCTCATCGGCGGCATCGCCATGTATCTGGCGGGGCCGACCAGCCTGAAACTGCTGTTCCACGGATTCGTGGTGCTGGTAGGCGTGCTGATTCTCGCCGGGGCGCAGAATACTTCCATCGTGGGCGCGAATGGCGTGTTGAACCGCGTGGCCGAAGATGGCGTGCTGACCAGTTGGTTTCAACGGCCGCACCATCGCTACGGCACCAGTTACCGCATCATCAACCTGATCGTGGTGATGCAGTTGCTGACCATCATCCTGAGCCGCGGCGACGTCTACCAGTTGGCCGCGCTCTATGCGTTCGGTGTGATCTGGAGCTTTACCATGAAGTCCCTGGCGGTTCTGGTGTTGCGTTTCACCGAGCCGGGGAACCGTGCATGGAAAGTTCCGGGGAATTTGCACATCGGGAAGACGGAAGTCCCGATTGGCTTGATCATAATTTCCGCCGTTCTGTTTACGACCGCGATTGTGAATCTGTTCACCAAGTATCAGGCAACGATTGCGGGCATTGTCTTCAGCATCGTCTTCTTCACCATCTTTACCATCTCTGAGCACCATGTTGCGAAAGAGCGACACGGCAAGCCCGAACAACTGGACCAGTTCCGCGTGTACGGCAATCAGGAACTCGGCAGCGGAGCGATGGGCGTGCGGCCGGGCAACATTCTGGTGGCGGTGCGTGATCCGCGAAATCTCTACTACCTGCGGCACGTGCTCGGCCACACCCACACCGGCAAGCAGGATGTGGTGGTGATGAGCGCGCGCCTGTATCATCGCGAGCACAGTTTCAGTGGGAGCGCGGTCCTGGAGGCGAGCCAGGTGTTTGACCACTACGAGCAGGAACTGTTTACCGCGGCCGTGTCCGTCGCCGAAAAAGAAGGCAAGCCGATCTCGCTGCTGGTGGTGCCGGCGACCGATGTGTTCGAGGCGATCATGGTGACGGCGCAGCGGCTTGATTCCAGCCGCGTGATCTGCGGACTTTCGAACAAGCTCACCGCCGACGAACAAGCCAAGCTCACGGGCAACGCGTGGGAGCGGCTGCCGGAACCGCGTCCGCGGCTGACTTTGGAGGTGTGCGCGCCCGACGGAACGATTCGCGAATTCGCGCTCGGACCGCACACCCCTCGCATGCGTCCGCAGGATGTTGAACTCATGCACCAGCTCTGGCTCAATATCACCGCCGATCCCAAGTTCGCGGGCGCGCATCACTACCACATCATGGCCCTCGCCCTGGAAGAATTGCAGCGCGAGTTGAGTACCGATCAGCGCGCGCAGTTGCTGCAGAAACTGCAGCGCGAGATGAACACACCAACCCGCGACGAAAAAACTCTAGATACGTAAGGAGGTCACGATGGCGCGCATATCCGGCGCTTCTCGCAAGCAGGGCGGATTGATTCGCCAGCTGTTGGTGAGGATCGTCTATTTTCTGACGCAGCGTCGGCTCGGGCGGGTCATCATGCCCATCCAAGTGACGGCCCATCATCCCAGGATTTTTTGGGGATATCTCCAGATGGAGCAGTCGCAGATGGGCAGCAAGCTGATCGATGCCAGGCTCAAGGGACTGGCGGAGCTGCGGGTGGCGACGCTGGTTGGGTGCCCGTTTTGAATCGACATCGGCTCTGCCGTGGGCAGGGCATGCGGCATCTCGACTGAGCAAATCGCGAATCTAAATCACTACAGGACCGATTTCAACTTTTCGGAGTTGGAGAGGCTGGTGCTGGACTACGCCGACCGGATGACGAGGACTCCGGTGGAAGTTTCCGACGCACTGTTCGCGCGCTTGCGGGAAAGGTTTGGCGAGACGGAACTGGTGGAGCTGACTTCGGCGATTGCGTGGGAAAATTATCGGGCGCGGTTTGATCACGCTTTTGGCATTGAAGCGGAGAATTTTGCGGAAGGTGCGGTCTGCGCTATGCCGGTGCCGGAGTAGCCGCCAGGATACCCCCCGACGACAGCCGGCGAGACTCCGACGCTACTTTTTCAGGATATTTTCCAGCGATTCGCGGAGATCGCTGAAGCGGAAGGGATATCCGCTCGCCACCAACTGCGCGGGCTCGACGCGCTGGCTGCCTAACAGGACGGTCTCTCCCATCTCGCCGAACGCCAGCTTCACCACGAAAGCTGGCATGGGAAAAATTGCAGGGCGCGACAGCACGCTGGCCAGCGTTTTCGTGAATTCCGCATTCGTCACCGGCTTGGGCGCGACCATGTTGACCGGGCCTTGCAGCAGATCGCTTTTCAAGATGTGATGAATCGCTCCCACCATGTCCTGCACATCGATCCAACTCATCCACTGACGGCCGTCGCCGATTTTTCCGCCAACGCCCATCTTGAATGGGGTCAGCATTTTTCCGAGCGCGCCGCCCTTGGGGCTCAGCACGACGCCGGTGCGCATCTGAACCGTGCGGATGTCGGCGTCCATGGCCGCTTTGGTCGCGGATTCCCACTCGCGGCAGACATCGGGAAGAAATCCCTCACCGGGCGCGCTCTCCTCGTTCAACACTTCGCTGCCCCGGTCGCCATAGTAGCCAATCGCCGAACTGCAGACGAAAACCTGCGGTTTGTCTTTCGCACGGGCCAGAGCTTCTGCGAGAGCGGTCGTGCCTACGACGCGGCTGTCGCGGATCTTCTTTTTCTTATCGTCGGTCCAGCGCCCAACAATGCTCTCGCCCGCGAGATGGATAACGGCATCGAAACCGGAAACCGCGGCCGGAGCAATCGGCTTTACGGGATCCCACGCGATCTGGTCCTCACCGGTAACTGACCCACGCACCATGCGGGTGATTTCGTATCCGCGGGTTTTGAACGGAGGAAGAAGTGCGGCCCCGATGGGCCCAGAAACGCCGCTGACAAGGATTCGAGAAATCATGGCTGACCGCTTTTCACTGTAGCAGCTTGCGAATCGCCCGAACAAACTGTGGACGGATTTGAAGGTGTCGAAAGTCGCGAAATTCTGGAAGGTCCAGATTCGCAATTCCCATGTCTCGCAAAAAACGCGAGACATGGGTACCCAGAGTTTGCTGGCGTCGCTAGAACCAGCGGGCAGGAGTGCCCGCTCCACACGGGCATCGCAGGCTATAATCGAACATGGCGAGCTTGCGCCAACAGATCGCTACCACTGCCCTTACGCTCACCAAGTTCCGCGACTTGATGAAGCGCATGCAGGAGAACCGTCCGCAGGACGATCTCACCATCGTCAAGAAGGCCTACGACTACTCCCTGAAACATCATGAAGGCCAGAGCCGCGCGTCGGGCGAACCTTATCTGGTTCATCCGCTGGAAGTCGCGCTCGTGCTCGCCGAAATGAAAATGGACCCAGTCGCCGTCGCCGCCGGACTGCTGCACGATTCCGTCGAAGACACCTCCGTCACGATTGAGGATATCCGCAAGGAATTCGGCGAGCAGGTGGCGCACATCGTTGAAGGCGTCACCAAGATCAGCAAGATCGACTTCGCCACCCGCGAAGAACAACAAGCCGAAAATCTGCGCAAGATGATGCTGGCCATGGTCGATGACATCCGGGTGATCCTCATCAAGCTGGCCGACCGGCTGCACAACATGCGCACGCTCGAGCACTTGCAACCCGAGCGCCAGCACAAAATCGCCGAAGAGACTCTGGAGATTTATGCGCCCATTGCGCACCGCCTGGGCATGGGCAAGATTCGCGGCGAACTCGAAGACCTGGGCTTCCGCTTTCTCGATCCGTTGAGTTACGAGCAGGTCGAAAAATCGGTGAACGCCCGGCGCAAGCAGGGCGAGGCCTTTCTCGCGAAGATGCAGCAGACCATCGGCGACAAACTGAAAGAGGCCGGCATTCAGGCGCGCGTGGAGAGCCGCATCAAACGGCTCTACAGCATTCACAAAAAATTGCAGCGCCAGCGCATTTCGGTGGATCAGGTTTACGACCTGTGTGCCATGCGCGTAATCACACGATCACTGCAGGATTGTTATGCCGTGCTTGGCATCATTCACAATTTGTGGCGTCCGGTGCCGGGGCGCATCAAGGATTTCATCGCCATGCCGCGGCCGAATTTTTACCAGTCGCTGCACACTTCGGTGATCACGGAAGACGGCACGCCGTTTGAAATCCAAATCCGCACCGAGGAAATGCACAAGATGGCGGAGGAGGGCATCGCCGCCCACTGGAAATACAAAGACGGTCCAGTGTCGGCGCAGGACGAGCAGCGGCTGGCCTGGTTGCGGCAGGTCGTGGAGTGGCAGCGCGACGTCAGCGATCCCAACGAATTTCTTTCCACGCTGAAGGTCGATCTTTATCCCGAAGAGGTCTATACATTCACGCCTAAGGGCAAAGTGGTGGTCTTGCCGCGCGACGCGACTCCGGTCGATTTTGCCTACAGCGTTCATACCGAGGTCGGCCACACCTGCATCGGCGCCAAGGTGAACGGACGCATGGTGCCCTTGCGGCACAAGCTGCATTCCGGGGACATCGTCGAAATTCTCACGCAGGCTGGACATAAGCCCAGCCGCGACTGGCTTGGGCTGGTCAAGTCGTCGCGTTCTCGAAATAAGATCAAGCACTGGCTCAATGTTCACCAGCGCGAACGCGCGATTGAAATCGGGCGCAAGCTGATCGAAAAAGAAGCGCGCAAGTATCGCATCGCGCTCAAGGAAATCAAAGACGAAGAACTGCAGAAAGTTGCCGCGGCCTATGGGCTGGGCAAGGTCGACGACCTGATGTCCGGTATCGGCTACGGAAAATATTCGGCGCGACAGGTGCTGGCCCGCTTGCTTCCCGCCGGAGCGACGCACTCCATTGCCGGGGATATCGAATCGGAGGGTCTGACTTCGCAACCCGGCGGCATCGCCAGCGTAGTGCGGCGCGTCTTCGGCGACCACAACGCCATCACGGTGCGCGGGCAGGGCGATATGCTGGTTTATCGCGCGCAATGTTGCAATCCCATTCGTGGAGAAAATATTGTCGGCTACATTACTCGTGGCAAGGGCGTGGCGGTGCACTCGATTCACTGCCCCAATGTAACCAATCTGATGTACGAACCGGAACGCCGCATCGATGTCGAATGGGCCCGCGATGAGACTGCCCCGACGGCGTATCCCGTGAAGCTGACGGTATTCTGCGACGACCGCTTCGGCATGCTGAAGAGCATTACGGGAGTGATCGGCGACGCCAAGAGCAACATCAAGAACATCACCGCGCATACGGCGAACAGCCAGGCTAGTGTCGAGGTGGTCCTGGACATCGCCGACTTGAAACATCTGGAGCAGATCATTGCGGGCCTGCGGAAGATTCCGGGCGTGCATGAGGTGCAGAGGCTGCAGAAGATTTAGAGTGCTACCCAGAGAAGCTGGGGAATTGACTTCATCGCCTCCATCTGAGTTAATTGACTCCGGATAATTTACCAGTTCCGCGCCAATGAACGGCGGAAGGTGGGGCGAGGTCTCCGAGGATGAGGAGCACGAGATTAGTTCTTTGTTTCTTAACTACGATCGCTCTTGCGGGATGCGGTGGACCCTCCGGGAGTGCTCCTGCTCTCGGTTCGGAGTTTCTCTATCAGGTCTCGTTTGTGAATGACATCCAGGCTTCAAAGCTGGATTCCGGCACCGGCGTGCTGGGTCCACCGACAGACGCTGCACTCAATCTCCCAATCGAGAGCACGGGCCTTCATCCTGTCGTGACTCCATCCAATGAGTTTCTCTATGTGGAAGGCTTTGACCAATCTTATTTTGCAAACGCAATTTATTGCTTTTCAGTCAATGGAACAAATGGTCAACTAACTAGTCTCGCCACCTCGCCATTCTTTGTATCTGAGTTGCCAAACCCCAATGGAATGGCAATGGACGGGAAAGGCCGGTTTTTCTATCTCTCCGACTTTGGCGATAGTTTTAGCGCATCCGGTCAGCCGACGAATTCGATCCGGGCATATTCAATTGACCCGACAACGGGAGCACTACAAAACGGCCCAGTTTTCACTTCGACTTCAACTTACTGGCTATCCGCTCAAGCTATCGATCCGACTAACAGCTATTTGTATGCAGCTACCGTGCTACCGGGCACAGGCAGCCTTGATATTTCGGTGTATTCGATTAACCCCTCGACACAAGCACTGACGGAAATCCCGGGGTCGCCATTCTTAGTAGCCAATACCGATCCTGATCAAGAGTACAACTTGAGCTTATTCACCACGCCTGCGGGGAATTTTGTCTACGCCGTTGTGATCAATAACTACGGGAATTCAGAAGTTATCGCATTTTCCGCTGATTCTGGAACAGGCAAGCTCACGCTGGTTCCTGGTTCGCAGTTTGCTATTGGCAATGTGTCGAGCGCAATGTTACATCCCAGCGGACAGTTTCTTTTTACAACCACGCCAGGATCGGGCATAACCGTATTCCCTGTCGATACGGCCAACGGGACCATTGCCGCAACTCCGGCTTCGTCGGTCTCGATCGCCGGTTATTTCGGCCAGACCCTAATTGATCCCTCTGGACAGGTCTTACTATTCAACGACAGTTACAGCACAGCGTCGAGTTTCGCGATAGACGTTTCGACCGGTTCTCTGACCCCGGTAGCAGGCTCTCCCTATAGTGTAGGGCCGGGCTGGAAAACAGCCATCATAGTCAAGGCGCCGTAGATTGCGTAATGGGTCCGGTGAACGGTGGTAGGTTCTTTTTTTGCGCCGGTCGGATCGTGGAGGACCTACACTCATGCGTGAAGTGATCTCAACCAAAGACGCCCCGCAAGCCATCGGCCCCTACTCACAGGCCATCAAAGCCAACGGATTCGTGTTTGTATCAGGTCAGGTGGCCATCGATCCGGCCACGCAGCAGGTCATCACCGGAGACGTGTCCGCGCAGACGGACCGCGTGCTGCGCAATGTCTCGGAGATTCTGGAAGCTGCCGGCAGCGGGCTGGGGAAAGTTGTGCGCTCGGGGGTCTTCCTGAAGAATATGGGGGACTTTGCCGCCATGAACGGCGTCTACGGCAAATATTTCAGCACGGCGCCGCCGGCGCGTACTACGGTCGAGGTGGCGCGGCTGCCGAAGGACGTGCTGGTGGAGATCGATGTGATCGCGTTGGAGTAAGAAATTCTCAAACACAGACGACACGGGGAAAACACAGAGGAAACCTGTGGCCGCTCAGCCGTTGCGATCCGGATTTACCTGGAGGAACTTCTATGATGAAGATTGCAATCGTAGCCATCATCGTAATCGTCGTAGGGGCGCTGGTTCTCTACGCGCAGACACCTACACACAAGCCGGTTCAAGCGGCCCGCCCTAACACCAACGCGCCCACGAAAGTTACGGGCGACGGGGTCAAGACCGAATCCGGGCTGCAGTATTGGGACATCAGAGTCGGCACTGGCGCTGTGGCCAAGAGCGGCGCCAAGGTGAAGGTGCATTACACCGGATGGCTCACCACGGGCAAGAAGTTCGACAGTTCGGTCGACGCGAATTCGCCGTTCGATTTCACCATCGACGCGGGCGACGTTATCAAAGGCTGGGATGAGGGCGTCACCGGAATGAAAGTGGGCGGCAAGCGGCAGCTGCGCATTCCACCGGATTTGGGCTACGGCGCCAGCGGCACGCCGGGCGGACCAATCCCGCCAAACGCCACGCTGATTTTCGACATTCGGCTGCTCGCGGTCACACCACCGGCCAAACCAAAGGCAAACTAGATCTGCAAATAGTCTACCGAGGGAACTCTGTGTCCTCTGTGGTTAACGGTTTTACGCTTTGGCGACTTTGCCGCTGCGGATGCAGGAGGTGCAGACGCGCATGCGCTTGCCCTGGCCGGCGACCTTGGCGTGCACCGGTTTCAGATTGATGTTCCAGCGCCGCTTGGTGACGTTGTGGGCGTGGCTGATGCGGTTTCCCGCTTGCGGCTTCTTCCCGCAGATATCACATTGTTGTGCCATGACGACTCCCAGATATTCAGATGAAGAATTCAGATCTTGTAGGGCAAACCTTGATTCTACAGGAGGTTGGGTGGATTGGGCAATGGGTCGGGTGCCTTCCACGCGAAGCATTCTTTCGGGGATGAATTCGTACTTCTGCGGAAATCGGGAGTGGAGTGCGATCTGGAATTCGTGTTCGGGTGAGGTTGTAGACATCATCCGACGTGCACGGCAGAAGTCGGCATAGTCGCATCTGCGGGGAAGTCCGACGAGCTCTTGGCGGGCATCGGCCATGGCAGGCTGTCGGCGCGAAAGGTGGCTGCAGAAGGTGTAACGAAAACACCGGCTTCCAATTCTAGCGTGCTGCGCTTCCGAGTTGGATTCGAGGGAGCATGCAACCAGTTCTCGCCCCGAGGAATCCGATTTCGAGATATAGTCTCAGTTTCCCGAGAGGAGGCGTCATGGTAAGAAGCGGATTGTTTTTCCTCCTGCTGTTGTTGCTCGCGACGCTGAGTTGGTCCCAGGGTTCTCCCGCGCATGTCCAGGTCTTTGGGGGCTACTCGTATATACCTTCAAACCAGCCCGTCCTGGATATCCCCCAGACTGGTGGTGAGAACGGATGGAATGCCGCGTTGGATATCGATTCTCGCAAGTTCATCGGATTCACGGCTGATTTTGCTGAGTCTTTTGCAAACTTCTCAGACGCCGGCGGCACGGAAAATGACAAAACATATACCTTCTTGTTCGGGCCTCGCATATCGGTCCCGTTGCCGCGGATCACCCCATTCGGACACTTTCTGCTTGGTGCGGCCCACATTAACAGCAATACGGGAGCACTCAGCACCAGTTCATCGTTTGCCTGGGATTTTGGAGGCGGGGTTGACGTGCGTCTTAGCCGGCACTTCGCGTTACGCGGAGAAGGAAATTACATGCATACCCACTTTGTCACGTTCGACAACCAGCTGCAGCCGAATGTCGAGGACTGGCACGCGCGCATATCGACCGGGGTTGTGGTCCGATTCTAACGTTCCCATTCATCAACGGGAGCTTCCAGGCGACGTTGCACCTGCGATCTAGACTGTGAGTATTGACTCCTTCGACTTCTGCCAGTCGGCGACCCGGCACTGCCGTGCCAGGGGCCCCACTCACCTCCTGGGTCGTGGCTTGTGATAGGACTGGCCGCTACGTGTCACGGGTTTCTGATCGAACGGTTCGATTGCTATGCGATACTGATTCCATGCAGTCCCCGCTTCAAGCCGCCAGTGCGGCCACCGATCCCAAGTCGGTCAAGGTGAACCTTTCGACCGGCACCGGTGTCGATATTGAATGGAATGACGGCCACATTTCGCACTACAATTTCGTTTATCTGCGCGACGCCTGCCCCTGCGCCATGTGCGAGGACGAGCGCGGTAAGGCTGGCCGCCGGCCAGGCGATCCGGTGGTCGCTGCAGCGGGCGCGCTGCTGATGTTCAAGCCCAACCCCAAGCCTCTGTCGGCGGAAGGTGTGGGCAAGTACGCCATCAAATTTTCCTGGAACGACAACCACGATCTGGGACTGTACTCGTGGAAGTTTCTGCGGGAAGTCTGCCCGTGCGCCGAGTGCAAAGCGGCGCGGGCAGCGGGTTAGCGAAATCCCCGGGCCGTTTGTTCGACTAAACATTTGTTCGACCAAACATGAGTTCGACCAAGCCAATTTCCGCCGTGCAATCCGTGGTCAGCGAACTGCTGGCGGACCTGCACGCCAAAGGCGGCTGCGAGAAAATCGGACTCACGCGCGAGGCCTTGGCCGCGATCCTGTGCGACATCGGATCGAAGCACGCCAGGGCCTCGACTTCCGAAAGTGAAATCCGCACATTCTTCCTGAGCCTGCGGGTCGACGAACTCGCTCTCGCCCGAGCCTGCGCCGCCGGCAACAATTCGGCGTGGGAAATTTTTCTCACGCGCTTCCGCGAGAAGCTTTATCTCTCGGCGCTGCGCATCGCGCGGGAAGATTCCGCCGCCCGCGAACTGGTTGACACGCTCTATGCCGATCTGTATGGCACCAGCACGCGCGACGGCCAGCGGGTCTCGAAACTTTCTTCCTACTCCGGCCGCGGATCCTTGGAGGGCTGGCTGCGCACCGTGGTGGCGCAGGAATACGTGAATCGCTACCGGCGCACCAAACGCCTGGTGAGTCTCGACGAGGAGTCCGAGGAAGGCGTGCAGTTCCGCGCTCCTGATCCTGAACCGGTACCTGAGCAAGGCTCGGCGCGGGGCCTGGCGCAAGCTACCGACGAGGCGCTTGCTGCCCTCTCCGGCGAAGACCGCACCGTTCTGAGCGCGTATTATCTCGATGGCCGAACTCTGGCCGAGATCGCGCGCATGCTGGGGGTGCACGAGTCCACCATCAGCCGCAAGGTCGACAAACTGGCCAAATCGTTGCGCAAGCAGATTGTCGCTGCCCTGGTGCGCGGGGGCATGTCCCGCCGGCAGGCGGAGGAAGCGCTGGAGGTGGATGTCCGCGATCTGCAGGTGGATATTCGCCGCAGTCTGGCGCAAGAATCGCCGCTTCCGTCGTTCTCTGAGAAGGCGGTAGAAGCCAGAGTCAGGGAAGGCGAGGGATGAAGGGAAAACTGTTGCCGTCCAGAAGTCGTAGATAGGAGCTTAGATAGGAGCTTAAGAGTTAGAAGCTGAAATGCAAAATGTCCCCAAAATCGTGCGTGAGCGCCTGCAGGCTGCTGCTCCATCGGTCGTGCGTGCTGGTGCAGATTCCAGTGCCCATCCTGACGCGGATTTGCTGACAGCTTTCGCCGAACGTTCGCTCCCCGAATTCGAACGTGCCTCCGTGCTCGATCACCTGGCCCGCTGCGGCGAGTGCCGCGAGGTCGTGGCCCTGGCTCTGCCGGCGTCCGAAGAGATGTCTGGACCGGCGGTGAGAGGCGTTCGCACCTCGACTCGGGGATGGCTGACCTGGCCCGCTCTGCGTTGGGGACTCGTGGCTACCGGCGTCGTGGCCGTAGCCTCGGTGGGCATCCTGCGATATCGGCGCCAGCCAGCTGCCGTGACTCTGCAGAAATCGGTACCGGTTGAGGTAGCGGCCAACGAGCCAAAGAAGCAGGATCTGGATCGGTTTGTGGCCCCTGAGACACGGGCAAGGGAGAAACTGCAGGCGCCCGCGCCTCCTGCCTCTACCGATTCGCTGAGTGCCCCGAATTCGGCGGTCGCTGGTTCGACGGTCAATGGTTCGACGGTCGATGCGAAGAAGAGCGCGCCTCAACCTGAAGGCTCGGCCATGCTGGCGCCTCAGATCAAGAGCGGGACGAATAGCTATCACGGCGGGGTTTTTGCCGCCAATACTTTGCCTCATGGTGGCCCCAGAGTGCCGAATCAATGGGCGCAAAACACGGTTCAGAACAATGCCCAGAATACTGCCCCCGTGGCCCCTCCGCCTTCGGCGTATCCTGCCCAAACCCGCGGCCAGGTAGCCGGGAAGGTGGGGGTGCCGTCGGCTTCTGAAACGGTCGAAGCGACGAGCGCGGCGCCTGTGACCACCACCGAAGCTCAGAATCTGGAGGCGCGTCAGAGCAGGGATCTGCCTACCATTGACCGGGCCAAGCCGCTGGTTCCGTCCGTTGCCTCCCCTGCATCGGCCTCTGGCGCGGCGGTAGCGACGATCACTCAGCCCTATCAGGCGTCATTCGGTGGCCCGACCAAGAAAGCCGCTCCCGGGAAGATGCTGGGTTATGTTGTTGATCCCTCTGGGGCCGTGTTGCCCAATGTCCGGATCACGGTGACTTCCTCGAATGCGGGAGGGGCTGCTAATGCGGTTACCGATTCCCAAGGCGCGTGGCTGATTGCTGGCCTTCCCACCGGCAGCTATAAGGCACAGGCGGAAGCGCCGGGGTTCAGGACCACCGTCCTCGACCTGAACTACAACGCCGATCAGCCCTCGCTATACCGATTCACGTTGGACGTTGGCAGCACTGCGGAAACGGTCGAGGTCACTGCCGAAAACGCGCTGGTTCAGACGGAGGGCGCGAATATCGGTGCTCCGATCAACGGGCGCAGCGTGACCCAACTGGTCGCGATTTCCTCCGGAGCGATGGGCGCGACGCGCTGGACCATCAGCGCGACCGGTGGCTTGCAACGTTCTCTTGACCAGGGCAAGACTTGGCAGGCTGTGGATGTGAACGCGAATCCCGCATCCTTTTTCGATGCCGATAGTTCTGCGACGAGCCTTCAAATTGCCGACAAAGCTTCCCGGACGAAAGCGCAAAAAAACAAGGACTCACGCAAGGTTGCGAAACAAGAAACCGGCGCTGTCACTTTTCGCGCCGTCGCCGCCGCGGGCTCCGACGTCTGGGCGGGGGGGGCGGGAGGCGCGCTGTATCATTCGGGCGACGCCGGCAACAACTGGGCCCGGATCATGCCCGCATCTGCTGGAACTACCCTTACCGGCGACATCCTCAGCATCGACTTCCCGGACCCCCAACATGGGAAGCTGTCCACTTCTACTTCGGAAGTTTGGATAACCGGCGACAGTGGCCTAACCTGGCAGAAACAGTAAGCTTCCAACGGCTCTCAAAGTGGCCCCGGACGCATTCGTCCGGTGCGCTCGTTGTGCGAGGGACAGGACTTCGTTTACGGCCGGCGGACGAATGCGTCCGCGGCTGCGTGATTTTTTCAGTTACTTCGGTCTGGGATTTCTTAGCTCTGCGCTAACCGCGTTACCAAAGTGACGTTTACAGAAAAGCTAGAGGATTTTAATATCCATTTCGTGGTTTGGCAGTTCTGGGGGAGGGCTGCTATGCCGAGCGTCCGAGACTGAAAAGTCGCGGGCGCTTTTTCTTTTGTCCCCACCGCGCTCGTCCCCCAATCAAGATCCCCGGCAAGACGCCCAGGCGGTCCCAGGAGGTTTTTGCGACCTTCCCACCCCCCAGGCATCCAATGGCAGTGTTACGATAATAAGTTGGGTCCCGTAAGGGAAGCACTTATATTCAGATCGCAGGCCCGGCAGCGCAGCCCGAAGGGGCGTCCGCCGACAGGCGCGACGTCTAAAACTGAGGAGAAAGAAAATGGCAGGTAACGGAATCGTCGAAGTCACGGATGCAAACTTCGACCAGGATGTTTTGAAATCGGACAAGCCCGTTCTGGTGGACTTCTGGGCAACCTGGTGCGGCCCCTGCCGCGCTATCGCCCCCATCGTCGAAGAACTGGCGGCCGAGTATCAGGGAAAAGTCACCATCGGCAAGATGGACGTCGACTCCAACAGCGCAACCCCGATGCGCTACAAAGTCACCGGCATTCCGACACTGCTGGTGTTCAAGGGAGGCCAGGTGGTCGAGCAACTGGTCGGCTACAAGCCGAAGGATGCCATCGCCCAGGCCCTGAACCGGCACATCGGAGCGACGGTTCAGTCGTAAGCGTGTCGTTCGTAGGCAGGAGAGTTTTGCCCAGAGTTTGGAAACGCCCGGAGTCTAATTCCGGGCCTTTCTTTTTTTGTAGCGCCGGCATTCTGCCGGCTGTCGCGTGGGCGTCTCGCCCACGCAGCGGCGAGCGAGGACGGCGGCCGCGACCGTTGCTGTGACGGCGGGTACTTCACAGCGACATGCTTTTCCTGTTCCGCCGGCGGAGCTACAATACCTGCCATGCGCCGCTTAACCACGCGCCGCCCGCTGCTCCTGCTGCGCGAACTTCCGTTGCTCGCGCTCATGGGACTACTCGTTATTGCCTCAATCTCCGCTGCCGCAAACGAACCTGAGCATCGCCTCCGCGACCAATATCAGGGTAAGGTTTTTGTGCTGCGCGGTTTTTATACGGGCGATCGTCTGCGCTACGACTCGGCCGGAGCGCCCGGCGATGCGCGCTCCGGTGACTGGACTACCGACGGATTCGTTCTGCTGAGCGACATTCACATTTCCGATCTGCGCCTCAGGATCAAAGCGAAGCGCCTGTCGATTGGGTTGGGCCAGAAGGGAACATTCGAGTTTCTTGCCGACAACCCCAAGGCGCAGAAGAAGGCGCCACCTCTGCAAATCGAGGTTGAACTGCCGCAAATGAACCCGTCCGTTGCGCAGGTCGACGCCATCCTGTCGAAAATTTTTCTCGCAGCGCAGGACAGCTTTGCAGAACTGGTTCCCGACTACTGGAAGCCTTGCATCCCGGACGGATTGAGCGGCAAGGTCAGCAAATGCTTTTTTTCCCCGGAGTTCAGCGCGATTCCGGGATTCGCGTCACCAGCGTCAAGCGAGTCGGCGTCCGATCAAACTGGGGCGAGGGATCAAAATGTCCTGCGACAGGCGGATTACCGCCGCGGTTCCGGCAACAGTCCGCCACGAATAATTCTCCAGCATGAGCCTGAGTTCAGCGACCCGGCACGGCTGGCGAAATACCAGGGCACGGTGACCCTTGGGCTGGTTATCAGCCAGGAGGGCCTGCCCACGAATATTCACATTCTAAGCCCGCTGGGATGTGGGCTTGACGCGAAGGCCGTGCAGGCCGTAGAGGGCTGGAGATTCAAGCCAGCCGAAAAACAAGGCCAGCCCATGGCTGCGGAGGCGGAGATTGCGGTCGAAGTCGATTTCCACTTGTACTGACGCCCACGCAAATCCAAAGCTGAGAACCGCTAATACTTCCTAAGCACGCCAATCACCCGCCCCTGCACATCCACCGACGCCGCCGGCACGATGATCGGCTTCATGGCCGCATTCGAGGGCTGCAGCCGGATGTTGTCGCCCTCATGGTAAAAGCGCTTCAGCGTCGCGTCGCTCTGATCGACTAGAGCCACCACGATGTCTCCGTTGTGCGCAGTGCGGGCCTTTTCCACCAGCACATAATCGCCGTTGAGGATGGCCTCATCCTGCATCGAGTCGCCGCGCACTTCGAGCACGAACACTTCTTTGGAACGCACAAAATCCGCCAGCGAAATGGTCTCGTTATTCTGCACGGCTTCAATCGGCTGCCCAGCCGCGATGCGCCCCAGCAGCGGAAGCACCAGCCCCGTGTTCACGCTCATGGCCTGCTTCAGCCGTCCCTTGGGAGGGAGCAGATCAATCGAGCGGCTGCGGTTATAGTCGCGCGTGAGCAATCCCTTCTTTTCGAGATTGGTGACGTGTTTGTGCACGGTGGCCAGAGAAGTCAGGTCCAGCCCCTTGCCAATCTCTTCAAACGACGGAGAATATTGGTGCTCCGCCACAAAGCGCGAAATAAAGTCGTAGACTTCCCGCTGCCTGCGTGTGATGGCCATAGCCGTATTATTGGCGAACATAAGGCGAAAAAGCAAGCAAGAAGTGCGAGCAGAATGAATCATGAGGGTACCGCTCGTTCAAAGGTGCAGCGGCCCAATACGCCTGGGCCGCCGGGACGGGCGTATGCGCCCGTCCCCACACGAGCTGTCGTCTTGAAACTTTTACCGCGCCCGCAACTCCAATCTGGCAGGCCATCGATTTCGTATCTATTGTCGAAGAAGGGGAAACGAAAATGTCATCATCATTCACTCGCTACGCTGTGCTTCTGTTCGCGTCGCTTCTCGGCGCCACAGCCTGTAACGCCAAGGCCAGTCCGGCCGCTGCCGTACCTGCCCCAATGATCGACGCCCCACGCGCCGCCAGCTCCGGACAGCAAACCGCCGTGATTTCCGGCGGATGTTTCTGGGGCATTCAGGCCGTTTTCCAGCATGTGAAGGGCGTGATCAGCGCGACCTCGGGCTACTCCGGCGGATCGGCGAAAAATGCTGAATACGAAATCGTCAGCACCGGCGAGACCGGGCATGCTGAGTCGGTGCAGATCGTCTATGATCCTGCGCAGATAACTTACGGCGAATTGCTCCGCGTCTTTTTCTCAGTGGCGCACGACCCGACGCAACTCAACCGCCAGGGCCCGGATCAGGGCACGCAATATCGATCTTCAATTTTTTACAACAATGACGAACAGAAGCGAATTGCCGAGGCCTACATCGCGCAGCTCGACAAGGCAGGAGTATTCCCGAGTCCGATCGTTACCAAGGTCGTGCCGCTGCAGGCGTTCTATCCAGCCGAGTCCTATCACCAGAATTATGCCGCGCTGCATCCTAACCAGCCCTACATCATGTTCAACGACGCGCCCAAGGTCGAACATCTGCGCCAGGAGTTCCCCGACCTCTACACGGGAAGGTAGGAGAGCGTCAGCCGCGAAGCGGCGAAAGAATGCAGCCCACAGCGCAAGCTGTGGGTAGAAAGTGGAAAGCTAGCGAGCCCCGGAGGGGCGGAAGAAGACTGTCCGAGCAAGAGGAGACGATGTTCGATTCCAATCGCACGACAACGAATGAAGGCTCCACGGGTCCCGGACGCCGCGTTTTTCTCGCGGGCGCCATAGCAACCATCGCGGGTCTGGTCGTATGGCAATGGAGAAAACCCACGATCCTCGCCGCATCCCACGCCGTACCCGGCGAACCCAAAGACGTCACGGTCGTTTTGTTTTCTGATGCCGGTGAGCGGCTAAAAACAGATCACGTCCCCAAAGTTCTGAAGACGGAAGACGAGTGGCGCAGGCAACTCTCTGGCAACGCGTTCGACATCACACGCCACGCTGACACTGAAATTGCATTCTCCGGAAAATACTGGAACCTGCACGACAAAGGCCTCTACCGCTGCATCTGCTGCGACAACGCGCTCTTCGATTCCGCCACGAAATTCGAGTCCGGCACGGGATGGCCCAGCTTCTGGGCGCCTATCGCCGCCGAGAATGTCACCGAGATCCGCGACTCC
>Ga0210395_10001391_pt1 | contig 18756 bp, 17 predicted proteins | sample IncBWH4OmetaG_FD_150861 | JGI IMG/M metagenome (GOLD analysis project Ga0210395, IMG submission 150861) | Forest soil microbial communities from Barre Woods Harvard Forest LTER site, Petersham, Massachusetts, United States - Inc-BW-H-4-O ...
GTCGAAGAGCAGCCAACCACGGACGCGCACCCATCGTCCGTCGAAATGGTCGCGCAGTGCGGGTGTTGACCAGTCTTCACCGCGCTGTTTGGCGAGGGCGCGGGAGCGCGGGGTGACTTCCACGATGACGCGGCGGTCTTCGGAGCCGTTCATTGGGTCGAGGACGAGTTCGATGTGCGTGTCGCGTTCCGGAGGATCGGCCGCGTGGCAATTGACGGTTTCTACGCCGCCGACTTTTACGTCCCACAGATAACCGATGATTTCCGCGGCGTGGTGATCGTTCCAGCGAGCGCGGTCGTCGCCTGGTTCGAGCATGGCGGCGAGAGTTACGCGTGGGTCGATTTGTTGCGGTTCGGGGGCGGTGTAGCGATTCTTGAGAAGATTTAGTTCGCGGACAGCGGGGCTGGATGCGTCACCTTCCATGCCGCAGCCGTTGAAGGTCTCGAGATTCGGTTGCGGGACGACGCGCGGGGTTGATGGTCGGTGCTGCCAATACCTGAGCAAAGCGAAAGCCAGCGCGATGAGCAGCAGCCAAATTGTTCGATTCCGACGAGCCATGGTTGATAGGGAGGCGAAATCTAGAGCGGGGCGCACGCGTCCTGGCTGTGGTCCGTGTTCCCTTCGCGGAGAATAGATTCGCTCTTTTTCAAACTATCACGACTCGCCGCAGGCGTAGTGGGTGACCTTCGGCTGAATGCCACGGCAAGGTACCCGCCGGCGGAAAGGAGTTGCCTGAACCTTGGCGGGCCAATTCGGCGAAGCCAGATTTGGTGTAAGGGTCTCGCTTGAGGGCGCGATCGGGGGACTGCGTCGAGTTCGAAGTCTACCCGGCCAGGTTCTAGTCTTAGAATGGAGGACCTCGGGTGCAGCAGCAGTTGGACCTTTTGCTGGCCCAGACGAATCCTGATCCGGCGCCAATCGGCAAGCTAAACCCTCGACGCTCGACACAAGCCCTCTTCTCGATCGATTCGTCCCGGCGCAAGACTCTTATCCACTCGTTTTTCAGCGTTCACGGCGGAGTCGTTCCATCCAGCGGGTGAGGATGGGGTTCGAGATGGACTCGATGTCGAGGAATTCGAGGCCCATGCCGATGCGGGGTTTGACGATGCGGACTACGGCGAGGGCCTCGACGCTTTCGCCTTTGCGCTTGAGGGTGACGCGCACGCGGGTTTTTACGGCGAGGGGTTTGCTGGTGCAGACGAAAACGCCGCCGAGGGAGATGTCCGAGGTGATGCCGTCGGAACGGACGCCGGATTCCAGGTCGAGGACTTCCGCGTCAGCAGCGAACGGAAAACGAATGGCATAGCGGCGGTCGCGGAGGCTTGTTTTTTGCGACTCACCATCGGTGGTTCGGTGGTTCATGAAAATTAGGTTGCCCACTGTGACTCGGGACCGGGAAGAGTGAGTCAGAATGCTGCGGAGAGCCTTCCCCTCCAACTAATAAGGGTGCCAGAGATGCTAAAAAATAGGGGATTTCTAGGAAAAAGCGGGGCGAAAAGGTAACAGGCGGGGGCGCTTGGCGGGCCGTGGGTGCAGGAGCACAAGATATTAGTTGGTACGACAAAGTGAACTGATGCGGGGGGCGCTGGGCGGCGAAGGGGGTGCTAATCTGGGATGGCAGAAATCCCTTATGCTAAACGATACGATGCGAAGCGACGGACTTCGGCAAAGCGACCGCGTGAATTTCCGGATGCCTGTGGAGGCATCGTGGACCAAGAGCGACGGAGCGGCGGTGAAGCATACCGCGGAAACGCTGCTGGTCAGCCGCAACGGCGGAGTGTTGCGTCTCGAAGAACAACTGACGGCGGGGCAAGAGATTACGCTGCGCCGGATGGAAGGCGATTTGGTGAGGACCGCGCGGGCGCGCGTGATGGCGGAGATCGATTCTGAGCCGGACGGTTTTTTGTACGCCATCCAGATTACGGAGCCGCGAGCGGATTTCTGGGACATCGACTTCCCTGCCGCATACAAGGCGGACGAGGCGCTGGCGAGACTGTTGATGGAATGCGGATTTTGCCAGCGGCGTGAAGTGGTGTACTTGAATGAATTGGAATTGAAGTCGTTCGAAGTGCGAAAATGCGTGGCGCGGCTTTGCAAACATTGCGACACGCCTTCGATATGGATTGAAGCGCAGGCGGAAATCAAAACGCAGGAAAAGGGCGGGGCCCATCATTTGACAGTGGAGGAGCGAGTCATTCCGCGGCGGAATCGGACGCGCGTGAAGGCACGCGTGCTCGCGTGTATACGCAAGCGAGGATTTCAGGAGGAAGTGGCGGTCTGCGAGGACTTATCGAAGGGTGGCTTGAGTTTTCGGAGCCGGAACGAGTATCCGCAGGGATCACGGGTGGAAGTCGCGGTGCCGTTTACGCCTGGGAATGGCGCAATTTTTGTGCCCATACGGATTGTGTTTTCGCAGGCGATTCCGGCGGCGGGTTTGTACAGACACGGAGCGGCTTATATTCGGCCGCCAAGCGATTCGGCGGATTAAGAACTGAGTTTCGACTGATGTTCCCGGCCGTTTTCGTCCTCGAAGAACACTCGGAGAAAATAAAACAAACCTGCGGTAGGCTACGACGCGGCTGCGAGACGGCATCCTGCCAGCCGACGAGCACGGCGTGCCGTGCCCCTACGGATTAGTCCATGACCGAGGCTATGTCGCGTTCCTGACGGCGGCGATGCAGATAGTGCATTGAGATGTTGAGATACGCGTGGCCGCAGGGAGTTTCAATGGCTATCACCATGGCTTCTGTATCGACACTGCCTGACAGGCCTTCTTCGTTCATGTGAATCTCGGGTGGAAACACTTTAAAGCGAAAGCCCTGGTCGTTGAGAAGAGTCACGGAGTTGCCGATGACCATGTTGGCGAGTTCGCATACGGTTTCGCGGACAACCTGGTCGCTGCTGGGAACGGCCTCGCCGGCAAGATGGCTGGCAACTTTCATGGCCACTTCGGGTGAAAGATCAAGAATTACGCGGCCCTCGATGTCGCCTTTGATGGCGATCAAGGCGGCGACGCCTTTGCGGCGATAGGTTTCCTCGTCCATCGAGAGGTCGAGAATTTTGGTCGGCGCCTGGAGCGATTCTGCGAAGACCGCGTCGGCAGCGTTGATAAACGGCTGAATGAGTTCCATTCTCATGCGCGGTGCTCTCCTGCGAAGGCCACGGGCGCGCCTGCGGCATTGGGATCGTCACCGAGAACGTAACGGAGAATTTCGTAAAGGACTTCTGGCTTGACGGGTTTTTGCACGAAGTGTTTCGCGCCCTTCTGGAGAGCGGCCAGGATGTTTTCCTGGTAGCCGACCGAAGAGACCATGACGATGCGCGCGTCGCCATGCTGGCGGACGATGCGTTCGACGGCCTCAATGCCTTCCATTTGCGGCATGGTGATGTCCATGAGCACGATGTCAGGCTTGGTGCGATTGAACTCCGCAATGGCGGTGAGGCCATCGCCGGCTTCTCCGGCGACTTCGCCACCGAACATCTCAATCATCTTGATGATGTTCTTTCGAGCGAAGACGGAGTCGTCCACCACGAGGTAGCGAACGGGCTGATTGTCTTTCCGTAACAGAGCGGCAAATTGTTGCATGGCCTTCTCCTTCTCCCGGCACGTTGTTACGTGCGATGGGAAGAAACGGGTGTCCTTTCCGGTTTCTCGTTCTTGTCGACTTTCTCTGAACTGGAGCGATCTCCGCCGTAATTTTGAACCAGGAACGCGGCAATACCTTCCAGTGGAATGACTTTGTCGGCGTAGCCCTTGGAGATGGCGGCGCGGGGCATGCCGCTCACTACGCAGGTGTCTTCGCTTTGTGCCAGGGTCACGGCTCCGGCAGCTTGGAGCGCCCCCAAGCCTTCGGCGCCGTCTTCACCCATGCCGGTCATCAGCAGGCCGACTGCGGTGAGGCCAAATTGCTGAGCCACGGAATGAAACAGAACGTCTGCCGACGGGCGGTGGCCATTGACAAGCGGGCCGTCGGAAAGAACCGCCATATCGCCGCGAGGCATGCGACGGGCCATGATGTGACGATTGCCCGGGCAGATGAGCACGCGGCCGCCAACAAGCAGATCACCGGAGCGGGCTTCCTGAACATCGAGAGCGCAGCATTCATCGAGGCGCTTTGCGAACATTTCCGTAAAGCCTTCCGGCATGTGCTGAACGATGAGGATAGTTGCCGGAAAATCCGCCGGGATTTGCGAGAGCACGTATTGGAGAGCGTTCGGGCCGCCGGTGGAAATGCCAATGGCGATGATACGATTTGCAGGAATCGGGGGGCGCTTTTTCTTTTTACCCCTGGGAGGATCATCGGAAACTACCACGGCGGGCAGCTTGCGCCCGGCGGCGCGCTTCGCGACTTTGATTTTTTCGATCAGCTCATCGGCGATGGAATCGAGATGTCCTGCGGCGGCATCCTGAGGCTTCTGGACAAAGTCGATAGCGCCGAGAGCCAGGGCCTTTAAAGTGGCGTAGCCGCCCTCTTTTGAATGGGTGCTGAAGAGTACGACTGGCATGGGAGCACGGCGCATGATCAGACGGAGAGTTTCCATGCCGTCCATGCGGGGCATTTCGAGATCGAGCGTGACGACATCGGGATGCAGCTCTTCGATTTTCTTCAGAGCGAAAGAGCCGTCCATGGCCGTGCCCACAACTTCTATGGAAAGGTCGCGGGCGAGGACCGCGGGAATGAGTTTCCGCATAAGGGCGGAATCGTCGACGACGAGAACTCGGATGCGGGCGCTCATGCGATAGCTCCGAGAGGAACAGCGCGCGAGAGGCGCGAGAGAACGGCGGGCACATTCAGAATGAGGACGACGGTGCCGTCGCCAAGAATGGATGCGCCGCTGACGAGATCGCTGGCGACGATGTCGCTTGGCAGGGCTTTAATGACCAACTCTTCTTCCCCGACCATGCTGTCCACGACGAGGCCGAAGCGTTTTTCGGCGGCACCGATGACAATGACAAAATGTTTCTTTTTCGCTGGTTCCGTGTCGATCGAGCGCAGTCGGCTGAGGTGCTCGAGACGGACGAGCGTGAGGATTTGGTCGCGGAGTTGGAGCACTTCGCGCTGTTCGATGCGATGGATTTCCTGATCGTGGATCCGGGAAATCTCCACGACCGAGGAAAGTGGGACGGCAAAAAGGCGGCCACCAACGCGGAAAAGCAGCGCTTGAATGCTGGCCAGCGTCAGCGGGGCGCGAAGTTGAAAGGTTGTGCCGCGCGCCCTTTGCGTGGAGATGTGAACTGTGCCTTTCAGCTTGTCGAGCACGCTGCGCACAACATCCATGCCTACGCCACGGCCGGAGACTTCCGTGACTTCCGTGGCGGTGCTGAAACCTGATTCGAAAATAAGGCTGAGTGCTTCCTGTTCGGTAAGGCGCGCGGCTTCTTCGGCCTTGATAACCCCCTGCTTAACGGCTTGTTCGCGAACATGGGCAGAATCGATGCCACGGCCATCATCGCGCACTTCGATGACCACCTGAGTGCCTTGATGATAGGCGTTGAGATAGACCGTGCCGCGCGCAGGCTTTCCCGCGGTGAGCCTTTCATCGGCAGGCTCGATGCCGTGGTCGACGGCGTTGCGCACGAGATGCATCAGCGGTTCTCCGAGCGAGTCGAGAATGGTTTTGTCGAGATCCGTGTTCTGACCGGAGACGTCGAGGGCCACATCCTTACCGCACTGCTTGGCTACATCGCGGACGACGCGCGGGAAGCGGCGGAACAGTTGCTCGACGGGCACCATGCGAATTTTAAGCACGCATTTGTGAAGTTCATCGAGCACGCGGGATTGAAATCCCAGAGCTTCAGCTAGCTTTACGCGAACAGGATCGCGGGCATGGCGCTGGTCGAATTCCGTCAGCGCGCGGTGGAGCATGGACTTGCCGATGATTAACTCACCGACGAGATTCATGACCGCATCGATGCGACTGGCATCGACTCGGAGAGTGCTTTCAGCAACGGTAGCAACCGCGGAATTTGCTGGCGCGGATCTGGCGGTGTCGGAGGTGTCGCTTTTCTCGGCAGTATGGGCGACAACCTGTGCGGCCTGGGCGTCCAGGAGATCGCCGAGAAGTTCGTGATCGGGTGTTTGTGCGCTGGTGGCAAGCTCGACGCGAACGTCGGAAACGATACTCGGAATGTGGCAGCGCTGTTTGAGGGCGTCCTCGGGCTGCACGCTGGCCAGAGCGGCTTCCACGATATCCACGTTGGCGGCGGCGAGATTGTCTTCCGGACGAAGAGCAATGAGCGTTCCGCAGCTGTGAAGGACGTTTCGAATGAGTTGAAATGCGGCGGCGCGCATGAGGCTGTCTGGATCGATGCGCATCGCGACGTTGTAAACAGTTTCGCCGCGGTGCACAGCCTCGGAGATCATGAGCTGTTCGTATTCGCTCCACGCGAAGCTTGCGGGCACAGCCGCGGGGGCTTGTGGAGTTTCGCGAACCGGAGTTGCATCGACGAGGAGACTGCGAATCAAGCTGTGGAGCTTGTCCACGGAGGGAAGTTTCTTGCCGCGCTGGTAGGCGGCCAGCATAGCTTCGAATGAATCAGCGGCGGCGAGGACGACCTCCGCGAATCTGGAGCCGTATTTCTCGGCGACTTGGGAGGTGAGGATATCTTCGAGTTCGTGAGCTAGCTCGCTTAGCTTGTGAAAACCACAGGCAGCGGAATCACCCTTGAGCGTATGCACGGCACGGCGGACGCGACGAATGACCTCTTCATCCGCTGGACGCGCCTCCAGCTCAAGGCCTGCTTCGTTGAGCGATTGCAGCAGTTCATTGGCGCTCTCGAAAAAGATAGCGCGAAGCTCGGGGTTGCGATCTTCGGGAGACTTGCTCAAGAATTCGCCTCCACGCGTTGATAGGCGGTTCCGTTGTTTTCATGCACCATGCGGAATTTTTGCGTCAAGCCGAAGAGGCTTTCCGCATGGCCCACAAAAAGATAGCCGCCGGGATTCAAGCAATGCCAAAACTTCTCGATCAAGCGCTTCTGTTCCGCTTCGTCGAAATAGATCATGACATTGCGGCAAAGAATGATGTCGTTGCGACGGGGAAGGAATTGGGTCTTGAGATTGTGGAAGTCGAACTGGACGAGTTGCTTTAGCTGCGGCTTGATGGTGTATTTGGCGCCCGATTTTTCAAAGTAGCGGAGGCGGCAGGTGTAGTCCACTGGTTCCATTTGTTGTTCGCTGAAAACACCTTCCTGGCCGACGCGAAGGCTCGCGTAGCTGATGTCCGAAGCAACAATTTCTAGCTTCCACGGGGGAGGGATCAAAGGCTTGGGAGACGGCATTAAGAACGGAAGCGGATTGCGCAGATAGTAGTAGGCCAGAGCGTCGCAGATTAAAATGGCGACAGAATAAGGTTCCTGGCCGCTGGAGCAACCGGCACTCCATACACGAAGATTCCAGTCGCGACGTTCCTGCTTCTTGTGCAGCAAGTCTTCCAGCACACGTTTTTGCAAAAGATCGAGCTGCGGTTTATTGCGGAAGAAACTCGTTTCGTTGACGGTAAGATTTTCCAGCAGCAGAGCGAGCTCCGCGCGGCCCTCGCGGCTGGTGAGCAAACGGTAGTAGCTGTAAAAAGAATCTAGCTGGCAGACTTTGAGGCGGCGCTGGAGCCGGTCTTTCAGGAAGTGCGAGCGGCGCTCGTCGAAGAACATGCCGCATTCCTGATAGACCAGCGTCTGCAAAAGCTTCAGTTCAGCTTCCGTGAGTTGGATTTGAGCGGTTAGCGTTCCCATGAAATAAGCGGCGATCCGGCGGTTCGGCTGTCCCCCGATGCGATGGAGAGGGCGGCTTTACTTTGCACTGGCGACGGTTTCCGCGGCCTCCTCGAGTCGTTTGAGCTCCGGCCGATGCAAAAGCTTGGAGATATCCAGCAAGATAATCAGGCGGCCTTTGAGTTTGCCCACCCCGGTGACGTATCCGGACGCGCCGTCGGCAAAGACAGAGCCGGGCGCTTCAACTTCAGACGGCGGAATCTTCAAGACTTCCGAAGCGGAATTGACGATGAGGCCGAGCAATTTGTTGTCAACCTCCACCACCAGAATGCGGTTTTTCTTGTCCGTGGTAATCTCCGTGAGACCGAACCGCTTGCGAAGGTCCATCACCGGGATAATCTTCCCGCGCAAATTGATTACGCCCTCGATGGAATCGGGTGCACTCGGGACAGCCGTGATTTCCGGAACGCGGACAATTTCGCGCACGGAGCCGATACGCACACCGTACGTTTCATTTCCGATGCGGAAACCGACGATTTGTAAATCCTTTTCCATTAAGCGGTCTCCGAATGCTTAGGAACGCGCGAGCTCAGCGTATTCCAGCTCGCGTTCGCGGTTGGAATTCTGATGCCCGCGACGCGGAGCGCCTGGCTCGGCGTGGCGGCCGCGGCCTTGCGCGGAACGGTCCAGAACAAAACGGTCCATGCTGTCGAGCAAATTGCGGGAAAGTTTGAGCATTTGCTCGGCGGCGGCGGATAGCTCGGTGGAGCTGGACGCTGATTGCTGCACCAGCTCGCGCATTTTGTCCATGGCGCGCACAACGGCTTGCGCTCCGGAGGCTTGCTCTTCGACGGCCGAGTTGATTTCCTGCGTGATTTCGGTGAGGCGGCTGGTGGCTTTGGCGATTTGCGAGGAACCCACGGACTGCTCGGCGGTGGCGGCGCCGATTTCCTGCGAGAACTTGTAAACTTCGGTGACCACGTTGGAAATTTTGTGAAGCGCAGTGCCGAGTTCGTTGCCAAGGCTGAGACCTTCTTCGACGATGCGTGTGCTGCGCTCCATGTTTTCGACGGCCTGGCGCGCTTCGCGCTGGATGCTTTGAATGAGGTCGGCGATCTCCTTGGTGGATTGCGTAGACTTTTCGGCGAGTTTGCGAACTTCGTCCGCCACTACGGCAAAACCCAAGCCGTGCTCGCCTGCACGGGCCGCTTCGATGGCGGCATTCAACGCGAGAAGATTGGTTTGCTCCGCAAGGTCATCAATGACTTCGATGATTTTGCCGATGTCATCGGCGCGATGGCCGAGGATGTTGATGATTTCCGCGGAAGATTGAATGGCTTTGTTGGTCCGATTCAGACCGTCAGTGGCTTTTTCCATCGTCTGGATGCCGGTGACGACTTCTTCGCGGGAACGATTGGCAATATCGAGAAGAACCTTTGCGGTGTCCGCGACACGCTGGATCGAAGTGACCATCTGATCGATGGAAGCGGAGGTTTCCGCAACGCTACTGGCTTGAACCTGCGTGTTCTTCACAACGTTTTGTACGTTGACGCTCATCTCGTGCATCGTGCTGGTGACCTCTTCGATTGCGGAAGAAGCTTGGACGCTTACCTTGGCAGATTCGTCGGCCGCCCCGGCAACCTGGTTAGAGCCTGCGGATACCTGGCCAGCAGAATCGCGGGTCGTACGCACTAATTCCTGGAGACCGTGAGACATGCGCAGGAAAGCGTTGCCGAGAGTGTCACGCTTCGATCTTGGCACGACTTCGACGCTCAGGTCGCCTTCGGCGACGGACATGGAAACGCTGGCCATTTCTTTCAGATAGGCAACCATGTTGTTGAAAGTGGTCGCGAGAGCGCCTATTTCGTCGTTGCGATGAATGTCAATGTTCTGATCGAGGTCGCCGGAATCGCCAATTTCGCGCGCCACGGTAATGAGGTGAGTGAGTGGCTCGCTGATAGACTTGGCTGTTTTGTAAGCAGCGACGATGCCGAAGAGCAGCGCGACGAACGTGCCGAAGGTGGTCACTCCGGTACTAATGTAACTGGCGCGTTGCGCAGAGGCATCGGTTGCATCCAGAGCCTTGGTAATGTCGGAGCTAGTCTGGTCCAGAACCACAGATGATTTTGTCAGCCAAGAAGCTGGATCTTTCTGGAGATAGAAGATTTGAAGGTCGGAGACGGTGGCGTCGCCGGAATCGACCTGATGGCGCTTGGCAAGAAGCGGTTTTGCAAAATTGTCTGCCCAACTGGCTTCCGTGCTTTCGACTTGCATGAGGGCCGTCTTGACGTTGTCGCTGTTCGTTTGCGATTCACCGCGCCGAATAAGATCGCTGATGTCGCCGAAGCCTTTGTTAACTTTTTCTTCGTCGCGAGGATCGCCGCTCAAGAGAAAATTGTCCGTGTTGTGGCGGTTCAACATGATCTGGTAGCGCACCGACTCGATGGTGCGAACGTTTTCGAGCGCGGCCGTTGCGTCTTTGCGGGCCGACTGTTCCCTAAAGCCAGCGACGATGTTGACGATGAATAGTAGGCCCAAAATGCCCAGAATCACGCCAAAACCCAAGTAAAGCCTTTTCGCGATCGTCATTGCAAAATGCCTCCACTCCCCCCGGTGACGCGGTGTGGTGTAACCGCTCCTACCGTCTTGTGCGGATCCCCTAGTTTCCTGAAGCGCTGAACTCAAATTCGACGATCTGCGTGGATTCTTCCGACGCAGACGCAAATTTCCATTCCTTGACCGCATCCTGGCATGCCTGCACCAGCAGCGGATGACCGCCAATCACGCGCGTGCTCTTAACACGGCCGTCCGGCGTAATCACGACCTCGATCTTCACCTTGCCGGAGACGCTCATGCGCTTGGCCAGCTCCGGATACGCGGGAGAGACCTTGGACTTGACCTTGCGCTTGCCTTCGTCGGTCGTGGCAGACTGCCCGAAGATTCCGGTTCCCAGACAAAGACCGATTGCTGCCGCGGTGACTCCGCGCGTAAACCATTTCCATTCAGATTTCATCGGCCACCCCCTCAAGAATGGAGAACCCCGCCATAGAGAAGGCACGTCGGGTGCCACGGCGAGCAACGCACAGAGGGCCCAGAGTCGCGGAGCTCTAAGAGCGGCAAGTGGCTTAGAATGAGGAGGTAGTGCGTGTTGTTGGGAATCGGCGAAGGGCCGCTCGAAAGCGCTGCTTGTCTCAGCGGAGGCGATCTCCTCGCGCGGAGGTCTCATGCTGAGACGATCGGGATGAGCAAGGCCGAATGAGAGTAGACGATTCGGCAACGCCACTGATAACGGCGATTGACTCAGAATGAGATGAGTCGCTAGGGTGGTAGTGACCGCCGGAACTCAAATTGAGACACGCGTCCACCCCCAAGCCGTGATGCGAGAAATGAAACCCGATCGGCCTCGGCATTTAACCACTCGGCTAAATACGACTCCTGCTGTGCCTCCCTCTTCCAAGCAAGCCGAAGAACTCATGGAGCTGGCTGTGGACGCCGCCCAGTCGCGCCAGCTGCCAGAATTTCTCGAGCGGTTTGCTGGGCGCGTCGCGCGCATGCTGAACGCGGCGTGGGGCGGGGTGGCCGTGCTTCGCGGGCGAGAAACGGACCTGTACTCCGCGGGTGAAAGCGAGAAGGCCGTGAGCAGCGCGCTCAAGAGCTGGATCATCACCTCGGCCCGAGAGAGCCGAGTTGCCGCGGTGGTTCGGGACTTGCCGGCTGGCGAGGCTGGCCCGACCGAGGGCAGAGCATTGCCCATGCGCGCGGTGTTCGTGCCGGTCACCGCAAGCGATGGAGAACGGCTGGGCGCGTTATTCATCTTGCGGCGGCGAAAGAGTCTGGACGCCAAAGAGAAAAAGCTGCTGCACGCTTTGGCGAGCCACGCGGCCTTGTCGCTGGAAAATTTTCGGCGGTTTTCGCAGCTGGAAAAATCGAAGCGGCAGTGGGTCGAGGACATAGACGCGATTAGTGATTACATCGTGGTGCACGACCGCGCGTGGAGAATTTTGCGCACCAACCGGTCGCTGGCGTCGCATCTCGGCGTGCCGCCGGTTGCGCTGGTGGGCGAAGCCATGAGCGGACTCCGGCAAATCGCGGAAACCGGGAGCGATCTTCCCTGCCCTTTTTGCCGCGATACGCAGAGGCCGCGCGAGGAGTATGTGGCGGCATCGGCGGAGCGCATCTTTCTGGTGTCGACTTCGCGAGCCCCGGGCGTCGTTGAGGATGATACGCGGACAATCCACGTACTTAAGGACATTACCGACCGGAGGGAAGCGGAACGGCGATACCGGGAGCTGTTTGACAGCATTCAGGAAGGATTGTTCTTCGCAACTCCTGACGGGCGCTTTCTGGATGTGAACGACGCCATGGTGCGAATGCTGGGCTATGGTTCGCGGGAGGAGATGTTGCGCTCGGATGTTAGCCCGCATCTTTATCCCGCACCGGCGGCGCGCGAACGGTTCCTGCAGGCGTTGGCCGAGCGCGGCGTGTTGCGAAACTACGAGGAGACGCTTAGGCGCAAGGATGGCGCGCTGCTTCATACGCTGCAAAACATTACGGCGGTGCGAGACGCACAGGGGCGCATCGCGCAGATTCGCGGGCTTATGCTGGATGTGACGGAGCAAAAGTCGTTTCAATCGCAGTTGCAGCGCGAGCGCGACTTCAACCAGAAGATCTTGAATACCACACAGAGCATGATTCTGGTGCTGGATACGGCGGGCCTGATCAGCTATGCCAACCGGCGGTGTTACGAGGCCGGATACCGTGAAGATGAATTGATCGGGCACCGGCTGGTCGACTGGGTAGAGCCGTCCCACCGGAAGGATTTCGAGGCGGCCCTGGAGACTACCGCAAACGGACAGCAGGTGGAGAACCTCGAATTGCAGGTGAGGCGGAGCGATGAAACCATGGGGCACTTTTCCATCAGTCTCAGCCCGATGCGCGACGAACAAAGTGCGGTGAATAACCTGGTGGTGGTGATGACGGACATTACCGATGCCGTGCTGCTGCAAGCGAAGCTGGCGCATTCGGAGCGCATGGCGACGATTGGACGATTGGTTTCCGGCGTGGCGCATGAGGTGAACAATCCTCTAGCCGCGATTCTGGGATTTACGGACCTGTTGCTGGAGAACCCGGATGTGCCGGTTTCGGCGCGGGAAGATTTGCAGATCATTTTGCAAGAAACGCAGAGAACGAAGGATATTGTGCAGGATTTGTTGAGTTTTGCGAGGCAGCGGCCGGTGCAACGCGAGCTGGTACAGGTGAATACGGTTCTACGGCAAACGATTAAGCTGCGCAGCTATGATTTTGCGAGCCATGGAGTAGAGGTGACCGAAGAATTCGACGAGACGCTGGACCCGGCGCTTGGGGACGCGCAACAACTGCAGCAAGTGTTTTTGAATATTCTCAATAATGCTTACGATGCGGTACAAGAAACGGGGCGGCGCGGGCATATTGAGATTCGAACGAAACGGGCTGGCCATAGCGTGCAAGTCGTGGTGACCGACAACGGCACGGGGATTGCCGATCCACAGCATATTTTTGACCCGTTCTACACGACGAAACAACCTGGCAAGGGTACTGGGCTGGGGTTGAGCATTTGCTACGGGATTGTGCGGGCCCACGGCGGCGAAATTCAGTGCTGGAACAATACGGAAAGCGGCGGGAGCACGTTTGTGGTCCGCATTCCGCTCGCCGCAGAGCTGCCGGCCATGGCTCGGAAAGAGGCTGGACGATGACACCAGAAGCTGCGGTTCGCCAGACGGCGCCGATTCTATTGATTGAAGACGAGCCGTCTGTGATTGCGTTTCTGAAAGCCGCGCTCGAGCGGAAAGGATACTCCGTGGTGAATGCGTCCTCCGGGGCGGAGGGTTTGCAGCAGCTCGATGGCCGGCAGTATAGCGGAGTGATCTCCGACATTCGAATGCCGGGAGCCATAAACGGCGCAGAGGTTCACGACTGGATTCAGAAAAACCGGCCAGAACTTGGAACGAAGATCATTCTCATCAGCGGGGATACGGCCAACAGTGAGACACAGGCGCTGCTGGCGCGCAGCGGGACGCCTTGCATAGAAAAGCCGTTCCGTGTACACCAATTAATATCCATTGTGGAGAAAACTTTTGGGAAGCCATGAGTGACGATTTGAAAATACGCTTGCTGGTCGTGGATGATGAGCAGAGCATCCGCAAGCTGTGCATGACCATCGGCAATACCTTGGGATATTCCTGCACGGAAGCGGAAAGCGCCGAGGCGGCCCTCGCTAAACTGGACGCCGATGTGCCAGACCTCATCCTGACGGATCTGAAGCTGCCGACGATTTCCGGAGTCGAGCTTTTGAAGCAGGCGAAAATGATTCTGCCGCGAGCGGAAATCGCGATTATGACCGGGCATGGGTCGATCGAATCCGCGGTCGATGCTATGAAATTGGGCGCGTACGACTATATCGAAAAACCCTTCCGCGTGGAAAAGATGCGGCTGTTGCTGCAGCGCATGGCCGAAAAGGTCCGGCTGGTCACGGATAACGAGTTTCTGCGGGAGCGCGTCAACACGGAAACCAATCTTGATGGAATCATCGGAACTTCGGCGAACATTCAGGATGTCCTGCGGATGGTCTCACGGCTGAAGGATACGCGCACGCCTGTTCTGGTATCCGGCGAGAGCGGGACGGGCAAGGAGCTTGTAGCGCGCGCCATTCACTTTCGCGGCGCGCTGGCGCAGACCCCGTTTGTCGCGGTGGATTGCGGTTCGTTGGTGCCTACCTTGATGGAGAGTGAGCTCTTCGGTTACGAAAAAGGCGCATTCACCGGCGCCATAAAAACCAAAGCCGGACTGTTCCAGGCCGCCAACGGCGGAACGATCTTTTTGGATGAAATCGGCGAACTGCCACTGGAGATGCAGGCCAAACTGCTGCGCGTGCTGCAAGAGAAAGAAGTTCGGCCCGTGGGAAGCAATGAAAAGGTGCATGTGGATGTGCGCGTGATCGCGGCGACCAACCGCGACCTCGAGGCGGCCTATCGTGAGGGGACGTTTCGTAAGGACCTTTATTTCCGGCTGAATGTGGTAACCGTGCACTTGCCGGCCTTGCGCGACCGCCGGTCGGACATCCCCATGCTCGTCCATCACTTCCTGGACCGCTATGCACCGGAAACGCACCTGCAAGTGACCACCGCTGCAATGAACAGCCTGCTGAATTACGAGTGGCCGGGTAATATCCGCGAACTGGAAAACTGTATTGCGCGGGCGATTACGCTGGGGGACCGGCGAGTGATCGATGTGAGCGACCTTCCACCGTCGATTCGCAGCGAGCAAGCGGCTTCGGCCGGCGCCCCTCTTCAAGACGTTGCTTCTCTTTCGACAACCGCGCTGGCGGAAATGGAGAAAATGACCATTTTGCGTGTATTTGAGCAGGCCAACGGCGACAAAGCCATGGCCGGGCGCATGTTGGGTATCAGCCGAGCGACGTTGTATCGCAAGCTGAAGCGCTACAACATCCCGCTAAGGTCGGGCCCCGGGGAGGCAGAAGGCGCCTCCGAAGAGGCCGCCCAGCGGATGGAATGACGTCTCAAGCAGGCAGGAGAGACGCGAAAGCAGCGTGGGTCTGAGACGACGGTGAGACGCCTGCGCTACACTCGATCGGCGGGAAAACGCTAAGCCTTTCCCTTTCTTCATTATCCTGGCCACTCACCTTTCCCATTCTTTGGCGTGCAGCGTGCATCTCTATCGCGGGGACGTTGTGTCCCTTCATGCGAGTGCGCGTGCCAGACTCTGACGAAGGCACGATCTTTAGTACTCGAGTACTGCGGCGTGTTGAGAGGCGACGTGAGACCATCCAGTGACTTGACGCTCACCGCGAACGAGCAAGGATGCGCGGAGCGATTGGCTCGATTCTTCCCGCGCGCCACTCCTGTTCGAGTCCCCGTGCTGATCACCGCACTGCGGGCTGGGAGCACGCGGTTGCGGGAAGCCACGGTTGTGGAGTTCGGCGGCTCGGAGAATGCCATCTTTCTCTCGAGTTTGCCGCTTGAGTTCGACGATAAAGTGCGTATTGAACGAGATCGGAACGGGGGCACGGCAGATGCGAAAGTGATTGCCGTGCAGTATCACGAAGGACGTAAGGCGGTGGCCGTCCGGTTTCTCGAGGGGCCCTGCGCGTGGGTGACACAGCCGTGAACAAGACGACTTCGACGCTCCATAACCCAGCTCCCCAGAAGCCCGCCATTTCCCGGCAGGCGAAGTGGGGTGAGGATCGCTCGGTATTCCCAATCTATCTGGCCCTGGGGAAACAACTCGAAATCGAGATTCCCTTCCCGCAAGAGAAATGGAATCTGCCGGAAAAGCCGGACCTCGAACTGTTTGACGAGGTGGAGGCCTGGCTGGACGAGATGGATCAGCGTGTCGCTGTGCACGAATTGCGCAAACTGCTGCAGACTACGACGCTGAACGCGAACGAAACCAGTTTGTGCGCGCTCATTCATCGCCACCTACAAAAATCCGCGAAGACCAATGTGGACCGCGACAAGGTCGACTTCCTGCTGGTGCAGTACTTTGCGCTCTGCGCTCCCGCGAAGATTTACCACAAACAGATTGAACTCTTCGACGTCGCGCAGGTCATGAAGCAGGTGCTGGGGGATGTCGACGACTCAACCCTCGAGTGGTGCGAGCCGCTTGAGCAGATGATCGAGAAGCTGCGAAGTCTCCGCAGCCTCCGTGAAATCCTGAAGACGAATTTCATCGAGCAAGGCCGCAAGGTGAAAGAGACCGCTGGCGAGATGTTTTATGACCCCGCGGCTTTGCTGGCCTTCGTGCGCTTCAATTTTCTGCTTCGGCGGACGTTTATCGAGCTGATGCACGCCGACCTGATCGCCATCCGTTCGGGCCTGTCACAGCTGGAGACGGCCGGCGTGCGGATCATCGATTGCCACCACTTTGGTCTCTCCGCCGAGGAGCCTCTGGAAAAAATTCGAGAGGTCGCCGATGAGTGGAAACAGCCTTTTCAGAAGGAATACACAGAACGCTCCGTGAATCAGACGTTTGAAAAGCTGCTGGGCCTGCGCACAGACGTAGAGGACGCACTCAGAAAGATCGCGCCGAAGGCTCCCGAACCTGCTGCGGTTCCGGAGAAAACCCTGAGTCCCCGCGGTGTTGCGCCAGCAAGCAACTCGGGGCGTGACGCTCGAACAGTTGAAACAAGCTCCACAGTCGCGGAGAAACCTGCTGCTGAGGGTGCCTCCAAGCCAGCGGCCCCGGCGGCGCTGGATTTTGAGACCTGCATGGAGAAGATTTGGGAGCAGTTGATAGCCACACCGCCTACGCGGGGGCGTTCCATGACCACGGTGAAGATCGGCGCGGCGCGGATCTTGTTGTCTTCATGGGAAGTAACGGCCTTCGTTAGCGAGGATGGAGTCTCGGCAGAGGACCTGCGGCGAGCCGTCGTCGCGCGGGCCACGGTGATGGCCGCGATCGAATCCGCAAAGGAAACGGGAAACCCGCGATCGATGGACAAGGCGTTGTCGATTGCGCGGATCGAAGTCTCGCGCCTGCAGGAGCGCGTGGACATCGCGAAACAGGCGAAGGACACGGAAGCGGCTGTGAACCTGGGAATGAGCACCAAGAGATTACTGACGGCGCTGGACGAAGCCGAAAAGCTCTAATAAATGGACAGAATATTCTGAGGTCGAGACGGGCCATGACCCTGGGGGCCGCTGCTCTGTGCGAAACGCTAGCGTACTGATCCTAAGTGACGAGCCGGAATTTGCGCGGCTGCTGACGGCCTGTTGGCAAGCCGAGCGGCTCGCACCAGGCATTACCGTTCTCAGCAGTGATCTCTGGAAAGATCATGAAGCAACGCCGCACGATCTCGTCGTGGTTGGGCCGGTCCTCGAAGGCAAACTGCCAGGCATTTTGCAGTCTTTGGAGCCGGCTGCCGCGGTAATTCTATGCGTGCCGGCGGAATCGCGCGAGCTTGGGCTATTAAGAACACGGTACCCCCGGCTGGTTCACATCCCATTGCGGGAAGATTGGACGCAAACGCTGCTGCTGGTTGCCGGCGAATCCTTGCGGCGCGCCGAAGCGCTGCGACTCTTGAAACAAGCGGAGCGGCGGGCGGCGAAAAACGAGCATCAAGCCACTTTGGGCCGCTACATGATGGACATGAAGCACAGCGTCAGCAACGCGTTGACCTCCATGCTGGGGAATGCCGAACTCTTGCTTTTGGAGCCGGGCCAACTGTCTACGCAGTCCTTGGCGCAGATTAAGACGATTCATAGTATGGCGCTGCGGATAAACGAGATTATGCAGAGATTCTCATCGCTGGCGAGCGAGATGAGGGAAGCTGAGAATGCATCTCAAGCTGAGACGGAAACCCAGCCGGCTACTCCTGGATCTCGCCGCTGAGCGCTCTTGGCAAACCTGTAAATCGCTAATAATAAAGCTCTTATACAAGATAGACACCCTCGCTCAGGGAATTTCGAGGCTGGCTGCTGACGTGCACCTCTGGTCTGCGGAGAAATATGGGGTGATGTCGATGCTGCCGAAAAAAGTACTCATCGTCGATGACTCGCCCTCGCAAGTGAAGCTGATTCAGGGCTTTCTTGAGCATGAAGGCTACCTTCTGGTGGGCATCAATGACCCAGAACGAGTCGAGGAAGCCATTGCACTGGAGCGCCCGAGCGTGATTCTGCTGGACGTGGTGATGCCCAAGCGGAATGGCTTTCAGGTTTGCCGGGAATTGAAGAATCACGTGGACTACAACGCCATACCGGTGATTTTGGTGACATCCAAGAACACGGAAAGCGACAAATTTTGGGGCCAGCAGCAGGGCGCGGATGGGTATGTGACGAAGCCCTTTACACGGGAAGAATTGCTGCGAGCCGTACGGCGATTTGCATAGAGGACTTTGTGAGGATGATCGGGCGATGAGCGAAGACTTTCACCTGGCGCCGCTTCCTGCGGATGCCGACGACCTGCTTGAAGCACTCGGACCTATGGAAGAGCGGTTGCCGGAATCGCAGTACTGCGTTTTCCGGAGCGGACGGGAGAGGTACTGCTCTCCG
>Ga0210395_10001394_pt1 | contig 18734 bp, 12 predicted proteins | sample IncBWH4OmetaG_FD_150861 | JGI IMG/M metagenome (GOLD analysis project Ga0210395, IMG submission 150861) | Forest soil microbial communities from Barre Woods Harvard Forest LTER site, Petersham, Massachusetts, United States - Inc-BW-H-4-O ...
TTTGGATCACGGGCGATCGTTCGAGGTCGCGTTGGTTGTGGTGTCGGAAGTGAGGATACAAGATCATAAATCCAACGATCATGACCGCCGCAAATGCGACCCACGCCGCTAGAACGCGCGGCCGCCATTGTGGCTGGAGACGATTTTCGAACCGCATCCGCTCGGGGGCGAGGGGACGGAACTGTCTCAAATAACGCTCGAATCGGTCATCGGGAAGGTTTGGCACAGAAATCCTCCTTGCGGCACATCGACTCGCGTAGATTGGCGAGGGCGTATCGGTATCGCGAAGCCGCAGTGTTCGAACTGATGCCCAGAACCTCTGCGGTCTGCAGAAATGTGAGCTCTGCCCATACATGCAGCACGAGCACCTGGCGTTGATCATCAGGCAGTGAGTCCAGCGCTCGTCGCAGGTTTAACTCAGCCGTGTAATCCCGATGCGGCGGATCGAACCAGGCAGATGCTTCGTCGAGTGCAGTGTTGCGTTGGCTGGCCTTATGGTCGTTTAGAACGGCATTACGTACAGACGTGAACAGATAAGCTTTTACATCCCCGATATCGTCCAGCTTTCTGTGTTCGAGCATTCGCAAGAAAACCTGATGAACCGCGTCCTGGGCGCGTCCGCGATCCCGTGAGATGGAAATAGCGAAGAGCAAGAGCACTGCGCCATGTTCGCTGTAGAGCCGTTCAACTTCGGCACTGTTGGTTCGAAGGGACTGCACTTTGATCTCTCGACGGTATGACAATTGAACGCCGTAGATTTGTCTGTGAGGAGAAAGTATTTTCTGAAAAACTTAGGAGTTTTCTAGAAACCTTGCCCGCGAACGATGGTCTTGAGCACTTCGCCGGCTGAATTCAACACCGTGAAATCCGCGGCGGAGCCCTTCGCGAGAATTCCGTGATCGGCAGCCAAGCCCACGGCTCGCGCCGGATTCAGTGTGGCGGCCTGCACCGCATCCCGCAAGTTCCATTCGGAAAACTTGGTTACGTTGCGTACAGCGCGATCCATCGTGAGCACGCTTCCGGCGAGGCTGCCGTTCGACGTGCACTTGCCGTCTTTCAGGTCCACTTCGATCGGGCCGAGTTGGTAGCGGCCGTCGGGCATGCCGGTGGCCGAAATTGCGTCGGTGATGAGCACCGCACGTTCGCGTCCTTTGGCGCGTAGGAAGATCTTCACTACGGCCGGGTCGACGTGAATGCCGTCGACGATGACGTCGGCACTCAACTGATCATTGCTGAGCACTTCGCCGACGATGCCGGGCTCGCGGTGATCGAGCGGACGCATGGCGTTGAAGGTGTGCGTAGCGTGGTGCGCTCCAGCTTTGATTGCATCGCGCGCGATGGGCATCTCCGCGTCGGAGTGGCCGATACTCACGCAGACGTTGCGCCGCGCCGCTTCGGCAATCACTTCCATAGCTTCGGGAACTTCCGGCGCGATCGTCAGCATGCGGACATGGCCTCGTGCGGCTTGCCAAAGACGTTCGAAGACCGCAACCGTGGGCGCTACCAGAAATTCTGGCGGATGCACTCCCCGCCGCTTGTGGCTGAGAAACGGCCCTTCAAGATGAATGCCCAATGGGCGAGCCTGCGCGGAATCGTCACGCGTGGCGCCCGCGGACTCGATCGCATCGGCCAACCGTTCCAGCGCAGAGCAAGTCAGGTCGAGCGGAGCGGCGACGGTAGTGGCAAAGTATCCAGTCACGCCGTGAGTCGCCAGAAATTTGCCCAGTCGCGGGAATTCAGAAAGCGATGCCCGCATAAGGTCGAGTCCGGCGCCGCCGTGGATGTGGATATCGACAAACCCGGGCGCGAGCGTGGCGTCACCGAAATCGATCAGCGAAATTCCGCCCGGAGCCTCTTTCGTGACGAGCGACGAAACCTCGGCGACGACCCCGTCTTCCACCACCAGCAGGGGGTTCTGGATTTCCTCGACAGGAGTGTAGAGCCGGGTCGCGGTAAAGGCGGTTTTCATGGGGATGAACGATAACTCGAGCTGATTTTACGAATTTTGTCGAACGACGAATCCGACGAAAGCCTATCGTATCCGTAACCCCAAGTTTCCGACAACCGGGGGTTCCGCAAAACGCGCACCCGGCGGGACCGCGGAAGCAAAACGCGCGACGGCGAGTGGTATAATCCGAGGGTACTCTGGACGTTTCCTGCGAAGGCGCTCGTAGTTCCTCCGCGCCCGCTGCACCAAGTCGGGGAGTGGCTCAGCCTGGTAGAGCACCTGGTTCGGGACCAGGGGGTCGGAGGTTCAAATCCTCTCTCCCCGACCAATTACTTCAAGCAGTTAGAGCGATTTGAGCTGGGTGCATCTAAGGTGCATGGGGGTGCAACTGGCAATTTCGTTTCCACAGGCATGGCGCTCGGGAAGAGATCGCTAAATCTCGCCATTTCCTATGCGAATCTCTTCTCGCGACATCTAGGGCACGAACCTGTATCCCGTACCATGGATAGTACGAAAGTGCCTGGGTCGGGCCGGTTCCGGTTCTAGTTTCTTCCGTAACTTTAAAATGTGGTTATCTACTGTCCTGGTACACGGATAGTTCTCGTATCCCCACACTTCATTGAGTAGCTCGTCCCGCGAGATCACCTTTAGCGGGTTTTTAATCAGATACGCGAGAGTCTTGAATTCCTGGCTTGTGAGAGTTATCGGTCGGCCGTTGCGATGGATTTCCATCGTCGAAAAGCACCCTTTGACTCCGCCAAATTCAAACGTGTCTGCGGCGCTGGAATTCTGCAGCCAGGCCTTCGCGGCATCCAGAGGTAAGCAGAGATTCCTTGTGTCGGCGACGTCAGGAAAGGATTTGTTCGGCTTCAGTTTTTTGTGCGTCGCCTGATCCTCGACATCTGATTTCGCAACAAGAACCATCACCAGGAAGAAACGTGACAGCTTACGAAAGTCCTCCGGAATGTCGGAAGCTGGCACGAAAGTCAGCTTTTCATTGAGGAAGTGAATCGCGTTTGCATTTGCGTCCGTCGTGGGCTGCGCAAATGGAAAAATTGCGGACTTGATTGCTGCTGTCATAGAAATTCCTCTTGGTTATCCGGCGTTAGCCAGAATGGACCTGCCGGCACCCTGCAGAAGCGGCATTCGATGGAGGGCTACTTTCGCGTGAAACATTCGCGCTTTTTTTACCGCCGAGGTCAAGATCTCCAGAACTTATACAACTCCTCTGAATGAGTGTTCCTGCAACTGGTAGACCTTCACGATCCTCCGAACTCGTAGTCGAGTTCGCGGGGCGGAGTGGTGTGGTTATCCTCAGTGAAACGCTTCCAAACGCCATGCCAGTCCGTTCGACATTTCCCTTGAACTTTGAACTCTTTCCGACGTCCGCCCATCGCCGCACTCAGAGCAAACCTAGTTAAGAATGTCGGAAATGACGTCCTGATTTGTGGGGAGCATCGCGTGCGGCCCTTGCAATCCTCCGGTTGGATTCTACTTTCGTAATTCGTCACTCACGGGGCTCCCCAATCCAATTCTCCCGGCGGGACTCCTTTCGTACGGACTGCCTTATTAACTGACACCGTTCGGACCGCTGCCCAACAGGCTTATCGTGCATGATTCCAGCAAGCTTGGCGCGCGCCCGTGCTAGCTGCGCTTTCACTGTGCCTTGCGGGACGCCCAAGACATGCGCAGCTTCCTCCGTCGTAAGACCGTTGATATCGCGCAACTGGAATGCTCTCCGAAGCTTTGGTGAGAGCCGCTCAACACCCTCGACCAGCCGGTTTCGTGCTTCCACAGCGGAGCAGACTTCTTCCGGACTTGGCTTCGAGTCGGCTAACCTTTCCGAGAATGTGAGACCCTCTTCTCCCTGCTCCTGGTCAAGCGAAAAATAGCCACTACGACGGCGTCGTAGTTGCATCCGTGCCGCGTTGGTGACGATTGTCATCAACCAGCTTGAAAGCTGTGCTTGCCCTCTGAATTGTCCCAAATGTCTGTACGCAGAAAGCAGAGCATCTTGAACGGCGTCTTCTGCGTCTGATGCGTTCCCCAAGAATCGGAACGCCCTTTTGTAAAACATCGGTAGGTGTCGGGACACAACGTAATCCAGTTCCTCGGCGCGCTCGCCAAACACGCCGCGGCAAACTGTTGGCTTTCCTTCAATGAACGTTGTTATCGCCGACATGACAGGATCCTCTTAGATCAACCTCGAGTCTCTAGACTACTCATTACCTGCAGCGCTGCCTGACATCGCACCTGACGGGAGTCACGCAATGAGCCCGCCAGAAGGTGGAATCGATGCTGTCGCTTTCGGTCGCGAACAAGATTCGATTACCTTTCCTGGTTGGGCCGGTACGCACGAACGCTCGCCTTCCTCCATCAAACCTGAACTGCAGGAGTACCACGCCGTCGTTCCCTAATCTTTTTCTCTGTCCATCCACTCGCGGACGTATGCCGGACAGTTCTCCAGGTTCATGCCATCCGCCTCGCAACCCCTTAGAAACCGCACTGCGTCGCGGTCCGCCAGCCTTAGGTCTCGCAAATCCAGAATGATGTTTCGGTAGTCGCAATCGAAAAGCTCCTTCAGTTCCTCGACGTGCTCCGCCTCCATACGCCCACTGAGGGTGAACACCGTGAATCTCTGCCGCGCTGATCTCTCGATCCTCAACGTCATGAGTTGTCGTCGCGATGCTCTGCATTGCCGCCCATCCCGGCCAGTCACTTAAGTGGAGGTGCAATGCAGAGGCCATATGCAACATATTGAAAACAGGCGGTTGGAGGCGATGATCGGATGACGAGACTTCGGGAGATGCCGAATTTTCGGGAGTTAGAAAGGAGACTGATACTTGGGGAATTAGAAAAGAGGGCTCACTACTGCTGTGAGAAAAATTTGTGTTTCTTGATGTTGAGCTGCTTAATCTTCGAGTCCAGCGTCGATCGGGGAATTCCGAGTTTCGCCGCTGCACCTCCTGGGCCAGCGACTTTCCCCTTGCATTCCGCCAGTGCGGTTTCAATCATTTCTTTCTCCTGATTCTGGAGAGTGTCCGGCAAAGGACCAGGCAACTCTTGCTGGACTGGCTCCTGCTTGGCCAGCCAAGCCTTTTCGATCCAAAAAGTGTCGCCAGCTGTAAGGATCACCGATCGCTCCACGATGTTTTGCAGCTCGCGGATATTTCCCGGCCAAGGATACGACTGACACAGTTCCAGCGTATTCTTGTCGATCTTTCGGATTTGCTTTCCAGCTTTTTCGGCGTAGCGTTTTACGAAATACTCCACCAACATCGGAATGTCCTCCTTCCGCTTCCGGAGAGGAGGTACTTCAATCGGGAAAACGTTCAGCCGGTAAAACAAGTCGGAGCGAAACGTTCCCGCGTCAATGGCTGCCGTCAAATCACGATTGGTTGCGGCAATGACGCGAACGTCGGTGGTAAGAATTCGGTTACCTCCCACTCGTTCGAACTGCCGCTCTTGAAGCACTCGGAGCAATGCAATCTGGGTTTCTGCGGGAACATCGCCCACTTCGTCTAGAAAAATCGTACCGGAATGTGCCAGCTCAAAGCGGCCCTGGCGACGCTCCACCGCGCCCGTGAACGCGCCTTTCTCGTGGCCAAACAGTTCCGAGGCGATCAAGGAGGATGGAATCGACGCACAGTTTACGCTGATGAACGCCTGGCCTGAACGTTGCGAGTGCTTGTGTATGGCGCGAGCAATCAACTCTTTTCCGGTACCGGTCTCACCGGTGATCAGCACCGTGGAGTCGGTGGGAGCCACTTTGACAATGCTGGAGAGGACGGTTTGCAGGGCTGGTGACGAGCCCACAATGTCCTCAAACATGAATGCCTGATCGATTTGCTCCCTAAGAGCCAGATTCTCGTCATGGAGACGATCTTTCAGGCGTTTAATCTGTTCAAAAGCTTTCTCCAACTCGATCCTGGCCTGCGCCTGTTCGGTGACATCGATTGCGGTCCCGACAAATTCCACGAGGTCGCCCGACTCGTTCAAGACAGGATGCCCGACAGCATGAAGGTGCTTGATGGATCCATCGGGAAGAACAATGCGATAGTCCGCGTCATAGTTTGTTTTCTGGATTGTGGATCTTTCAAAGAGTTCCTGAATGCGTTTTGCGTCCTCAGGATGATTTCTATTAAGCCAAAATTCAGGGGTCGACATACCCTCATCAGGCTTGACGCCGAATATTCGAAATATCTGCGGTGAGACAATGACTTGCCCTGAGGAAACGTCGAGTTTCCAGCTACCTGTTTGGCTTATCCTCTGCGCCTCAAGCAAATCTGCTTCACTGCGTTGCAGCTTCTCTTCGGTGCGTTTGCGTTCTGTCACATCCATGACGGTGCCGACGATTTCGTCGCCTGACTCAATTACCTGGTGAGCGATAGATTGGAGGTGCTTTATCGTTCCGTCCGGAAGCACGATTCGAAAATCTATCTTAGAATCTGGCCACTCCTTCTGCGCCGACGCCAATCCTTTCTTTCTCTGCTCGAACTTTGGTCGATCGTCGGGGTGAATCCTCTCAAAAAAGTCCCATGTGGGGTGCGCCATCTTCTTGGGATCGTAGTCATAAATGCGAAAGACCTCTTGCGACCAGAAGAGAGCGTCGGTACGCACATTCCAAACCCAACTGCCCGTGTGGGTCAATTTCTGTGCTTCCGCTAAATAAGCCTCACTCCGCTGTAAAGCTTCTTCGGCGCGTTTGCGCTGTGTAATGTCCTCGGACAGCGCCATTATGAATCGCGGTACCCTATCGGTGCCCGGCACAAGAGAAACGTTGTTGCTTACCCAAACCGAACTGCCGTCCTTGCGCAGATATTTTTTCTCAATCTGAAACTGTCGTCGTTTTCCCTCCAGCAACTCGGTGACGAGCGCCCAGTTGGCTTCGCGGTAGTCCTGATGTGTTACGTCCAGAAAATTAACCGCGTGCAGTTCCTCCTCCGTGTAACCCACCATTGTCTGGTAGACGTGATTGGTGGCCAGAAAGCGGCCGTTCAGGTCCGTCAGCGCAACGCCGATAGCAGAATTCTCAAAGACGGATCTCCACCGCTCCTCACTTTTCTGAAGGGCTTGCTCCGCCCGCTTGCGATCTTCGATGTCGATAGCGGCTCCATACCATCTGACAACCTTTCCAGTTTCATCGCGCAGCGGTACATTGCGAATGAACCACCAGCAATATTCCCCATCCGCCCGCCGAACGCGCGCTTCACTCTCCATAACTTGCCCGTTCTTAAGGGCTGTGTGCCAATCGTCGACAACCCTCGTGCGGTCATCCGGTTGAAGAACCGCTTCCCACTTCCACCCGAATGCCCCCTCCAGAGTCAAACCTGTGAACTGCAACCAGCGATCATTGACGAAATCAACATGACCCTCGGGCGAAGTCCTCCAGACGTACGCCGGAACCGTATTAACCACATCCCGAAGCTCACTCTCCCCGCGGCGGGCAGCTTCGGTCCGCTGCTTAATTTCCTCGAAAGCTTCCTCCAACTCGGTTCTGGCCTTCCACTGTTCCGTCACATCTATAACGGTGCCGACCACCTCAGCGACTTCACCTAAGTCATCTCTGACAGGATGAGCGACAGAATGGAGGTGCTTTACAGTGCCATCTGGAAGAACGATTCGAAAATCAATCTGAGAATCCATCCACTCTCCAGAGGCCTCCATTTTTGCCCTTTGCTCGATCTGTGATCGATCCTCAGGGTGAACTCTTTCGAGGAACTGTAACCAAGTGGGCCCCGTTTCCTGATATTCACAGTCATAGATTCGAGAAATTTCTCGTGACCAGAAGCGGACGCCGGTACGGACATTCCAGGCCCAACTGCCTGTGTGAGTCAATTTCTGTGCTTCAGCCAAGTAAGCTTCACTCCGCCCGAGGTCTCTTTCTGCTTTCTTGCGCTCGGTAATATCTCGATAAATGAGGTAGAAGCCTACCTGGTCGAAGCCAAGCGAAATACCCCTTGCGACAACGGAAACGTCAAAGCGAACACCATCTTTATGTTGCCGAAGGGTCTCCAGTTCAACTCTGTTCCCCGAAGTCAGCCGATCCCTATACGTCTGAGCCTCAGCGCGCAGTTCCTCGGGGACTATTAATTCCGGAAGCCACTGTCCCGCAGCTTCTTCTGCTGTGTACCCGAAGACTCGTGTGAATTCCTTGTTGACCCGCAACACGTGAAAGTCATCGTCGGCCAGGATTACCGCATCGGGCGAGAGCTCAAACAATCCATCGAGTTGCTCTTTCTCCCTCTGTAGGTCCTCATTTAATGCAGTGAGCTTTGCCGTTCGGTCCGCAATCCGGACCTCCAGAGCCTCCCTGCCTCGCCTTACCCAGATCATCAATATTGCAAAGGTCAGGAATACCAGATCATAAAGAACGCGAGAGAAGGTGCTGGTTTCGCCCTCGAAAATAAAGCCGCGGATCAGCGACGAAAGCAAAACTGCCACAATCCCGGGCTTGGTGCCGCCGTACAAAAATGTGATCGCGATTGCGGACAGCGCAAATGCAGCAAACGGATGAGGCAGATTGAAATGCCGAAACAGAAGGTCCAGCAACAGAGCACCCGCGACCGAAGCAAAAGCCGATCCATAGCGGAGTGCGAACGACGCACGAGAGCGTGTCAACTTTGTGGCTGTAGCTGAATCAGCCATGGTTCAGCCCCCTCACGCTGAGATCAAGGCTACGACGGTTGCGGCACTAATATTACTGTAGCTCCGTTGCCAAGGGCCGCACAACGCGCGGAGTACCACTTCAGAGTGGCTCGTAAGATCTGGCAAGAATACGCTGACCGATGTGACGGTACGCTCCGTAGGCTCACGGAAGCAGCAATAGCAGCCCGGCCATCTTGCGACTTTCCAGACCGCAGTGCGTCTGAGCCGCCTCGCTCGTTCTGCTCGCAACGATATTAGATGTCTCGAAAATTACAGAATGTTGAAAACTCTTTTGCTGACATCCGGGATCTGGACCTCGGATGCTGCGTGGTGAAGCATACGCCGCGACGCCTGTTTCGGCGATACAGCCGCTCATATTGACATACTGCACTTCTCGTCTTACACGCATACTCTCGATTAAACAAAGCCAAAGCCAGAGTTTTGAAGAGCACCTTTCAGACTGTCTTCCTTCTCACGAAACTTGACAGGGAGTTAACAATCAAATGACATACCGCCGAATCTCGCCCTTCCTCGCCAGTATCTAACTCTGCATACATTGTGAAAAGCAAAGGAAACAAAATTTAATCCTGGAGACATAATTTAATGAAAAGCCGTTTTGTACGTGTTTCATTCCTTCTTTCCATTGGGCTGGTTGCTCTACAGCTTTGGGCAGCACAACCCAACCAAAGTGGTCAGCAGGTATTTACTGGGGAAGTCACCGACACATTTTGTGCTGTGAACAAATCGCACGAAGAAATGATGAATGAAAATAAAACCATGGGACGCGACAAACAAACATGTACACAAAAGTGCGCGCAGATGGGCGCCAAATACGTCTTACTTGACGCGTCGAAAGGGACGGTTTATCAGCTCGATGACCAAGGAAAAGCTGCGGCGTTTGCAGGCATGGAGGTTCGGGTTGTGGGTTTTCTGGAAAACAACCAGCTCAAGATTGCAAGCATCAGCGCCGGTTCGTCAGCCGTAGCGTCTGGCCAGTAGGCCGAAAATCTCTAAGCTGGAGGTAGTGCCTTATCAACCCGTGTCCCATGGTTGGTTTAGGCACTGCCTCACGCAAGTAGCCTATTGAAATCGCAAGAGAGCGCGGAGGAAAAATGCGTAAATTCGTTCCAGGAATCACTGCTACGTTGCTGGTGCTCGGTCTGGGTGGGCTGGCTATGGCGACCTTGGGCCTGATACCGACGAACGCGGATGCGACTCCCCCTAGACTCGAAAGCCGTGTTGCCATGAGCGCGCTGGACGCTTCCATGGCGCGGCACGCGCAGCGAATAAGCAGCCCGATTCCACCGACAGACGAGAATTTAATCGACGGTATGAAGGTCTACACCATGAATTGCTCTATGTGTCACGGGACGCTCGACAATCAGCCTAGTCCGCTGGCGGGGTCGTTCTATCCGCCCGCGCCACAGCTCATCCTCGATCCACCGGAGGACCCTGAATGGCATATCTACTACGCTGTCCGTACCGGAGTCCGCTACACCGGCATGCCGGCCTGGAATAAAGCGCTGAGCGACCAGGACATTTGGAAAGTCACGTCATTTCTTGCCCGCGTACAAACGCTACCCCCGGGTGTGCAGGACTATTGGAAAAAATCGTTTGGCGTGGAGCCGCCAGGTGCCGGTCCGAAGAAGGACGAGGACAAGCGGTGATCGCAGGCAGATATCCAGCGTTTGGAGAGACGCGGCCGGTGGCCTCGAGAAATTGAGATCGAACTAACGGGAGAACGGGAGGGGGTGAGTGAAAGCGCGGCGAGTGCCAAACGCTTTTTGGCTTATGTTTGGCGCGAAACCGGCGCAGTGCGAAACGCCCGTCCGAGCCGCGGCCAAGCGGCAGCCCACCCGGAACAGGCGCAGTGGGACGAAGACGCGAAGCCTCTGGTGCATCAGGAGTGGCCCCTCTGTAGAGCCACAATTGGACTTTGCGACGAACAATCCAGAAAGCAGCGTGGGCAGCGGCCGCTTAGTCCCGAAGCTGTCCGTCAATCTCTATCGGTACGTTGGTCAACCACGCAACACTGCTTCGGGACTTCTAGCGAGGTACGGTCATTGTGCAAGCCGATTGTATTTCTTCAGAAGCTCGCGCAATCGATCATGAGGTAGCGCGATCACTGTATGTCCCTTTAGACCGGTCATTGTCTCAGCGGCGATCATGGCGTTGATAACCGCTTCTTCCGTGGCTTGCACCGTGGCCAGGAAAATGGGGTTGATCTGATCGTTGGGTAGCATACTTAGTGGGCGAAGACCCGTGGAAGAAGCCGCTCCCGTATTCGCGGTGGAAAAGGCGATGAAGATGTCGCCTGAGCCATCGCCCGAGTAGCTTCCGTCCCGTCCCAGTCCGAGGGTCACACGCTTTGCGACGCGCTTCAATTGCGTCGGAATCAGCGGCGCATCGGTGGCGACTACTACGATAATGGAACCCACATCATCATCCCAGACTTTCGGTCCGGCAATCTCACGTCCGACTGGCACACCGGCAATCCGCAACTGATCGCGCTGCCCATAGTTGCATTGCACCAGCACACCGACCGTGTAGCCTCCATACTTTGCCTCAAGTTTGCGTGACGCCGTGCCGATTCCGCCCTTGAACTCGTTACAGATCATCCCCGTGCCACCACCCACATTTCCTTCTGGCACAGTCCCACCATGCGCACTGTCGAGAGCGTGAAACGCATCCTCGGCCTGCACGTGGAATCCGTTGATGTCATTTAAGTAACCGTCCCAGGTCTCAGCCACAATCGGCAAAGACCACGCGTACCCATCTTTGTCGACGCCGTGATGTTTCAAGCGCCAGGCGATCACCGCGTCCCGGACGATGCCCACGCTGTGCGTATTCGTGATCATGACCGGGCCCTCGAGAAAACCCGACTCTTCGACCCAGGTTGTGCCGGTCATCTCGCCGTTGCCGTTTTCCGTGAACCATCCGGCGAAGACCGGATCATTGGAGTCTTTGCCGCGGGGTAGAATCGCGGTCACCCCCGTTCGCACCGGCGCCGCGCCCGCCGATGTCGCCGCATCACCGGAAATCAGCGTGGTGTGGCCAACTTCCAGACCGCGGACGTCAGTAATGGCATTTAGCGGTCCGGGTGCGCCATCGAAAGGAACGCCCAGTTCCCGTGCCCGAGGTTTGGTTTGAGCGCATACCGAACTCGCGAGGACTAGACAAACAAAAAATGCACAAATAGGAAATACACAAATAGAAAACACATTAACGTTGTTGAGACGGGACTTCGGCATCAAGGTTCCTCCAGACTCTTCAATCAGAATTTCCGCTGTACGCGGACTACAGCGCGCTTTGTTTTCTTGACTTCCCATACACCGTCACACTAATGTTTTCAGCACAAAACGTGACCTGAAAGTTTTGTCGGTCTTTGCGGAAGACTCGACTTCAGAGTTCTCCTTTGGGCCTCGGGTTCCGTCGCTTAATTCCTGCGCAAACAATAGTACAGAGGGGGCAACGATGAAGTCTTCCATTCAGAAGAGGCTTTTCTTGTTTCCGGTTTTCTTCGTGCTGTCGATTTCCTCCGCTTGGGCGCAGACCGGCACAACGTCCTTGCACGGCAAAGTTCTGGACAGTAGTCGGGCGGTCGTGGAGGGGGCCAGCGTCACACTCGCCAACCAAGCGCAGGGTTTCAGCCGGAAAGCGACGACTCCATCCACCGGCGAATTCGAATTTCTCGCGCTCCCTCCCGGTGCCTATGTACTGATCGTAGAGAAGGCTGGCTTCAAGAAATACGAGCAGACCAACCTCCAGCTTCTCGTCAACGTACCGACCAGTGCGAACGTTGTCCTTGAAGTCGGGGCGTCTACTACCCAGATCGAAGTTTCCGGGCAAGCACCAGTAATCAACACTGAAGATGCGACCATGGGCATAGCGTTTGGCGAGAATCAGGTGAAGGAGCTTCCGCTCGAGGGGCGCAACGTGCCCGACCTGCTCACGCTGCAGCCCGGAGTTGCCTACACGGGCAATCGAGCCGACACGAGCGCCGACGATACCCGCAGCGGCGCGGTGAACGGCGCACGTAGCGACCAGGGCAACATCATTCTCGATGGCATTCGCGTAAACGACGAAGGCGGCCACGCTTTTACATCCGTCTTGCCCGTGACGCTCGATTCCGTGCAGGAGTTTCGCGTCACCACCTCCAATGCCAACGCAGACGAGGGAGGAACCAGCGGCGCCCAGGTCGCTCTGGTGACCAAAAGCGGCACCAATACCTTTCACGGCTCGGTCTATGAGTACCTTCGCAACACCTACACCAGCGCGAACGATTACTTCAACAAACTGACACAACTGCAAGGTTGCACGCTCCCCAATCCGAATGACTGCAACACCCCTCCCAAGCTGATCCGCAACATCTTTGGCGCTTCCCTCGGCGGACCCATAAAAAAGGATCGCGTGTTTCTTTTCATGAATTACGAAGGGACTCGGCGCGCCGAGCAAACCGTAAGTTCCGGGGAAGAAGTTCCCAGCTTGGCGATGCGCGACGGCGTCCTGCAGTATCTATGCACTCTGAATCCGGACGGCAGCCTCAACACGGCGCAATGTCCCGGAGGTTCCAGTTCCGGAGTGCAAGGCCAGAGCGGTCAGACCTACACTCCCGCACCGGGATACATGGCGCTCGGTTTTCAGCAATTGCAACAGATCGATCCCATACAGGCGGGGCCCGACCCAGCCGCGATGGCATACTTTCAAACTCTGCCGACGCCGAATAGCAATGTGACGGGTGATGGCTACAATTACCAGGGATTCATTTTTGCGTCGCCAACCCACGAGACCCAGAACGTCTACATTGCCCGCGCCGACTACAACCTCACGCAAGACAGCAAGCAGCGCCTTTCCCTGATGGGAGCGCTGAGAAATGATTCCAGTGATGCATGCGGGGGCTGCCAGCCGTATTTTCCCGGCCAGCCTCCGCAAGGACAGACTGTCTACCACAACAAAGGGCTCGTCGTAGGCTACTCGGCGGTGATTCGTCCAAACCTGATGAGCAATTTCCACTACGGGTTTGTGCGAGAGAGTTTCGGAACCATCGGCAACTCGTATCAGCCCTGGGTCACTTTCAATTTCACCCAGAGCATCACTCGAACCCAAAATTTCCAGCGCCCGATGCACAACTTTTCAGAAGATTTGTCCTGGATTCACGGGAAGCACACGCTGCAGTTCGGTGGATATCTTTTGTTCATGCGCAACCCCCGGTCCAACTTTACGTCTTCGTTCGACAGCGGAAGCACGAATTCGTCCTTCACTACCACCTCCGGATTTGCCGACAAAAACAGTCCCTTGAACCCGGCGAACAGCGGTTATCCCGGTGTCGATCCGAGTTTCGCCGTGAGTTATGACTATCCGATCACAGACCTGTTGGGAATGGTTACGCAGGCCACTACGGTTTTCAATTACAACCGGCAACTCCAGTTGCTTCCGCCCAACTCCGCTGTTTCGCGCCGATATGCCCAAGACAGCTTTGAGCCCTACGTGCAGGACACCTGGAAGGTCAGCCCCAACCTCACGCTGACTCTGGGCCTGCGCTACTCGCTATTCTCTCCGGTGTGGGAGACCAATGGTTTGCAGGTTTGTCCCAGCCCCAGTCTAGGGCAGTGGTTTTCCGCGCGGGCAAGTGCCGGCGCCAGTGGTACTCCGTCAAGTCAGGATCTCCCGTTGCAAATCGACTGGTGCGGCCCCGCCAATGGGAAAAAGGGATATTGGAACTGGGATTTCGGCAACGTGGGTCCCCGCATCGCCTTCGCCTGGGCACCCAATAAATCCGTAGGATTCCTGAGCAAGGTCTTGGGCAGTGGCAATAAGTCATCCATCCGTGGCGGATTCGGGATGGTGTATGACCGGTTCGGCCAGGGCATTGTGGATGAGTTCAGCTCGAACTCCTTCGGACTGACGACGAGTCTCAGCAACCCAATCCAACCGCTCAACAGTCTGCCTCGGTTGACCAGTGTCAATGTCATTCCGCCCAGCCTTCTCCAGCCCACTCCTGGGGCTCCGAGCTTCCCGGAGACGATACCAACTATGCAAGCGCTCGGTGCGTCCAATTACGGCAGCAGCCTCGATACTTCGCTGAAGACTCCTTATTCATACGACCTGGACTTTTCCGTGGAGCGCGATCTCGGCGCAGGATTTTCACTGGATCTTGCGTACGTGGGCAGACTCTCGCATCGTCTTCTGAGCTCACAGGATGTCGCTCAGCCGCTCGACCTCAAAGACAAACAATCCGGCCTGGATTATTTCTCCGCCATCCAGCCGCTCGCAAACCTTTATGAGCTGCAGGGCGTGACCGATGCCACCTTCAGTAATTCTATGGTCAGCCCGGCTGTAGTTCAGTATTGGACTAACATGCTGCAGGCGCCCATCAATGGCGGCTCTTATGCGCTGGGCGCGCAGACCGGAGGTTGTGGTCCAAACTTCCCCGCCTCGACCACTAACCCCGTTCTGGCTGTCTTCGATCTTTTCTGCGGAGTATCAGGTGTTGAGACTACCGCCCTTCAGGCTCTCGATGTACCTTTTGTATCCGGATTCGGAAACGGTGGCATACCGGACGCCAACGGTGATCCAAACTGCGGTCAGACTGGGCACCCGCTTTGCCAATACTATCCGTCTCCAGGACCGAATTCTTTCTACAACCCCCAGTATGTGTCGTTGTTCGCCTTGCGTTCGATTGGATTCTCGAATTACAACGCGCTTCAAGCCACGCTTAGACATCAAATGAGCCATGGCGTTCAGTTCGATCTGAATTACACCTATTCGAAGTCGATCGATCTTTGCTCCGGCGCCGAGCGTCTGGGCAACTCCGGCTCTCTCAACTTCAGCGGCGGCTGTCAGATGTTCAATGCCTGGTCGCCGAATCTTTTCCGCGCCGTTTCCGATTTCGATACCACTCATCAGTTCAATGCGAACTGGATCGTCGATTTGCCCTTCGGCCGAAAGCGCCCTATCGCCGCTCAAGTGAATCGCGCCGTCGATGCCGTGATCGGGGGCTGGCAGCTTTCCGGTCTGTTCCGCTGGACGAGCGGTTTCCCCTACACCATCTACAACAACCCGGCCGACTACCCAACAGACTGGTATTGGGAAGGTGCTGCAGTGCCGACCGTGGCGCACGTGAAAAGTGGGGCTTATCACCAGGCGAACGGCAACGTGAACCTGTTTCCCGACCCAGCTACGGCCCAGAATTTGTTCAATCCAGCTTTGCCCGGTCAGGTCGGCGTGCGTAACTTCGTGCGAGGCGACGGTTTCTTCGGCCTCGACCTTGGGCTCTCGAAACGCTGGAAGATGCCGTGGAATGAAAATCAAAATGTGGCCTTACGCTGGGAAGTATTCAACGTGACCAACTCGACCCGCTTCGACTTCAACGACCAGAATTCCGCCAGCGCGAGCGAAAGCAACAATTCCATCGCGGTCCCGAACTTCGGCAACTATACGCACCTGATGACCAACCCGCGGGTGATGCAGTTCGCATTGCGCTACGAATTCTGAGTTCCACGTTTTTGCGACTATACGGTAGTTCGCGAATGAAGCCCCGGAGTCGCGAGTTCGAACTGCGCCATAACTTCCAGGATCAATACTCATGAATCATCGAAATCGCCTTTTGTGGCTCTTAGTCCTCGTGTGTTGCATTGTGCTGCCCGAACAGAACCGAGCCCAATCCAGACCGGCCGCTGACCTCATCATTACCAACGCGAAGATCTGGACCGTAGATAAATCCTTCCCGATGGCTCAGGCCGTCGCCATCCTCGGGGACCGCACTGTCGCCCTCGGATCGAGTACCGATGTAGACGCCTGGCGCGGGCCGAACACTCGCGTCATCGATGCGGGTGGAAAGTTACTCCTGCCTGGCTTCAATGACGCCCACGTCCACTTCGTTTCAGGCGGAATGCAGTTGACTAACGTCCAACTCAACGATGCCTCAAGCCCGCAGGAATTCGCTCGCCGGATTGGGGAGCGGGCCAAGGTTACGGCAAAGGGCGAATGGATTCTCGGCGGGAACTGGGACGAAACCAAGTGGAACCCGCCGAACATGCCGACGAAAGAACTCATCGACGCTGTCACTCCCGACACGCCCGTTTTTGTGAGTCGCTACGACGGCCACATGGGACTGGCCAATTCGGTGGCACTGCGTCTCGCCGGCATCACCGCCAAGACCCCCGATCCCCCGGGAGGCACCGTGGTCCGCGACGCCGAAGGAAATCCCACGGGCGCGCTGAAAGACGCCGCAACAAACTACATCGACAAGGTCATCCCGCCACTTACGCACGACCAGCGTGTGAAGATCGTTAAGCGCGCGCTGGCTTATGCGGCGTCAGTGGGCGTGACCAGCGTCCAGCACTTGGTTGCAAGCTATGACGACATCGCCGTCTACAGCGAACTGCTGCAGCGCGATGAGCTGACCACGCGGATCTACGCGGCTCCTTCCATCACTCACGTCGACGACCTGGCGAAACTCGGGATCGGAAGCGCCTTTGGTGGGCCCTACCTGCGCATCGGCGCCCTTAAGGCCTTCGCCGACGGCTCGCTCGGTTCGGGAACGGCTTATTTCTACGAGCCTTTTCTGAATCAGGGCAACAATCGCGGGCTGCTGTCTGACGAGATGCATCCGATTTCGCTCATGCGCGATCGCTACATGAAGGCCGATGCCGCAGGATTGCAGATCTGCACCCACGCGATTGGCGATGAAGGTATTTCCACCATCCTTGATCTGTATTCCCAAGTAATCAAAGCCCACGGCGAAGCCGATCGCCGCCTGCGCATCGAGCACGCACAACACATGGCGGCCAAGGACTTCGACCGCTTCGCTCAACTGCACGTGATTGCATCGGTTCAGCCCTACCATGCGATCGACGACGGCCGCTTTGCCGAGGCGCACATCGGTCACGATCGCGCCAGCCGCACCTATGCTTTCCGTACTTTCCTAGATCACGGTGTGCGCCTGGCGTTCGGTACCGACTGGGAGGTGGCGCCCCTTGACCCGCTTCTAACCGTCTACGCCGCCGTCACCCGCGCTACTCTCGATGGAAAAAACCCTAACGGCTGGTTTCCCGAGCAGAAACTCTCGGTTGCCGAGGCGATTGAGGCCTACACCATGGGCTCCGCATACGCTGAGTTTCAGGAGAACCAGAAGGGCTCGATTACTCCCGGGAAGTTGGCCGATATGGTTCTTCTCAGCGACGACATATTCTCAGTTGTGCCAGAGAAGATCCGGGACGTTCGAGTGCTGAAGACGTTTGTCGGAGGCAGGCTGGTCTTTGATGCAGCCGCCGCGGGACCATAATGGGCTTCGCCAGGAGTGCATTCGAAAATGTGAGATGGACTGCCGTTAGGACGAGTGCTTATCGACGGGACATCTCACAGAAACATGCGAGGATTTTGATGTTCTCTTGCCTTCTCACTTGCAGAAATCGTGACGCACTGATTGAGCTGACAACCTGGAGAAAGAAGTGGCGACTTGCCTTGCGATAAGCAGGTCGGCATTGATGCGCCATTTTCTGACACAGCACGGGTCGATGTGCTTCGCCGCCTCGCACGCCATTGCTCGCAAGCTGGCTATCGGCTCGGGAGCGACGCCGGTAGCCCGAACCATGGGAGTACGTTCTTTTCGAAGCGGGTCATGGCGGAGATCCGCTCGCCGGTCAGCGTAAGGACGTGGAGGCCGACCCCTTGACGGCTGCCGTCGGGGATGTGCAGGTAGACCCCAAACGCCAGTTGACCGTTCGCTCTCGTTCGTACGAGGTTGAACCTTCGGCCCGAGCCGAAGATGCTGGTGCAGAAGCGGGCCACGACATCTCGGCCTTCGTATTCGAAGGGCATCGGTGGCATCGAGATGAAGACGTCGTCGGTCAGAAGGGCCACCAGCGCTTCGAGATCGGCGGACTCGTAGGCGCTGACGAACTTCGCTACCATCGCATCCTCCGCAGGTGAGTCGGATGGGGGAGGCGGTTCGCGGTCGGCGGTTGGCGGCCTGCGGCGCTGCAGGCTGGCGCGTGCCCGTTTGAGGGCACTGTTGACCGATTCGACAGTCGATTCCATCATGTCTGCCACTTCGTTCGCATGGAATCCGAGGACGTCGCGCAAGATGAGGACGGCGAGCTGGCGAGGCGGCAGGACCTGAAGGCCCTTCACGAAG
>Ga0210395_10001397_pt1 | contig 18699 bp, 15 predicted proteins | sample IncBWH4OmetaG_FD_150861 | JGI IMG/M metagenome (GOLD analysis project Ga0210395, IMG submission 150861) | Forest soil microbial communities from Barre Woods Harvard Forest LTER site, Petersham, Massachusetts, United States - Inc-BW-H-4-O ...
TGCCGGTGCGATCGCTGCCGAAGTAGAGGTCGGAGCCGACCTCGGACTGCACACCGGGCTGCAGCGAGAGGAATTGGTAGGTATCGCGTTCGTTTAAGGGCAGCTGGACGATGGCGCGGTCATTGACTACAGTTCCGAGCTGGGTGCTACTGGTCTCCACTAGGGGCGCTTCCGTAGTCACGTCCACGACCTCCTGCGCCGCCCCCACCTGCATGGTCATATTCAGAGTGATGACCTGGTTGATGTCGAGGCTCACGCCGCGGCGGACGTTCTTCTTGAAGCCGGTGAGATCGAATTCCAACCGGTAGGTGCCGACGGGCACTTCCACAAAATCATAGTCTCCACTCTCGTTGCTCTTGGAGTCGCGGCTAACGCTAGTCCCCTCGTTCACCAATGTGACCTTCACCCCAGCCAGGATCGCACCGCTGGGGTCAGACACGCGGCCGAGAATGCGACCGCCTGTGCCCTGGGCACAGAGGAGAGTCGGGGTGGACAAAGAAATCGCACCAGCAAGGCAAACTACGGACCAGCGGGCTCGCAGTGAAAGCATGGAACCTCCAGACATCCTCGGGAGAGTTGATTTTTTCTTGAAAAGCGACAGCTTGTATCCGGCCACAACCTTGCTATAATCCCGCAAGGTTAGAGAACAGGGATGGGAACTGTCAAGGACAAAAAAACGCGTCCTCTCCATGGAAATTTCTGATCGAGATTTCTGACCCATCCTGCTCAGCATGTAAACCCGTATGCCCGAACCTTATTTCAAAATCGGCGACGTGGCCCGAAAGGTGGGCGTTTCGCCTTCAGTGATCCGCTCGTGGGAGAGCCTGGGTCTGGCGCGTCCACGGCGCACCCAGAGCAAGTACCGGCTCTACACCGCGGACGATGTGAAACTGCTGAAGCGGGCGCGCTTCCTGCGCAAAGTTCGCGGACTCAACGCGGCGGCAATTGTGCAATTGCTGAAGCGCGAGGGCAAGGTGCGTCCGGCAGCCGACGGGAATGCCGGTGCGATTGGCGGACATCTCCGGCAGCTGCGGGCGCGGCGGCGGCTTTCGCTGGCCCAGGTCGCGAAAGCAGTCGGCATCTCCGTAGGATTTCTCAGCGCGCTCGAGCGTTCCCAAATGAGCGGATCGGTCGGAACACTGCGCAAACTCGCGCGCTTTTACAAGACCAACATCCTGGATTTTTTCGACGCCTCGGGCGCCAGTAAACGCCAGGTGCGTCCCGCGGAACGCAAGGTACTCGAAGCCGGCGCCGGCGTGCGCATGGAACTGCTGGCCTGGGGCAACACGGTGATGGAGCCTCACCTGTTTCGAGTCTCTCCCGAAGCGGGCAGCGGCGATCCTTATACCCACGAGGGCGAAGAATTCATCTACGTGCTGCGCGGCGATCTCGAGATCACGCTCGACGGTGAAGAATTCCGCTTGAAGCCTGGCGACAGTTTCTATTTTGAAAGCGCCACGCCCCATCGGTGGAAAAATCCCGGGCGCAAGGAAACGTGGCTTTTGTGGGTCAACACTCCACCAACATTCTAGGACGAGATACGAAAGGGCAACGTATGACAAAGCGACGCATGAAAAGATGGCTGCGTTTGCTGCCGCTGTTGATCGTGCTTCTTTGTCTGGGGTCGTGCTTGAAGAAGACGCCCACGCTCAACCTTCTGGTGTGGGAAGGTTACGCCGATCCCTCGTTCGTCCAGGCCTTCGAAGAACAAAACCATTGCAAGATCTCCGCGTCATATATGGGATCGAGCGATGAACTCATGGCCAAGCTGCGCGGCGGCAGCGCCGGAAATTATGACGTGATTTCGCCGTCGAGCGATGTGGCGACGTCCATCGCAACCGCAGGACTGGCCGCGCCCCTCGACCTGTCGAAGATTCCCAGCTACAGCCAGCTTTCACCGCAACTGACCTCCCTCGCGCTGGTCCGAGCGAAGGGTCAGGTGTACGGCGTCCCGTTCATGTGGGGACCGGATCCCATCATTTATGACACAACCGCCTTCCCGCAGCCGCCGGATTCCTGGAGCATTCTGTGGGATCCAAAATACAGAGGAAAGGTTTCGGTGTGGGACGATCTCTCCACGGTCTACATGGCAGCTCAGGTGCTCGGCTATGACAAGCCCGACCCCTCGCAGCTCTACAACTTGAGCGATGAGCAACTCGATGCGGTGAAGAAAAAACTGCTCGAGCTGAAACCGAATGTCCGCAAGATGTGGGCCACCGGCGGCGAACTCACGAATTTGTTCGAGAGCCACGAAATCGTGATCGCGATGGGCTGGCCGCTGAACACCGCCGATCTGAAGAAGGCGAATTTTCCCGTGGGAGAAACCATCCCCAAAGAAAACACCACGGGCTGGATCGATCACCTGATGATTACGGCGGGCAGCGAAAATAAAGAACTAGCTCTGAAATTTCTGGAATACATGGTCGAGGCCAAGACGCAGAAACTTGTCACCGACAAAACGCACTATGTTCCGGCAAACCCCCAGGCTGGCCAGTTCATGACGCCGGACGAAGTGAAGACGCTGCACTTAGACGACGTTGAGAGCTACCAGAAGCGGTTGAATTTCTGGCAGAACGTGCCACGGCGCGCGAAGTATACCGAGATTTGGAACGACATCAAGGCCGCACAATAGCAGAGCGCAATCGCGAGCCCACGCCTCATGGCTTCTCCCTTCATTCCCGCCATCGCCGATACCTTGAACCCGCAGGCCACTGCGAAACCTTCGCTGCTGAGCATCCGGAATGTGGCCAAGAGTTTCGGACGTAACGTGGTGCTGCGCAATGTTTCGCTGGAAATCGCGGAGGGAGAATTCCTGACCATCCTCGGCGAGAGTGGCTCGGGCAAAACCACCCTGCTGCGGATTGTTGCCGGTTTCGAGACCGCGACTTCAGGCGAACTCTGGATGGGAGGCGAGCGACTGGACCACCAGCCTCCGTACCACAGGCGTGTGAATACCGTTTTTCAATCGTATGCCCTGTTTCCTCATCTGACCGTCGAAGAAAACGTTGCGTACGGCTTGCGCGTGGCCAAGCAGCCCGCGGCCGAGATTACGCAGCGCGTCACCGAAGCTCTCGACAAAGTAAAGATGACGGCGTACGCGAAATCAAAGCCGTCGAAGATCAGCGGAGGCCAGCAGCAGCGGGTTGCTCTGGCGCGCGCGCTGGTGAACCGTCCGCGGTTGCTTTTGCTGGACGAGCCGCTTTCGGCGCTGGATGCGAACCTGCGCCGCCAGATGCAGGTAGAACTGAAATCGCTGCAGCGCGAGGTCGGCATCGCCTTCGTGTTCGTCACCCACGATCAGGAAGAAGCGATGGTCATGTCCGATCGCATCGCGCTCTTGCGCTCGGGCGAACTTGAGCAGGTAGCGTCGCCGCGCGAAATCTATACGCGTCCGGCAACCGCCTATGTAGCGCAGTTTATCGGCCACACCAATCTACTCAAGGGTGAAGTCCGAAGTAGCATCGCGCGCTGCGCCGCGCTGGCATGGCCCACTTCCCTTCCCGATGGGCCAGCGCTTTTTTCGTTGCGGCCGGAACATGTGCGGTTGGCGGGGACGGCGGCTTCAAGTAGTGACGCGGTTCGCGTTCGTGGCCGTGTGCAGCATCAGGCATTTCACGGCGCGACGGAATTGATTCGCGTGGAATGTGCCGATGGACTCGTGCTCGTCGTCCGAACGGCGAGCAGTGGCGGAGTTCACGAAGAGGTCGAAATCGAGTTCTCGCCCGCCGACGCGGTTCCGGTGCGCGAATCTCCGGAAAGAATCTGATGTTCTCCCGCGCCTACAAAACGGCCGTGACCGCCCCGCCGCTGTTGTGGGTGACGGTATTTCTGCTGGTGCCCTACGCGCTGATGTTCTGCTACAGCTTCTGGTCGGTGTCGCCGGATCAGGCCATCGTCCACTCGTGGAATCTGGCCAACTATCAAGAACTGTTCCAGAAAACGGTGTACTGGCAGACTCTGCTGCGCTCCATGTGGATTGCGACGCGCGTGATGTTGTTCTCACTGATGTTGGGATATCCGCTGGCATATTTCCTGTCGTTCTACGCGGGCAAGCGCAAAGACTTGCTGTACCAGATGGTCATCATTCCGCTGTGGGTCAGCTATCTGGTGCGGGCGTACGCGTGGAAGACAATCCTCGGTTCCGATGGCGTTCTCAACACCCTGCTGCAGTATGTCCACCTGACCAAACACCCGCTGGATTTTCTTCTTTATAGTCCATTCGCAGTCGTGCTGACGCTCACCCACATCTACACTCCGTTCACCATCCTTCCGATTTACGCCGCGCTGGAACATATTCCGCGCAACCTCGTCGAGGCCTCGCACGATCTGGGCGCAACTCCCGCGCAGACCTTCTGGAAAGTTATCTTCCCGCTGTCACTTCCCGGCGTGGTCGCCGGCGCAACCTTCGCCTTCGTTCTGAGCCTAGGGGATTTCCTGGCGCCGCTGTTGCTCGGCGGACCGAGCGGCATCATGATCTCGAACATCGTCGTGAGCTTATTCGGCGCGGCGTACAACTGGCCGCTGGGCGCGGCGATTTCCCTGGGCATGCTGGTGATTGTGGTCAGCCTGCTGTTCCTTTCCGAACGCCTGGAAAAGAAATGGAGCTTCTCGTGAGCGTCGCCGGCAATGGCAACACATCACGCTCCAGTTGGCTGCTGGCGCATGCTGCCGCTGTCTTTGCATTTCTTTATCTGCCGATTGCGGTGCTCATCCTTTATTCGTTCAACAGCCAGGGCGTCGGCGGATTTCCGCCCCATCACCTCACACTCGACTGGTATCGCGTCCTCTTTAACGATGCCGCCATCTGGGACTCCGTCCTAAACAGCCTGTGGGTAGCCCTCGCCGCGATGGCGATTTCGCTAATGCTCGGCATCCCAGCCGCGCTGGCGCTCGACCGGGCGCAGTTTCCCGGCAAGGCGCTGTTTCGGCGGCTCGTGCTGCTCCCGCTGATCCTGCCCGGCATTATCACGGGACTCTCGCTGCTCATGCTGTTCAACGTGACGGGTACAAAGCTCAGCTTGATGACGATCATGCTGGGCCACGGCACCGCTCTGATCTCGGTCGCGACCACGGAAGTTTTCGCCGGCCTGCAGAAACTCGATCGCGCGCAGGAAGAAGCCTCCCTCGACCTGGGAGCCAACTACTGGCAAACCTTCTGGCGCATAACCGTGCCGAACCTGAAGCTGCCCATCATCGGCGCGGCGCTGCTGATTTTCACCCTCTCGATGGACGAAATCGCAGTCAGCTTCTTCCTCATCGGCCGCGACAACACGCTCCCGCTGGAAATCTGGGGCCGCCTGCGCCGCGGCATCACCCCGGAGATCAACGCAGTCTCGACCATCATCTTTATCTTTTCGCTGGTGACGATCGTCGTTTGGTACCGCCTGCGGGTGCGGGCGGAAGGCAGCGCGGATGTCGGAACCGAAATCGTCGAAAGTACTTCGTTACGGGGCACGTAAGCCTCCAAAATATACCTTGTCATCCTGAGCGAAGCGAAGGGACCTATGCAATTCTGCTGAGAACATCGGCGCCGTCGAAGCTTGCATAGATCCCTTCGACTTCGCCCAGGGCAGGCTCTTCGACCCGCAAAGAAAGCGGGCCTCAGGATGACAAGAGACGGAAATAACAGCGTCTTTCGTAGGCGTTTCACTCTCCTCATAGTAAAGTGGTAGTACACCATATTTCTGGAAGGATCCTTTTTGAGTTCAGGCATTCGCAACATCGCTATCATCGCCCACGTCGACCACGGCAAGACCACGCTGGTGGACGCCATGCTGCAACAGAGCGGCACCTTTCGCTCCAACGAACACCACGTCGAACGGGTCATGGACTCGAACGAACTGGAGCGCGAGCGCGGCATCACCATTCTCGCCAAAAACACCGCGATTTTTTATCACGACGTAAAAATCAACATCGTCGATACTCCCGGCCACAGCGACTTCGGCGGCGAGGTCGAACGCGCCCTCAAAATGGTCGACGGCGTCATGCTGCTGGTGGACGCCAGCGAAGGCCCCCTGCCCCAGACACGCTACGTGCTGAGCAAGGCACTCGAAGCCAAGCTGCCCCCCATTGTCGTGATTAATAAGATTGATCGCTCCGACGCTCGCCCCCAGGAAGTGCTGAACGAAATCTACGACCTGTTCATCGATCTCGACGCCAAAGAAGATCAGATCGATTTCCCGGTGCTCTACACCAACGCCAAGATCGGCACCGCGTCCACCGACATCAAAGGCGGCGGCGAAGACCTGCGCCCGCTGTTCGACGCCATCATCAATACCATTCCTCATCCCAAGGGCGACCCCGCCGGTCCTCTACAGATTCTGGTCGCGAACCTCGATTACAGCGACTATCTCGGACGCCTCGCCATCGCGCGAGTCTTTAACGGCACCATGTACACGGGCGAGGAAGTCGGCATCGCCCGCCTCGACGGCACGCTGCATAAAACGAAAATCACGAAACTGTTTTCGTTCTCCGGCCTGAAGCGCACCGACATCACACAAACGGAATTGGGAGACATCATCGCAGTCGCCGGAGTGGAAGGCATCACCATCGGCGAGACCATCACCGACGCCGAAAATCCATCCCCGCTGCCGCACATCGCCATCGACGAACCCACGATTGCCATGCTGTTTACGGTGAACACTTCGCCGTTCGCGGGCAAAGACGGCACCTACGTGACGTCTCGCAATCTGCGCGAGCGCCTCCAGAAAGAATTGCTGACCAACGTTTCCCTGCGCGTCGAGGATACCGGCACCACCGATTCGTTCAAGGTGCTCGGCCGCGGAGAACTTCAACTTTCGATTCTCATAGAAATGATGCGCCGCGAAGGTTACGAGCTCATGGTCGGTAAACCCGAGATCGTCACCAAACGCATCGACGGCAAGCTGATGGAACCGGTCGAGCATCTCACCGTCGATGTGCCGGAAGATTTCGTCGGCGTGGTGATGGAGCAACTCGGCTCGCGCAAGGGCGAAGTCACCAACATGCACAATCACGGCTACGGCCGCGTGCGCATCGAGTTTCGCGTACCCAGCCGCGGGTTGATTGGCCTGCGCGGCCAGTTGCTCACCGACACCCGCGGAACCATCGTCATGAACGCTCTGTTCGACGGCTACACCGAATGGCAGGGCGACATCCCGCACCGCCTCACCGGCGCGCTCATTGCCGATCGCGGCGGCGTCTCGACGGCTTACGCGCTGTGGGGATTGCAAGAGCGCGGCGAGCTTTTCGTCGGCCCCGGCGTGGATCTCTACGAAGGCATGCTCATCGGCGAGAACGCCAAAGACACCGACCTCGACGTGAACGCCGTCCGCGAAAAGAAGCTGACCAACATGCGCGCCTCCACCGGATGAAGCAATTCGCCTCTGGTGCCGTTTCGGCCGTTGAATCTGGAACAGGCCATTGAATTCATCGCCGACGATGAGTTCGTCGAGATCACCCCCAAATCGCTGCGGCTGCGCAAGAAAACTCTGCAGTCGAATCAACGCAAGAAGAAGTCGTTGGCGATGGTCGAAGAAGGGTAAGGTGTTGTGGCGAAGCGCCCAACCAAGTCTGGAAAGCCAGCGCAGACCACCCCGCCGCTGCGCATGTTTCTGGTCCCATGCAGTTGCGGGATGACGTTTGCCGTGGCGCAAAACTACGACCATCAAGGCACCGCTTGGAGCCGCTATCTAACCTGTCCGGGCTGCGGCAAGAAACACGATCCCAAGAACCGCCTGCTGCAGATGGGCTTCCACGCCGAGGGATATTGGAAGGTAGACGAGTGCTAAGCTGTCGCCTCGCCACCTCCTGAAATCAACTTGACCGCGGATTAAAGAAAACCTGCTATACTGCTCGCCGCATTCGACTGTTCGCCAGCTCCGGTCTCGATTTTCAGGAAAGGTCCTCCCGACCTGCCAGTCCGCCGAATTGCTCGCACTTCCGACAGCTCAATGCAGAGGCAGACGCGTGAAGAATATTTTCGTGGGCAACTTGAGCTTCAACACAGCCGAAGACGAGCTGCGGACACTTTTTGAGCCGTTCGGACAAGTGGACCGCGTAAGCATCATGACCGACCGCGACACGGGCCGCTCCCGTGGTTTCGGTTTCGTCGAGATGGCCAGCAACGAAGACGGAGAAAAGGCGATCACAGCTTTGAATGGTTCCTCCGTCGGCGGACGCACCATCAACGTGAACGAAGCGCGCCCCAAGACCGAACGCAGCGGCGGCGGTGGAGGCGGCGGCGGCCGCGACCGCGGAGATCGTGGCAGCCGTGGCGGTGGTGGTGGAGGCGGCGGCCGCCGCGACCGTTACTAAGAATTCTGCCGGCGGCGCAGTGTTGATTGTCATCCTGAGCAAGCGTCTTTTGCGCAGCGAAAGCCTGCCCTGAGCGAAGTCGAAGGGGATCTGGGCGAGCCGCGCGATACAGCCTGCCCTGAGCGGAGCCGAAGGGTCGCGTTTTTTGCGACGCAATAATCGCGCGTCCGGCTTGCTTCCTCATCGCCGGAACGCTACTCCGACGGATCCCCCATTGAAGCTCTTTCCCCTGCCCATGTAGACTGTACATATCCGTGCGCGCCCGTAGCTCAGCTGGATAGAGCGGTTGCCTCCGGAGCAACAGGTCGGGAGTTCGAATCTCTCCGGGCGCACCATATCCAACCTCACCAGACAACTATGGATCGCCCCACCAAAAAAGCAAGAGCAGAAACCCTCTGGCTTCGTGCGGATAAACGAGAAGACCAGGGTAAAATGCGGGCTGCATTTCGTCTCATGTTGGCTGCTGCAAAGCTGGGGAGCATTTCAGCGCAGATAAACCTGGGTAACTACTATGACGACGGACGAGGTGTTCGTCGAAACCGCGCAGCGGCCTGTACTGGTTCAAGCGGGCATATAGACGCGGCGATTATTGTGCGGCACACAATATCGGTGTGGTCTGGCGAAACGACGGGAATCATCGGCGGTCCCTGTACTGGTTCTCCCGTGCCGTCAAAATGGGCGACGAGGAATCCAACCTCGACATCGGCAAGCACTTTCTGCGAAATGAGAACAACCCGAAGAAAGCGATTCCTTACTTTAGGCGAGTAAAGCCAACGGGCTGGGTCAGTGAGGCTGGGGCCGAAGAAGCCGAACGATTACTCCGACAAGCGCAAAAGCAAGCAAAAAGGAAATCGCGCCAATTGGCGTAACATTCGCATTACACGCATTGTTTTATGTGAACCTGCTCCATAAGGGCTATACGGCCTCGCTCAATTCCGATATTTCGATCAGCGAAACACGGCGAATGTCAAAGCCTGGATCGATAGGGCTAGGGCTAAAACAGAAGAGAAGCGAGAGTGCTCGCTGTCCTGTGGATGCGGGTTCGCGGTGCCCGCGTGCAGCGCCGACCTTAAGCGGGCACTCCACCACTTCGCTGGCGATGTCCTTGCATCGCAGCGGCTCATGACAACCATCATCATGACAGATGTTTGCGCAATTCCCTTAGCGAAATTCCGGCAACACAGCTCGCCGCCGAGTCATGAGGCGCGTGCCTTCGCAGAGAACAGGCACGCCGCAACCTCACGGAGCACCTGCTCATAGTCCGCCGCTGTCGCCCGCTCCACATGAATACGAGCGCCCTTTACACCGGCTTCTTGCGCCAACCTCTTGAACTCACTTTGAAGAAAGGCTTCCAATTGCTTCGGTGTCAAGACGGCAATGGGAACAGTAGAGGACCGGCCGGTCGCGGTCTCAATCCTCACGCAGTACGGGGATTCGGACTGTTGTGTTTCCGGAGTCATGCGACACCACCCTTTTCCTGGAGTGACGAAAGCGGCGTGACGAAAGTGGCGTGACGAAAGTGGCAGCGACGAAAGCGGCAGGCAAGATTCTTAGCATTCTAGCGCGTCCCGCCGCTCCGTGCGCGACTCGATAGGTCGGGTCGCCGGGTCGCCCAGACTTTTGATCTCGCTTTGCGACAGGAATCACCTCCACCTCAGGTTCCAGAATTCCCCCTCCGCTTGAGGTTGCTGCTGACGTCTTTTCCCGCGCGGATGTCGTCCAGCAACTGGTCGAGCTTCGCCCCCGCGCTCTTTAATGTTTGCTGATCGGCGTTCGCAGCCGCTTTCAACATCTGATCGAGGCGATTGGCCGCGTTCTTGAGTTTCTGCAGTTCCTCCGCTGGGATCTGCTTCTTTGGCCCTGACCCGATCGACTGCATCAGGTTCACGATCCTCTCGCGCACCTCGCGATCCGGACCCTGGTTGTCCCCACTATTCATGGTCACCTGCACAAAGAAACCCTGTACAAAGAAACATGGACGGTATTAGAGGAATATGAGGCGAGGCGGCAATCAAAGATTATCATCGCGCGACACTCCATGCGGCAGAGCGACAGGTGAAGCATCCCGACCGTGAACATCTTCCCAGGGAAAGTTGAGTGTAACGGCCCGATTGCGAGTTGGCCGTTCATGCTTTCATTGGCTGTCCGCTGCATGTATCCTTCCCACCATGTCTTCCACGAGGTTTAATGATTCAAGACGAAGTACTCGCGTCCCTCTTAAAGTGGTAATCGCAATCGAAGAAGGCAATGGGAGTCTCTCGTGTGAGGGTGTGACCATCATCGTTAACCTGCATGGAGCGTTGATCGCAGCCGCAATTGGATTGAGTGCCGGAACGAAGATCTCGATTCACGTCCAGATGACCGATAAACGATCTGCGGCTCGGGTTGTGTACGTCGATCCTGAGAATCCGCTGCACTGCGGTATCGAACTGGAAAAGCCTCGAAACATCTGGGGAGTGCCTTTGCCCCCCGATGACTGGGAAGGGATTGCGGCTGCGGAAATCACGCGTTGATCCCCGTGTCGACAATAGTCGCCCTTCCTCGCTGAGCGGATCGGCAGTTCTGAATGAGGTTCTATTCCGACGGCTACAGAGGCAGGGCACTGGGGAAGCGCGTCTGAAAGTCGAGAAGGCCAACCCATTCCGGAGTGATAGTGACTTGCACCATATCTTGAACCATGGAAGCAAGCTGCGCCACCCAGGCTTTCCCCTGCTCGGCCCCGAAATAGCGCTCCGCCGCGACTGCGTATTCAGGAACAATTCCCTTCACGGATTGCAATCGCGCAGTACCGCGAACCAGCAGCACCTTATGGGGAAAGTTGTTGTCATCAATCGTGAGGGCAACCTTGGGATTCTTTGCCAGCGCCTTAAGCTTCGGAGCCTTCGAAGGGGTCGCCAGCACGAACTCTCGCCCGTTCCAATGGAACCAGATCGGGACAACTCTAGGACTGCCGTCCGTCCAGACATAGGCCAAACGGGCGGGAATGGTCGATTGCAAGAGCTCTTTGGATGCGGGATGCTGCAACAGTTCAAGACTTCCCTGCTTGACAGGCATGGATCACTCCTGTGGTACTGGGATGTGCAAGCGAACTGGTCCGCGATTATAGCCCTCGGACCGGCGGCCTGACAGTGGACTCTCTGGTCGAGGATGGGTAGGTCGCTTCCCATCGCTGGCGAAAAATCCCCTTATCACGCATTGCCCGGATCGCCCTCTTTGTGACATCTGACCTTGACCTTACGCAGATGATAAGCAGATGATAGTGAGGGCGGAGCGGTAGATACAGGGCGCTCGGAGACGAGCGTAAGTCACTTGTTATCAAGATTTTGACCCCTAACCCCTTGGCCCTCAAGATTTTGCAGACACTTTTTGCGAAAGCCGCGCCAGTCAAGCCTTTCAGAGGGTGGGGGGGAGGGGGGGGTACCCCTTCCAGCCGTAATTTTCCCGAAACCGACCTCGTTTATTCAACGTCTTCACAGCTTATCCGCAGACTTTTTTCTTGTGAGATTTCCACAGAACATTCTTAAACCAACCGCATGAACTACGACGCCATTCTGGTTGTCTCCTTCGGAGGCCCCGAGTCCCGGGAAGATGTCATCCCGTTCCTCGAAACCGTGCTGCGAGGCAAGAATGTTCCACGCGAACGCCTGTTGACCGTAGCCGAACACTACCACCATTTCGGCGGCAAGAGCCCGATCAACCAGCAGACCCGCGAGTTAATCGCCGCGCTCGAGCACGAACTCGCGCAGCATGGCCCCAAGCTGCCGGTCTATTGGGGCAATCGCAACTGGCATCCCATGCTGGCGGAAACTTTGCAGCAGATGAAGCGCGACGGCATTCGCCGCGCTCTGGCGTTCGTCACATCGGCCTACAGTTCCTACTCCGGATGCAGACAATACCGCGAGGATATTATCCGCGCGCAAAACGAAGTTGGCCCAGGCGCGCCCGAGATCGACAAACTGCGCGCGTTCTTCAATCATCCCGAATTCATTGACGCCATCGAGGAGCGGTTACGTGACGCGATCGCCCAAGTGCCAGAGCACGCGCGAAAGAATGTTCAGATCGTCTACACCGCACACAGCATTCCGCTCTCCATGGCCAACACCAGCGACTACGCCCGCCAACTGGAAGAAGTGAGAAATCTTGTATCTGCGAGGCTCGGCGTCACCAACGATGCGCTCGTGTATCAGAGCCGCAGTGGCGCGCCAGGCCAGCCGTGGTTGGAGCCCGACATTCTGGATTACCTGCGCGAGGTGAAGGCGCGCGATCTGGCGAGCGCAGTCGTGCTCGCCCCGATCAGTTTTATTTCCGATCACATGGAAGTGCTCTACGACCTGGACATTGAGGCGCAGCAGCTTTGCGATTCGCTGGGCCTGCCGATGGTGCGCGCGAAAACAGTCGGCGTGCATCCCAAATTCGTCGCCATGATTCGAGAGCTGATTCTGGAACGCACCATGGGAGTGGAGCGTCGCGCGTTCGGATCACTCGGACCGCGGCCTGATACGTGCGAAGAGAATTGCTGTCCTGCGCCGCACAAGCCGATGCGACCGCTGGCTGCGAGCCCTCGCGGCGCGTAAATGTGCGCGCAAGCTCTCCCACCAATTATCGATGCGATACGGGAACGTTAGCAGGCTCCGCTGGGCGTTCGAAGTCCGTGGCTTTGGGGCGACCTTCGACCAGACGCATGGTGTCGAGGATCGTCTTCACCACCGCCTGGTTGCCGACGGCGGTGTTGATCATCATGTGGTAGAGCGAGCGCGTGGGCCAATCTGCATTGAAATAATGTTTCACGTAGGCCATGCGCTCGCGATCGACGGAATCCACCTGTTCCACGGCGTCATCTTCGCTATGCCCTTCCGCCATCACGCGCCGGATTTTCTCCGAGCGCGGAGCGTAGAGAAACACGTGGAAGGCAGCCGGATTCTCCCGCAGGAAATACGGCGCGCCACGCCCGACCACCACCGCGTTCCCTTCGCGAGCAATCTTGTCCATGGTCTCCTGCATCATTTGCATCATGCAGTCGGTATCGAATACCTGACTGCCCAGAGCGGCGGAATTGCGTTCGTAACTTCCGCGCCAGAAACTTTTCGCGAGGCGATGCAGTCGGCTGTCCATGCGCTCGTCACAGCGCCGCACCGTCGATTGATCGACGTTGGCGAGCCGGGCAATTTCTTCGGTGATCAGCTGGTCCCAAAGCTTCCAGCTCAGGTGGCCGGCCAGTTTCGCGGCAATCGCGGCAGCGCCGCAGCCGTACTCACGCTCGATGGTGACGAGACGAAACATGGCGTTGCTTAGTGTACTGCGATTCCGCCGCCCGGCTTGGATTTTTTCATCAGGAAAACCATGGGAACCATCGCCAGAATAGCGACTCCCAGAAACCAAAAGCAATCGATGTAAGCCAGCATCGTTGCCTGCCGTTCCACTGTGCCCTGGACCAGCGCATAAGCCTGCCGATTGGCCCCAGCGGCACTCGCGCCATGCGCCACCATCGCTCGCGAAGCGCCTTGCACCGCGGATTGCAGCGCGGCGCTGCCCGCGGTCAGGTGACTGGCAAAGTCGTTCAGGTGCTGTTGCGTGCGGCGGTCTAACAGCGTGGTCACGATGGAAATTCCGACACTTCCGCCGATGTTGCGCGCCAGGTTCATGAGACCGGAAGCGGCATTATTCTTGTCTCGAGGAAGAAATGCGTAGGCTGCAGTATTGATGGGAACAAACAGGAATGCCATTCCGGCAGCCTGAATCACGCGCGCGGTAGCCAGCGAACGGAAATCCATCTGCAGATCAAAGCCTGTCATGTGAAACAGCGAGAACGCCAGCATGAGAAGACCAAACAAAAGCAGCCATCGCGGGGAATAGCGCGAAAGCAGATAGCCCACCAGCGGCAGCAGAAGAATGATGGTGAAACCGCCGGGCATCAGCGCCAGGCCCGCCTCCTCTGCGGTATAGCCGAGCAGGGTTTGCGAGAACAACGGGAGCAGCAACGTACTGCCGAGCAGGGCAAAGCCCAGCATGAACATCAGCAAATTCGAGACGCCGAACGTTCGGTCGCGAAACAGATGCAGATCGATGATGGGATCCTTGTGCCTCCACTCCCAGATCACCACGAAAATCAGCGCCGCGGCTGAGACGATGGCAAGCGTGACGATAAAGTTCGACTCGAACCAGTCGTCGCGCTGGCCCTTGTCGAGCACAATCTGCAAGGCTCCCAGGCCCAAGGCCACAAATCCCAGGCCGACATAGTCGATCCGGGTTTCACTGAGCTTGCGGCGCTTGAAGTAAGGAGGATCCTGAATCAGGCGCGTGGTAAGCAGGATGGACAGAATGCCGACAGGAATATTGATAAAGAAAATCCAGCGCCAGGTGAAGTTGTCGGTAATCCAGCCGCCCAGAGTTGGCCCGATCGCCGGCGCAGTAACCACAGCCATGCCGTAAACCGCAAACGCCATGCCCCTTTTTGCTGGAGGAAAAGTGTCGGCGAGAATGGCCTGCTCACTGGGTTGCAGACCGCCTCCACCAACACCCTGGAGAATGCGGCAGACAATCAGAGTAGCCAGGTTGGGAGCGAGTCCGCACAAGAAAGAGCTGACCGTGAACAGCGCGACGCAGCCCATGTAGAAATTCTTGCGGCCCATGATGGAAGAGAGCCAGCCACTCAGAGGCAGAATGATCGCGTTCGAGACCAGATAGGAAGTGAGCACCCAGGTGCTTTCGTCCTGGCCCGCGGAGAGACTTCCAGCGATGTGCGGCAGGGCGACGTTGGCGATGGAAGTGTCGAGCACTTCCATGAACGTGGCCAGGGTCACGGCCACGGCGATGATCCACGGATTGACCGCAGGACGCCAGGCCGCGGCCGGATCCATTGTGGCGGTGGCCGCGCTCATTTTCCGATCCTCATTTTTTAATCCAGACCTTCGGCGTGACCGACATGCCGGGACGCAGTTCGTGGTTGTTGTTGGCGCCAGGATCGAGCACGATTTTGACCGGGATGCGCTGCACCACTTTCACGTAATTTCCGGTGGCATTTTCCGGAGGCAGCAGGCTGAAGCGGGCGCCACTGGCTCCGGCGACGCTGTCGACTTTACCCTCATACGATTTGCCGTTGGCGTCGACGTCGATGGTGACGCGCTGTCCGACTTGCATGCGGCGAAGCTGGGTCTCTTTGAAGTCGGCAGTGATCCAAACGTCGTCGAGATTGATGATCTTCATCAATTCCTGACCGGGAGCGACGTTCTGCCCGACTTCCACGGTGCGATTGCTGACGATGCCGTTCACGGGAGCGACGATTTTTGTGTACTGCAAGTTGAGCGCGGCCTGGTCGAGATCGGCTTTCTTGAGCTGAGCCGCGGCCAGAGCCTGTGCGGCCCGGGAGCGGATGATTTGCATTTGCCGCGGCGCGGTGTCGGCGAAGCTCTGGCTGGCCTGGGCTTGCACCAATCTGCCTTGCGCCTGAGTGACCTGCTGCTGCGCCGCGTCGGCGGTGGCGCGCGCGGCTTCAACACCGGCCGCGCTGGCCTTGGCGGCGGCGATCGCCTGGTCGTACTGCTGCTGGGAAATTTCCTGCTTGTCGACTAACTGCTTGTAGCGAACCAGATCATTCTGCGCCTTCACGTTGTTGGCTTCGGCTTCCTGCGACTGGGCCTTGGCGGCTTCGAACTGCTGCTTCGCGACTTGAATTCCAGCGCGCGCGCTGTTCACATCGGCTTCGGTAGAGGAAAGTTGGCTGGTGGTATTGACTGAGGTAATCGGAACGTTCACTCCGGCGGCGGCCGCGGCGGCCTGGGCATCTTCAAAATCCGCTTTGGCGCGATCGTAGGCTACCTGATAGTCCGCCGGGTCGATCTCGACCAGCACGGTTCCGGCTGGGACATATTGATTGTCCTGAACATTGAGCTTGGTGACGTGGCCTGTGACGCGGGCGCTGACGGAATTCACGTGGCCGTCGACCTGGGCATCGTCAGTCGATTCGTAGCTGGTGAAATAACGATAGGCGAAAATTCCGGCGACCAGTAGAACGATGACGCCGATCACGACCGCGATCCGGAATCCGGAACTCTGGGTGCGGGACGAGCGGGCGCGAAAATCTGCTTCCGTCGAGGGTAACGGCTGGGTGCTGCTCGGCGGCTTCTCGACCGCGGCTCTCTCCGCGTTAGCCTGCTCGACGCTGGCCGGCGGCCTCTGTGTGGTTTGTTCCATAAGTTATTGATTGCCTTTCAAGAATCGTTTGACGCCCTGTTCGGCGTCACCGATGGCGTGGGCCAGTTCGACCTTCGACAGATTATGGAAATAAAGACTTTGAATATAACTCTCGTGCGCGCTGGCGACGGCCTCCTGCGCCTGCACCACTTCGAGGTTGTCGGCCACTCCAGCAGTGAAGCGATCCTGCGATTGGGCGAGCGCCTGTTCGGCCAGGTCGACAGAACTGCGGGCGACCTCGACTTGTTCGGCGGCGGCGTTCAGATCGAGCAACGCGGTGCGAACCTCGTAATCGATGCGGCCGCGGAGATCCCCCAGTTGAGCACGCGCCTGCTTCAGCTGCGCATCGGCTTCGAGCACATCGCTGTGCACCCGATTGCCGGCGAAGATCGGGATATTAATCCCTCCATTCACCTCCCAGGTGCCGTTGGATTGGCTGGGGTTGACGCCGATGTCGCCGAGGTTGGCATTCACGTCGATGGTGGGATAGCGGCCAGCGCTGGCGGCGCTGCGCGACAATTCGGCGGCCCGCACTTGTAGCAAAGCGGCTTGATAGTCGGCGCGTTCCGCGTAGGCACGCTGCAGATAGGTGTCGAGCGGCAGCGGCGCTAGGGCCTGATACGGCGCTTTTTCGGTGAGCACAAACTCCTGCCCTGGCGGCAGACCGATGATGCGCGCAAGACCCAACTTCAGCTTGGCGAGATCGTTGCGAGCGACGATGAGTTGCTGCTGGCGGGTCTGGAGTTCGACCTGCGAGCGCAGGGCATCGATAGCGGGGCTGAGTCCGGCTTTCAGTTGGTCCCCTGCCTTGTCGTAGAGGGCTTGAGCGCTCTTGACCTGGGCTTCGGTGGTTTCCACGCGAGCGCCGGCGGCGATGGCCTGCAGATACGAGTTGCCGACCGCCAGCACGACCACTTCGCGAGCGTCTTTATAAGTGAATTGCGCGGCCTTGAGGCTTTCGGAAGCAGCCCGCTCCTTCTCGATGTTCTTGTAATTGAAGATCGACTGGCTGAGGGACGCACGGGCATCAAAAAAGTTGAACGCGGGCGTGATGCGCGGAAGATTCGTCGGAGTCGAACCCGGAGGGCTCAACAAGGGGAAGAGCTTGTTGAAGCCGATGGCCGCCAGGCTCTGCGTCTGCGCATTTTCCAACACTGTGGCGTTGAGGTTGGGGAGCAATTCACTGAGTTCCTTCCAGCGCTCCCCGCGAGCCGTTTCGGTTTGATCGCTGGCCAGCAACAGGCCGAGATTGTTGCGCAAACCGCGGTCGATCGCGTCGGTGTAGTCGATTTGCAGAACGTCGGCCGTGGCTTTGCCTTCGGGAGCGCTTCCCAGAAATGGATTTTGCTGGCCCGGCAGGGTGACATTAGGGGTGGGTGAGGTTTCCGCCCCCGTCTGAGCCAGCAGGCTCGGAGTGGCGAGCAGCGCCAGAATAAAACTGAAAAATGCGGTTCGGGAAGATATCAATTTGAGTTTGAGTGGGCAACGCATGAATGGGAAGCGCATTCTTGATTGTGAGAGCGTCATAATGAGAGCGTCCGGCAGATCTCAGCATACTGCAGGCAAACGGAACCGAAAGCGCCCGTCCTCACCTCTAGACTTCTAGCATAACTCGTTGGGTTTGATTCGTTTGCGAGGCTTGGAGATGCAAACGATTCCGTGTCGGCATCGGCTGCACTCAATCCTCCGGGTGATCTGAATAATCGGGTAAGCGGCCTGGCGCTCAGCAACTACCGCACAACGCTCTTCGTGCTTTGACGGCGCCCTCAATCGGGTAACCCGACACGGCGCACTAATTGTTCAAAGCGCGGATCTTTACGCAATGGCTCGAATCTGCGTCCGGCCTTGATATAGGTGAGTTGAGGGTCGCGCTCCTCGTAAGCCTTTTCCAGCCAGGCGAAAGCCTCATTCGACTCACCCAACGCGCCGTGCAGAATCGCGACCGAACCGGACGGAACAACGCCTTGCTCGTGCAGCTTCTCCAGTTTAGCGAGTATTCCTTTTGCCTCATCTCGCTTGCCCGCCGCGGCATAGGCGAAACCCAGGTCCAACTGAAGGTCCGTGTCCTCCGTTCCAGAGAGTTTTAGCGCGGTTTGAAACTCTCGAATGGCCTCCTCCTGCTTCCCGCTATGCAGATAAACCCAGCCCAGGGTTTGGTGAGCCGGTGCAAAGTGGCCATCCAGTTCCAAGCTTTCCTGGACTTGCCGCAACGCC
>Ga0210395_10001399_pt1 | contig 18689 bp, 18 predicted proteins | sample IncBWH4OmetaG_FD_150861 | JGI IMG/M metagenome (GOLD analysis project Ga0210395, IMG submission 150861) | Forest soil microbial communities from Barre Woods Harvard Forest LTER site, Petersham, Massachusetts, United States - Inc-BW-H-4-O ...
CTGCGAATTGGCGCGCAAGCGCCAGCGCCGCGTGTGCGAGGTCGACAAGGCCAATGTCATGGAATCGGGCGGGCTGTGGCGCGAGGTGGCGCAGCGCGTGCGCGACGCCGACTATTCCGATGTCGAACTGTCGTTCATGTACGCCGACAATTGCGCGATGCAGCTGGTGCGCAACCCAAAACAGTTCGACGTGATCGTCACCAGCAACTTGTTTGGCGACCTCCTCTCGGATTGCGCGGCGATGCTGACTGGCTCGCTTGGCATGCTGCCCTCGGCCTCGCTCGGTGCGGCCGACGCAGCCGGCAGGCGCAGGGCGCTCTACGAGCCGGTGCACGGCAGCGCCCCCGATATCGCCGGTAAGAATGTGGCCAACCCGCTCGCCTCGATCCTCTCTTTCGCGATGATGCTGCGCTATTCGTTCGACATGGGCGAGGAAGCCGATCTCGTCGAAAACGCGGTCCGCCGCGCGCTCGCGTCCGGAGCCCGCACCAACGACATTGCGCCGCCTGACACCGCCGGCGTCTCGACCCGCGCGATGGGCGACATGGTCCTGCGCGAAATCGAAAGATCGGTCTGAGAGGGCGAGGCGCCGGGGCCGGCCTTGGCGCCGCCCCGGCCAAGCTCCGCGGGTCTTAAGGGTCGCAGGTCTGGAATGGGCTGTTCAGACAGGCCGCGGACAGCGACCAGACAAAGTCGCGCCGGATCCAGGCGATCGACGGCAGCGCCGCCGGATATCCGACCGGGTTCGAGGTCAAGAGGGTGATGCCGTCGGTGCCGTTGCTCTTGACCGACGAGACATCGTGACAGGTGATGCACGATGCCTGGGTCAGCGGCACGCCGGCGTTTTCGCCTTCGATGATCGAATTGCCGAGCAATTCGGGATTGTAGAACCCGACCTGCACGCCATCCAGCCGGTAGTTGAACCATTCCGGCGCCAGGTTGGCCGCATACATCAGCGAGGCCAATTGGTCAGTCAACTGGGTATTCGCCCCGTGCGTCGTCGCCGGCTTTGAACCAAAAACGTCGGTGCAACCCAAAACGACGCAACGATTGGGGTTGGTCGTCATATTCTGCGGTTCAAAAGTCGCCCAGATCCACTTGTCGAGCAGCTTCGAGATCAAATGCATCCCGGCCAGCGCAAAGCAGTTTCCGTCGACGGTCTCGATATGGACGGTGCTCGCGAACCCGGCCGGAAGCTTTGCGCAATTGAGCCCGATGCTCGACAGCTCGATCCAGTCGGCTTTGATTTCGACTGCCGGCGCCGGGAACTCGACGTCCTCGCTGTAGGCGGCGGTCAACGCCTGGCCGGAGCGGTTCCAAATATTGTTGCCGGCAATATAATCCTCGGTGGCGCCGTTCAGCCGAATTTCCTCGCAGATGATCAAATTGGGCTGGCCCTTCGGTGGATTGCTCGCCTTGTTGCAATTGGTGTTCGGCGCGCCGAGCAGCCCGGGTACCGTGGCTTTGAGCTTCGGGTTTTTGGCGATCGTGAGCCCGCTGCCGTGAAGCAGATGGACGCTGCTCCCGGCGGCGGAGGCGTTTGGCACGACCAGACCCTTGGCGGGGTCGGTCGGATACATCTGCGCCTGTTCGATCCAATTTTCCCAGACGATGTAGGGATACTTGTTCTGGTTGACCGGACAGGTTGCGGCAACCCACAGCTGCCAGGCCGTCTGCGAGATTGTCGGGCTGATCTGGGTCGGCGGCGCGCAGGGATTGGCGGTCGAATCATCGGCCATCGCGGCGTTGGGGCCGAGCGGCAGCGCCCCGCCGCCAGGGGCCGTCCAAGGCGCAATCCCGACCGTCAGCAGGAATGCCGACGCCAGTACAATCATGTTTTTTTTCACTCGTTCCTCCTTCGATCCGGTGTCTCCGCGCGAAAATCCATGTTTCAGCGATCAGACGAAAAACCTCGGCTGGCCGCCGCTTGTCGACCGCAGCCGCGATAGCACGCAAAGTCGCGATCGTGCCTCGCAAAGCTGCGGCGCTCGTCTTACGCGGCGCCCGGTCAACGGTTCGTCAACAAACCGTCGAAATTTTGCCGAAAGAATTCGCGCTATGATTTGGCCGCGACCGGCAAGTCTTAAATCCGCGTCGCGTCGCCGTCTTCCGACCGCCTGGTCGCAAAGAGGCACGCCGAGGCCGGATTGCCGGTCGATATTGGCTTGGCGTGGCCGAGGCGCCCGCCGCCATAGCGGCGGTCCCGGGCCGATCGCCAAACTCCTTGGGCGTGGCATATCGTCGACTCGCTTGGCGTCGGCGGTGCAACGGTGCACGATCGACCACGCTCAAGGGCGGGGAATCCCATCCGGCGGACGTGCGAAGCGCCATGCGCGTTTGGGCGGCCAGCCGGGCTAAGCGACGGAGAAGAGGATGCAGACACGGACGCTGGGGCGAACCGGGCTCGAGGTTTCGGTTCTGGGCTTTGGCTGCGGGGCGGTCGGCGGGCTGATGGTCAAGGGCAACGCCGCTGATCAGGAGCGGGCGGTGGCGCGCGCGCTCGAACTCGGGATCAACTATTTCGACACCGCGGCGATGTACGGCAACGGCGAATCCGAGCGCAATCTCGGCCGCGTTTTGAAGAGTCTGAAGCCCGACCTCTACCTCGGCACCAAGGTCCGCATTCCGGCCGCCGAGCGCCGCAATGTCGCCGCCGCCGTGACCGCCTCGTTGGAGGCGAGCCTAGAGCGGCTGCAGCTCGACCATGTCGACCTGTTCCAATTGCACAACCACATCCTCGCCGACGGCCGCGATTCGGACCTGACGCCGGAAATCGTGCTCGGCGAGGTCGTGCCGGCGTTCGAGCGGCTGCGCGAGCAGGGCAAGACGCGCTTTTTCGGCATCACCGCGGTCGGCGACACCGCGCCGTTGCACCGGGTCGCCGACGCCCGCGCCTTTGACACCGCCCAGGTCAGCTACAACATGCTGAACCCGAGCGCCGGGACGATAGTGGCGGCAGGCTATCCGGCGCATGATTTCGGCAATCTTTTGGCCCACACCAAAGCCGCCGAGATGGGCGTGATCGCGATCCGGGTGCTCGCCGCCGGCGCGTTGAGCGGCACCGAGGACCGTCACCCGCTGGGTTCGCCCGCCGTCGACCCGATCGGCTCGGGCCGCGATTACCGCGTCGATGTCGAACGCGCTCGGCGGCTCGAACCTGTCGTGCGCGAGGGCCATGCCGACAGCCTGGTCGAGGCGGCGATCCGCTATGTCATCGCGCACGAGGCGGTGTCGACCGCACTCGTCGGCTATTCGACCCTGGAACAGCTCGAATATGCTGCCGCCGCGGCGAACAAAGGGCCGTTGCCGCGCGCCGCCCTCGAGCGGCTGGCGGCGCTGCATAACGGGTTTGTCGGCGAAGCGCGCTAAGCACCCTCTCCCCGCTCGCGGGAATATGGCCGGGGTGAGGGGCGACAGCCAACCACTGCATCGCCGCCGAACTCGGGAACTGTTTGCGCCAGCCGCCGTTGCCGGACAATTGCTCCGGGCGGGAGGCTGGATGAACGGGATCGAAAATCGGCTGCGAGCGATCGGCTACCATATCGACGACGACCGGGCCGATTGCTGGCGGGTCGAGCGCACCGGGCCGCCGTCGGGCTGTCCAGATTGCGATGCCCCGCCGGCGCCGTCGAGCCGCGCGCTGGCGTTGTGGCTCAGTCTGTTGCGCGACCCCTCGCGGCGGCCGATTTACCGGGTAGATCGGGCGAGCGCGAGCGAATAGGCAGTGCCGAACGCGGGTCGAGGGCCAACAATCCGCGGCGCTGCAACTCCCCCAGTACGGCGGTGAAATGCGTCGGTGCGGAGCGGTCGAGGCCTTCGAGCCAGTTCTGATCGAGAAACGAGGCGAGAGCCGGCTGGCCGAGCCGCGCCTCCCACAGGATGCCGAGCAGCGAGGCCGCGGTCTCATCCGCCGCGCGCGCCAGCGGCGTCAGCATCGCCGCCTGCGCGGCGGCGTCGCGGTCGAGCGTGTCGGGTCCGGGTCCGAGCCCGAAATCGATCAGGCAGCGGCGGTCGCGCGGCGCCAGTACGAAATGGGCGATTTCGTGCAGGATCACATAGGCTTCGGTATCGCCGTTCAACGCCACGCCGTCCCAATTGAACCGGCATTCGGAGCCGGCCGGATGCACCGCCATCCCGCAGTCTCGGGCGAATATCAGCGCCGCGAGACGGTGCCGCTCCGCCGCCTCGCCAAAGGCGCGGTCGGGCGAGGTCGCCCGGATTTTCTCGAAGACGCGGTGTGCCGCCGAATCGTGGAGCCCGGCCGCGAAGCGGCCAAGTGCATAGTCAAGCTGATGTCGAGGTATTGGCGTCAGGATCATCGCGCGCGCTTCGCTTATGACTCACGGATTTTGCTTCTGTACTTTTTGCCAGACCAAATCATGACTACAGAAATTTCCGATTTGGCGAACGCGGACGTTGCCGTTCCCGTCTATTTTGCCAAACACAGGGCGCTCAGTACCGGGTGAAATTCCTGCATGCCTACCTTCAGGAACGGGGGGATATCGCATCGACAGTGCGCCCTGGGGTCCGACCGTTCCCTCCCCTCGACCAGATAACCTGACGCGGTGGTATAGTGCGCTTGGCCGGTCACGATCACGAGCGGCGTCAACCATCGGATATTGCCGCAGCGTCTCGTATGTACCGGGTCCATCCACTCGTTTACCGCTGTTGCAGAGACGAACGCGTAGCTGCCGTCAAATTTGGTAACGAGGGGCGAAGGCGATGGCGTTGCGTGTTCGCGGCGGCAAGCAAACCAAAAGCCCGATGACCCACAACGACCCGACGGTCTTTTGCATACCCTCGGCGTTCTTAGGCTCTCGCCCTGGTGGATAGCCACTGACCGACCGTGTCCGACAGCGAACCACACCGGCGAAGGCCGGTGCCCATGGCGGCGGTGGATCCCGGCCTGCGCCGGGAAAGCAATGATGGGGACAAGCGGGAGGTCCGTACCACCGGGCCTGTGCGCCCGCTCATGATGGACTTGAGGCTGCCGCAGTGCTTGCCCGTCACGCGGATGGCATGGCAGGCGCGGCGCTCCGATCGCCCTATCGCGATTTGGGCTGCTTTTGCCAGACGAAATCGTAACTGCAACCCCAACCAATCCGGCGTATTCGTATCGTTCCGTTCTCATCGATCCTGCCGTAAGTCGGCAATTCGGTTCCTGGAAAGGCACCCGCCCCGCCCGAGGGGATGGGGGCGATCAACCGCGTAGACAGCTTACCGTTCGGCCCGATGGTTCCCTGCTGCTGATTGAATCGCACCTGGCCGTTGACGATGGTGAGCGCGGTGCGGGGCTGCAGGTCCGGGCACCGCCGTGGGTGCTCGGTCCGCATCGTGGTAAAGGTCTCGTTCACCTTCGCCGAAGAGACGAACAAGTAGGTGCCATCGTATTTGGTGATGGGCGTAGGCGCCGATGGCGTTTGCGCAACCGCCGCGATCGAGGAGCCGAGGGCCAGAAGGGCGCCCAAATACCCAACGTGCTTCTGCATATGCTTGCCCCCGATGTCGCACCCACCCTACTTGTAGGGCGGGTGAGCGAAAGCGTCACCCGCCGCGCGCCTAACGTCACCGATGGCGGCTTGCGCTGCGCTTCACCGCCCCACTCATTCGATCGGCCAATTTCTCGATCGGGTTGGCACCCGATCCGAAGGCCGGGGCGGATCGGCATGCTCGAAGCGCGTTACCCGTTGTAAATCTTTACGAGTTCGCCATGCGCCCATTTGACCGCGTCCTCGGGTGCCATGCCCTGAACCGCTTTTGTATACATGTCGACGATGATGAATTTGGAGATGGTCTCGGCCGCGGCTCGGCCGGACGGGCCAGCGTAACCCGCGAAACGGCCGCTTTCCGCCGCCGTGCGGAACGGCGCCATCACCGGATCGATCTTCCACACCGGGTCGTTCTCCCACATCTTGGTGCTGCCGACCGAGAAGCCCTGCTGCGAGGTGAACCACTGCCCGTAGATGTCCTTGGACTGGAACCAGCGCAGAAATTCCATCGCGGGCTTTTGGTTCGCGGTGTAGGCCGGGATGATGTTGGAGAACGGCACGTGATAGCTGAACTGGCCGGCGGGGCCTTTGGGCAATGGCGCGTGAAAGCAGTCGTCCTTGAGCGGCTTGCCGGTCTCGGTCACATAGGTGTCGGGTTTGCTGCGCGCGAGCAAATAGATCGACGCCCCATTATTGGTCGAGCTGATCGTGTTGGAAAGATAGGCGCGGTTGTTGCCCGCGTCGTCCCAGGAAAGCGCACCCGAATCGTAGCATTCGGTCCACATCGGAACCGCGAATTTGACCGATTCGATGGTTTCCTTGGTGTTGAGCGCCACGGTCTTGCCGTCGGCCTCGACCTCCTTGCCGCCCCAAGACCATAAATAGGGATACCAGAACGCCGGGCCGTCGCCAAAGGCGTGAGCGAGGGTCTGCCCATAGGGCTGCTGCTTGGGTTTGAGCAATTTGCCAACGGCGCGGTAGTCGTCCCAAGTCTGCGGGAACTTGTCGGGGCCGTGGCCGACCGCGTTAAACCAGGAGGTGCGGTTGACCAGCATGGCGCCGAGGATCGTGAATGGAACAGCGATCCATTTCTTGCCGTCAAAGGCGACGTCGCGCGCGGTTGCGTAATAGCCGCCCTGCGCCTTGCCGACTTCCTCGGCGACGTCGCTGACATCAGTGACACTTTCCGCATAGAGCTGCGACCAGTTGTTGACCGCCATCAGAATGTCGGGGCCGGTCTTTGACTGGATCGCCGAACTGATGCGCGCCTGGACGCCGTCGCCGTTGATGGTTTCGACCTCGAGCTTGATGCCGAGCGCTTTCTCGGCTTCGTCGGTGATCTTGCCGCGCAAGAGCTGATCGGACACCGGCACGAAATCGACGAATTTGAGCCAGTGCAATGTCGTCCCTTGGGCGAAAGCAGGCGCCCGCCCCGAGGCGAGGATGCCGGCGAGACCGCCGGCCCCGGCAGCCACCGCACCCGCTCCGGAGACCTTCAAAAAGCGGCGCCGACCGATGTATCGCATCGTTTTTTCCTCCCTATCCCGACTGTTTACCTCGGCTCTTTTCGCCAGACCAAATCATAACTGCAAAGATTACCGGACTGGCGGGCGCGTACCGCACCGTTGCCCCCTACGCTGCCGCTGGCGATTATCTCGATGCCGGGGGTGTTTTTATTGCCGGGAGTAGGGACCAATCGCATCGCCAACTCGCCCCGCGGCCCGACCGTCCCCTCGAACTGGTAGCGTCGGCCGTTGGAATACCGTGCCTGACCGTTCACGATCGTCAGCGGCCCGACGCTCCGCGCGTCGCCGCACCGGCCCAACCGGCCCGCTCGCGTAGTATAAGTTTCATTCACTTTCGTCGCCGACACGAATTGATATTTCCCGTCATTCGCCGCTCCAGCCGGCGAAGGCAGTGGCGCTTGCGCATCGGCGGCGACAAGCGAGCCGAAAAATCCGATGATCCACAACCACCCTATGCCCCTTTTCATGCGCCTACCCCTCGTATTTCACGGGCGCTTTGGTTTCTGCCTTACGCGCGTGCTCGTCTAGTGGCAGCGACCAAACAGTAGACGCCACCCCTGTCCGTCCCGGCGAATGCTGGGACCTACTTCTGCCGTGGATACCGCCGGCATGACGAGTTGGTGGGTGCTATCCGTAAGGTTCTATCCAGTGACATATTACAGACCGCAGACGGGCAGCTGCATTTATACTTTTGCTACTTTTGCCAGACGAAATCGTAGCTGCAGGAATTGCTGGTCTGGCGGACACGAGCCGTGCCGGCGCTGTCTATCTGGCCGGTGACGCTTAGATTGAGCGGCTGGGAGCCGGCGTTGTTGCTATTTGACGGTGCGACCAGGCCCATCGTTAAGGCACCCTGCGGGCCGACGGTGCCTCTAAGCTTGTAGCCCGTCGCGTTGGTATATCGCACCTCTCCGTTCGCAATATGGAGCGGCCCCGGTCTTCGGTTCGGGCAGGGGCCACTCCGGCCGTTCCGATCCGTGTAGGTTGCATTGACATTGGTCGAGGAAACCACTCGGTAGGTCCCGTCAAACGCCGGTGAATTCTGCCCATTCGCGGCAGCGGCGAACAGACCGAAAAAGCCAACGATCAACAGCCATCCGATGCTTTTTTGCATGCGCCAACCCTCCCATTGATTTCTCGCCCGATGAGCAGGAGCCGGTTCACCCCGCCTTCTTCAAGCCGCCAATCTACGGGAAGTTGGACGCCAAGGCGAGGGCCCCGCAACCGCCGGCGCTCTCGCGCGCCGGGTTCAGATCGCCATCTCCGACGACATGTCGAAAAAGTGCATCCGCGCCGGGTTCATCGCCAGCCGCAGCTTTTCGTGAATGCCGACGCGCACGGTCGGCTCGACCGAGGCGACCATCGTCTCGCCGTTGACGGCGACATCGAGCAGGGTTTCGGAGCCGAGCTTTTCGACGACCTCGACGACCGCGTCAAAGCCGAGCTCGGGTGGATCGGCGGCGGTGGCGAGGTGGATGTCCTCGGGCCGTATGCCGAGCGCCACCTGTTCGCCGGCGTGATGCCGCACACGACCGGCGATCTCGTCCGGGACCCTGATGTCGATGCCGTCGCTTTTGGCCCACAGCGCACCATTGCTTTCGCCGACCCGCACCGTCAGAAAATTCATCGCCGGCGAGCCAATAAAGCCGGCGACAAAGCGGTTCGCGGGCTCGTTGTAGAGTTCGAGCGGCTCGCCGACCTGCTGGACGAGCCCGTCCTTCATGACGACAACGCGGTCGCCGAGGGTCATCGCCTCGACCTGATCGTGGGTCACGTAGATCGCGGTCGTGCCGAGCCGGTTGTGCAGTTTCTTCAGCTCGACGCGGGTTTGCACCCGCAACTTGGCGTCGAGGTTCGACAACGGCTCGTCGAACAGAAACACTTGCGGATGGCGCACGATCGCCCGGCCGAGGGCGACGCGCTGGCGCTGGCCGCCCGACAATTGCCGCGGCTTGCGCTGCAGCAACTGCTCGATGCCGAGGATCTCGGCCGCCTCCTGCACTCGCCGCGCGATGTCGGCGCGGTCGAATTTCCGCATTTTGAGGCCGAAGGCCATGTTGTCGTAGACGCTCATATGCGGGTAGAGCGCATAGTTCTGAAAGACCATCGCGATGTCGCGATCCATCGGCGGCAGGTTGTTGATGACCTTGTCGTCGATCAGGATGCGGCCCGAAGAGATCGATTCGAGACCAGCCACCATCCGCAACGTCGTCGTCTTGCCGCAGCCGGACGGGCCGACCAGGACCATGAATTCCTTGTCATGGATCGACAGGTTCACGTCGCGGACGGCGTAAACCTCGTCAAAGTTCTTGTTGACGTTCTGGAGGGCAACCTCGGCCATTCTGTTCTCTCGATCGCTCTTAGCCTTTGACCGAGCCGGTCACGCTGGCGACGTAATGCTCGACAAAGAACGAATACACAAACGCCACCGGGATCGAGCCCAATAATGCCCCGGCCATCAGCTCGCCCCAATAAAACACGTCGCCGCGGATCAGCTCGGAGGTGACGCCGACCGGCACCGTCTTTTCACCGGGCGAAGACAGAAAGACGAGCGCATAGATGAACTCGTTCCACGACAGGGTGAAGGCAAAGATCCCGGCCGACAGGATGCCCGGCACCGCGATCGGGAAGATGATGTAGAGCATCGCCTTCCAGCGCGTAGCACCATCGATGCGGGCGCATTCCTCGAGTTCCTTGGGGATGGACTTGAAATACCCCATCATTAGCCAGGTGCAGAACGGGATCAGAAAGGTCGGATAAGTCAGGATCAGGGACCAGCGCGTGTCGCCCAGGTGAAAGTTGCGGATGATGTCGGCGAGCGGAATAAACAGCAGGGTCTGCGGCACCAGATAGGTGATGAAAATGATCGTGCCGAGCGACCCGGCGAACGGAAACTTCAAGCGCGACAGCGCATAGCCGGCGAGCAGCCCGCAGAACAGCGAGATCGCCGTCGCCGACAAGGCGATGATCATCGTGTTCAACAGCCACGTCGTGAACAAGGTCTGCGTCAGCAGGTCCCTGACGTGGCTCACGGTCGGGTACCAGGTCCAAAACGGGTTGTAGTTTGGCGCGTTCCACGGCCGGTACAATTCCCGGTCGGGCCGGATGGAGGTTATTACCATCCAGTAAAACGGAAACAGCAGCGCGATGATAAACGCGCTCAGCGGAATGTAAAAAAACACCCAGCGCCGCCAGAGCGCACCCTCGATCATCGCTCAGATTCCGGTCGGAAAAGCATTCAATGGGTCTCGACCTTGCGGATGTAGAGGAGCTGCACGATGACGACGAGCAGCAAGACCGGAAAGACGGCTAGCGATATCGTAGCGCCCTGGCTCAACAACCCGGTGCCGATGCCGATCTGATAGGCGTAGGTGGCGAAGAGCTGGGTCGCATTGGCCGGCCCGCCCCCGGTCAGCACATAGACCAGTTGAAAATCGGCAAAGGTCTGAATGACCGAAAACAGCACAACCACCAGGGTCACCGGCAGCAGCAATGGCCAGGTCACATGACGAAACCGCTGCCAGGCGCGGGCACCGTCGATCGCCGCCGCCTCATGCAGCTCGGGGCTGATCGTCTGCAGTCCGGCCAAAAGGGTGATCGCGTAAAACGGCACGCCGCGCCAAACGTTGACGATAATCACCGAAATCATCGCCAGCCCGGGTTCGCCGAGCCAGTTGATGCGGCTGTCGATGATGCCGACATGGAACAACACCCAGTTGATGACGCTGAAGGTGGGATCGAACATCCACTTCCAGGCCAATGTCGACAGCACGGTCGGGATAATGAACGGCAACAGGATAAACGCGCGGGTAAGCGTCTTGCCCCTGAAATTGCGGTTGAGCAACACCGCCAGCCACAGCCCGAGCGCGAGTTTGAAGACCGTCGTCACCACGGTGTACAGGCAGGTATTCCACACCGCGACGCGGAAAATGCTGTCGTTCCAGACATCCTCGAAATTTTTCAACCCGACGAAATGGCCGGGCACGCCCACCCTGGTGTCGGTCACCGACAGCATGATGCCTTTGACAAACGGATAGGCGATAAAGAGGCCGAGCAACACCACCGTCGGCAGCAACAGCAGCAGCGCCAGCCAGCGCTCGTCTTCGAGCAGCCGGGTGACCGGTCCGCGCCGCGGCGTGCCGACATAGCTGCTGGGAGCAGCAACGGTGGTGAACGTCATCGCGGAGCCTCCAACAAGATCAGAGCCGGCCTCATGAGTAAATCTTAGTTAGTTCGCCTTGTGCCCATTTGACGGCGTCTTCGGGTGCGGTGCCCTGAACCGCCTTCGCATACATGTCGACGATGATGTATTTGGTTTGCGCCTCGGCCGAGGCGCGGCCCGGCGGGCCGGCATAGCCCATCAGCCGCCCCTCGTCCGGAAGATTGCGGAACGGCAGCAGCACCGGGTCTTTTTGCCATATCGGGTCGTTGGCCCAATCCTTGGTCGCTCCGATCGTGTAACCCTGCTGCGAGGTAAACCACTGCTCAAAGATCGGCTTTGAATTGACCCAGGTAACGAATTGCTTGGCGGCCGCCTGGTTCTTTGAATAGCTCATCAGCATGTTGGTGAAGGGGCCCGGAAGGTTGTATTGGCCGCCCGGACCTTTAGGCAATGGCGCGTGCAGGATGTCCTGATACATCGGCGCCCCCTTTTCGGTCTGGTAGACATCCGGCTTGCGCTTGGCCTCGAGATAGATCGAGGCGCCGTTATTGGTGGCGCTGATGCTGCCCGACAGAAACGCGCGGTTGTTGCTCGAATCGTCCCAGGCGAGGCCGCCCGAGTCGCAAGCCTCTTTCCAGAACGGCAATGCCCGCTCGACCGACTCGACGGTCTCCTTGCTGTCGAGCGCCACGGTCTTGCCGTCGGCTTCGACTTCCTTGCCGCCCCACGACCACAGCCACGGATACCAGAAGCCGGGCGGGTCGCCAAACGAGTGGCTCAGCGCCTGGCCGATCGGCCGGTCCTTGGCCTTGAGGATCTTGCCGGCCGCCTGCAGCTTGTCCCAGGTGTCGGGGAATTTGTCGTAGCCGATTTCCTGAAACCACGATTTGCGGTAGGCGACGAGCCCGCCGCCGATGCACCACGGGACCCCGATCCACTTTCCGCCCGCGGTCGCGACCGCCTTTGAGATCGGATAATAGCCGCCCTGGTCGGCGCCGAGCTTGTCGGCGACGTCGCTGACATCGGCGAGGCTGTCGATATAGAGCTGCGGCCAGTTGTTGAGCGCCAGAATGATGTCGGGCCCGGTCCCCGACTGGACCGCCGAGGTGACGCGCGCCTGAATGTCGTTGGCGTTGACCATTTCGATCCGCAGCGTGATGCCGAGCGCCTTCTGGCATTCCGGCACGATCTGGTTCAGCAGAAGCTGGTCCGAGGCGGGGACAAAGTCGGACCAGCGCAGCCAATGCACATTCGCCTGCTGCGCATAGGCGGGCGCCCGCCCCGAGGCGAGGATGCCGGCGAGACCGCCCGAGGCCGCCGCCGCGGCGCCGGCGCCGGAAAGTTTCAACAGCCTGCGCCGGTCGATGCGAACCATGCAGCTTCCTCCCAAAACTTCGTCGGATTCTGGTTTCCGCCGGGATGTTTAGAGGCAACCGGGCCAGCACACAAGCCGGTTCGCCGGCAATCGGCTTGCTCGGGTCGCCGAGCTGGGCTAAGGGTCGCCGAGCGAGTTTATCGCGGCATCGAACCGGAGAGGCGAATGAGCGACGCCACAGGAATGACCGTTCTCGCGATCTGCGGCAGCCTGCGAAAGGCCTCGTACAACATGGCAGCGCTGCGCACCGCGATCGAACTGCGGCCGCCGGGCATGACGATCGAGATTGCCGACATCTCGCAATTCCCGCTCTACAACGAAGACGTGCGCGCCCAGGGTTTCCCGCTCCCGGTCGAGACCCTGCGACAGCAAATCAAAGCCGCCGACGCGCTGCTCTTTGCCACCCCTGAATACAACTACTCGATGTCGGGTGTGCTGAAGAACGCGATCGACTGGGCCTCGCGCCCGCCGGATCAGCCCTTTGCTGGCAAGCCGGCGGCGATCATCGGCGCCGGCGCCGGAATGGCTGGCACCGCACACGCGCAAGGCGACCTGAGGCGCGCCTTCGTCTTCCTCGACATCCATCCGATCAATAGGCCCGAGGTGCGGATCGGTCAGGCGCACACCAAGTTCGACGCCAATGGCGGTCTGACCGACGAAGCCGCTCGCGGATTTATTCGCGATATGCTGGTGGCGCTCGAAAGCTGGACCCGGCAGATCGCTCGCAAGGGTTGACCGAGGCCACGCCAAAGCCTGATGTTGAATTTTAGAATAATATCGTCGCCCGCGCGCAGGCGGGGGGTTCAGGGATGCCGGGCTGGGTATCGGCGGCTCTGGGTCCCGCTTTCGCGTGAACGACGAGCGTAGCGGGAGGCAAAATCATGGATTTCGATTTCGCCGGCAAGGTGGCGCTGATCACCGGCGCCGGAAACGGTATCGGGCGCGCGACGGCGCTGGCGTTCGCCCGGAGCGGCGCCAAAATCGTCGTTGTCGATCGCGACACGGCGGGCGGCGAGGCGACCGCCGGGGTTGTCCGCCAACTGGGGGGCGACGCGCGCTTTGTCGCCGCCGACGTGACCAAATCGGCTGAAGTCCAGAACTACGTCAAAACGGCGCTCGATGCCTATGGCGCGATCGACTGCTTTTTCAACAATGCCGGCGTCGAAGGCAAATGGGCGCACACCGCCGAATATGACGAGGAGATGTTCGACGCGGTCATCGGTGTCAACGTCAAAGGCGTGTTCCTGGGGTTGCGCCATGTCTTGCCGGTGATGCTGCAGCAAAAGCGCGGCGCGATCGTCAACACCGCCTCGGTCGCGGGGCTGGTGGCGACACCGGGCATGCCGGCCTATGTCGCCTCCAAGCATGCGGTGATCGGGCTGACCAAGACCGCGGCCGGCGAGGTCGCCCGTCAAGGCATCCGGGTCAACGCGGTGTGCCCCGGCCCGGTGGACACCCGGATGATCCATTCGCTCGAAAGCCAGATCAACCCCGGCGATCCGGCGAGCGTCAGCCGCCGCTACCAATCGGCGATCCCGCTCGGCCGCTACGTGACGACTGACGAGATCGCCAACACGGTGTTGTTTTTGTGCTCCGATCTCGCCGCCGCGATAACCGGCGCGCAATATGTCGTCGACGGCGGACGCACCGCGACCGGGGGTGCCGTCACCCAGGCGATCCAGAACTGAGAGGCCGTCGCGGCGCGACTTTTTTCGCGCGCCGCCGCCGGCTCGGGTCGTATGATCGCGGGCGATGCGACGCGGCCCGCGGTGCGCGGTTACGGGACGGAGGCCGGGCCGCCAACCGGGCGCTCGGCGCAATATCCGTCGTCGCCCTGCCCGGCTTGCGTCACAAAGGTCGTGTGCGGCGCGACCGCGGTTCCGTCCGGCGCCTCGCCGATCGGACAATAGCATGATGCGACCGGTACGCCGTTGACGTAGCGCTCGTCATTGCAGGCAAAACTGAAGCAGTTTGCCAGCTGATGCCCGAGATTGAGGTCCTTGCTGCAGGTCAGCACCGGCGCCTGGGCCGCGGGGCCGGTTGGGACCCACCCGGTGATCGCTTGCGGGATTTCTTTTTTCGGGTCGTAGAGCGACCAAACCTCGCCCTCCGCCGCCGGTTTGCACGACCCCCGCATATTGCCGCCGACGACGTCGGCGATCGCCTCCCCGGATTCGATCGGACAGGTGCACTCGGCCTCGGGGTATTTCGCGGTGCCGCCGCCGCTGACGTTGACTGTTATCGTCTTTCCGGTCGGCGTGCAGGTCGACGCGGCGCACAGCGCATAATAGCCGCCGCAAAGCTTTAATTGATGCTCGGGCCGGGCGTCGGCGCGCCCGCCGAGCGCCGTACAGGCGAGGAGGACGGCGGCGAGCCCGAGCATCGCCTGCGCCGCGAATTCGAGGCGTAGCGGTCGAACCCTCTTTGCCGGTCGCCGATCGCCGCCGCAAATCCGATGACGTTTTTGTTTATATTGCATTTAATTCCCTTTCTCGGCCGGATGACGGATATGTTCAGTACCGGCAGAGAGATTGACCGCGAACAATTGAGCAATGCTCAATAAAATGCTTCACAAGCATGAACGACCGAAAACGGCGTTCCTGTCGCTCTCAGTGGCGTAACACCCGGCTGTGATTCTCGCGGGCGGCTGGCGGTCGCGACGCGGCTGCGCTATCGTCGCCCCGCCCAGAAGGCGCGGGCGGAAGAGGGGCGATGGACCAAACTCGCACGCTTGCGATCGATATCGGCGGCACCGGCATCAAGGCCGCGTTGCTCGACGCGGCCGGCGCCATGATCAGCGAGCGGGAGCGCGTGCCGACCCCGCCCAAACCGATCGCTCCGGATGCCCTGGTCCAGGCGATCGACGACGTCGCAACACCGCTCGGCGCGTTCGACCGCGTCTCGGTTGGTTTCCCCGGCTATGTGCGCGACGGACGGCTGTTGACGGCACCCAATCTCGGGACCGAAACCTTGGCCGGCTTCGACCTGCAACAGGCGCTGAGCGACCATTGGGGCAAGCCAGTCCGGGTTTTGAACGACGCCGATGTCCAGGGATTTGGCGCGATCAAGGGCGACGGCATCGAGATGGTCTTGACCCTCGGGACCGGGGCCGGCACGGCAATCTTTCGCGACGGCGAAATCATGCCGCATCTCGAACTCGCCCACCATCCGGTCAGCGGCGGAAAGACCTATGACGAATACATCGGCAACGCCGCTCGCCGGAAGAAGGGCAAAAAGGCGTGGAACAAGCGCGTCGCCAAGGTCATCGACATCCTGCGCGAGGTCGTGCGCTTCGACCATCTCTATATCGGCGGGGGCAACGCCAGCGATCTGAGCCAGAAATTGCCGCATGACGTGTCGATCGTACCCAACACCGATGGGTTGACCGGCGGGATCGAGCTGTGGCGATCGAGGCCGCCGCACGGCCCCGCCGGCGCAAGTGCCGCGGGCGACCACGGCGGCGGGGCGCCGACCGCGGCGGCGCCCGACCCGTCCGGCGAGAGCGAGCGCGCGGGCGATCCATCGGCTTAACTCCCTCGGTCGTTCTCAAGCACATTGGCGAGGCGCCCGATGCGGCGAGCAGAGGTGGTATTGGCGTTTCTGATCCTCGCCGGTTGCGCGGCGGCACCCGCGCCCACCGCGGCGCCGCACGTCACGCCGTCCGCGGCGACGGCGACGACCGCCCATATCCCGCCCTTCGCGCGCGGCCCCTATGAGCCGTTTTCGCGCGAGGCGGCGGTGCAGATAGCACTCGGCGAGTGGCGCGCCTTTCGCCAGCCGGTTGTCTACCCGAATGTCGAATTGCCCGAAGACGAAGAGCGCGAGGAAGGTTTGTGGCAGCGGGTCGGAATTTACTGGTGGCTCGGCCTCGACCCGAGCTGGCCGCAAAGCGCCTGGACCGGCATCCATGACGAAACCGGCCAGGTGTTTCCGGCCGGCCGCGACGGCTTTTATGCCTGGTCGGCGGCGTTCATCTCGTATGTGATGCGGATGGCTGGCGCCGGCGCCAGCTTCCCCTATTCGGAGACCCATTCCGATTACATCGACGCGGCGGCCCGTCATGAGCCCGGCGTTGCGCTCCAAGCCGAGCGGATCGAGGCCTATGTGCCGCAGCGCGGCGATTTGATCTGCTTGTGGCGCGGCGGCCGCCCGGTGACCTTCGACCAGCTGCCGATCGGCCGCTTTCCCGGGCATTGCGACATCGTTATCGAGCTCAAGCCGGGCCGGCTCGACGTGATCGGCGGCAATGTCGACAACGCGGTGGCGATGAAATACATCCCGGTCACCGCCGACGGCCACCTCGCCGGGCCGGACGGGGTCGTCCTCGACCCCGATCACCACTGGTTTGTCGTCCTCAAGGTCCTCTACCAGCGCGACGGCACATCGCCGCCGAGCAACGCGATTTCGGCATTGCCCTCGATCGGGGACGGTCTTGCTCAGAACCCGGCAGCCGCCACCTCGCGACCGCGTCCGGCGCTGATCATCGCCTCGGCAAGCCCCGGCTCGCGATCGAGCGCCAATCGGTAAAGCGTCTGCACCGAAGCGACGAGCTCGCCGTCGCGGCCGAGCAGCATGTCGCCAATTTCGACGATGCGCAGGTTGGGCCATGCCCGCGGGCGCAGCCGGATCACCTGACCCACGACATCGTGCGCCGGCCGGGCGGGATCGCGCTGGGCCAACACCAGGATTGCCGCCGCGGTCGAGCGCGACAGCCCGGCATGGCAATGAACCAGAAGATGGGTGTCGGGCGGCTCCGCCCTGGTCGCGCGCGCCATTTCGTCAAGATTGCGGGTAAACGCGAGCAACAGCTCGACATCCCAGCGTTCGGGCGCGACCCAGCCCGGGACGGACTCGATCACGTCGTGGAAATTGAGCTTCAGCCGCCGGTTGAGATCGAAATTGCGGAGCGGTTCCGGCTCGGGCCAGCCGGGATCGAGGATCGACAGCAAATGGGTGACCCCAGACGCGCAGCGGCCCGCGAGTTCGTCGAGCCCGCAAACGGTAATCCGAAACGGCATCGGCTCAATCCTGCTCACACCCGGCCTCCCTGGCCGATTTCGCTGCGTCGGAGATCGCACTCAGTTGTGGCAAATCTATGCGCGATTCGCCCGCTTGTCTTGGGCGGCGAAGGCGCCGGTCCCCGTCCTGGGGGAAACCCGGACGGCGGCATACTGTCTGGCGGCCCTCTCGAAACATTTGCTGGAGATCGGGTGAAGCGAAGATTTTCGAAACCGACGCCGTCGCGGGCCAAAACTGCCAGGGCAAAAAAATTCGGCCGTGCAAGTGAGCGCGATCACACCCGCAACAGCCAAATCCGGCGATGCTCATAGGGTTAATGCCGGACGAGGAGGCTGCGGTGGACCGAAACCTGACCTACGCCGCCTGCGGGGTGCTGATCATCGCTTACGCGTGGGCGCGTTTCAACACGCCCCCCTCCAACCGCTCGACGACCCGCCAGGCCCTCTATTGGTCGAGCGGCATCGGTTATGTGCTCAGCGCGCTGGTGCTGTTCGCGGCACTGTCGATTCTGCTGAACGCCGGGCCGTGGCGAAAATTGCTGCTCGGTCCGGCGGACGACCCAGCGCTTCCGGCGCCGCTGATCGCGAGCTTGGCGATGACCACCTTGCTGCCCAGCATTCCGACACTGAAGCGGGTGGACGGGTGGTTCCTATCGATCTTTCTCGACTGGGCGGAAATTCCCGGGGAGGTCAGGCGCCGCGCCGCGGCGATGACGCTGGAGAATTTCAGCGTCACCAGGGAGGATGTGGCGGCGCTTCGGCAGAGCTACATCGAGGCCGGCTATGGCGATACCCTGGCTCGGCATTTGCGCAGGCGCGGGGGCGATGGACTGGAGCTGTCGCAACAGCGCTTGACCCGCGTGGTGAAGCTGTACGATCGGCTCTGCAAGCTCGCCGGTGAGCCTCGCTACGGCCGCTTCTTCGCCGAGACCGCGAGCGAGTTCGACGAACTCGACCGCAAGACGGCCGATTTTCTACGCCGCGCCGCCACTTCGCTGACCTTGGCCGAGCGGCTGCGCGCGGCCGAGAAAGAGGTGACCTTCGACGAACTGGTGCAGGAGCGCCGCGAGGATTTCGCCAATAACTGCCGCGAGGTATTTCGCGCCCTCGCCCTGTTCC
>Ga0210395_10001401_pt1 | contig 18677 bp, 16 predicted proteins | sample IncBWH4OmetaG_FD_150861 | JGI IMG/M metagenome (GOLD analysis project Ga0210395, IMG submission 150861) | Forest soil microbial communities from Barre Woods Harvard Forest LTER site, Petersham, Massachusetts, United States - Inc-BW-H-4-O ...
CCAGCGAGTGCCTGCGGCTCACCACGCGGCTGATGCAGCTCGCCTCCTGGCTGTTGCTGCACCGCGCGGTCAAGGAAGGCGAGATGACGCTCGCCCAGGCCAGCAAGGAAAAGAGCAAGGTCCGCCTTGCGGCCTGCGATCCGGGCGACGCGAAGTCGATCGCGCTGTTGCCGGAGAAGCTCCAGGAGCTGATCGCCCGCTCCGTCAAGCTGCAGACCGAAGTACGCCGCCTCGACGCCACCATGCACGCGCCGCAGCCCATGAAGATGGCCGTCGGCAACCCGGTCGAGCGGCAGATGGGGCTATTGAAGGCCGCGTTCGAGCAGGACGGGCTGTAAGCCTCACTTCACCGGCGCAGCATCTGGAATGAAACGCTGGCCGAACACCGGCTCCTTGTAGGGCGTCGGCGGCAATTCCCATGCTCCCGTGGACGGCGGCCGCACTTCGGCGTCGACATGGACGTCGAGCAGGAACGGCTTGTTCGCTTTGATGGCGTGCTCTAGCGCGCCGCGGAAATCTTCCGATTTGGTCACCGTGAGCGCCTCGACGCCGGCGGCTCTCGCCCAGGCGGCGAAGTCCGGATTGAAGGGTTTTTTGTTGGCGCCCTGGTGGAACATCGTTCCGTATTCGCGGCCGCCGAACATGCCGAGCTGGATGTCGCGGATCGACACCCAGCCGAAATTGTTCCAGATCACCCACACCACCGGAATGTCGTATTCGACCGCGGTGCACAGCACGTGCGGCACCATGGTGAAGCAGCCGTCGCCGGTGACCGCCACCACCGGCCGATCCGGCGCGGCCAATTTTGCGCCGAGCGCGCCGGACGCGCCGAAACCCATGCCGGAAAAACCCCAGGAGTTGAGCATCGTCTGCGGCTGCCGCGCGTTCCAGAACTGCATGTACCAGTTGTGGCTGACGCCGACGTCGCAGCAGATGATGCCGTCCGGCGGGAGCACTGCCTGGCAATCGGCAACCACACGCTCGGGCCGCATCGGCGAGGCATGGATGTCGAAATTCGGCCGGACGAATGTTTCCCACTCGGCGCGCCATTTGGCGATGTCGGCGAGCCATGCCCCCTCCCTTCCCTCCCCCGCTTGCGGGGGAGGGTTAGGGTGGGGGTGTTTGGCGCCGCGCCGCTCCAGCTCCGCAAGAAGCTGGCGCAGGAAGGTGCGCGCGTCGGCGAGGATGCCGAGGTCCGGCGGATAATTGCGGCCAAGCTCGGACGGATCGACGTCGACATGGATGAGCTTTGTATGCGGAAAGTTCCACGAATAGCCGGGCATCCACGACGACGCCGAGCGATCGTCGAAGCGCCCGCCGATGGCGATGACGACGTCGGAACGGCGGCCGGCTTCGTTGGCGGGAAACGCGCCGTTCCTGCCGATGAAGCCGAGCGACAGCGGATCGGTCATGTCGATGCAGCCCATGCCGTTGGGCGACGAGATCACCGGGATGCCGAGTTTTTTGGCGAATTCGGTCAATTCGCGGCTGGCTTCCGACAGCGTGACGCCGTGGCCGATGAAGAGTACCGGCCGCTGCGCGGCAAGGATCATGTCGAGCGCGCGCGCGACGTCGTCGGGCGAGGCGCCGCTTCGCTGCGTGTTGAACGGCGGCGCCGGCGGCGGCATCTCGACGTCGTCTTCCTCCTGAAAGACGTTGAAGGGCACGTCGACATTTACGGGACCCGGCCGGCCGGACAGCATCGTGGTCATGGCCTGGCGCAGCGCCAGCGGCAGCATGTCGACGCGGGTCGGCTGAAAACTGTGCTTCACCACCGGGCGCAGCACGTTGACGAAATCGGCCTGAAAATGCCGGTTGATCTCCTGGAACGGGCTGCGGTTGAACTGCGAGGTCGGCACATTGGCGGTGATGGCGAACACGGCGGAGGAATCGGTCAGCGCGCAGGCCAGCGGCATGACGATATTGGCCGAGCCCGGCCCGCACGAGGTCAGCGTCGCCACCGGCTGGTGGCGCACCCGGAAATAGGCGTCCGCCATATGGGCGGCGACCTGCTCGTGGCGCGGCGAGACGAGCTTGATGCGGTCGCGCGCCTCGTAGAGCGGATCGAGCATGCCGACATTGCCGTGGCCGCATATGCCGAAGACATAAGGAATATCGTTGGCGATCAGATAGTCCGTGATCAGCTCGGCGCCCTTCATGCGTGGCATTGCGGCTCCTTCAGGTCGTCAAGGCGGGTGTGCGGCGCAACCTAGACTGCGCTAGAGTTGATGCGCAATAGTCGTCGTAAAGGCAATGAGCACGTTGCAAGGAATGGACCGATGATTCTGCTCTCCAATGGCGGAACGAATTCGCATCGCAGCCGGGCGGCTTCGGACACGATGGTGATCGGCACCGTCGACGGCGTCGTTCTGCTCGAGCGGACTGCTCAGGGCTGGAAGATCAAGCACCGCGCGCTCGGCGGCTGTTCCGTCAGCGCCGTCACCGCGGCCGAGGACGGTACCTTGTATGCCGCGACCCACGGTTTTGGCGCGGCGCGCAGCGGCGACGGCGGCTTGACCTGGACCTGGATCCTCGACGGCCTCGACCACATGGATCTGTGGTCGGCGCGCGCCGGCAAGCTCAAGGGCCGCGACGTGGTCTGCGTCGGCGCGCTGCCGGCGCATCTTTATATCAGCGAGAACCGCGGCAAGACCTGGCGCGAACTGCCGGCGCTGCGCAACGCGCCCAGCGTCGGCAAATGGTGCTTTCCGCCGCCGCCGCGCATCGGTCACGTCAAGGATATCGTGTTCGACGGCGACCGCTTGCTGGTCGGCATCGAAATCGGCGCGCTTCTGGTGTCAAAGGATTTCGGCGAAAGCTTCACCGAGCTTGTTGTCGATCCCGATCCGGTCGAATGCGATATCCATCGCGTGTTGGTGCATCCCGATCGGCCGCATCGCCTCATCGTCGCCAACGGTATCGTCGGGGTGATGTCGAGCGACGACGACGGCGCCACCTGGCGCAAGAATTCGATGCCGCCGCATGCCGATTATCCCGATGCCATCGTCGTGCATCCGGACGAGCCGGATACCGTGTTCCTCACCGCGGGCGTCGGCTGGCCGTCGCATTGGTACGAGATCGGTAAGGCGCGCGGCAAGATCGCGCGCAGCCGCGACGGCGGCAACACGTGGCAGCGCCTCCTTGGCGGCTTGCCGAACGGCCAGCGCGCCTTGTTCTCGGCGCTTACCATCGAAGCGTGGCCGGGCGGTTCCGCGCTCTATGCCGTCGATACGGATGGCCTGCTTTTCGAGAGCACGGACGAGGGCGACAACTGGACGATCATCGCCGAGGTGCCGCCGGTGTCGAAGGGCGAGTTCTACCGCGCTCTGGCGCGCGATCGCGGCAAGTTGGCGGTGGACGATATCGTCGTGAGCAAAACGGCCAGCGAACGGCTCGCCAAAGTGGTTGCGCGACGCTAAGCGATCAAAACCGCGGCTCGAACGACGATCCGACCTTCTCGATATGGCCGGCGAACGGGAAGCCGACATGGCCCGGGAAAACCAGCGCGCCGGTCGTTGCGCAATCGTCCAACACGCGGCGGCGGCTGACTCTTGCTTCCTCGACATTCGAGTTCTTCGGAAAATTCCAGTCCGGATTATAGACCTGCAGCAAGTGATGAAAGACATCGCCAATCAGCGTCGCGCGATTGCCGCCGACGTTCAGGTTGAAGACAAAATGTCCCGGTGAATGGCCGCCGGCCGGCTGAATGTCGATGAACTCGTCGAGGCGATGCGGCCCGGTCACGAGATCAGCGCGTCCGGCTTCGACCACCGGCACGACGCATTCGCGAAACGAGCCGAACTCCGTCGGCGCGGTGGCCGGATCGCTGTCGAGCTTGCTGAAATAATCGAAGTCGAGTTTCGAGAATACATAGCGCGCGTTGGGGAATCTCGGCACCCATTGGCCGTCCTTGAGCTGCGTGTTCCAGCCGACATGGTCGTGGTGCAGGTGCGTGCACATCACCAGATCGATCTCGTCGGGCCGCGCGCCGGCCGCGGCGAGGCGGTCGAGCCACGGCGTGTCGAGCATGTCCCACGCCGGCCGCAAGGGCCGCGACTTCTGGTTGCCGCAGCAGCCGTCGATCAAGATCTTGCGGCCGTCGAGCTGCAACAGCCAGCTGTGCACGCTCAGCTTGATCTTGCGCGAGGCCGGATCGTAGTGGTGGGGCGCCAGCCAGTGCGCATGCTCGGTAAGCTGCGCCTCGGTCACCGCCGGGAAAATATCCGTCACCGGATAGATCGGCAGATAGGTTTCCTTGATGCGGGTGACGGTGGCCTTGCCGACCTTGAAGACTGACATCGGCCCCGCCCGCTATCGCCGTCTCGCCGCCGCGGATCTAACCCTTGAGGAAGCCCGAGAACTTCTTGTTGAAGCGCGACAAGCGGCCGCCGCGGTCGAGCAGGTGCTGCTGGCCGCCGGTCCAGGCCGGGTGCGATTTCGGGTCGATGTCGAGATGCAGCGTATCGCCCGGCTTGCCCCAGGTGGTCCGGGTGGTGAATTCGGTGCCATCGGTCATGATGACTTTGATGGTGTGGTAGTCGGGGTGGGTGTCGGGTTTCATGGTGTTGGTACCGGCTTGTCTGTGTTGCTGAATTTGGCCGCTCTATACCGCGGCAGGCCCGGCGAGACAAGCGGACGCTGTCTCCTCATGTGCACGTTGCCAGGGCAGTCCGCAAGCGGCATTGTCCGGCCCAAAGCGGTGGCCGGGCGGCCAAAAAGGCATTGCGGCGCATGAATTTCACTTCCGACAACGATGCCGTGCAGCGGCCGACGCCGTCGGCACCCGCGACCGCAACCGAGCAGGCTCTGCAAGCGTCGGCGGCGCAAATCGATGTCGCGTCGGACAAGCGTCGAACCAATCTGCGGCCGCTCGCCTCGCTCTTGCCCTACGTCAAGCGCTACCGCGGCCGCGCGCTCGCCGCGCTCGGTGCGCTGGTCGTGGCGGCGCTGACCACGCTCGCCGTGCCGATCGCGGTGCGGCGCATGATCGATTTCGGCTTCACTGAGCGCGGCGTGGAGTTCATCAACAATTACTTCCTGGGGATGATCGCCGTCGTGGCCCTGCTGGCGCTGGCGAGCGCGCTGCGTTACTTCCTCGTCACCACGCTCGGCGAGCGCATCGTCGCCGACCTGCGCGGCGACGTTTTCGCGCACCTCACCTCGCTCTCCGCCGACTTTTTCGACGAAGCCAAGACCGGCGAGGTGATCTCGCGACTCACCGCCGACACCACGCAGATCAAGGCCGCGGTCGGCTCTTCGGTATCGGTCGCCTTGCGTAATCTGGTGCTGTTCGTCGGCGCCAGCGCCATGATGGTAGTGACGAGTCCGTGGTTGTCGGCCTTCGTCCTCGGCGCGATCCCGATCATCGTGCTGCCGCTCTACGCCTTCGGCCGCGCGGTGCGCCGCCGCTCGCGTTCCGCCCAGGATACTCTGGCCGATGCGTCGGCCTATGCCGCCGAATTGATCGGCGCGGTGCGCGTGCTGCAGGCCTTCACCAACGAACCGCTTGGCATCGCGCGCTTCCGCGATGCGGTCGAGCGCGCCTTCGAAGCAGCGCGCCATTCGATCCGCGCTCGCGCGCTGCTGACCGGGGTCGCTATCTTCCTCACCTTCGGAAGCGTTGTCGTTGTTCTCTGGATCGGTGCGCAGGAGCTGCTTACGGCGCAGATCACGGCTGGCCGGCTCGTGCAATTCATCCTCTTCGCCGCGTTCGCGGCAGGCGCGCTCGGCTCGTTGTCGGAATTCGGCGGTGAAATGGCGCAAACTTCCGGCGCAGCCGAGCGGCTGTTCGAAATCCTTGCCATCAAGCCCGCGATCGCGCGGCCGCCACATCCGGCCGCGCTGCCGTTACCGCCGCGCGGCGAGGTCGCGTTCGAAGACGTCAGTTTCTCCTATCCAACGCGTGCCAACGCGTTGGCGCTCAATCAGGTGTCGTTCCACGTGCGCCAGGGCGAAAAGGTCGCGATCGTCGGCCCGTCGGGCGCCGGCAAGAGCACGATCTTCCATCTGCTGCTGCGTTTCTACGATCCGCTCGCCGGGCGCGTTACGCTCGACGGCGTGCGGCTTGCCGATCTCGATCCGGCGGATTTGCGTTCGCACATCGCGTTGGTGCCGCAGGACAGCGTGATGTTCGCCACCTCGGTGCGCGACAATATCCGTTTCGGCCGGCCCGATGCGAGTGATGCCGACGTGGCACGCGCCGCGGAGCTGGCGCACGCGGCCGACTTCATTGCCGCTCTGCCGCAAAAGCTCGACACGGCGGTCGGCGAACGCGGCGTCACGCTGTCGGGCGGCCAGCGCCAGCGCATCGCCATCGCGCGCGCCATCCTGCGCGACGCGCCGCTGCTGTTGCTCGACGAGGCGACCTCGTCGCTCGATGCCGAAAGCGAGACTCAGATCGCCGCCGCGCTCGCCGACCTGATGCGCACGCGCACCACGCTGGTCATCGCCCATCGGCTGGCGACGGTACAGTCCTGCGACCGCATCCTGGTGCTCGAAGCGGGCCGCATCGTCGAGGAAGGCACGCACCAGACCCTGGTCGCGCGCGGCGGCCTCTATGCGCGGCTGGCGAAACTGCAGTTCTCAGACACATAGATTTTGATACAGTTCGTGGTAGGCGGATCTTGGAAATCACACATTAAAAAAACAGGGCCGCGCCATCAATTCTGACAGCGCGGCTAAATTCCCATTCCTTAAGCTAATACTCCTATTCGTTAGGCGGCTGCTTTGGCCATTGTAGCCGCAGGAAGTCTGCGCGAGAGGAATTTACGAATTTTGTCAGCCATCATCTTGCAGGTGGTGCTCGGAAACATCTTGTCGCGACCTGCCACGATCTGGTCCCAAGCATCGGGAAATCGAAATTTGTCCATCGCCCGCAAGAGTGCATCGCCCGAGTCACGCCACGCGGGCGCATCATGCAAGACTTGGCAGAGGGCCTCTACAATTGTGGCCTTCACAAAGCCTGCATTACCATCTGAGGTCTGAGTTATGCATTGAAGGGCAGTGATGAGAGTTTCCCGCCCATAAAGCTTCGCGCACCGCATGAGCGCGCCTATCGCTTGCGTTTGTCCAACCTTCATTTCTGATTGGGGGATGTTACGCCGGAGAACCTCCACATCAGCGGAGGAGCAGATTTTTGCAATCTCCAGAGCGTCTGGATCATTGGCGGCGAGTCTCGCATGGTAGAGTTGCTGTGCTGTTGTCTTCGTAATGTTACCGTTGACGGCAGCGTAGGCCGCGGCTTGCTTGGCTCTATCCGCTTGGACAACCTGACAAGGAACCTCCTTAATCTCTCTTAGCATTGCGGCAGTTGTTCGGTGTTGACCGTCGACGATAGCAAATCGTCCGCCTTCCACGGGAGCGACAATAACGGGAGCAAATTTTGACCAGTCGAAATGCTCGGCGATCTGAATGACGTTCGTGGCGCCTCTTCTGCCAATCTCTCGTTGATATTCGGTATCGACGACGAGTCGTTCAACGGCAATCCATTCAAGGAACGGCGCTGGCCCGGGGGTAAAAGTTGTATTTGGAACCGAAAAACGCTCGCGATTGAGAGGTTTAAACATGACTTTCTCCTGTTTGAAACGTGCGCGATTCGCACGCCCCAAGTCTTCCGCGGTTCCTATACGCTGATGTGTCAACGGATACTTCCGTCCAAAAAATCTGTGACATCACGGCCGCCAGCTCATGCGATGCACCGGCTTGCCGGAGATCGGATTGGCGCCGACGCCAGTGACGAGAAATCCAAGCCGGCGGTAAAAGCCGATAGCGCGGACATTGTCGATGTTGACGTCGAGATCGAGGCCCGCTGGAGACATCAACTTGGCTTCGGCGATGAGCGTCGCGCCGATTCCGGAGCGCCAATGCTCGGGCGCCACCACGATTTGGTCGAGATAAAAGGTGCGCGGATCGACGGTAACGAAGCCGATCATTATCCCGTCGGCTTCCGCGATCACGACTTCGGCGACCGGCAAAAGCTCGTTGCGCCAGCGCTGGCGCCACCAGTCGAGCCGCTCGGCGAAATCAAGCTCCGGATAGGCTTTCCGCCAAGTCCGCAGCCAAAGCGCGACGGAGGCGTCCTCGTCGTGAGGCAGGTAACGGCGCAGCGTCGCCGCCGGCATCTTCAACGCTCCGTCAATTTCAGCTCGATGCGGCGGTTGTGGCTAAAAGCTTCGTCGGTGGTGCCGGGATCGATCGGCTGGAACTCGCCAAAACCGGCGGCGACCAGGCGCTGCGGCGACACGCCTTTGCTGATCAGATATTGCACCACCGAGATGGCGCGTGCCGCCGACAAGTCCCAGTTCGATTTGAACGGCGAGGTCGCGCTGAGCTGCCTGGTGTCGGTGTGGCCGTCGACGCGCAGCACCCAGTTGATCTCGGACGGAATTTGCTTTTCCAGGTCAAGCAGCGCGCCGGCGAGCTGGTCGAGCTCGGCGCGGCCTTCGGGCCGCAGTGCCGCTTGCCCTGAGTCGAAGAACACTTCGGATTGGAACACGAAGCGGTCGCCGACGACGCGGATGTCGGGCCGGTTGCCGAGGATGTCGCGCAGCTTGCCGAAAAAATCCGAGCGGTAGCGCGACAATTCCTGCACGCGCTGCGCCAGCGCCAGGTTCAGCCGCTGGCCGAGATCGGCAAGGCGCAGCTGCGAATCCTTGTCCTTCTGCTCGGACGCGCCGAGCGCCTCTTCGAGCGCGCCGATTTGCTTGCGCAGCGCACTGATCTGCTCGTTGAGATTTTCGATCTGCGCCACGGCGCGCGCCGTCGCTTCCTTTTCCAGGTCGATCTTGGCGGTGTCGCTGTCACCCGCTCCAGGCGCGGGATTTGGGCTCGCACCGGCCGCACCGCGCAGCCGGTCGCGTTCGCCTTCGGCGGCGGTGAGCGAGGCGCGCAGCTGCGCCACCTGGTCTTCGAGATTGGCTTTGCCGGTCTGCTCCAGCGACAATAGCTGGCTCAGCCGCGAGATCTGCGCGTTGAGCCGCGCCAGCGCGGTGTCCTTGCCGGCGACTTCCTGCGACAGGAAGAATTGCGCAACCATGAACACGGTGAGCAAAAAGATCACGGCCAGGATCAGTGTCGACAGCGCGTCGACAAAGCCCGGCCAGTAATTCATGCCGCTATCGCGACGGCTGCGGGAGAGCGCCATGGGGCCTCCTGAATATCTTCTTGCCGGTTATCTCTCGACCGGCTCCCGCGCCACCTGCTCCATGAAGCGGCGCAGGTCGCGGTTGAGCTTGGCCTGCTCGCCCGCCCAATCGCGGATCATCTGCTGCTCGCTGCGCATATGTTGCACGAGCCCTTGGATCGCTTCGGCGAGATTGGCCATGGCGACCGTGGTCGCCTTGTTGCCGCCGCCGTCCTCGATCGAATGGCGCAGCCGCTCGAATGCGTCGAGGATGCCGGCGGGCAGCGCCGCGCCGCCGCTCAAGCCGCCGATATCCTGCACCGTGGTGGCGAGCCAGTCTTCCAGATTGGTGTAGAAGCGGTTCTGCGCCTGGCTGGTCTGCAAATCGAGAAAGCCGAGCACCAGCGAGCCGGCCAGCCCGAACAGCGACGACGAGAATGAAATGCCCATGCCGCCGAGCGGCGCGGCAAGTCCTTCCTTGAGCGTCTCGAACACCGTATCGGCGTCGCCGCCGATCTTCAGCCCGTTGATGATGCCGCCGACCGAACCGACGGTCTCGATCAGGCCCCAGAACGTGCCGAGCAATCCGAGGAATACCAGGAGCCCGGTGAGATAGCGCGAAATGTCGCGCGCCTCGTCGAGCCGCGTCGCCAGCGAGTCGAGAAAGGCGCGCATGGTCTGCGCCGAGATGGCGACCCGATCGACGCGCTCGCCACCGAGCATCGCCGCCATCGGCGCCAGCAATTTGGGTTCGCGCCTCCCGGCAAGTTTTGGATCGGCGCTGCGATAGCCGTTGACCCAGGCCACTTCCGGAAACAGCCGGATGACGTGGTGGAACGACAGGATGATGCCGATCAACAGCACGGCGATGATCAGCCCGTTGAGCCAGGGATTGGCGAGGAAGGCGTTGAAGATCTGGCGCTGCAGCACGAAGGCGATCAGGCCACACAGGATCAGGAACACCAGCATCCGAACGAGGAAGATGCGGGGTGACGACAGCTTGGTGAGGTCGTTCGCCATCGGTCCGGTTCAGCGCGCGGAATCGCCGCCCAATAATGGCACAGCGCGTATGACAGGAGAACGCATGTTCGTCACCCTTGACTATCGGCCGCAGTTGGCGACTTCGCGCAGGTTTTGCGGCGGGTTGATGGCACTTATGGCGCAACGGCCTCCTTGCTCGGTTCCTTGCTTGCCTCGTTACCTGCCGCCTTGAGCAGGCGTAGCAGCTCGCGGTGCATGGTGTCGTTGCCGGCGGCGACCTGCCCCTTGGTCAGCACGGCGTCCTTGCCGTCGCAATCGCTGACGAAGCCGCCGGCTTCGCGCACCAAAATCATCCCGGCGGCGAGATCCCACGGTGACAGGTCGCGTTCCCAATAGGCGTCGAGCCGGCCGGCGGCGATCCAGGCGAGGTCGAGCGTCGCCGCGCCGTAGCGGCGCAGCCCGGCGAAGTTTTGTTGCGCGGCGGCGATCTCGTGGCGCGCCAGCGCCAGATCGCCGCCGCGGCCGTAATGCGGCAGGCCGCAGGCGACAATCGCGTCGGCCAGCCGCTCGCGCGCCGCGACCCGGATGCGCTGGTCGTTGAGGAACGCGCCCTTGCCGCGCTCGGCGATGAACAGCTCCTCGTTGGCCGGATTGTAGGTCAGCCCGGCGACCACGGCGCCGTCGCGCTCGAGCGCGATCGACACCGCGAAATGCGGGATGCCGTGCAGGAAATTGGTGGTGCCATCGAGCGGATCGACGATCCAGCGGTGACTCTTGTCGGTGCCGGCTCGCGCCCCGCCTTCCTCGCCGAGAAAGCCGTAGGCCGGCCGCGCCTTGGCCAGTTCCTCGAAGACGATCTGCTCGGCGCGGCGGTCGGCGGCGGTGACGAAATTGCGCGGACCCTTGAGCGACACCTGCAAATGCTCGATCTCGCCGAGATCGCGCTTGAGGCTGCGCCCGGCGCGGCGCGCGGCCTTGATCATGACGTTCAGCACGGCGGAATGCAGCATGGCGGTCCCGTACCTGTCGCGGCGGTTCAGTGCAAGTCACTCATCCGTCACCGCTCTTCATCCGCCCCCCGCGAAGCGGGCGTGTTTTATCCGCCACCGCGATAGCGGGGGAGGGGGACCACCCTGCGAAGCAGGGTGGTGGAGGGGGTGCAGGACTCAACGCGCCGCGAGAGTCTAAGTGATGTTCGGACACCTTCGCTCGTTTCTTCCTGCGAAGAGAATCTTCCCGCAACGAAATCGAAGCCTCGCGTCCGGCGCCCCCTCCACCACGGTTCGCTCGCTACGCGAGCTCCAGTGGTTCCCCTCCCCCCGCTATCGCGGGGGCGGAAAGGGGAGGCGCTCTCGCGACGCGTCAGCGTCTAAGCGTGATGCCCGGCGAAGTGCGAGTTGGAGAAATTCATCTCCATTCACCGCCTTCACCCTTTGCTTTTCCCTTCCTTCACAACAGAAGAAAGGAGGCGGAACGCCGGCAAACGCTGATCCGTATCCACCGCATCTTGCGACGCGGCTCGCGCCCTTTTGGAGCGCGCTCATCTGACGGCGTTCCACCACGGCTCTCACCTAAGGGAATTATTCCATCCCAAAGGCTCAGCTTCAGGCCAGGCTTCCTGGGACGCGGTCTGCACGGGTGTTACCCGCCTTCGCCTGTCCCAGTCCAGGGATGCACCTCCCACCCCGGTCATAATGCCGGGAGACATGATGCCCAAGCCGCCCGAGAGCGGACTGCAAATCCGCCCGCGGGCACCGCACCCGCTCCACCTCACGGCTTGCCTCCGGTAGGCGTCCCTTGGTGAGCGGGATTTTTGCCGTGTAACTTATACGGTGACTTATGTCAATGTAAATGTTACGACCATTGCAAAGTTACTTACGGACAATGGTGATCAGTGCCTTCGCCATCGCGTCGACCGCCCCGACACCCGTTGCGCTGAGGCCGCCGTGGTGCCCGGGCCTTCCAGGACGTTGTAGTTGAGCCAAACTTTGCCGTCGGCGTCTTCACAGACCAGTGCCTTAAGCGGCAAATCAACGCTCGTCGATTGCTGTATCAGCGCGGTGCCGCCCTTCGGCTCCTCTCCTGCGGACTTGTTCCTGCTGATTTACTTCAATACAATTATTAGTAGAGGATAAGAATTGTGCATATTTTTATAAGCTATAGCCATCTCGATAGGGTGATCGTCAACCGGATCATCGCGCGTCTACAGTCGGATGGTCATGAGATCTGGGCCGACACAATTAAACTTCGGCCGGGCGATAACCTGGAACAGAAAATCCGAGGAGGACTCGAAGAGGCGGACGTACTGATAGTCGTCATTAGTGAAAATTCATTCCGCTCGCGATGGGTACAGTACGAGTACTCTGCGATAGCTTTGCGCGAGATTTCGCAGGCTGAGCGACGAATAATTCCAATTAGGATCGATCAAAGCGCGGTCCCGAGCTATCTCGCAAATCGCCTATATTTAGATTTGTCTCACGACTTTGATGCTGGCTTGGAGAGACTCAGTGCAGAATTGCGTACGGCAACGCCTGAATCTCTGAGTGAAACCCCGCCACCTATTTCAAACGCCGCCGATGCGCGTGGCTTCCAGATTGGTAAGCTCCGCGAAGCACTTCGTAGAGGGCGTCTTACCCTTGTTTGTGGCGCGGGAGTCTCAATCGAAGCGGGAGTGCCGGCATGGAACGACCTTCTCGTCAGACTGCTTGATGCGATGATGCAACGAATTTCCAAGGATCGCTCGATTAAAGTCGGCGAAGTCGTAGCAGCTGAATTTCAAAAACGACATGGAGCTTCCTCCCTAATTTTGGGAAAGTATTTGAAGAACAATCTTGGTCGTGACTTTCAGGGTGAAGTGCGAAATGCACTTTACGCCGCGGAGCCGACTAAGTCACCACTTATCGACAGCATTGTTGAGCTGTCGCGTCCGCAGCGAGATGCGAAACCATTAGATTCAATAATCACGTTCAATTTTGATAGCCTAATCGAAGAGAGGCTGACTGTCCAAAGCATTCCAAACAAATCTATCTTCTCAGAAGCAATAATGCACGATTCAAATGTGCTTCCAATTTATCATGTCCATGGATATCTGCCGCGCTCGGGAAAGATTCCGGTCGACACGGAGTTGGTTTTTAGTGAAGACGCTTACCACAGTCAATTCATCGATCCATTTAGTTGGTCCAACCTAATTCAGCTGAACAAGCTTACCCAAAACACATGCCTATTTGTCGGTATAAGTCTGACAGATCCTAACATGAGACGATTGCTCGATGTCGCTTGGCGTAAGAATCCCGATAAAACAATGTCACACTATTTGGTGAAGCGGCTGCCTCAGTTACCGGATGAGACGGTGCCAGATGAGTTATCGAAATTGCTTGAAGAGCAGGATGCCAACGCGCTTGGTCTAAATTTAATTTGGATAGAAGATTATTCGGAATTGCCGGACGTGCTGGGAAAAATTGCTTCGGGCAATTTCTGAACTCATTCGGGGAGGGTGAGCGCGCGCCCTCCTATAACGGCGGCTGTTTCAACTCATCAATCCACTTCTTCGCCGCCGCTTCCCCCGCCGCGCGCTTGTCGGGGTCGAGCTTGGCGACAAAATCGTCGAGCGCGAGATCGGTCTCGCCGCGGGCCTTTGAGATCAGGTGCCATTTGACGGCCTGGACCGGATCGGCGGGGGCGCCTTGGCCGGAAGCGAGGATGTGGGCGAGGCGGTTTTGCGCGATCGGATTGTTCTTCATCGCGGCTTTGTGGAAGAGCGCCGCCGCGACCTCCTGGTTGCGCTCGACGCCGTCGCCGTTATAGAGCGCGATGGCGTATTCGACTTCGGCATCGGTGTAGTCGGCGAGCGCGGCCAGGCCGAACAGATACACCGCTTGGTGCATGTCCTTCGCCACGCCGCGGCCACCTTTGTATAGCGTGCCGAGCGCATATTGCGCTTCCGGATTGCCGGCTTCCGCGGCGACGCGCAGCAATTCGGCGGCGCGGTTGAAATCCTGCGGGAACAATTGCCCCTCGATATAGAGCAGCGCCAGATCGTAAGCCGCCAGCGGCTGGCCGAGCTTTGCCGCCGCCGCGAGCCATTTGGCGCTGGCATCGCGGTCGCGCGGGCCGGCGCGGCCGGCGAGGCGGAACATGGCGAGCGCGAACATCGCCTCGCGGTCGCCGCGGTCGGCGGCGAGCTTGTACCAGTCGGCGGCTTTTTGATCGTCCTGCGGCACGCCGAGCCCGTTGGCGTAGAGCTCGCCCAACAGCGTCATCGCTTTCGGATCGGCCTTGTCGTCGACATTCTTGGTCGCGAGCGAGAATGCGGTGATGTAGTAGCCGCGCTGGAACGCGCCGAAGGCAAGATCCGGTTCGCGGCCGGGAGTTGCGGGCGCCGGCGCCGGCGTGCTTGGCGCCGCGGCGGGGGGCTGCGGTTTCGGCTTTGCCGGTTGCGCTTTCGGCGCGGCGGGTGCCGGCGGATTTTGCGCGGCAGCGGGCAACAGCAAAATCGCGACCGCGGACGCCGCGACCGCCGCGACCGCAAGCGCGAGCGTGAGCCGGCGCGCCAAAGCGCTCACGGCGCCGGCTCGGCCAGCGCGCTTGCCGCCATCGTCACCGCCGCGGCTCCTCCTTGCGGGTGCGTCCATATCCAATCACCAAGCGCGACGAAGTCGGCGCCGGCCCGCGCCAGCAGGCGGACTTCGCCCGCCTCTCCGGCATAGCCGATGCACGGCACTTCGACGAGATCGGCCCACCATTTGACCCGGTCTTCCACCGCCCCCCATTGCGGCCGGTTGCCGCGGCGATCGGGCTCGCCGAACAACACGTAGTCGGCGCCAGATTCGCCGGCCAGCATGGCATCATGACGGCTGCGCAAGCCGCCGGCGCCGGCAATGCGGTCGGGCTTGAGGCTTGGCAGCGCCGCGGTGAACGCCTCGATGCCGGTGAGATGGGCGCCGTCGGCGCCGACCCGGCCGACGATCTCGACGCGGCCGTCGAGCAGCAGCGCAATGTCGCGGTGCTGCACCGCTGAGGCAATCGTCTTGGCGCGGTTGACCAGGCTGCGCTCGTCGGCGTCGGCGAGGCGCAGCAGCACGGCGGCGATGTCGGCTGTGGTGAGGACGGCGTCGAGGTCGCGGGCAAATGACGCGGTGTCGTCGAGGGCAGGGGTGACGAGATAGAGCCGGGGAGGCGGCCTGTTCATCCGCCCCCGCGATAGCGGGGGAGGGGGACCATCCCGAAGGGGTGGTGGAGGGGGCGCAGGACTCAAAGCTTCTCCGTGGCGAGCCGAACGATGGCGTCCGCCGCTTCATCGATATTGCGGCTCAACTCCGCTGCAGGAATGCGCATGACCGTCACGCCGTGTTTCTTGAGCCAAGCGTCACGCTGTTCGTCGTGTTGCGGACGATTGCCCATGTCGTGGCTTATGCCGTCGATCTCAATGGCGGGGTGTGCTTTCGGGCAATAGAAGTCGAGCACGTAAGGTCCGATCGGATGTTGGCGGCGGAAGATTGGTTGGCCCGGTAGACGTGTGCGCAGGCGATTCCACAGGCGTGCCTCCGGCACAGAAAGTCTGCGCCGGAGATTTTGTGCACTTCCGACGGTTCGCGATGGCGCTCTCATGTCCCTCTCGGCCGGCGCCCCCTCCACCACGGTTCGCTCGCTTCGCGAGCTCCAGTGGTCCCCCTCCCCCGCTATCGCGGGGGCGGAAGGTTTATCACGCCGCTTTCCGTTCCAGGTCGGCTTTCCATTGGCCGAGCGCGGCGAGGCTGTTCATCATGGCGCGGTGGTTGAAGGCGCGCTGGGCGGCGGCGACGTTTTCGGATTTGCCCGACCAGGTTTTTTGCGGCGCGGCTTGCAGCGCGCGGCCGTAGGAGAATGAGACCCGCCACGGCAAAGGTCCCATCTTGTTCATGGCGTCGAGATGGGCGGTGGCGTCCTCGTCGGATTGGCCGCCGGACAAAAACGCGATGCCGGGCACGGCGGCGGGCACACATTCTTTGAGCACGCGCAGCGTTTTCTCCGCGACTTCTTCGACGGAAGCGCGCTTGCCCGATTTCTTGCCGGGGACCGCCATGTTCGGTTTGAGCACCATGCCTTCGAGCGCGACCCGGTTGAAGAACAGCGCCTGGAAGGTTTCCTTCAGCACCCAGGTGGTGACCTCGACGCAGCGGTCGATGTCGTGACCGCCGTCCATCAGCACTTCCGGCTCGACGATCGGCACGATGCCTGCGTCCTGGCACAGCGCCGCATAGCGGGCGAGGGCGTGCGCATTGGCGTTCACGCAGGTGTAGCTCGGCAGCCCATGCTCGCCGATGTCGATCACCGCGCGCCACTTCGCGAACTTGGCGCCGAGCCCGCGATATTCGGCGAGCCGCTCGCCGAGGCCGTCGAGGCCTTCGGTGACCACTTCGCCCGGGCAGTTCGGCAGCGGCTTTGTGCCCTTGTCGACCTTAATGCCCGGCAGCGCGCCCGCTTGCGCGATCAGCTTGACCAGCGGCGTGCCGTCCTTGGCGTTCTGGCGGATGGTCTCGTCATAGAGGATGACGCCGGAAATGTATTTCGACATCGCCTCCTTGGTGCGGAACAGCATTTCGCGATAGTCGCGCCTTGTGTCGGCGGTCGATTCCACGCCGAGCGTATCGAAGCGCTTCTTGATGGTGCCGGTGGATTCATCGGCGGCCAAAATGCCGCGGCCGGGGGCGACCATGGCCTCCGCCACCTTGTTCAATTCCGCAACGTTCATCGCGCTCTCCCGTAAAGTTCACACTCAGCCGGCCGCCGGTTTCATCGGCGATCGACTCCCTCTCCCCGGAGGGGAAAGGGTGGGGTGAGGGGGTTCGGACTTCAGAGCAAAAACTCGGACTCCCGAACCCCCTCATCCTGTCCTTCTCCCCTCTGGGGAGAAGGGACGCAGCTCGCTAGCACGAACGCAGCCTGCAGCCGCTTCGACTTCACCGCCGGCGATTCGGCAGCTTTGTCGACTTTATTCTATGTGCCCGTGGCCGCGGAAGTCTCGCGGACCAACAGCACTTCCACACCCGGCAGGGTCTTGCCTTCGAGCGATTCCAAAAATGCGCCGCCCGCGGTCGAGACATGGGTCAATCGGCCCGTGACGCCCGCCACATTGAGCGCCGCCACGGTATCGCCGCCGCCGGCAAAACTGACAAGCTTTTTGGCCTCGGTGAGTTCCGCCACCGCTTCCGCCACCTCGACCGTGCCGGTGTCGAACGGTTCCACCTCGAAAGCGCCGAACGGACCGTTCCAGACCAGCGTCTTGGAGCGGGCCAGCACCGAGATGACGTGTTCGATGCTGCGCGGGCCGATGTCCAATATCATGTCGGTTGAGCCGACGTCTTCAACCGCGACCACGCGGGTCGGCACACGCGCGGCGAGCTTTGGCGCCACCACCGCGTCGACCGGCAGCACGATCTCGCGCTTGAGCGCCTTGGCCTTGGCCAGGATGTCGCGCGCGTTTGCGATAAGATCGCTCTCGCACAGCGACTTGCCGATCGGCATGCCTTGCGCGGCGAGGAACGTGTTGGCCATGCCGCCGCCGATGATCAGCGTCTCGACTTTCAAAAGCAGATGCCCGAGCAGATCGAGCTTGGTCGAAATCTTTGCCCCGCCGACAATCGCCACGACCGGATGCTGCGGCGTCTCGAACGCTTTATGCAGCGCATCGAGCTCGGCCTTCATGGCGCGGCCGGGATAGGCCGGCAGCCTCGACACCGTCACGATCGCGGTGTTGGCGGCGTGCTCGCGGTGCGCGACCGAGAAGGCGTCATCGACGAACAGATCGCCCAGCGTTGCGAGCTTTTTGGCGAACGCGTGATCGTTTTTTTCTTCGCCGGCGTGGAAGCGGGTGTTTTCCAGGCACAGAATATCGCCGTTCTTCATCCGGGCGATGGCGGCTTCCGCTATCGGGCCGATGCAATCCGCGGCGAAAGCCACCGGCCGCTTCACGATCCGCGATACTGCCGCGGCGACGGGTTTGAGCGAATCCTTCGGATCCCGCCCTTTCGGCCGGTTGAGATGCGACAGCAAAATCACCTTGCCGCCCCTGTCGGAGAGCTCGGTGATGGTCGGGGCGATTTCCTCGATGCGGGTGGCGTCGGCGACCTTGCCGTCGCGCATCGGCACGTTGAGGTCGACGCGCAACAAGACGCGTTTGCCTTTGACGTCGGCATCATCGAGGCTGCGGAAGGCGTTCATGACGCGTGGATGCGAAAGCTTGCGAAGCGATGACGTTCGTTCAGGCGAGCTTGCCCATCGCCACCGCGGTATCGACCATGCGATTGGAGAAGCCCCACTCGTTGTCATACCACGACATCACGCGCACCAGCGTGCCGTCCAGCACCTTGGTCTGGTCCATGTGGAAAACCGACGAATGCGGGTCGTGGTTGAAGTCGCTGGAGACGTTGGGCGCGTCGGTATAGCCGAGGATGCCCTTGAGCTGCTGCTCGGCGGCCCGTTTGACCGCGGCGTTGATCTCGTCCTTTGACGTCGCGCGCTTGGCGACGAACTTGAAGTCCACCACCGAGACATTCGCCGTCGGCACCCGGATCGCGACGCCGTCGAGGCGGCCGGC
>Ga0210395_10001402_pt1 | contig 18670 bp, 17 predicted proteins | sample IncBWH4OmetaG_FD_150861 | JGI IMG/M metagenome (GOLD analysis project Ga0210395, IMG submission 150861) | Forest soil microbial communities from Barre Woods Harvard Forest LTER site, Petersham, Massachusetts, United States - Inc-BW-H-4-O ...
GTCCGGCGAATGTTCTTCGACCCGTTGCCCGCCGAGCTTCTCGCACCCCGTACCGAGGCATTGGAACGTCTGCGTCAACATCAACTTCGGATAGCTCCTTGCCGCCGGCTCCGTGGTGAACACGTGCGAACGGTAGTGGGTCGGAGGAGCCAGTTCGCTCTGCGTCGGCGTGATTTGTTGTGCGGCACAAGCTAGTTCGCAGTTGGACGCGGTATATATAGGGCCGCTTCAGGGAAGAGCAGTTCGCGATGTCACCAGAGGACCTCCGAAGTAGATGGTGGCGCTAGATGCGTTGAGCATATGCGATCTGGCTAATTCGGTTGTTCCAGAATTGAATTCGTAGTCAAATGACCTCTGACTTCCGGGAAATTCTGAGAGGTTCGCGGCAAGCCGTTCTTGGGGGTGGGATGCAGCAGCTGCCGATTAGGCCGTCTTGGGTGAGTCCCCAACAGCCGACACGATCCGCGCCACAACCCTACCGCGACGGATGATCTCAACCTCGTCCCCCGCCGCAGCCCGATCGAGATAACGGCCCGTACGGGCTCGCAGTTGGTCAAGTTCGATCGGCCCAGCAGCATCCGCCGGGTTCGAGGCCACCGTCGAGTCACCGGCCGATACGATCTGCGCCAGCAGCCTGCCGCCACTGACGACCTGAATCGTCTCTCCAGCGGCGACCCGATCGAAACATCGCCCGGCACGGGTGCGTAGCTCGTCGAGCCCCACCCATGCGCCGGCATCCGCTGCCGTGTCTGCGACGGACCGCGCCGGGATCGGGGCCACCCTCCAGTCACCAACCGACACGATCCGGGCCACCAGCTTGCCGCGGCGGACGACATCGATCGTTTCCCCCGCCGCGACCCGCTCCAGGTAGCTCAGCGCGTCGCTCCGGAGTTGGCCGAGGCCAATCACTTCCGGCATTTCGCCCCGAGCTCTGCGTTTAACGGTCGGCATGTGGTGTGCGAGCGGGTGTGCGCACAGCGCCGATGAACCAATAGCGACATCGGTGGGGTCTAGCCGGCGGGTGCCAGCATCTCCTTCCAGCCGTCGTCTCCTGTTTTGGTCGAGTTTTCGACGGTGTATTTGATTCCGTCGGGCCCTACCAATTCACCGCTTTGGGGACTGTAGACCGCGGCGGGTGGCCCGTTCGGCGTGTAGACACACGGGTTGGGCTGTTGTCCGTTGCACTGCACGGTACCCATTCCCGGCCGCGACAAGGGGTCGCTGACCGGGGGTGGGGTTTGGCCCCCCGGCGGGAGCCTGTCGGCCGGTGCCGGGTTCAAACCGTTATTCACCGACGGCCCGGGGATCACCATTCCCGGCCGCACCGACTGATCGCAGCGCGCCGCAGGCGCCGGGCACGTCAGGAGCTGGTTCGGGTCGCCGTACCAGGGATTGGTCCCCAAAGGAACGTAGGGCTTGGAGTCGCGGCACTCCCGTGGCGTGGCTGCCCGCTTGCCGGGAACGTCGACGCAGGGAATATTGCGTGATCCGCGCACACTGTTGGCCGGCGTGTCCATCGGAATCTTGCAGTACGTGCCAGACGGCAACGGCGCCAGGCTGGTGTCTGCCGGAGACCGCCACTCCGATGCCGGAATGAAGCCGGTCAGACACGGCGGCGGCTGGTTGATCGTCAACGCCAGGTCGAGTCTGGCCTGGTTAGGGTACGGCGTGGCCTCCGTCTCCTCGCTCGAGGCAGCCTGCGGCAGGAACACCAGCACTTGCTCCACACCGGTGTGGTAGCGCTTGAGCAGGTCGATCACCACTTCAAGATTGGCCAGCGTCTGCGGCAGCGAATCGCGGACGTCGCCGAATACCGCGTTGAGCTGATCGGCGGTCGGCGCCGCTCGCGTCAGAATGCTTCTCACGTGCTGGTCGTTTTCCGCGGCCTGCGCGGCCAACGTGTTCAGGTTGCGCGCCCAGCGCTCGATCGCACTACCCGAATTGACTTGACTGTCCAGAATCCCCCCGGAGTTCTGGATGATGTCGTTGACGTCGTTGATGTTGGTCTTGAAGTCACCGACGATCGCCTGGGTGGCGTCGACCAGCCGCTGCAGGGCCGGGCCCAACCCGCCGACCGATTGTGCTGTCTCGTTGAGCAGCGCGGGGATCTTGTCGGCAGGCAGCGCGGCCAGCCCTCGGTTAGCGGTGTCCAGCGCCGGTCCGATCTCGCTGGGCACCGTGCCCTTGGTGATGGTCTGTCCGGAGGAGAAGTACTTGCCGGGATTCCCGGTCGACACCAAGTCCAGGTACTGTTCACCGACCGCGGACACGGAATGCACGTTCGCTGTCGCGTCGATGGGGATTTTGTAGCGGCTGTCGACGCTCATCGTCGCCTCGGCGCCCCGTTCGGTGGGCTCGACGTCGGTGACCTTGCCGATGGTGGCGCCACCATACGTCACATTGGCCGTTGGATACAGGCCGCCCGATGCCGGCAGCTCAGCCTTGAGCGTGTAGCGGCCGACACCCATCAGGCTTGGAAGCTGCAGGTAGTACACACCCAGCACAAGAATCGAGCCCACCGTCAGGAACCCGAACACGAGCAGCTGGCGTCTGATGAAGGGAGTCAGCATTGGCTGGTGTCCGCCCTTTCCACCAGCGGTCCGCCCGGGGCGTCGTTCGGGTTCGGCGTGTAGCGGACGTCGGGGATCATCGTCTGCGGGTCGCGCCCAAACGACTGCTCGAGCGCACGCAGGGCTCCCGACAATCCGGTACCGGTGAGGAACGCGTTGTCCACGGCGCTGTAGGTCACGTCGATTGTGAGCGATACGTTGGTGTAGTCACCGCGGACCAGCTTCGGCACGGTGTCGATGTCGAACGGCTCGGTGAGGATCAACTTCGACGCTGCGATCAGATCCGGCGAGGCACGGCCGAGCTCCCTCAACGGGCACTGCAGGTGCTGCAGGTCGGTGTGCAAGGGGGCGCGTGCCTGCGCCAAGTGCTCGACAGCGATGCTGAGTCGTCCCACCGCGTCGACGGCGTTGATGAGCAGGTTTTTGGTGTCGGCGAAGTGTTTGATCAGCGGTGGGATGTCGGTGAGCGCTCGGTCTATGACGTCGGCGCGGCCACCGACGTAGACCAACAGCCGTTTGGCGGAGTCGATGGCATGGCTGATGTCGTCGCGCTGCTGGTTCAGCTGGTCGGTGAAGGTGTCCAGCTTGCCGAGGAAAGCCCGGATCTGGTCGCCGCGCCCGTTGAAGATGTTGTAGACCTCGTTCTGCAGCACTTCCAGGTTCGGGATGCCGCCACCGCGCAAGATCATCGCAAGACTGGCCAGTGTTTGCTCAGTCGTGGGAAACGCCGACGAATTCTTCAGCGGGATGGTGTCGCCGTCCTTGAGCAGCTCCGTCGACGAGTTCGGTGGTGCGGCCAGCTCCACGTGCTGAGAACCCAGCAGAGAAGTCTGGCCGATCTTGGCGGTGGCGTTTTTCGGCAGCTTGACGCTCTTGTCCAGACTCAGCGTCAGGGTGGCTATCCAGTTCTTCAAGTGGATAGAACGGATTGAGCCGACAAAGACGTCGGCGACCATCACCCTGCTGTTGCCGTTGATTGCCAGCGTGTCCGGCACCTGCACATCGATGGTGTAGGACCCCGACCCGCTGCCCGGACCGCCCGGAATCGGCACGTTGGAGATTCCCCGCCATCCGCATGAGCTGGCCACCAGCGCGGCAACCAACAACGCCAGCCCCTGCCAGGCCCGGTGGCGGATCAGGCGCGCCAACCCCAACGCGCTCATTGCCCGCCTCACTGACCCGCTCCTACCTCAGCGGGCAGCGGTGGACCACCGGCATTGGGCGCGGGCGCTGACACCGGCGCGGGTGTGGGAGCGACGGGGCCCGGGATCACTCCCGGCCCTGGGGGCGGCGCCTGGACCGGCACCGGAGCCCGCAAGCCCATGGGTGGCAGGATCGGGTTCTCGTCGTAGGCGTTCGGCGGTCCCGGCGGGGTCTGCAGGGTTGATTGAACGGGCTCGATGTTGGGTCCGCCCATCAGTTCACCCAGCGAGTCCGGGGTCATCAGGCCCGCCGTGACCGGCCCAACCTGCTGCCCTTGCATCCCCGGGGCGACAATCCAGCCGGGGTGGGTGTTGCGGTGCGACAGCGGTGTATCCGGCACCCAGACCCCCGGGACGGTGGTGTCCTTGTACCCGCTGGGCGGCTGCAGCCGCGGCTCGGAGTAGGCGACCTCCTTGGGCAGTGTCTCGGCGGTGCTGAACAAGTTCAAGCCAAACGGCGGGTAGTTGAACTTGATCGCATCAAGGATCGGCGCGAGATATTGCGCACACAGTTCGGCGGACTCTTGATACCCGAGCCGGCTGCCGGCCTGAATCGAGCTGCAGATGAATTGCATCGGATTCGCAAAGTTTGTGATCGCCGGGATCGACATGGCAGAACCGTGTGACGGGTGGTAGACCGGGTTGAAGTTCGCGGCCGCCGTTGGAAGGACGTGCAGGGCGGTCTCTATCCCGTTCAGCGGATCCGGTTGCAGCACCGTGTTCGTCAATGTGGCCAGGTTGTCGACGCTCGTGGTGAGCACCTCGCGGTTCTTGGTCAGGAACGGCGGCAGGGTGGAAAGCAGACTGTCAATTTGCTGTGTCGCATCGGCAAGCTCGGTGTCGGATTGCGTGAGCCGCGTGGTCACCTCCGCCAGGTTCTGGTTGAGCGCGACGAACTGTTGATCGTCTTGGCGCAGCGCGTTGACGAAAAGCGCCAGGCTGCGCACCACCGCGAAGAAGTCGCCGCGACCTTCGTTGAGCGCGGTCAACGCCTGGGACAAGCTGGTCAGCGTGGTGTTGATCTGGTTGCCCTTGCCGGCCAGCCCGTCGGCGAACGACTCGACCGCCTCACCGAACGGCCCTTTCGGGTGCTCGGGTGTTGGGCCGAGTTTGGAGATGATGCTGGTGATGCTGTTGCGCAGCTCGTCCCACTCCACCGGTACCTGGGTGCGTTCTTGCGGGATCACGGCGTTGTCGGCGAGCACCGGGCCACCTTTATATGGCGGCTCCAGCTGGATGGTGCGCGAGGCCACCAGGGTGGGGTTGAGGATCACCGCGGAGGCGTTGGCGGGCACCTTGTATTTGTTCAGGTAGTGGAACGTCACCTTCATCTTGTCGCCCGCCGGCTCGACCTCGTCGATCGCGCCCACCCGCAACCCCATGATCTGAACCTTGTCCCCCGCATAGAGCGCGTTCGCCGAAGAGAAGTAGGCGACCACCGTGTTGTTGGTCAGCTTCTCCAAAAGCCGGTAGCCGATGAAACCCGCGACGAGAGCCAGCACCACCGCCAGCGACCCGATGATCACCGACGCTCGTGACAGCCTCGGCAGCCGCAGCTTGCGGACATCGAAGATGGTGCTCAATTTTGGCTACCTCCCGTCACGCCGCTGCCTCCCGATCCGCCTGGGTTGATGAACGGGGCCGGCAGCTGCGGCCCAGGCCCAGCCGGCGCGGGTGGGCCCGGTGGCGGGCCCGGCGGGAACGCGAATGGCGCCGGTGGCACCGGCTCGGTGCGCCCGCCCGGCGGTGCGGCGGGCAGCGGCACCGGTGTACCCGGAACGTTCGGAGGCGGCCCACCCGGCCCCGCGCCGGAGGGGATGCCCGGGGAGGGCGGCAAACCGTTCGGGTCCGGCGGCGATATCTGCACGTCGATCGGCGCGGGGAAGACCTGGCCACCGAACGGGCCGGTGGTCGCACCCGCGCAGGGCATCGGATTCCACGGCCGCGGCAGACCCTCGTCCCCGGTGGTGACATTGCCGCCGGGATTCGCCGGCGTGTACGAGCACGGCGCCCCGGGCCCGACAGCCGGTCCCGGATGATCCGGGGTGCCCTCCAGCACCGGCGGTGCCGGCGGCGGCGCACCGTTGGGGAACCGGGTGCCGTTGGGGTCAGGCCACCGGTAGGCAGGCAGCCCGGCGCCGCGCCAGAAGTTCTCCGGGTCCAGGCCACGCCTCTTGAACGCCGCGTCGACGAACGGCTGCGCGATCCAACCCGGGACCAGGTTGTTCAACACGACTTTGAAGTACGGTCCCGACGCGATGGCCTCGTTCAACGACGGCAGGAACGCGCCGACCTCGCTCAACCCCTTAGCCAGGTCGTCTTTGCGCGCCACCAGGAGGCCGGTGGCCTGACTCAACTGGACCAGCACGTGATTGAGGTTCGGGTTGTCGTTGATGAGTCCCTTCACCTGTTTGGACACCGCCGCGACGTTCCCCAACAGCGCGTCGATGGCTTGTCCGCGCTCGTTGAACGCGGCCAGCAGGATCTTGGCGTTGACCAGCAGCCGGTCGACCTGCTGGCTGCGGTCACCGAGGATGCTGGCCACCTGGTTGGCCTGGGCGAGCAGATGCTTGAAGTCCTGGTCGTGTTTGCCGATCGTGTCGGAGAACTGGGCCACACCATCCAGCGCTGCGCTCAGGTGCGGGTAGGTCTGATCAACGGTCTCCGACAACACGTGCAGCGACTGCTTCACCGAGTCAATGTCCCAACCGGTAGCAGCCTTGGTGACGTCGAAGAACGCGTCGTAGATCTGGTAGGGAGTAGTGCTTTGACCCAGCGGCAAAGTGGCTCCGGGCAATAGCGGCTGGGACCCCCGCGCCTCGACCTCTAGAATCTTCTTGCCGAGGATGGTGTCCGTCTTGATCGCCAGCCGGCTTTCGGTGCCGATGGCGTTGGTGCCGAGTGAGAACTTGACCAAGACGTGGTCACCTTGGATCGACAGCCCCTCGACCCTGCCGACGTCCATGCCGGCAATGCGCACCTTGTCGTTCGTGTTGAGTCCGCTGGAGTCGGTGAACTGCCCGAAGTAGCTCGGCCTGGCGACGAGCATCGGGACACTGGTGAAGCTTTGACCCACGCCGACGACGAGCGCCGCCACGATGATGCCCATGAGCCCGATGCGCAGCCGATTTGGAGGTTCCAGCGTTCTCATTGCGGACTGCACCTCCCCGACGGCTGGTTGAACAGCCGCACCGTGCGGACCGGGCCACCGCCCTGCAGCCCGTTGATCTTGAGCGTGATGTCGCAGGCGTAGAAGTTCACGAAGTCGCCATAGGAGCCAACGGTGCGCCCGATCAGGTTCAGCGCGGTCGGCAGCCTGTGGAGGAGGTCGTTCAGCTGTACGTGCTGCTCGCCCAGCGGCTGCTCAATCACGTCCAGGTAGTTGATGGACTTGTGCAGCAGAGCGCTGTCCTCGGCGAGCAGGTCGGCGACCGTTCCGGCGGCGTTGCTGATGTGCGCGGTACCGGCCGCCAGCGGGTCGGCGTGATCCTTGAGCCCGGTGATCAGCACCTCGAGGTTGTTGACGGTTTGATCGAACGCCTGGCGATGCCGAACCGCGGTGTCCAACACGATGTTCAAGTTTTTGACCACCTCGCCGATCGCCTGGCCACGCTCCCCGATTTGCGCGGTCAGCTGCGCGGTGTTGTCGAGAATGTCGTTGATGGTGCCGCCCTGACCCTGAAACACGGTGATCAGGGTCGTCGCGATGGCATTGATCTTTTGCGGGTCCAGCGCCCGAAACAGCGGCTTGAAACCGCCGATCAGCGCGTCGAGGTCCAGCGCCGGCGAGGTGCGCGCCAGCGGGATGAATCCGCCCGGCGGCAAGATCTTGTCAGCACCTTCACCCTCGCCCCGCTTGAGCTCCAGGTAGCGGTTGCCGATCAGGTCGAGGTAGCGGATCTGTGCACTGGTCGACTGATACAGCGGCACCGAGCGATCGACGTTGAAGTCCACCCGCACCCGGGCGCCGCCGTCGATCAGGTGTACCGATGAGACCTTGCCGATCTCCACCCCGGAGGCGCGGACGAACTGGCCTTGCCGCAATCCGCTGATATTGCTGAATTCCGCAGAATAGCCATTGGTTCGGTCGAAACGGATCTGACCGAAAACAACGAAGATCATGACAGTCAGCAGCAGCAGCACCGCGGAAACGATGCCGAGTCGGATGATGGTCCCGGTGATTTTCATGGGTTGATCGTGTTGTCCCCTACCTGACGGCCCCACACGTACTCGATTGCGTAGGGCGAACCGGTGTCGAGGTGGTTGTACGGCGCGAGGCTGTTGCCGGTGTCCATCACCAGCAGTGGCGCCGGCCACAGATCACGGGTGATGTGCTGCCAGCAACCTGGCGCGCCGCCCGGTCCGCCGCGAGCGTTCACCCGCGGCAGGTTCTCCGGCCAGATGTAGGGATTTGGCGCCCCACCGACCACTCCTGCCAGCCCGCCGAACAGCGTGGCGATGGTGGCTACCGCCGACACGGGGTTCGCGAGAAGGCCCAACCCCGATATCAGCTCGGATTCGGTTGACAGCGAATAGCCGTTATAGCCACCGGTGAACGCGGCGACCTTGGGTTCGAGGTCGTGGAAGTTGCGGATCGTGCAGTACAGCTCCGGGCTGTAGGTGTCCAGCAGCTCGGTGGTGGGCACCAGGTCGGCGGCTCCACGCCCGAGATACGGCCCACCACGCTCGAAAATGTCCCCGCCGATGTTGCCGAACCCGGCCGCCGACAGCAACGCTTGGTCCAATTCCTTTTGCTGCTGATTGATGGTGCGCGACGTGATCACCGCGTTGTTGAGGAAGTCGAACAAATCCGGCGCGCCGTTGGCGTAGGTGTCGGCCAGCGCGGTCAACGCCTGGATGTCGTGACGGGCCTGGGGCAGCTGCGGGTTGACATCGTCGAGGATCGCGTTGCCGTTGACGATCGACTGCCCGAACCTATCGCCCAGCCCCGCCAGCGCTTGCGCTGCCGCGCTCAGTGTCAGGTTCAGCTTGACCGGATCCACCTTCTCCGCGATCGAGGTGATGGTCTGGAACAACGTATTGATCTCCGTCGTCACCGACCTGGCGTCAATCACGGTCTGCGGTGTGATGCGGTGCGGCGACGGGTTTTTCGGTGCCGTCAACGACACGTACTTACCGCCGAACACCGTGGTCGCCTTGATGTCGGCATTCACGTTGGCCGGAATCAACGGGAGGTAGCGCGGATACACGTCCAAGGCGAATTTGGCCGCCGGTTTGCCGTCTCGCACGATCGGGGAGATGGTGGCCACCCGGCCGATCTCCACCCCGTTGTAGGTGACCTTCGCGCCCGGATCCATCACCAACCCAGAACGCGAAGCCAGCAGCGTTAACTTGATCTTCGGTGTGAAATCACCCTGGAACTGCGCGTAGACCAAGCCCAGGACCAGGGCACCGACTAGAAGCGCTCCCAGGCCGGCCAATTTGTATGGCGGCCTCTGGGGGGCGTTGATCTTTGCAGGCGACGTCATGGCGGCTACACCGTGACTGCGAAGTTGGGGTTGACGCCGTACAGCGCCAACGCGGCGGCCAACACGACAACCTGCACCGAGACCAGCGAGAACCACATCGATCGAGCGGCGGCCTCGCCCACGCCGACGACCCCGCCGCCGGCCACTATCACTGGGTTGACGTCCACGTAGATGCGGTAGTCCCGTAGAAGCCCACCAGTCACGCGAAACACGTTGCAACACGGCAGATTCAGTTCACGCCCGTCTAGCCGGCGGTAGTGAACGTCCGTGCCGATGGGTAGTTCGATGGTGTCGAGATCGGACTGGCCGACGGCCTCGAGCTCGACACGAACGGTGTTAGCAGCACCGAATTGCGTGGAGGCCACTACCGACTCCTTTGCCAAGCTGCTATCGCCGCCACGGGCTCTTCTCTCGTTAAAGTGGGCGACTCATAGCGAAACATCGTATCGGCGAGATGTCAATAAATTAACGATAACTCTGATGATTACCGTATATCGTGTCCGATAACGACTGAATGACGTCGCCTCGCGGGGCCGAAGGGCCGCAGCACCATCGTGGCGTGGCGCCTAGGCCGGAGGCGGTGTCGTCACGTTGCCGGGTGCGCCGCAGTAGGCAGCAGTACATCGGTAGGTCAGCCGGCCACGGTCCGGCCCGTTTGACCCCGCGACATGCGAGGTTCTAATCAGCCTGCCGCGGTGGGCCATTGACGTCATCCAGGCCGTGCTCATGCGCGTAGGCGATCAGTTGATACGGCGCCTGCTTGATGTGCAACGCCAAAGCCTCGACGGCGGCGTCGGCGTTGCGGGCCAGGGTCAAATCCATGAGCTGACGATGTTCGACGGCCGGGTCGCGGCAGCGATCGGTAGCCAACGCCCACCACCACCGCCGATACAACTGGGCACTGGCGCGCAAGCCCAGGACAACCTCCTGTAGGCGGGCATTGTTGCAGCCCGCAGTAAGGGCCTGATGAAAGTCGTCGTGGCGAACACCCCACTCTTCACGGTACTTCCCGTTGTCATCCACGAGGGGTGTGCGCTCCAGGAGGTGATGGGCCGCCACGATCTGCGTCTCCCACCGCACATCCCCGCGTTCGATCGCCAGGCGCAGCGCCACCGATTCGATCTCCACACGCGATTCCGTGAGGCCGACGATGTCTTCGATGGAAAACTCCCGCATCCGAAAACCACGCCGCGGTCTAGCAACGACCAGGCCCCGCTTGGGCAACACTTCTTCGGCGCGGGTCACGGGGGAGTTTCTCACAGCCCCAAGCGTAGCTGATTAACGATGTATGGACTCTTTATCGATAAATTCAGTTAGTATCGTGGTTTCTTTGAGCACCCGCTTCGGCGACTTGAAGCTGGCCTTCTCACCCTCCGGATTCAGCGCCGGCTTGGACGCCCTGCGCCTGGCGGCCACCACGATGACGATCGACGATGTGAGGGTTCGTGTCGCCTGCCTGGGTGACGTGATCACATCAAAGGAAGCGGCCAGGCGGGACAAGGACTTCCAAGCCCTCCGTGATCTCATCCACTTTCGGCAGAAGCAACAGAAGCTGGGCAGGGCCTCGACACGACCGGTAACCCTCTGATATCCACGAAGCCGGTTGCGGCCTCGGGCAATCCACTCCCCCGAATCACACATGACAATGGGAGGCGGAAGCCGGAAGGCGACAGGGCGCCATTGCAGCCAGATCTGGACGGCGCGGCCGCAGGGTCGAGGTATCTCCCTTTATAGCTTGAACCATCACCAAAATGTGGCGCTCCTATGGTCGCGACGGCTGGAGGCTTCGAAATCTCCCGATGCTTCGCATTGATAGACCGGAGGCCACACGCACTAGCAGCGATAGACAATATGCGCGATGGCTTTCGCGGATGGGCCTACTGTCTCGGCTATCGACGCGCTGTCGACAATTGGTGCTGAACGCAACGCAGGTGCTCAATGCTGGGCGGCGGTAGGCGGATGATAATTGTGAACCATCCAACAGAAGGGTCGTGAAATGCCACGTAATCGTAGCTCACCACCAGGTGACAGTGCCTGGTTATCTCCATCGCAGCTTCGCGCGTGGGTGGCCTATATGCGCGTGCAGCTACGCATGAACTATGAGATCAACCGCCAGTTACAACGGGATAATGGTCTGTCGTTGGCCGACTATCATGTGCTGAATGCGTTGAGCAATGCGCCGGACCACAAGATGCAGCTCACCGATCTGGCCGCCCTGATCGGCTGGGAACTCAGCCGGCTTTCACACCATCTTCGGCGATTGGGTGATCGCGGTCTCACCAAGCGCATTCAGTCCGAGGACGACGGCAGGGCAACCGACGCGGTCTTGACCAAGAAAGGTATGAACGCCATTGCCAAGGCCGCGCCGGGGCACGCCGCGCTTGTACGGAAGTTGTTTTTTGAGCCGCTGCCCGACGAGCTTGTTCCTTCGTTCACCGCGGCCCTGGAACACATCCAGGCGAGTCTGAACCTCAATGCGTCGCTTCCCCCCGTACCTCTATGAGCATGCGTGCCGGGATTGCTCTGCCCGCCGCGCCATATCCATCTCGAGGCCCTCGCTCGCCTTCGGTCGCGGTAGGTCGTGGGACCGCCATGTGTCGTCGGGTCGGGTGAGTGCGGTCACGTTGCTGGAGTCTTGTAGACGTCGCCAGAGGCAGTGTAGGTACCTACGCAGACCAAACTGACAGCGGTACGCTCGGATCGCGCTGGAGCTTAGGGTCCACGACCGAAGAGTCCGCCGGCTTGATGCGCGTGCGGCGTGCGAATGCTCAATTACGGCGGGGCAAAGTAATTTTGAAGACAGTGTCGGCTTTCTTCACGACCGAGCGACGGCCCTGATGGCCTGCGGTGGGGGCGAGCCTGGCGACCGGTTAGTGTCGCAGAGCATGACTACTTACGACACGCTGACGTTCGGGCAGGCCGGACCCGTCACACGTATTGTGCTCAACCGGCCGCACGCAGCCAACGGCATCAACGACGCGTTGGCCCAAGAGTTGGCAGACGCGGCGATGCGATGCGACGTTGCCGAGACGAAGGTGGTCCTGCTCACCGGCGCCGGACGGTTCTTTTGCGCCGGGGGCGACTTGAAGGCGATGGCGGAGTCGTCGTTGGGTACCGGCCGATTCGTCAAGCGTATCGCCGACGATTTGCACCGGGCGATCTCCACGTTCGCGCGGATGGACGCCGTGCTGATCATCGCAGTCAACGGCGTGGCCGCGGGGGCGGGGTTTAGCCTCGCGATGATGGGAGATCTCGTGCTGGCCGCCGAGTCCGCGTCGTTCACGATGGCCTACACCAGGGCGGGGCTCAGCCCCGATGGCAGTTCCTCCTATTACCTTCCGCGGCTGATCGGCGTGCGCCGCAGTCAGGAGCTGATGCTGACCAACCGGCGGCTGTCGGCCTCGGAGGCCGCACAGTGGGGGTTGGTGACCGAAGTCGTGCCCGACGACGATCTAACCACCCGTGCCGACGTGCTGATCGCTGAAATAGCCTCCGCTGCAAAGGCTTCCAGCTCGGCAGTGAAGAAGCTTCTTCTGATGACCTTCGGCAACGGCTTGGAGGAGCAAATGGAGATCGAAGGTCGGATCATCGCGGCATGCGCCGACACCGCCGACGGCCGCGAAGGCATCGATGCGTTCCTGAACAAACGCCCAGCGAAGTTCACCTAAAACCGATCAACCCGGCAATCGGCGTGATCAACGTGGTGCCCCACGCACCCGGCGCGGCCGGCGCAATCGCTCATGAGTTCTCCGCGTCCGATCTCGTGCGGTGCATCAATCTCATCGGTGAGGTGAAGGCGGCAAAAATGCTGGCTCGCAGGGCTCCTCGTCGACGCGGTGGACACCGCCGAGCAGGCCGTCGAGGTCACCAACCGCATCCAGTACGGGTTGACCTCATCGATTCTGGCCGACGACACCTACCAGGCGTTCGAGTTGGCGCCGAAGATCCTGCAAGGCATCGTCAACGTGAACTGCTCAACCGTGACTGACGAAATCCACGCACCGAAAGGGAGGCAGCGACATCATCTGGATCAACACAACTAGCGCTGAATGGCAATTCCCGTCCGAGCTCTCGACATTGCAGGTGGCGCAATGTCGCCGACTTCGTGCGGCTGGTTAACGGTGTGCTACCGCGGGAGGGCTCAACAACGTGGCTCAACAGCGTTGGGCGCGAACGACGGTGAGATCCGCAGCGGCCTAGAGACTGGCCAGCCTCCTTAAGCGATTTACGATAACCCGTTGGGTCAGTGTGGCATCCGGGGCTACCATTTCGAAGCCGTGGGGGAGGCCGGGCATCACGTGCAGCTCAGTCGGGATCCCGGCCGCCATCAACCGCCGTGCGTACTCGATGTTCTCGTCGCGCAGGATGTCGAGATCTCCTACGTCGATGTAGGTATCGGGGAGACCGGAGAGATCCATGGCACGCGCCGGCGCCGCATACGGAGACACGTTGTCGCCGGACAACGCCGACCCGAGCAGCGCGCCCCATCCTGTGTGGTTGTCGTCGTAGCTGAACACAAGATACTCAGGTGGCAGATGCGGATCGATGCCAGCGGTTCGGTCATCGAGCATCGCGTAAATCAGCAACTGTTGCGCTAACGCCGGACCGCCCCGATCGCGTGCCATCAGGGCAACTGCGGCGGCCAGTCCACCACCGGCGCTTTCGCCCATCACCGCAATGCGGTTGGGGTCCACGCCGAGTTCTACGGCGTTGTGGGCGAGCCAGTACAGCGCGGCGTAGCAGTCTTCGACGGGGGTGGGATGAGGGCATTCTGGCGCCACGCGGTAATCGACCAACAACATCGGCACGCCGGTAGCCTCCGTATACGCTCGGATCATGGTGTCGTAAACGGGTAGCAGCGAGACGACGAAACCACCGCCATGCAAGTAGAGCACCGCGCTTCCCGGCGGCTCGGCCGTTGCTTTCCTGTACCAAGACATCTTCAACTCGGTGCCGTCGCCCGCGACCGTCGATACATCAGTGCGATCGACATCTGGCACCGGGTCAAGAGAAGCTGCGAGTGCGGCGAATCCTTCCGAGATGTTCCTGCGGCGGCTATCGACGTCTCCGACTGGTGGCCCGGGTCGTCCCATCGATCCCGACCTGCTCAGAATGGACAGAACCTCTGGATCCATGCGCAGTGCCATGGATCGATCTTATCGATGTTGTGAGTTATTAGCGATATTGTGCGGTTCAGCGATCGTCTGAAAGAGCTCCCCAACTGTCTCTGCCCTCGGCCCACATTTGGGCCGGCGCCACTGCCTCACATCACTCAAACACCACCGCACCGCTACGTCAACATTTTAACGAGATTCATATTGGATATCGGCAGAATCGGCTGCGCTGTCTAAATCCGGCGCACGCCGCCGCGCCGCCAGGCGCATTGGGGACACCGGTTCCGATGTTTGGCCGTGTCAGGCAGAACTGGCCCGAGCACCGAGCAGCCTAGGCGCCGCGCGGGACTACGACGAGCCCCGGTCGTTACATCAGTATCACGCCAGGTGTCAAGCCTCTCACTGACAATCACCCATGCGATGATTTTGTACTAATAACGATAAAGCCTCATAATGTACGCATTGGATCCTGCAATCAACTATGCTGTGCCGGTGAACAGCAACTCTCCGGTGACGCGCGGCGGAGAAGTTTATGATGTGCTGCGCGCCGAGCTGCTCAACGGCCTACTCAACCCCGGTGACAAGCTGCGAATGGTGGAGCTCGCTGCCCGCTTCTCGGTGAGCCAGTCGGTGGTTCGTGAGGGACTGACCAGGTTGGCCGAGCAGGGTCTGGTCGTTGCCACACCGCAGCGCGGGTTTCGGGTGCGTGAGCTTTCCGTCGAAGACATCGTCGGGCTCACGGAATCGCGTGTGGAGATTGAATCGGTGGCACTGCGCCTGGCGATCGAGCGCGGGGATGTGCGGTGGGAAACGGAGATCGTGGCGGCCCATCATCTCCTGGAGCGCACACCGGTAGTCGACGCGGACGGACGGTTCCATGAGCCATGGGCGCCCGCGCACCATGACTTTCATCGGGCCCTGACCGCGGGCTGCAACAATGCCCGCCTGCACGGGGTTGTCCTGGCTTTGCGTGACAGTGCCGAGCTGTACCGGCGGTGGTGGTGGGCGTTGGCCGACGATCATCAACGCGACCTGACCGCCGAACATCGCCAGCTGAAGGATTTGACCCTGGCTCGCGACGCCGACGGCGCCATCGAGGCTCTGACCTATCACATCAAAGGGGCCCCGGAACGACTCATTGCCTACGCTCGTGAACACGGGCTTGACGACCTCAATACGCCACCACCGACTGAATCACCTCGCACAAAGCGTCCCGGTAGACGACGGAGCCGGAAGTGACCGCGAGGTCTTCGCCGACACGCAGGGCGCCCTGCTTGACCTGAGGGGCATCCCCCGTTGCAGCGCACGTCAATGCGGGTAATTGTGCAGGCCCTGGCTCCAGACTCGACCACCGCTTTCGAAGGCGCGTGTACCGCGGCCGGATTGGCGAGCAAGCACATTGGTAGGCGCCAGCGATGATGACGTCACCACGTTGGCAAACTGCAGCAGCTCGTTGTCGTTCCACGCAGGTGGCTTCGGCTATCGCGGTGTCCCCGCGACGCACAGCGCGAGGTAGACCGGCATGACGCGTGGCTTGCCTGCCGTCGACGTCCGCGCGCCACTGCCGCGGCGCGGCTGATCGGGTCGTGGGCGTGTGCCGACAGGAGTTGGGACTCCGCTGACCGCGTCGGACACGCAGATCTCTTCGACTGTCGCCCCTCCGTTACGGATCAACAACCGAATAATAGTGAGAAAATTGTATTTTATCGTTACAATGAGCGGGTGTCGATGAGACATCTCGGCCCCGGGTGCAGACGTCGTCTTGACGGGAATGGGAGTCCGTCCGTTGACGGACCCATCAGTGTGATCCAGGCACACTCATCGGTTCTGGGCGGCAGTCTGCCGCCAATCATTCCGTCGCAGAACAACGCAGACACGAATGTCACTGAATGGAGGTCATCATGAATACGGCATTGTGGATCATCGCGGGTGTGCTCGCCTTCGCGTTCTTCGGGAGCGGGGCCATGAAGCTGGCTCAATCCAAAGAGAAGCTCGTCGCATCCTCAACCGGGGGCTGGGCGGCAGACTGGAATCCTGGTGCGATCAAACTCATCGGCCTGGCCGAGATCGCCGGCGCGGTCGGACTGATCCTGCCAGCTGTGCTGCATATCGCGCCGATCCTGGTCCCCCTGGCCGCCGTCGGGCTGATACTCGTGATGGCCGGTGCCGCAGTCGTGCACAGCCGTCGCCACGAACTACCCAATGTCGCAATCAATGTGGTGCTGCTGTTACTGGCCGCATTTGTGGCATGGGGTCGCTCCGTGCCACTCCCATTCAGCGCGTAAGCCTGTGCCCTCCGCGCGGATTGCTGCGGTGGGTCGAGCCGCTGTGATACCCAAATCCCTGATGCCTCAAACGTTCTCGAATACCAACTCAGAGCCGGTGCTGCCCCTCGATCGCTACTCGTCGCGCAGCCACCCGATGTTGCCGATCGGCGGCACGCTGCCGCCGCGACGTCCAGGAGCACACCATGACGTTCACGGTTGATATCCACCATCACCTGATACCGGATTTCTACCGGCGCGCCACCGAACACGACGGCCAGTCGGTGGGCGGTGTGCTGCCCGCGGCGTGGTCGCAGGCTAGCGCGCTGTCGTTCATGGACGATGCGGGCATCGACGTGGCGATCGCCTCGATCAGCGCCCCGGGAGTTCATCTCGGCGACGACGCTGCGGCCCGCGCTCTCGCCCTCCGGTGCAACGACTTTCTCGCCGAGATGGTTCGGTCTCGCCCCGACCGTTTCGGTGGATTCGCCATTTTGCCGCTGCCCGACGTCGATGGTGCACTCGAGGAACTCGCCCGCGCGCTGGATCAACTGGGCCTCGACGGCGTCGTCCTGCTCACCAATGCGCTGGGACACTACCTCGGTGATCGACTGTACCGTCCGCTGTTCGATGAACTACAGCGACGCGCGGCGCTGGTATTCATCCATCCCACACTATCTCCCGACCCAGGCGCCCACGGCCTGGGCATTCCCGATTCACTGCTGGACTTTCCGGTCGACACGTCGCGGACAGTGGCGCAGATGCACTACAGCGGCACGTTCGCGCGCACGCCCGACGTCAAATACGTGCTGTCACACGCCGGGGGCACCGTTCCGTACTTGGCCAAACGGTTCGCCATTATCGACGAGATGGGTGTCGTGCCCGACGAGGAAAACCGCGGCACCGCCGCGGACACGTTCCGGCGCTTGTATTTTGACACCGCCCTGTCCTGGTCGGACCCGACACTGCACACCTTGCGCGAGTTCGTCGGGCTGGATCACGTGCTGTACGGCAGCGACTACCCCTACCTGCGCAGAGACATCGCCGTGCGAGGTCGCGCCGAGCTGGAGGCGAGCCGCGAACTATCCGACACCGAGCGAACGGCGGTCTTCCACGGCGCAGCTATCGGGCTGCTACCGAGGCTGGCCACTCACCCGCAGGTGACGGACGGTTCCGGTCATGACGCCCGGGCTGTCCCGCAGGGCCGCGGTGGGCATTGACACGTTTGGGGTCGAGACGCCTGGCCGTCATCCGCGCTGCCCGCGGTAGGCCTGGTCCAAAGTTCGGATTCGCCCGCGCGAAGCACCCGCTAACCGCCCGGCTGGTTTCAGCCGGCGACCATCACGCTGCCGATGCTGTTGCCGTAGGCGATGAGAGCCTCACCGAGTTGGTCGAATGTAAACCTCCGGCCGACCATGAGGCGCACAACCTGACCGGGTCGTTCGTCCCGAGCATTTCATCTGGATGTTTTGTGACCCACCAGATTCGGCGCAGCTCAATAGCGTTGAATCGGGAGTCGGGATGAGCAACACTGAGGCCGGACCGACAGAGGTCGTTTGCGCGGCCGCGCCGTCAGCTGGAATGGAGGTCCTGTTGCCGCGGTCGGTTCCGCTCGGTGGTCCCCGCGCAATGCCGGTCATGCGAACATTACCGCAGCGCCAACGATCACTCATCGGAGCGTGGTGTGCCGCTGACCATTACGGCCCGCTCGATGTCGTTCGATCCGGAGGCATGGATGTGCCGCCCCATCCCCATACCGGCCTTCAGACGCTCAGCTGGCTGTTTAGCGGTGGGGTCGAGCATCGCGACAGCGCGGGCGTGAGAGCGCTGATCCGGCCCGGCGAGCTCAACGTGATGACCGCTGGTGCGGGGATCTGCCATTCGGAGGTGTCGACGCCGGCGACTTCTGTGTTGGATGGTTTTCAGTTGTGGGTGGCACTTCCTTCGGCGGACCGCGACACAGCGCGTGCGTTCGAACACTATGTACCCAAGTCGATCTGCCGTCCCGGTGCCACCGTCCGCGTTTTCGTC
>Ga0210395_10001404_pt1 | contig 18666 bp, 20 predicted proteins | sample IncBWH4OmetaG_FD_150861 | JGI IMG/M metagenome (GOLD analysis project Ga0210395, IMG submission 150861) | Forest soil microbial communities from Barre Woods Harvard Forest LTER site, Petersham, Massachusetts, United States - Inc-BW-H-4-O ...
CTTCGTCGGCCTGACCGCTTACGACACGCAGCGGATCAAGGAGATGTACAGCGTGCAGGACGACGGCACCGTGACCGGCCGCAAGGCGGTGATGGGCGCGCTGTCGCTCTATCTCGACTTCATCAACCTGTTCCTGATGCTGCTGCGCATCTTCGGCGACCGCCGCTGAGCGCAAACGGATTGCAATCGACGCGCCCCGGGATCATTGTCCCGGGGCGTTTTATTTTGTGGCGCCATGCCATCCGAACGATGAACGACGTCAGCCTTCGCACCGCCACTTCAGCCGACATCGCAGCGATCACCCGCATCTACGCCCACGCCGTCGCAAACGGCACGGCTTCGTTCGAGCTCGAACCGCCGGACGAAGCCGAAATGGCGCGCCGCCAACAGGCGCTACTAGTGCGGAATTTCCCTTATATCGTCGCCGAACTGGCCGGTGCCGTCGTGGGCTATGCCTATGCCGGCCCATACCGTGACCGTCGCGCCTATGACTGGTGCGTGGAGGACTCGCTCTACATCGCGCCGGAATTTCACCGCAAGGGAATTGGCCGGCTGTTGCTGACACGCTTGGTCGCCGAGTCGGAGGCGCGCGGCTTCCGTCAGATGATCGGCGTGGTCGGCGACTCCGCCAACACCGCGTCGATCGCGGTCCATGCCGCGGTCGGCTTCCGGCTCATCGGCAATTTCCAATCGATCGGCTTCAAGCACGGCCGCTGGCTCGACACCGTGCTGATGCAGCGCGTGCTCGGCAGCGGCGATACGCTGCCGCCGTAACGGCGCTTACCCGGCAACCACCCGGATCGAGCGATCGAGCGCGCCGAGCACGCGGTCGAGCTCGTGACCGCGGCGCAGGATATGACCGGTCGCCGAAATCACGCTGTAGGCGCCCTGGCGCCGGCCGAGCCGCGGATTTTTCTCGATGCGGTAGATGGGAACCTCTGCGGTGCGTCGGAAAATCGAAAATACCGCGCGGTCTTTCAAAAAATCGATTGCGTAATCACGCCACTCGCCGGCGGCGACCATGCGGCCGTAAAGGCCGAGAATGCGGTCGAGCTCACGCCGGCTGAAGGTCACCACACTCGCGGGGGCGGGCGCTCGAAGCTCGCCCCCGCGCCACGCGCTCGGTTCGATTTCGCCGATATCCATCCGGCGCCTCCTTTGTCATCTTCGCTTCATGATCGCGCCGGACGGCGGCGGCGGCAAGAGCCTCTTGCGCGGCAAATAGCCGATCATCGCAGCACGAAAACGAGGCGGCAGGCACCGATGCCCATCGCCGCGGCACAGGTGCGACATTTGCGACGGCCGGAATCACGGCTTCGTTAGGCGAATCATAATACGGCCCTAATTCGGCCCAGCACACGCCAAGCTGGCTTGCGAAATGAAGCACTGTTGCCTCAGGGCCCGGTCCGGAAGGCGTTCCGGATTCCTCAGCCCCCCAGCCCCCCGGGGCGCTGACGGACCGGGCCAGAGTTCCGCGTACGGTTCAATCCCCAATACCTTTAGGCCGGCAGTTGCCGGCCTTTCTTTTTGCGGATGAGGGGATCGACGACGATAAGGAAACAACGACGACAGCGACCGGTCGCGTTCGCTATTTGCGCTCCGACGTCTGCGGTCCGCCGTCCGTCGTCTGCGGCTCGAGCGGCGTGTAGGCGGCGCCGAGGATAATGCCCGGCTTGTCATGGGTGCCTTCCTGCACCATGACGGCGGCGGCGTCGATTTCGCCGGTCTTGATCTCCGACATCGGAACATTCCAGGTCGAATCCGTCCCGGCCCAATCGCCGAGCTTCACCCAGCGCCGCACCACGTTGTGGTAGGTGATCGTGCGTCCATGATTTTCGCCGCGGCCGATCGCGACCGTCACGGATTTGGCAAGCGGACACAACCACACTTCACCGCCGGAATGCTCGCCGTCCTTGGCTTTGACGGTGACGTTCAAATTGCTGGCCGTGACGGTCAACAGCACCGGCAAGGACATCACCGACGCTTTTTGATCGGTCTGCGCGATCATGCGCTCGACGGCGGTGCGGTCGCTGCCGAGCACGTGCATGGCGCCGTTGACGACGATTTGCGGCGTATAGACCTGCCGGTCGCCGCGCACGCGCGAATAGGCGCGCTGCCGCGCCGAATGCGCCGGATCGGCCAGCGTGTCCTTCCAGCCGAGATAATCCCAATAGTCGATCGGCACGCTCAGCGCGACCAGCGATGGATCGTTGGCGAGCTCGCCGAGGAGCTTGTCGGCGGCGGGACAGGATGAACAGCCTTGGCTGGTGAACAGCTCGAGCAGCGCCCGCGGCTCGGCGCGCGCAATGCCATAGGTCGTGATCAAAAGCCCGGCAATGAGGGACGCCGACGCGTAGCGGCAGCGCAGCATTCTGATCTCCACCCCCGCCGACCCCACATGACGGTATTGTCGCCCGCGCCTGTGTTAGCCCCCGCGCAAGTCACCCGCCACTCAATTCGAAGTGAGGCCGCCGGCTTTTTCCCGAATCATGCGGAACGCTCATGAGAGCATGATCTTTCGGCAAGCGGCGCTCACGCCGGATCGGATCCGGGGCCGTGCTGTTTCCAATTCACGCTTTCAAGCCGCGAGATGGCGCAGCACGTACTGCAAGATGCCGCCGTTCTTGTAGTAGTCGAGCTCATCCACCGTATCGATGCGGCAGATCAGCGGCACGCGCTTTAGCCCGCCGTCGGATGCTACAATTTCCGCGAGCAGGCGTTGATGCGGCTTGAGATCGCCGTGCAGGCCGCGAATGGTGACCTGCTCGTCGCCCTTGAGGCCTAGCGTCTGCCACGAGGTGCCTTCCTCGAAGGTCAGCGGCACCACGCCCATGCCGACCAGATTGGAGCGATGGATACGCTCGAACGATTGCGCGATCACGGCGCGCACGCCTAGTAGGATGGTGCCCTTGGCCGCCCAGTCGCGCGACGAGCCGGTGCCGTATTCCTTGCCGGCGAACACCACGAGCGGCACGCCTTCGTTCTTGTAGCGCATGGCGGCGTCGTACATCGTCATGCGCTGCTTCGACGGATAGTGGATGGTGAAACCGCCTTCGACACCCGGCACCATCTGGTTCTTGATGCGGATATTGGCGAAGGTGCCGCGCATCATCACCTGATGATTGCCGCGCCGCGTGCCGTATTGGTTGAAGTCCTTCGGCCGCACTTGATGATCGCGCAAATATTCGCCGGCCGGGCTTTCTTCCTTGATCGAGCCGGCCGGCGAGATGTGGTCGGTGGTGATCGAGTCGAGGAACAGGCCCATCACGCGCGCGTCGACGATGTCCTCGATCGGCTGGCTGCGCTTCTGCATGCCTTCGAAGTAAGGCGGGTTCTGCACGTAAGTAGAACGGTCGTCCCACTTGAAGGTGAGGCCGCCCTTGACCGCGATCTTGCGCCAGCTGGCGTCGCCTTTGAACACGTTGCCATATTTGCGGCTGAACATCTGCTTGGTGATGTTCTTGCGCACGAATTCGCCGATCTCGCGGTTGCTTGGCCAGATGTCGCGCAGATAGACCTTGCGGCCCTTCTGGTCGGTGCCGAGCGGCTGCTTGGCGACGTCGATCTGCATCGAGCCGGCGATCGCATAGGCGACCACCAGCGGCGGCGATGCGAGATAATTGGCGCGCACGTCGGCGTTGACGCGGCCCTCGAAATTGCGATTGCCCGACAGCACGGCGGCGGCGACCAGATCGTTCTTGTTGATCGCTTCGGAAATCTCCTCCGGCAGCGGCCCGGAATTGCCGATGCAGGTGGTACAGCCGAAGCCGACCAGGTTGAAGCCGAGCGCGTCGAGATCCTTCTGCAGGCCGGATTTGTCCAGATATTCGGCGACCACCTGCGAGCCGGGCGCCAGCGACGTTTTCACCCACGGCTTGACGGTGAGGCCCTTGGCCAACGCTTTGCGCGCCAATAGCCCCGCCGCCATCATGACGTTCGGATTCGAGGTGTTGGTGCAGGAGGTGATCGCCGCGATCACCACGTCGCCATTGCCGAGCGTGTGCTTGCGGCCTTCGACCGGCACGCGCTTGTCCATCTCCGTGGCCTTGTTGAATTCCTTGTCCATCGACCAGGCAAAGCCGTTCTTGACCTCTTTGAGCGCGATGCGGTCCTGCGGCCGTTTCGGCCCGGCGAGCGACGGCTCGACGGACGACAATTCGAGCTTGAGCACGTCGGTGAACACCGGGTCGGGCGTGTTCTTGGTGCGATACATGCCCTGCGCCTTGGCATAGGCGATGACCAGCGCGATGCGCTCCGCCGTGCGGGCGGTATCGCGCAGATAGCGGATGGTGTCGTCGTCGATCGGAAAGAAGCCGCAGGTCGCGCCGTATTCCGGCGACATGTTGCCCAGTGTCGCGCGGTCGGCGATGGTCAGGCTGGCGAGGCCCGGGCCGAAATACTCGACAAATTTGCCGACGACGCCGCGCTTGCGCAGCATCTGCGTCACGGTCAGCACCAGGTCGGTCGCGGTGACGCCTTCCTTGAGCTTGCCGTTGAATCGCACGCCGATCACTTCCGGCAGCACCATCGAATAGGGCTGGCCGAGCATGGCGGCCTCGGCCTCGATGCCGCCGACGCCCCAGCCGAGCACGGAGAGGCCGTTGACCATGGTGGTGTGGGAATCGGTGCCGACCAGCGTGTCCGGATAAGCGAGTTCGGTAGCGACGGACTTGTCGGGGAAAGTCACCTTGGCCTTCGCGGTCCACACCGTCTGCGACAGATATTCGAGATTGACCTGGTGGCAGATGCCGGTGCCCGGCGGCACGACGCGGAAATCCTCGAAGGAATTCTGCGCCCATTTCAGGAACCGGTAGCGCTCCTGGTTCTGCTTGTATTCCTCTTCGACGTTGCGCTTGAACGAGTCCTTATGGCCGAAGAAATTCACCGCCACCGAATGGTCGATCACCAGATCCACCGGCACCAACGGGTTGATCTTCTTCGGATCGCCGCCGAGATGCTCCATGGCGTCGCGCATGGCGGCGAGGTCGACCACCGCCGGCACGCCGGTGAAATCCTGCATCAGCACGCGCGCCGGGCGGAACGCGATCTCGCGCTCCGAAGTCTTGGTCTTGAGCCATTGCGCGACGGCCTGGATGTCCTCTTTCGATACCGAGCGGCCGTCTTCGTTGCGCAGCAGGTTCTCCAACAGCACCTTCATCGAGAACGGCAGCCGCGAAATCCCTTTGAGCCCGTTCTTTTCGGCGATCGGCAGGCTGAAATAGGCGTAGGTCTTGGAGCCCACCTTGAGCGGCCGCAGGCACTTGAAGCTGTCGAGCGAATCCATGATTTTTTTCCCATTCCTCCGGCCGGGCGCCGGGGCAAACAGCAGCTAATTTATTGCCGAAACAGGCTCCAACGGAGCGTTGGCGGTCGGGTGCCGGAGGCGTCGCCGGCGCGGCGCAGCCCGACTTGCGGCTTATAAGGTCTTTTCCGCAAATGTGCCAGATCAGCAACAAATAGCCGATAAAGTGCCCGGCAACCCGCCATCGGCTGCGATACGGAGCGGGTCGGCTCTGCCCTTAGGACCTTGCTGATGCGGCTTTCTGCTCTCGATCTGGCCTGTCACCGCGGCGGCCGCGACGTGTTCGCGCGCTTAAGCTTTGCCGTGGCCTCCGGCGAGGTTTTGACGGTGACTGGCCGCAACGGCGCCGGCAAATCGTCGCTGCTGCGCACCATAGTCGGCCTGGTCCGCCTCGCCCAAGGCAAGCTCAGCCTGGAGGGTGGCGATCCGGAACTGACCATCGCCGAGCAGGCGCACTATCTCGGCCACCAGGACGCCCTGAAACCGTCGCTTACGGTCGCCGAAAACTTAAGATTTTGGGCCGGATTTCTCGGCACCCAGGCCGCAAATATCCACCCTGCCCTCACCGCGGTCGGCCTCGACGAACTGGCCGACCTGCCCGCCGCCTACCTGTCGGCGGGCCAACGGCGGCGGCTATCGATTGCCCGCCTTGTCGCCGTCAAACGCTCGATCTGGCTGCTGGACGAGCCCACTAGCACGCTAGACGCCTCGGCCCAGCACCGCCTTGCGGGCTTGATGCGGGCACATCTCGCCGAGGGCGGCCTCATTCTGGCAGCCACCCATGGCGCCATCGGGCTCGAAACCGCGCGGGAGTTGCGGCTCGGCGAGGTGGATTCATGACCGCCCTCGCCGCAATCCTCATCCGTGACATGCGCATAGCCGTGCGGGTCGGCGGCGGCGCGCTAATCGGGGTGCTGTTCTTCCTGGTCGTGGTCACGCTGATGCCGTTCGCGGTCGGTCCGAACCTGCCGCTGCTCAAGCAAATCGGGCCGGCGATCCTGTGGCTTGCGGCGCTCTTAGCGAGCCTATTGGCGCTCGACCGCCTGTTCGCCGCCGACCACGAGGACGGCTCGCTCGACCTCATCCTCATGAGCCGCGCCCCGCTCGAACTCGTGGTTGCGACCAAAGGCCTTGCCCATTGGCTCACCACCGGCTTGCCGCTGGTCATTGCCGCGCCGCTGATTGGGCTTTTGCTCAATCTCGACGCGCCGGCTGAAATCACTTTGGTGCTGACGCTTCTGGTCGGCACGCCGGCGCTGACCTTCATCGGCCTGATCGGCGCTGCCATTGCGGTGACGTTACGGCGCGGCGGGCTGCTGCTCGCCGTGATCGTGCTGCCGCTGACGGTTCCCGTGCTGATCTTCGGCGTCGCCGCTGCCAACAGCGTCGGACCGACACCATCTGGAACGCCGTTCACCATCCTCTGCGCGCTGACACTAGCAAGCCTGGTTGTCGGTCCATTTGCCGCGGCGGCGGCGCTGCGGCAGGAAATGGAATAGCCATTGTGGTCATGCAAACGTGAGAAACGCTTAGAGCCCGCGGCATTGCGCCGGCGCCGCAACGTGAACTAGGTAGCTGCGAATGAGAAATAACCCATGGCCATCGCCGACCTCGCCAATCCGACGCGTTTCCTGAAATTCGCCAACCGCACGATTCCGTGGCTCGGCGGGCTGACGGTGCTTGTCTTCGCCTATGGCATCGATCAGGCGATGCTGGCGCCGGACGATTATCAGCAGGGCGCCACGGTCAAGATCATGTTCCTGCATGTGCCGTCGGCGTGGCTCGGCATGCTGGGCTGGGGCGTTATGTCGGTGGCCGCGCTCGGCACGCTGGTGTGGCGGCATCCGCTCGCCGACGTCGCGGCCAAAGCGGCCGCGCCGATCGGTGCGGCGTTCACGTTGTTGTGTCTCGTCACCGGCTCGCTGTGGGGTCGGCCCGAATGGGGCACCTATTGGGTCTGGGACGCACGGCTCACCTCGGAGCTGGTGCTGCTCCTGCTCTATCTCGGCGTCATCGCGCTGTGGCGTACGGTGGAGGATCCGTCGCGCGCCGCGCGGGCTGCTGCGATCCTCACCCTGGTCGGCGCCATCGACCTGCCGATCATCAAGTTCTCGGTCGATTGGTGGAACACGCTGCATCAAGGCGCGTCGGTGTTCCGCGTCGGCGGCTCGACCATCGATCCGAGCATCCTCGTTCCGCTGTTCATCATGGCGGCGGCGTTCACGCTGTTGTTTTTCACTTTGCACCTCGCGGCGATGCGCAACGAGATTTTGCGCCGCCGCGTGCGCACGCTGCGGCTGATGCAGGCGAGCGCGGTGAGCTGAGATGAACACGGTCAACCACATGGGATTCATCGTCGCGTCTTATGCCGCGGCCGCCGCGATTGTCGGCGTCTTGATCGCGTGGGTGACCTTGGACTACCGCATGCAGCGGCTCAGACTCGCCGATCTTGAAATGCGCGGCGTCACCCGCCGCTCCGCGCCGGTGCGACCCGAGCCGGCATTGGATAAAGCGAAGGAAAAGGCGTGACCAGCGTACCCAGCGAGAGCGCAAAAATCGGCCGGCGCCGCATCGCGGTGCTGGTGCCGCTCGTGGTTTTTCTCGCGCTCGTTCTGTTGTTCCTGTTCCGCCTCTATTCCGGAGATCCGTCGCTGATCCCGTCGGCGCTGATCGGCCATCCGGCGCCGCAAACCAACCTGCCGCCAATCGCAGGGCTGGAACGCGACGGAGCGGCGGTGCCCGGCATCGATCCGGCAAATTTCAAGGGCGCGGTGACGGTGGTGAACGTCTGGGCGTCGTGGTGCGTGCCGTGCCACGACGAGGCGCCACTGTTAATGCAGCTCGCCCAGGACAGCCGCGTGCGCCTGGTCGGCATCAACTACAAAGACCAGCCGGACAATGCGCGGCGCTTCCTCGGCCGCTACGGCAATCCGTTCGCCGCCGCCGGCGCCGACGCGAGCGGCCGCGCCGCGATCGAATGGGGCGTCTACGGCGTGCCGGAAACCTTTGTGGTCGGCAAGGATGCGCACATCGCCTACAAGCTGGTCGGGCCGATCACCGCCGACAATTTCGAAGCCGTGCTCAAGCCGCAGATCGACAAGGCGCTGGCCGCGGGATCGTAACCGTCACTCCGCCGGCTCGACCGCGTATTTCCGCAACAGCGGCACTTGCAGCGCGCCGAACAGGAAGGTCAGCGGCATCACGCCGAACACCTTGAAATCGACCCAGACATTGGTCGACGCGTTGCGCCAGACGATTTCATTGAGAATGGCGAGCGCGAAGAAGAACAGCGCCCAGCGCAAGGTCAGCTTGCGCCAACCTTCCTCAGTGAGCTGGAACATCGAATCCAGCACGGTGCCGAGCAGCGACTTGCCAAAGAAAAGTCCCCCGAGCAGCACGCCGCCGAACAGCGCATAGATGATGGTCGGCTTGATCTTGATGAACATGTCGTTGTGCAGGAACAGCGTCAGGCCGCCGAACACCAGCACGATGACCGCGGTCACGATCGTCATGATCGGAAAGTGCCGCGTCAGCGCGTAGGAGACGACCATCGCGGCCAGCACGGCGACCATGAATGTCGCGGTGGCGACGAAAATGTCGTAGTGCGCGTTGGCGAAGAAGAACAGCACCAGCGGCCCGAGATCGAGGGCGAGCTTGAGGATCGGATTGAGCTGCGGCTTCGGCGTCATGAGCGGCGTGTGTGTAGCGCGGCCGGCGCGTTTCCACAAATCATGAATCGAGCCCGACCAGCGCGCGGGCAAAATCGCGCGCCGAGAACGGCGCCAGATCGTCGACGCCCTCGCCGATGCCGATGAAGTGCACCGGCACTTTGAATTTCTCCGCGATGGCGACCAAAATGCCGCCGCGGGCTGTGCCGTCGAGCTTGGTCATGGCGAGGCCGGTGACGCCGACGACTTTGCGGAAAATCTCGACCTGGGACAGCGCGTTCTGGCCGACCGTGGCGTCGAGCACCAGCAGCACGGCATGCGGCGCCGACGGCTCGACCTTCTTCATCACCCGCACCACCTTTTCCAGCTCGCCCATCAATTCGGTGCGGTTCTGCAGGCGGCCAGCGGTGTCGATCAGCAGCACGTCGACGTTTTTTTGTTTTGCCGCCTCGACCGCGTCGAAAACCAAACCGGCGGCATCGGCGCCGGCCTCGCGCGCGATGAACGAAGCGCCGCTGCGCTCGGCCCAGATCTTGAGCTGGTCGATAGCCGCGGCGCGAAACGTATCGCCCGCCGCCAGCATCACCGTGCGGCCTTCGGCGCGCAGCCGCGCCGCGAGCTTGCCGATGGTCGTGGTCTTGCCGGAGCCATTGACGCCGGCGATCAGAATGACGAACGGCTTTATCGCGGGATCGATCGCGAGCGGCTGCGCCACGCCGGCGAGCACCTTCTCCACCTCTGCCGCCACCGCCACCTTGATTTCATCCGGCGTGATCGCTGTGTCGAAGCGCCCGTAACGCAGCTCGGTGGCGATCCGGCCCGCCGTCTCCGCGCCAAGATCGGCGCGGACCAACTCGTCCTCGATCTCGTCGATGGTCGCTGCATCGAGCTGGCGCTTTGCCACCACATGCGCAATGGCGCTGCCGAGCGCCGATGAGCTCTTCTTGAGCCCGCCGGCGAGGCGCTGCCACCAATTGCCCGTTGTTTCTGTCGCGCTGTCGTCCATGAGGCGCCCGTGATAGCGGTTTCGGCAATGTGCGCAACAATGACCCCGGAACAGATGGTGTCGCGGCTGTTGTATCGCGACGGGCTGATGCTGGTGATCGACAAGCCGGCGGGCCTCGCGGTGCATCGCGGCCCCAACGGCGGCGAGAGCCTCGAAGACCATTTCGACGCGCTGCGCTTCGGCCTGCCGCGGGCGCCGGCGCTGGCGCACCGGCTCGACCGCGACACCTCGGGCTGCCTGGTGCTCGGCCGCCACCGCAAGGCGCTGGCCCAGCTCGGCAAGCTGTTCAAGAACGGCGCTATCGACAAGACCTACTGGGCCGTGGTCGAAGGCGCGCCCGACGCCGACCAAGGCGAGATCGCCCTGCCGCTCGGCCGCCTCGACGTGACGCGCGGCTGGTGGATGAAGCACGATCCCAAGGGCCAACCGGCGGTGACGCGCTGGAAGGTGATGGGCAAAACCACTTCCCCCTGCAGGGGGGAGGTCGACCTGCCGCAGGCAGGTCGGGTGGGGGCAAGTGCACCCCACCCCGACGGCTTCGCCGTCGACCCTCCCCCTGCAGGGGAGGGTAAGGTTTTGAGTTGGCTCGCGCTCGAACCGCTGACCGGGCGCACCCATCAGCTTCGCGTGCATTGTGCCGAAATGGGCTGGCCGATCCTGGGTGACGCGATCTACGGCACGGCGCCGCGCACTGGCGGCCCGGGCCTGCAACTCCATGCTCGCGAAATTGTGGTGCCGCTCTACAAGAACCGCCCGCTGATCCGGATCGCCGCGCCGGTGCCGCCGCACATGCGCGAGCGACTCTTAGCGTGCGGCTGGCAGGCTGAGGACAGTAGCGCGTTCTACATCCGCTCACGCGAAGCGGCGGCCGTTCAGTAAATCGTTTCTTTGATGCGCCCGGGCGCCAGGCGGTCGTGCTCGGGTCCGCCCATCTTGCCGTCGGTCAATTCGGCGAGGATCGAGCCCGGTGTCGGCAACGTCTTGCGATCGACTTTGCTCGCCGGATCCCAAAGTTTTGAGCGGATGATCGCCTTGGTGCACTGGAAGTAGGCTTTCTCGACCGTAACGATCAGCACGCATTTCGGCAGCTTGCCGTTGATGGCGAAGGTTTCGGTCAGCGCCGGATCGGTCGACAATTTGGCGCGGCCGATGACGCGCATGGTCTCGCCGACGCCGGGGATGAGGAACAACAGCGCGATGCGCGGATCGCGCACCAGATTGCGCAGGCTGTCGATGCGATTGTTGCCGCGGCGGTCGGGAATGAGCAGCGTGTGCGCGTCGACCACGCGGACGAAACCGGGCGGATCGCCGCGCGGCGAGCAATCGAGGCCTTCGGGCCCGTTGGTCGCCAGCACCACGAACGGCGCCGCCTCGATCAGCTTGCGATATCCCGCGGTGACGTGGTCGGTTTCCTTGATCACCGCCGGGCCGTAAGGTGCATCGGAATAGAGACTCTCGAGCGCCTCGGTCGTCGTGATCGTGTGGTCTTGTCCGTCCATCGCACGGTCTCCGATTTGGCGCGAGATTAGCTAAGCGGCCAGCAAATGTCTGCCGTCGTGCGCGGCCATTGTCAGATCAAGGATTTTTCCCGGCTCGACCGCCTCTGCCAACTTGACCGGCGTGAATTGCTCGGTGCGGCCGATGTCGTGCGATTCGGTCAGGACGCGCCGCGTCGCGCCGACTTCGCCGTCGAGATGCTGCCGCAGCGCCAGCGCGCCGCGCTCGCGTAGCCGCCGCGCACGATCCTTCACGATATCGCGCGGAAGCTGCGGCATCCGCGCCGCCGGCGTGCCCGGCCGCGGCGAAAATGGAAAAACATGCAGATGCGTCAGCCCGCATGCGTCGACCAGGTCAAGCGAATTCTGGAACATCGCTTCGGTCTCGGTCGGAAAGCCGGCGATCAAATCGGCGCCGAACACCACGTCTGGCCGCAAGCGGCGCACGATGTTGCAGAACGCAATCGCGTCATCGCGTGTGTGCCGCCGCTTCATGCGCTTGAGGATGAGATCGTCGCCTGACTGCAAAGACAGATGCAGATGCGGCATCAAGCGAGCGTCCTGCGCCAGAGCATCGAGCAATTCAGCGTCGGCCTCGACGGAATCGATCGACGACAGCCGCAACCGCTCCAGCTCCGGCACGTGCTTGAGGATTTGTTTCACCAGCGCGCCAAGTTTTGGCGCGCCGGGCAGATCGGCGCCATAGCTGGTGACGTCGACGCCGGTCAGCACGATCTCGCGGTAGCCATTACCGACGAGCCGGCGTACATCGTCCACCACCGCACCCATCGCCACCGAGCGCGAATTGCCGCGGCCGTACGGAATGATGCAGAAGGTGCAGCGATGGTCGCAGCCGTTTTGCACCTGGACGAAGGCGCGGGTGCGGCCCGCGAAGGCATCGACCAGATGGGCTGCGGTTTCCTTGACCGCCATGATGTCGTTGACGATCGCCTTCGGCGCGTCTGCGAGACCGAAAGCGGCGCGCGCCTGCGCCCAGGACGCGGCGCCGAGCTTATCGACGTTGCCGAGCACCTGATCGGCCTCGGCCATGGCGACGAAAGTCTGCGGCTCGGTCTGCGCGGCGCAGCCGGTGACGACGATTTTGGCCAGCGGCCGCTCGCGGCGCAGCGCGCGGATTGTTTGGCGCGCCTGGCGCACCGCTTCCGCCGTGACGGCGCAGGTATTGACCACCACGGTGTCGCGGAAGCCGGCGCGCTCGGCTTCGCGGCGGATCACTTCCGACTCGGCTGCGTTGAGCCGGCAGCCGAAGGTGACGACCTCGACGCTCACGACTGCGCGTCCGCGGCGGCAAACATTGCCGCGTCGAAATGGCCCTTGTGCTCGTATTCGGTGGGCCCGGTCATCAGCACATGGTCGTCGCTCTCGCGCCAGTCGATGGCGAGATCGCCGCCGGGCAAGGTCACCGTCACCTTGCGGCCGGTGCGGCCGATCCGGGCCGCGGCCACCGCGGCGGCGCAGGCCGCCGAGCCGCAGGCTTTGGTGAGACCGGCGCCGCGCTCCCAGGTGCGGATCACCACGTGGTCGCGCGCCGGCGTCGCCGCGAGCGTGATATTGGCGCGCTCCGGAAAGATCGGGTCGTGCTCGAGGCGCGGGCCGATACTGCGCAGATCGTAGCTTTGCGGATCCTCGACCCAGAAAATCGCATGCGGATTGCCCATGCTGACGACCGACGGCGACTGCAGGCCCGGCACGTCCGGGACCTTGAGATCGATCGCGCGCGTATCGGCCACGTCATGCAAGAGCGGAATCTCATCCCAGCGAAAGCGCGGCCGGCCCATATCGACCGTGAACAGCCCGCCATCCGCCCGCCAACAGGGGATGAGGCCGGCCGTGGTCTCGAATTCCAGCATCGCCTTGCCGGTTTCGGCGCTGATCAGCGCCGCCACGCAACGCATGCCGTTGCCGCAAGCGCCGGACTCCGAACCGTCGTTATTGAAGATACGGATCGACGCGTCGGTAGAGCCGTCCGGCGGATAGAGCGCCATGAGCTGGTCGTAGGGTTCGCGGCGCGCCGCTGCGCGCGCTTCGGCCGCCGAAATCGGGCTTGGCGCGCGGCGCAGGTCGACGATGACGATCTCGTTGCCGAGACCATTCATCTTGACGAAATCCCTGTTCGCCAGCGCGCTCATGATAATGCCCGAATGTCAGGGACTTATATGAGGACTCACGGGCCGAGCGCCAGTGTCCGGTTGCGGCCTATCCCCGTGGTCGCAAAATAGCGCGTGGTGCGGGCTTCCGTGTTAGAGTCTCAGTGGGGCGACAGGATTGAGAAAGCGGCGACCGCGATGGCCGGCAGCGCGGACCGCCGGGCTTAAGGAGAAACTGATGTTGCTGCGCTTTGCGCCGTGCATCGCCGCGGCGGCCCTATGCCTCGCCACCATCGTCGTCGGATCACAGCCCTCATGGGCGCAGACGCCGCCGGCGCCGCCCGCGGCCAGCCCCGCCGATAAGTCCGCCACTGCCGCGGAACCTTTCGCCGAGGATACGACGCTGACGGCAAAAACGATCGTCTACGTGAAGGGCAACGGGGTGTGGGACTCGGCCTTCGACACGATCAGCGGCGCGTTCAAGAAGCTCAAAGCCTATATCGACAAGGAAGGGCTGAAGACCGACGGGCCGCCGATGACCATCTTCACCCAGACCGACGACACCGGGTTCCAGTTCCAGGCCGCGGTGCCGATCACCGAAGCGCCGAAAAACCCGCCGCACGGCGACATTGCGGTCGGTCAATCGCCGGAGGGCCACGCCCTGAAATTCGTCCATCACGGCTCCTACGACGAATTGGACAATACCTACGAGGCGATCACCAATTATCTCGACGAGAAGCGGCTCGAAGCCAAGGACCTGTTCATCGAGCAATATGAGACCGATCCAGTCACGGCCGACGGCAAGAAGCTCACCGTCGACGTGCTGGTTTTGCTCAAGTAGCGCCGATCCACAATTAAAGTTGCACCACCTCGCCCGGCCGCAAGGCGCGGAAGCGTTCGGCCGGAATAGCGGCAGACTTTAGAGCATCGGCGAGCGCAACGAGCGGCGCATCGATCGCCTCGTCGGTGAGCTGGAACGTGCCGTAATGGTGCGCGAGCGCCAGCGCGGCGCCGCAATCGATATAGGCTTGCACCGCTTCCGCCGGATTCATGTGCTGGTCGCGCATGAACCAGCGCGGCTCATAGGCGCCGATCGGCAGAATGGCGAGCCTGAACGGTCCGTGGCGCTCGCGGGCGCGGCGAAACAGCCGGCCGGCGCCGTAGCCGGAATCGGCAACCACGTAGATTTTTCCGATTGGCGCGTCGATCACGAACGACGCCCACAGTGACATGTTGCGATCCGACAGGTTGCGCGCCGACCAATGGCTGGTCGGAACCAGCGTCACCGCTGCGGCGCCGAGATCGACGCGATGGTCCCAATCGAACGCTTCGGCTGCGATCGCCGCATCATGATTGCGCATGACCGTGTCATTGCCGAGCGTCGTGATGATCCGTGGGCGATGCCCAGCGGCGAGCCGCGACAGTGTAGCGACATCGAGATGATCGTAGTGGCCGTGCGACACCAGCACGACGTCGATCGGCGGCAGGTCGGCAAAGGCGATGCCGGGATCGTTGACCCGTTTCGGTCCGATGCGACGGAACGGCGACGCGCGCTGCGACCAGACCGGGTCGAGCAGGATATTGAGACCCGCCGTCTGGATCAGCCAGCTGGCGTGGCCGACATAGCAGATGCGGCATGCCGCGCCTTCGACGCGCGGCGGCGGGCGATCGGCAAAAGGCGACGGCGCCCAATCCGGCCACCTTGCCCTGGTGCCGCGCAGCCGGCGCTCCAGGAACCAGCGCAGCAGGTCGCGCCGGCTCCGCGGCGGTGCCGCTTCGCGGTCGAAAAAACGCTCGCCGTCGAAATGATCGGAAACGGGGCCAGTGTAATAGCGTGACATGCTGTTCCCATTATACAATTTACCGCCCCGCAGGTCGGCAAAGTGTCCCGGTTGACGGGGATGGCCCCGGCCCCTATTTTCCGCCCGCTCTCGCAAGAGAACGATTTTTAACCGCCGACCGGCCCCGGAGGCCGGAGGTAACCGCCCGACAGCGCGATGCGCCCTCGGGTGCAAAAACGTTTGCATAGGCCGTCCGCGAGGGCGGCCGTTCTAAAGGACGCAAAACGTGTTTGACAGTCTTTCGGAACGGCTGAGTGCGGTTCTCGATCGCCTGACCCGGCGCGGCGCGCTGTCGGAGGCCGACGTCGAGGAGGCGCTGCGCGAAGTGCGGCGCGCGCTGCTCGAAGCTGACGTGGCGCTCGACGTCGCCCGCGCTTTCACCGACGAAGTGAAAAAACGCGCGGTCGGCATCGAGGTGATCAAGTCGGTCACACCCGGCCAGATGGTCGTGAAGATCGTGCACGACCAGCTCATCGAAACCTTGGGCTCGGACGCGCAGCCGATCGACCTCAACGCGCCGGCGCCGGTCGTCATCATGATGGTGGGCCTGCAAGGCTCGGGCAAAACCACCACCACCGCCAAAGTCGCCAAGCGGCTGACCGACAATGCCAAACGCAAAGTGCTGATGGCGTCGCTCGACACCCGGCGCCCGGCCGCCATGGAGCAGCTCGCCGTGCTCGGCCGCCAGGTCGCGGTCGACACGCTGCCGGTGGTCGAAGGCCAGACGCCGGTGCAGATAGCGGGCCGCGCCGTGCAAGCGGCGCGGCTCGGCGGCTACGACGTGGTGATGCTCGACACCGCCGGCCGCATCACGCTGGACGAGGCGATGATGGCGGAAGCGGCGGAGGTGCGCCGCACTGCCGATCCGCACGAAGTTCTTTTGGTCGCCGACGCGCTGACCGGCCAGGACGCCGTCAATCTGGCGCGCGCGTTCGACGAGCGCGTCGGCCTCACGGGCATCGTGCTGACCCGCATCGACGGCGACGGCCGCGGCGGCGCCGCGCTGTCCATGCGCGCCGTCACCGGCAAGCCGATCAAGCTCATCGGCACCGGCGAGAAACTCGACGCCATCGAAGATTTTTATCCGGCGCGCATCGCCGACCGCATCCTCGGCATGGGCGACATCGTTTCGCTCGTTGAAAAAGCCGCTTCGACCATCGACGCCGAGAAAGCCGCGCGCGTCACCGAGAAGATGCGCAAGGGCACCTTCGATCTCTCCGACCTGCGCGAGCAGATCGCGCAGATGCAGCATATGGGCGGCATGAGCGGAATGATGTCGATGCTGCCCGGCATCGCCAAGATCAAGAACCAGCTCGCCGAGCGCAATCTCGACGAAACCGTGCTGAAGCGACAAGTCGCGATCATCGATTCGATGACGCCGCAGGAGCGGCGCAATCCCGATGTGCTCAAGGCGAGCCGCAAGCGCCGCATCGCCGCCGGCTCCGGCACCAAACCCGAAGACATCAACCGCTTGCTGAAAATGCATCGCACCATGGCCGACGTGATGAAGGCCATGGGCGGCGCCAAGCGCGGCCCGATGGCCGGCCTCGCCAATATGCTCGGCTTCGGCGGCGGCATGCCGAGCCCGGAAGAGATGGCGAAGCTTGCCGAGAAAATGCCGGGCGGGTTGCCGCCCGGAATGCCCGGCGCTCCCGGCCTGCCGCCGAATTTTCCCGGATTGCCAGGCGGCGGACTGCCGCGCGGGCTTCCAGGGCTTAGTCCGAAACTGCCGGGCGGCTTGCCGCCGGGCTTTCCGGGTTTTGGCAAGAAGAAATGACAACCCGGATTCAAACAAGCACGCCGTTCAACGTTTCAAGAAAGGAAACCTGAAAATGCCTCTCGTTATCCGCATGGCCCGCGCCGGCACCAAGAAGCGGCCGTTCTATCACATCGTGGTCGCCGACAGCCGCAGCCCCCGCGACGGCCGCTTCATCGAGCGGCTCGGTTATTTCAATCCGCTGCTGCCGAAGGAAAAAACCGATCGGCTGAAGTGGGACCTCGAGAAGGCCAAGGCCTGGATCGCCAAGGGCGCGCAGCCTTCGGACCGGGTGATGCGCTTCCTCGACGCCGCCGGCGTCATGAAGCGCACCAAGCGCAACAATCCGGAAAAGGCGGTGCCGCGCAAGGAGCGCAAGGCCAAGGAAGAAGCGGCCAAGGCCGCGGCGGGTGCCGCTCCAGCCGCAGCACCGGCAGCAGCCGCAAAACCGGCAGCACCGGCAGCGCCGGCAACCTAACAGGCACGAACCATGGCAGGCGGCGCGCGCATCTGCCTCGGTCAAATCGGCGCCGCGCACGGCGTGCGCGGCGAAGTGCGGTTGCGCTCGTTCACCGCGGATCCGGAAGCGATCGCCGGCTATGGGCCGCTGGAGACCGAAGACGGCCACGTCGTACAGATTGAGTCGCTGCGTCGCGCCAAGGATCACTTCGTCGCCAAACTTGCCGGCATCGCCGACCGCGGCGCCGCCGAGCGATTGACCAACATGAAACTCTATGTGCTGCGCGAGCGCCTGCCGGCGCCCGACCAGCCCGACGAGTTTTATCATGCCGATCTGATCGGTCTTGCGGTGGTCGATCGCGCCGGCGACAAGCTCGGCACCGTGGTCGCGCTGCACAATTTCGGCGCCGGCGATTTGATCGAGGTGCGGCCGACCGACGGCCACGTGACGCAGCTGCTGCCGTTCGACGAGGCCACCGTGCCGGTGGTCGATCTCGCGGCGGGGCGGCTGGTGGTCGTCGCGCCGGACATGGATCAACAGGCACCGCCCGCCGCGCGCGGCCACAGACGGCGCTAGGCGATGTGGCGGGCCAGCGTTCTCACCATTTTTCCCGAGATGTTTCCGGGGCCACTCGGTTTGAGTCTCGCCGGCAAAGCGCTGGCGTCAGGCGCGTGGTCGCTCGACGTCGTCGATATCCGCAGCTTCGCCGCCGACAAGCATCGCACCGTCGACGACACGCCGGCCGGCGGCGGCCCGGGCATGGTGATGAAGGCCGATGTGCTCGGCCGCGCCATCGACGCGACGACGACCGACACACGCCCACGCCTCCTGATGTCGCCGCGCGGCGCGCCGCTGACCCAAGCGCGCATCGAGGCGCTGACCGGCCATGCCGGGGTCGTGCTGGTTTGCGGCCGCTTCGAGGGGGTCGATGAGCGCGTCATTGCGGCGCGCGGGCTCGAAGAGGTCTCGGTCGGCGATTATGTGCTGTCCGGCGGCGAGATCGCCGCCATGGCGCTGATCGACGCCTGC
>Ga0210395_10001407_pt1 | contig 18624 bp, 19 predicted proteins | sample IncBWH4OmetaG_FD_150861 | JGI IMG/M metagenome (GOLD analysis project Ga0210395, IMG submission 150861) | Forest soil microbial communities from Barre Woods Harvard Forest LTER site, Petersham, Massachusetts, United States - Inc-BW-H-4-O ...
CGGATACCGTGCGGGCACCGCACTTGAGCGCGAACCGCACCGTGTGGTTGTCGCGGAACCTGGTGAACAGGCGGGCGACATCGCCCGCGCCGATCCCGCTGGGCTTCTGGGAGCAGTCGAGCAGCGTGACGCCGACCGATGGCCCGACCGTCAGGATGTAGGACAGCAGCCCGGCGATCTCCTTGTTGACCTCCTGGTCTTCCGTCTCGAAATAGACCTGGAACTCCTCCATGACCAGCACCCATATCCGCAGCTGCGGGTACTTGCGGGACAGCTCCTCGGTGTTCTTTCCGTACGGGCACTCGGTGGTCGACAGGGTCGACAGGAAGTCGTTCGCCCCCATGATGTGAGCCTTGATCTCGCGCAGCGCGTCGAGCACCTGCTCGATGGGGTCGCCGTCGCGGGTGGGATGGGTACCGAAGATGATGCGGTGCGCGACGAAGCGGAACGACCGCCAGTCAGGCGATGACTTCCCGTCGATCACGGTCAGGCGCACGTACGGGTCGAGCGCCGCGTACAGGGCCAGGAGCCGCGCGGAGAATGTCTTGCCCTTGCGCGGCTGCGCGCCGATCAGGACGGAGATCCACAGCAGCAGGAGCGTGACCTTGCGCCCGCGCTCGTCCAGGCCGAACGGCACGGGACGCCAGATGTTGCGGGGCTTGCAGTCCAGCAGCGGCGTGCGGCCGGCGGGGATGGCCAGCGGGTCAGTGTCGGCGATCCACGCCACCACGCGGCGCTCCGACGACGGGTCCTCGGAGAAGTACACCTGCGACAGCTTCACGTCCAGGCCGCTCGCGAACGCGGGCCGCGCCTTCATCGCGTCAGCGAACGTCCTGCCGGGCGGCAGGTCGATCACCACGCGGGTACCGTCGCCGTCCCGCTCGGCCTGCGACCCGAACGTGACCCGCTGGCCAGGCTTGTCCGGGTCGCCGAGCTTAGCGGCGTAGCAGGCCATCAGGATCTTGTCAGCACTGATCACCCGCCGCCGCGGTGTCGTCATCGAAGGGGTGAAGATCGGCATGTGCGCGGGCCGCCCGGCACGGGCCAGCAGCGGCACCGCCACGGCGGCCAGCACCGCCCATCCCCACCACGGCGACCAGGTCAGCATCGCCACGGTGAGCAGCAGGACCGCGAGCGCTTCCCCGCCGATCACCAGGCCGCGCTCACCGCGCACCTTGCGGACATGGGAGACCAGCGCCCGGTATTCCTTCGGGTTGTTCGCGTGGATGGCCAGCGACACGAGGATGCCGTGCTCGGGCATCCACCACCAGCGCCGCTGACGCTCGGCGATGCGGGCGACGCCGACGACCGCCCACGCCACCGACTGCACCAGGTACCACGGCGCGCGCACGGCGTGGAACGCCATCGGGTGCCCGACGTTGGCGGCCTGCGCGGCCGCGTGCTTCCGGATTCCCTCCCAGGTACGCAGGTGCGGGGGAATGACCGGCCGCCGCTGGCCGCCGAGCGAGGGCAGCGCGACGGGGACAGCGAGCACAGGCGCTGGGTCTTCCCCGTCGTCGTCGAGCTCGATCTCATATGCGCTGTCGCGCGACGGGAACGGAACCAGCTTGCCCGCTGGCTCGTCCGGCCCTATGTAGTCTTCCTGCGGCTGCTCGGCCACAATGGTCACGCTCCCTTCGGGGAGGGGCCAGGCCGGGGGCAGCTTCCGGGAAGTTGCGCGCCCCCGGCCTGGGGCTTACTGATTCGGCGTTTACTTGGTCTTGCTGTTCGGGTTCTTCATCATCAGGTCCGCCTGCGATCGCTCAGGTTCGCTCGGCTGAATGTAGGTCCGGCCGCGGTTGTAGTGCGGCACCGGATCCGGCACCGGCCAGAGGACAAGCTCGTCGCGTCGCAGCTCGTTGCCCTCGCGATCGCTGTAGACCGGCGCCGGCCAGCAGTCTGCTCCGTCGTCGGTGTCGTGGTCGTGGTCTCGGCGGCACTCGCCGTCTTCCGCGGAGATCCCGAGGGCCTCGAGCTGGTACGGGGCAAGGCAGTCGACCTCGTGTTGCTCGGCGGCTTCGACCTTGTAGAAGTCCGCCCGGGGCACGTGCTCGAACGCCTCGTTTAGCTCCTGGAGCATGGCGGTAAAGCGCTGCTGCCAGTCTCCGGGCATGGACTGCAGGAGCGTCCGCGGTAGCACGAGGTAGTTGCAGTAGCTCAGCCCGAAATACTCGTGGATGGCGCGGCCGGGGCGGGTGGTCTGTGTCGTCATGGCTCTTGACTCGCTTTCGGGGTGCCGGCCTTCCTGGCGGCCTCGCGGCGACGCTGGACGGTGCGCACGGATACGTGGCAGAGGGCCGCTATCTTGTCGTCGGCCCAGCCTGGGTGTCGCCTGATCGCGGCGATAACAGGGTCGGTACCGCGCGGCGCCCGTGGTGGCGGTGGCGGCTTCTTGTCCTTGTCGGTGTCGTCGTCTTCGCGGTCCTGGCGGTCTTCTTCACCGCGATCGGGGTCGTCGTCTGTGTCGTCCCGGGTGGCGGCAGCGCGGACGGAACGGACGAGCAGCATCACGAGCTCTACCGAGCCAATGAAGGCGGCTGCAGGCCAGGCGGAGAGGATGGCGCCGATGATCGCGTTGGCGACAGGATCGATCCACTGGGCTGGTAGGGCGACGACCGCGTTGGCTGCGAGTGTCGCGACAATCCCGGACCAGAGCATCACCCGTGCGAGCCTCGGTGTCGGGACTCCCTTGTGTCGCGCGGCGTACAGCATGACAAGCGACGCCTCGGCGATCACCCCGTCGATGGACAGTGGGAGCAGGTGCGACTGGGTGTTGTCCTCGCCGTGTGCGACAGCGAGCCCGTGGATGTGGGAGTACGACACGATCGCGGCGAACAGGATGACAGCTCCGGCCGCGACAGCCATCGCCCACGCGATCACTGTGTCGCCGTCAGGCGGCTGCCACCGGCGTACTTCGGAAAGGTGCCAGCGCTTCCCCTTGTCGTTGCTCTGGTCGGCGGCGTCGGTGTCGTCTTGTCGCGGCCATGGCGACAAAGGTGGCGACACGCGCGGCGGCAGCGTTGGCGGCACGAAGGGATGCTGAACGGCACTGCCGTTGACAGGGGCCGGTGGCGTCACAGTGTCCAGCAACGGTCAGTCCTCCTCGGTGATGGGGTCGCGTGGGGGGCAGGCCTGACGGATGATCCGGGCGTCGGCCAGGTCGTCGAACACGCTCCGGTCGCGGCGCACGCGGAGGTTCACGTACACGCGGCTGCCGGAGTAGTGCGCTGGCGCGCAGGCGAGCTCGACTTCGGGATGGTCGCGCAGGATGCGGATGAGGAACCCCGCGTCGAACTCGTCACCCGTGAGGCGCACACGGACTATGCCGAGCCCGTCGTTGCGCGGCTGGCTACGCCTGCTCATCGGATGCCTCTTTCGCGGTGATCGCGTCGCCGACTACGCGGTCCAATCTCAAGTGAGGCAGGCGCCCGGCGGCGCGCTCGGTGTCAGCCACGGAACCGGGCGGGTAGTCGGTGGGCGCGATCCCGGACCACGGCAGCGGAGTCTTGCCGACTGCGACATCGGTGAGCACCTCATCGGGCGTTGCGCCCCAGTAGGGGCTGTCGTCGCGCGAGGTGCGCTCGTCGGTGTCGATCGTGATCTCGACGGGGACTCCTGGGTACCTCTGCGCGGCCTCGGCGAGCACGGCCGCTGTCAGTGCCTCGCCGTAGGCGCGGGGGTCGTCCTCGTACTGCAGGTCCTCGAGGGCGGCTTCCCGGTCGGCCAGCACTTGCCCGGCGGCTTCGTCTTCGGCGGACCGGGGCACCGTCATGACAGCGCCCGGGCGCAGGAGCGTGTCGTCGAACTCGCCCTCGCTTGCCGGGATGTCGAAGGCGTCGGCCCAGGCGGGTGCGCCGGGGTCGAGCGGGGTCCATCCCCGGTCTTCGCCCAGGCGGTACCGCCATAGGTGCCGGTCCTGCTCGGCCTGCAGGATCTGGCGCGACTCGTCGTACAGGTCGGCGTAGCCGAGGTCGGCCAGGATCTCAGCAGGTCGCAGAACCACCCGGATGGGCTCGGTGCGGTGCCGCAGCAGCTCCGCCTGGTCCTCGCCGACCGTGGACAGGAGCAGGCTCCGCACCGCCTCGGCCTCCCACGACCCCGGACGGCCCTCCAGGGCCCTGTCGATGCTGCCGACGTTGGCGGCGGCACCCGCGACGGCCAGGGTGACAAACTCGGCCCAGTCGGCCGGTTCGGTCCGCAGAGGGTCGGGTTTCCATTCGCCGTCTTCGGCCTGGCGGAGCACCGGGCGCCGCAGTCGCGCCGCCTCGGTCAGCACGCGGATCGCATCCGCCAGGGCGTTGCCCCATTCGTCGGTCATGTTGTCCTCCTAGGGGATGGCACAGAGAGCGGGCGCAACGCCCGCACGAGCACGCAGCCGAGCACTGCGCAGACGATGAGCTCAGCGCCGAGTACGGTGACCGCGGCCATCGGGTGGGCGAGCACCAGCAAGGCGACCAGGACGATGGCGGCGACCCTCATGACGCACCGTCCCGGCTGCCGGGCACCGCATGCAGGTGCCGCTGCCGCGGCGGGGTCAGGTCCCAGCCTGCGTACCGGGCTGCGCTGGTCAGCGCGTCCTGCAACGCCTGCAGCTGCTTCTCGAGCGCGTCGACGCGCCGGGCGATGGCGTGACTCTCGCTCTCGCTCTCGCCCGGAGCGGGAGCTGCGGCGGTGGTCGCGAATCCGGCGGTCATCGCGCCGCCGCCAGCAGCTCAAGCAGGGCGGCGGCCAGCTCCTTTGCCTCGCCGTCGGTGAGGGTCACGAACTGGCCGTGGCAGAAGAGGACGGTCCGGCTGGTGTAGTCGCGGAGCACGGCGTACACGGCGGGGCGGGAGAACGGGCGCGGCGGCCCGGCTGCCGGCCATGGCTTGGGGGCCAGTGCGGTCTCCGGGTCCTCCAGGGTCAGCGTGATCGTCGCGTACTCGCCCGACGGGGCGGCCGTGAGGAGTCTGGCAAGCGCGGCGGCCTCGGCGAGCGTGAAGCTGGTCTCAGTGGTGTCGTTAACGATGAGGGTGATGTGGGGGTCGCGGTCCTTCACGTGCTGCCACATGCCAACCACGACACGGGCCTGGCTTGTGGCGATGACGCGGCCGTTGACCTCGAAGACGGCTGGCGGCTGGACGGTCAGCGAGATCTCGCGGGAGGCGCTCTGGTGCAGCCGGTCCTCGCAGGCCTCGCGGTCCTCGTGGGGAGTGCTGATCAGGCACCACGGCGGGCAGGGCCGGTCCAGCCAGTACGGCAGCGGGGCCTCGTCCAGCGGGTGGCCGCCGTTGCCGGGGATCACGGGGAACACGGCACCGGCGGCCACGGCGGTGTCGTCCTCGAGGTTCACAATTGGTCGTTCGTGTTCTAGCGTCATCATCGGACTCTCCAATCGCGGGATTCGGTTGGGGTGATCTAGGCCGGCCGTGGTGCGGGATCACCGCGGTCGGCCGCTTTCAGTCGGGGGTCAGGCGGCCAGCGCAAGCGGCCGGACAACGCGGGACGTCGAGGTGCTCGCGGCGGTCACGATCGTCACCGCGGCAACGTGGTAGCACCGGGCGCCCTTCTGGCCGGCCGGGCACTGGCAGAACCCCACGGCGCACCGGTTAGACCGCGGTGCCGTCGGTGCTCACCGCGAGGAACACACCGTCCTCCTCGGCCGGGACAAGGGCGCCGTCCTCGATCAGCTCGCGCGCCTGCTCGAGCTGGCGCGAGGTCCAGGCCGAAAGGTCGGCGGACTCGACCGCGCGCCGCATCTTCCGCGCGCAAGTCGGACCCATGCCCCGGGCGATGCTCTCCGGGCTGGTCAGCTTCCGGCCGCAGCCAGGGCGCAGGCAGCGGTGCACAACCTCGGCGCTCGCGCTGGTCTCGCTGGTCATCCGTGCCGCCTCCTCTTGCAAGGTGTATTACACCTACCTTAGCATAGGTGTAATACACCAAAGCAAGAGGGAGTGCGGAATGAGTAATACACCGGCTAAGATCTCGACCGTGCCGAACCAGCCGAAGACCCCGGTCCACTCGCTCCGCGTGGATGACGACCTCTGGCGCGCAGCGCAGGCGAAGGCCGAGGCCGAGGGACGAACGCTGACAGCCGTGATGGTTGCCTACCTGCGGCGGTACGTCTCGACGCCACCGCGAAAGAAATCCGACGCCGACTCCGGTAGCTAGCCGCGCCGCTGCTTGCAGGCCGTCCCTGTTTGCCGGGGCGGCCTGCGGCATTCCCAGGGCGTGCGTTACTAGCGCTGATGGCCACGCAATGGCCACACATAGGCCGCCAGACGACGAGACCAGCAATCCGTCCTGATGCGAGGTCAGGATGAGATTGCTGGTCAGGGTGCGGAGGCTCCGGGATTTGAACCCGGGAGGGGCGTAAACCCCAACCGCATTAGCAGTGCGGCGCCATAGACCGGACTAGGCGAAGCCTCCATCCGCGGCCAACCCCGGGCCAGAGCCGAAGGGACGCGGTGCGGAATAGCGTACCGTCATCCGGCCACCATCGGCAAAGCGAAGCCGGGCGGCTCCGGGGCCGCGATCGCGGCCCTGATGTCAGTGCGGAACGGGCGCCAAGTTGGTCACGTCAAGCTCACCCGCGGCGTACCGCGCGCGCAGCGTGGTCTTCTTGAACTTGCCGACCGAGGTCTTCGGCACCTCCTCGATGAAGGCCCAGCGCTCGGGAAGCTGCCACCTGGGTACCCGCTCGCCAAGGAAGCCGCGCAGCTCCTCAGGGGTCACGGAGGCGCCGGCGACGGGCACCACGGCCGCGAGCGGGCGCTCGCCCCACTTCTCATCCGGCACGCCGATCACCGCCGCCTCGGCGACGGACGGGTGCGCCATCAGCAGGTTCTCTAGTTCCATCGACGAGATCCACTCGCCGCCTGACTTGATGACGTCCTTCGCCCGGTCGGTCAGCCTGACGAAGCCGGCCTCGTCAAGCGTGCCCACGTCGCCGGTGCGCAGCCATCCGTCGTGGAATTTCTCCGGCGCGCTGTCGCGGTAGTAGGAACCGGTGACCCAGGGGCCGCGCACCTCAAGCTCACCCACGGCCTTGCCGTCCGAAGGCAGCACCTCGCCGGTGTCGCCGGTGAGCCGCCCCTCCAGCGCGCAGAACAGGCGTCCCTGGCTGACCCGGTAGTCCCACACGGCCTCGCCGGTGACGTCGGCCGGCTCGTGTGCGATGGAACCGAGCGGCGAGGTCTCCGTCATGCCCCAGGCATGCGTCATGACCACGCCGAACTCCTCGGCGTAGGCGCGCATGACCGCCTCGGGCAGGGCCGAGCCGCCGCAGACCAGGGTCCGCAGCGAGGACAGGTCCCCGCCGACGGTACGCAGGTGGGCGAGGACTCCCTGCCAGATCGTCGGCACGCCCGCGCCGATCGTTACCTTCTCCGTCTCGATGAGCTTGACGATCGCGGCGGGCACCATGAACCGGTCCGGCATCACCAGCGCGGCGCCGGACAACAAGGCGGCATAGGGCAGCCCCCACGCGTTGGCGTGGAACTGCGGCACGACGGGCAGGATCCGGTCCCGCTCGCTGACCGCGAACGCGTTCCCCAGGCACGCTCCCATCGAGTGCAGATAGGCGGACCGGTGGCTGTAGACGACGCCTTTCGGCAGCCCCGTCGTGCCGCTGGTGTAGCACATCGCGGCCGCCGATCGCTCGTCGAGCTCGGGCCAGTTGAACGCTGGCGAGGCGGCCGCGAGCAGGTCCTCATACGAGTGCACGCTGCGCCCGGGGCTAGCCAGGCCCCCGAGAACCGCGTCGTCCTCCGGCCCGGCGCCAGACACGATCACGTGCTTGATCGTTTCCGCGTGCGGCAGCACCTTCGCGAACAGGGGCACCAGCGAGGCATCGACGATGACGGCGTAATCCCCGGCGTGCGTGGCGATGTACCCGACCTGATCGGCGGACAGCCGGATGTTCAGCGTGTGCAGCACCGCGCCCATGGAGGGAATGGCGACGTAAGCCTCGAGATGCTCGGCGTTGTTCCACATGAAGGTGGCGACCCGCTGGTCGGCGTCGACGCCGAGGAAGCGCAGCGCGTTCGCCAGCCTGGCCGCTCGCTCGCCCACCGTCGCGTAGTCGCGCCGCCGGGGCGGTGCCTCGCCCGTGCACGTGACTACTTCCGTGCTCCCGAACGCGGTCGTCCCGTACCGCATGATCGACGTGACCGTTAGCGGGGTGTCCATCATCGTGCTGTCCACGGCCGCACCTCCCTTGACTATCCACTGACGGTGATAGTGCCACGCGGACAACCCGCCACGAAACCCTCCAGTAATATCGGTTCCCCATATCCTCCTGGTTCGGTGTCCGCGCCGAGCTCCGCATCCTCGCGTAGCTTGGCCACGGCGCGCGCGACCGTGCTCTTCACCGTTCCCACCGAAATCCCGAGCGCCGCGGCCACCTCCGGCTCGGACATGTCGTGGTAGTACCTGAGCATCACCGCCGCGCGCATCCGGCGCGGCAGCCGGTCGAGCGCGCGCTGCACCAAGTCGTGCAGGTCGCTGTCGTCCGTATGGTCGGCGGCCGGCTCGTCGGGCAGTTCGTCAGTGGGATACTCGTCCACCCGGCGCCTGCGCCACCCCGAGATGTGCGTGTTGATCATGACGCGCCTGACGTAGGTGTCGAGCGCGGCCGGGTCGGCGATGCTGTCCCAGGACTGATAGGTCTTGACGAGGGTGGACTGCACGAGATCCTCGGCATCGGCACGGTTGCCGGTCAGTGCATGCGCTGCTCGCAGCAACGCCCCGCCACGGGAGCGCACATAGTCGCCGAACGCGACGCGCTCCGCTATTCCCATGGATCCCCTACGCTCTAAGCTACTGAGAGTGAGTGCTGGATAACGATACGCCTCAGCAGGTCGTGTCTAGCACCCGGCCCCGGCTCGTGACGGGGTCACAGGGCAGCTAGAGCTATCCACATGGATGTATCTATGTATCGGCACGGACACATATCCGGGAATCACTTGACGTGTCCGAGTGAATACGCGCATCGTCAGGAGAGACATGTCGCCAGATGCAATCCCACGGAGGGCAAGTGCGGCGAAACGCGGACTTTCGCCAAGGTTGTGACGATCTCGTCGAATCCGCCACTCCTGCCCGATTTACCCGTAGATCATTGCTCCGCGCGGCGGTGTTCAGCCCGCGCGACAGCTCGTACGACAAGCTCTGGGACCCCCGTGAGGCGTCCGCCCGGACGGCCATAACGGGCACGGTCGTGGACGTCAGCCCGCACATCCTCGTCCTGCACACCGCGCAGGGAGAACAGCGGCTGGCCCTGTCCCCGCGTACGACGGCCTGGCGCGGCACCGCGGTGGCACCCGCCGCGCTGCGCAAGGATGACCACGTCGTCGTCCGCCACCACGCGACCCAGAACGTGGCCGAGCGCTTGTGGTCGCAGATAGGCCGGGTCGCCGGCACGATTATCGAGATCAACGGCGGCACGCTGCTCATCGACGAGGGCCCGGCCAAGGGCCGCAAGATCGTGCTGATCGACAAGGGCGTGCACCAGCAGATCCAGGTGAAGTTCCCCAGGCTCGAGCCGGGCTACCTCATTGACGTGATCGGCTTGCGCCAGCAGGGCTACCTGCAGGCGCTTACGCCGGCCACCTACCAGCCGCCGTACCGCGCCGACCACCCCCCGGCGCCTCCGCTGATCAACGGGCACATCCCCGTCCCGGTCAGCGGAACGGCGGTCTGGCACGAGCCGGGCGAGGAACCGCCTGGCCTGCTTGGAGTCGCCTACCCCGCCCTCGACCCGGAGACGGACTGTGAGTCCGCTCAGGTCGCGGCCGAGGCTGTGACAGAACCACACGTCATCGATCCGCACACGGTTGGCCCTGGGTGCGTCCGGCTGCCTTACCTGTCCGTGGGCAGCGCCGTGCGGATTCACAACAAGTGCACGGAGCGTTCGGCGGTGCTGCCCGTGACAAGCTGCGGCGCGGCGGCGCGGCTGTTCTGCGACCGCTGTGTGCAGTGCGGCACGTCCCCGCGGGGACGGGTCGCCGACTTGACCGTAACCGCCTTCGTGGAACTTGGCGGCAACCTTGAAAAGGGCTGTTTCAACGCGACATTGACGATCGCGGGTTGAGGAGATGATCGTGGGGGTTTCTGGCTTGTTTACCGCGGATAGGGTTTCCGAACTGCTCACCGTCGCCAGGGACGTCCAGCTTCCCGTGCTGGCCGTCCTGCTGCTTGGCGGGTGCGCGGCCAAGGCGCGCCGCGTGATTTCCGGGCACTCGCTCGCCGCGGCGACCGGGCCCACCGGGATGTTCCCCGTCCGGCTGCGCAGCCCGATGGCGATCGCGCTGTTCGCCCTCGAGTTCGCCCTTGGCGCCGGGCTTCTGCTCACGGCGGGCCGGTTCGGCGCCGGACCGCTGGCGGTGGTCATCCGCTCGGTCACCGCGGTGCTTTTCGGCACGGCCGTCGCCGCGCTGCACGAATTGCGCGACCGCCAGCCCGACGCGGGCTGCGGATGCTTCGGAGACCTGAGCCATACCCCGGTTAGCTGGCGTGCGCTGGTCCGGTCGGCGTTGCTGTGCGTGGCCGCCATCGCCACGATCGGCTCGGCGCCACTGCAGGCGCCTGAGACGGCCAAGCACGCCGGGCTGGTGCTCACCGTGCTGGCCGTCGAGCTCGCCGTGCTGGCCGCGCTGTCGCCGGAGATCGGCGAGCTCATGGTCCGGCTCGGCTACTCCGAACCCTGCGAGGTGCGCAGGCTGCCGGTCGCGCGCACGCTGTCCGCGCTGCGCGGCAGCGGGCACTGGCGCCGCTACCGCCGCTACCTGACCTCCGAGGAACCGGTTGACGTGTGGCGCGAGGGTTGCTGGCGCTACGTCGTGTTTCCCGCGATGCTCGCTAGCAGGCGGGTCGAGGTGGTTTTCGCGGTCTACCTGAAGCCGCGACGCGCGCCGGTGCGCGCCGGGATCTTCGACGCGACGGCCGACAGACGGGCCAGGGAGGCGGCCGATGGTGCGGTCGCCGCGATCACCGTGCCGGCGCCGCGCGAGGTCGCGGTCTCCGGTTTCACCCCGGCCGGCCAGCCCGCTTCCGTCCAGGTCCCGGCCAGCCACGTCCCGCCCGGCCAGGTCCGGTCCGGCCGGGCCCCGGCTGGCCAGGTTCCTGCTGGCCATGCCGTCCCCGTCGTGCTGTCCGCGCAGGCGCACGGCGCCGCGCGTCGCTTGCCGCACCCGGCGGCGCAGCGCGGGCCGCGCAGCCGTCACCGGCATTCTGCGGATCTCTAAGCCTCTATAAGAAAAGCGCAATAATAAAGAATAGTCCGAATATTCCGAACGAACCGGCGCGGCTCATGTCCGGTTCCCCGCTTCGGCATGTCTGGTACGACGTTCAGATCGGCTGCGACCTGAGGAACTTGCCGAAGTGCGGCACGGTGAAGGCGATCAGCCCGCGTTCCGAGCTGTAGATCAGGCCTTTCTTGATCAGCCCGTCCCTGGCCGGGGACAGGCTGGACGGCTTGCGGCTTAGTTCGTCGGCGACGCTCGAGGTGGGGACCGGGTCGTCGCCGATCACGGCCATCGCCCGCATGTACTCCCGTTCGGCCGGGGTGGCTCGCTCGTACCTGCTGCCGAAGAAGCCGACCGCGAGTTCGGACTCCGCTTCGGGTGCGGCCACCGCGACGTCCGCGGCGGTCACCGGGCTCGCGGCGGCGACATCCCAGGTGACTTTGCCGTACGCCTGCACGAAGTACGGGTAGCCGTCGGCCGCCTCGTACAGCGCGTCGAGCGCGTCCTGCTTGAAGATCACGTCTTCGCGCTCCGCGGGCGCGATGAGCGCCTGGTCGGCCGCGTCCCTGTCGAGCCTGTCGATGCGGACGTACCTGAACAGCCGCTCGGAGTAGCTCTTGCTCGCCGACAGCACAGAGGGCAGGTGCGGCAGCCCAGCACCGACCACGATCAGCGGACCGCCGGCCTGTGAGAGTTCGTGACACGCGGCGCACAGCGCCGAGACGTCCAACGCCGGCACGTCCTGCATCTCGTCGACGAAAAGCGCGATGCCGACACCGAGGTCCCCCGCCACCGAGGCAGCGTCGGTGAACAGTTCTGTCAGGTCGACCTCGAGGTCGCCGGAATCGGCCCGGCCCCGGGCCGCCGGGACGTCGATCCCGAACTGCGTGGTAACGGACGAGCCCTTGGGCGCCTTGGGGTCGCGGAGCGCGAATGCCTTGAGCACCCCGAGGAACGCGTCGACGCGGTCGGGCGCACGGTGCCGCGGCGCGAGTTCCCGCACCGCCATGTGCAGCGCCGCGGCGACCGGCCGCCTGATCGACTGGTCCGGCCGGGCCTCCAGCTTGCCGGTACCCCACAGCCGCTGCAGCGCCATCGAGCGGAACGTGTTGAGCAGCACGGTCTTCCCGACGCCGCGCAGCCCGGTCAGCACCATGCTGCGTTCGGGACGAGCGCGTGCCACACGCTCGAGCACGATCTCGAACTGGCCGATCTCGCGATCGCGGCCAGCCAGCTCGGGCGGTCGCTGGCCAGCTCCGGGGGCGTAGGGATTCCGTACAGGGTCCACGAATCGGACTCTATGGCTTCCTCTAGCGGGAACCGTAGATTTCCGTAGAGACCGCTACCGGCGTGTCGCTCCCTCGCCGGCGCGAGGCCCGGGGAACGTGGTTCCCCGGGCCTGCTCCGCACGCGGATCTGCTAGTGCAACAGATCCAGGTTGTTGAGCGCGTCGTCCACGAGGTAGATGCCCGCGCCGTGCGGCGCCACGGCCAGACCGAACAGCGATCCGGCACCGGCCGGGTTCACCGTCTGCACCGCGACCTGGTTGCCTGACGGCGTGGTCTCTACGAGGTTTCCGTCGTTGCTGTTAGCGACAAGGATGTCGCCTCCGGGTGCGATGGCGAGTCCGAGCGGCCCGTTGATGCCGCCGCCTTCGCTCACCGTGCGCCCGGTCCCGTCGTCGCTGAAGCGGAACACCGCGTTAGGAATCGCGGCGATCCTGTTGTTCACGGTGTCCGCGACGTAGAGCGTCCCGTTCCTGCCGAGCCCGACCCCGGTGGGGCCGATGACAAGCGCGGAGGCGTCGAGTTCCTCAGGGAACCCGGAACCTATCTTGGTGACGTTCAGCAGCCTGGGCACGCCGAAGTCCGGCGTCGTGACCAGGAGCCGCAGCACCGTGCCCTTGTCTACCTGCGTGTCCAGCCGCGTGGAGTTGGCCGCCACCGTGCCGTTGAGCACGTTGGTGACGAACAGTTCCGACACCCGGCCGAAGTTGACCGCCGTCATGTCCCAGGGTCCGTTGATGCCTTGCCCGTGGAACGTCTCGACGACCTGCCCTCGGTTGTTAAGCACGATCAGGCAGCCGGCCTTGGAGCTAGTCGGGCTGCCCGCGTTGGTTGGCAGGCTGCCGACGACCACCCAGCCGCCGCGCAGGATCGTCAGGGCTGTCGTGAGTCCGACTCCGCCGGGGCACGCCCCAGGCAGATGCGCCGCGTTGATCTGCGCGAACAGGCTTTGATGTCCGCCCGGGGAGATCTCGACGATCGTCGTCCCCGTGCCCTGCTGGTTGAGTGAGTTGTTGAAGTTGCTGACTAGAACGTCGCCCTTGTGCAGCTTGCCCAGGCTGTGCCTGACCACCGCTACACCGTAAGGATTGAGGTCACCGTTCCCTGGCACCGTCGAGGAGACGACCGTGAGCGTGTTGAAGCCGCCCACGAACGAGTCCCGCGGTTGCGCCTGAGCCGCAGGCACAACCGCTACGCCCACGGCGACGATGGCGCTTACCGCCACCGAAGCCGCTGCTGCCAGGGTGACCCGATGGATCACCCGCATGCTCCCTGCTCCTTCTCGGATTACCGGGATCCCCCGGAGTTAGCCATGTAGCAGCGCGCCACTACACAGGGATACGAGGCGAAGGGCGGGGCGGTTCACCCTTCCAGATAAACGTTTCCGCGGGGCAATCGGTTCATCCCCCGGTGGCGTCCGGATCGCGGGGGCCGTTGAGCCGGGCCAGGTACGCGTTGTAGGCGTCGAGGTGCTCGTCGTCGTCGATGCCGCGGGTCTCGCGCGGCCGGCCGACGGCCTGCGCACTCACTTGCGCCGCGCCCTCGCTGACCCGTTCGGCCAGGTTCACCCGGCGCGCCGACTCCAGCCAGCCCATGCCGCCGGACGGCCGGGTTTCCCGCGACCACGCGAAGAACGTCACCATGATCAGGACGAACATGATGGCCGCGCCGCCGATCCACATGACCGCGCCGCCCAGGTGCACGTCGTCGAGTTGCGACGGCCCCCACGAGCGCGGCGCCGTCGGCGGGAACGGGTCGGTGCCATAGGAATTGAGCACCACACCGGTGAACGCGTCCACGGGCATCACGATGAAGAGCAGGAAGAGCCGCAGCGGATACGACACCTTCCAGTGCAGCGGTTCCCTGCCGATCAGCGGGAGGAAGTACAGGTACCCGACGACGAGGTACAGCGCATGCTCGAGATTGTGCACCGTGTCGTTGGTCATCACCAGGTTCATGAAGCTGGTCAGGTGGGTGCCAACGATGGTCGCCGCGTAGGCGACCACGCCCAACGCGGGCCAGGTCAGCCAGGTCACCGGGCGGGACCGCACTACCCGCTTGACCCACGTGTGCAGCGGGTTGCGGCTGGCGTGCATCAGCAGGGTCACCGGCTGGCCGGCCACGAGCAGCGGCGGAGCGATCATGATCAGCATCAGATGCTGGATCATGTGATCCCAGAACAGGGTGTCGTCATAGGTGCCGACGCCGCTTTCCGTGGCGAGCACGACGACCAGCAGGCCGCCGAGGAAAGCGGCCGTCCGCGGCACCGGCCAGGGCCGCACGGGATGCCGACGGCGCACCCGCAGCACGCCCCACACGTACACCGCGGCGAACAGCACGGTGAACGCCGTGACGACCGGCGCGAACTGCCACCGGGTTGCAGCCTCACTCCAGCCGAACGGCGGCAAGCTTCCCATGCAGCCGAGACTACCCCTACGCCGCGTCGTAGAGAGTGGGTGCTATCCGGTACTTAGCCGGAGGAAGGCTGGGAAGGCTTCGGCCAGCCACAGGTGACGCTGGGATCTATGCCCACGTAATTGAGCGGGCCCGCCGCTATCGTCAAGGCGATTGTCGCGCCCGAGCTGCAGCCAAAGTTCTTGCTGCTGCCGAAATAACCCCGTTGACCTGCAGCGGCAGCGCCAATGATTAGCCAGATGAACAGGATTATCGTCCCTCTGGACATCATGTGGCCCTCCGTCGGCTCGCGGGAAATCCGGACAGGTAACCCAGGCCCGATGATAGCCCTAACACCCCGTTTATAGCGTTTTCCTCCCTCGCGCCACGCCGGCCACGCCCTCTCCGGGCGGGCGCGACACCAGAGTTGAAGCGTTCGTTCTCTTGAATCGTTCGTGTTTAGGAGAGTAGGTTGATGCTCGTGACCGCGCCCCAGACTCCGACAAGCGCCGAAGAGCTGCGTGGGGCCGGCCTGCGGGTAACGGCCGCCCGAGTCGCTCTGCTCGAGACCGTCAGGGGCGGTGACCACCTCGGCATCGAGGCGATCGCCACCGGCGTGCGAGCGCGCGTGGGCCACGTGTCACTGCAGGCCGTTTACGAGGCTCTGCACGCGCTCACCGCGGTGGGGCTGATCCGCCGCATTGAGCCGGCTGGCGGACAGCCCCGGTTCGAGGGACGCGTCGGCGACAACCACCACCACGTCGTGTGCCGGGTGTGCGGTGTCGTGGCCGACGTCGACTGCGCGGTCGGCGAGGCGCCCTGCCTGACCGCCTCTGACGACCGCGGCTTCGCGATAGATGAGGCTGAAGTTGTCTACTGGGGTATGTGTCCCGACTGTTCCACCGCCCGCACATCCTGAGCACCGCAATCCGACTAGCCCGGAAGGATTTTTCATGACTGAGAACGCGAACCACGATCCGGTAGTGATCGAAGGCGAGACCCCGGAGGCCGCGGAAGCGACCGGAGGGGCGAGCGCGGAGGGATGCCCGGTCGTGCACGGCCGCGTTGACCCAACTCAGGGCGACGCGAATAGCCAGTGGTGGCCCAACCGGCTCAACCTAAAGATCCTGGCCAAGAACCCGGTCGTCACCGACCCGTTCCACGGCGACCTCGACTACGCCAAGGAGTTCAACACCCTCGACCTGACGGCCGTGAAGGCCGACATCGCGGTGGTGCTGACGGACTCCAAGGACTGGTGGCCGGCCGACTTCGGCAACTACGGCCCGCTCATGATCCGGATGGCCTGGCACCTCGCGGGTACCTACCGCATCGACGACGGCCGCGGCGGGGCCGGCGCCGGGCAGCAGCGCTTCGCGCCGCTCAACAGCTGGCCGGACAACGTGAGCCTGGACAAGGCCCGCCGGCTGCTGTGGCCGGTCAAGAAGAAGTACGGCAAGAAGCTCTCCTGGGGCGACCTGATGGTGCTCACCGGCAACGTCGCCCTGGAGCTGATGGGCTTCAAGACCTTCGGTTTCGGCGGCGGCCGCGTGGACGTCTACGAGCCGGACGCCGACGTTTACTGGGGCCCGGAGACCGAGTGGCTCGGCGACGAGCGCTACAGCGGCGACCGGCAGCTCGCGGAGCCGCTCGGCGCGGTCCAGATGGGCCTCATCTACGTCAATCCTGAGGGCCCGAACGGCAACCCGGACCCGCTCGCCGCGGCCCGCGACATCCGTGAGACGTTCCGTCGGATGGCGATGAACGACGAGGAGACGGTCGCGCTGATCGCGGGCGGGCATACGTTCGGCAAGACCCACGGCGCGGGCCCGGCCGAGAACGTCGGCGCCGACCCCGAGGCCGCCCCTATCGAGCAGCAGGGCATCGGCTGGAAGTCGGCCTACGGCACCGGCGTCGGCAAGGACGCCATCACCAGCGGTATCGAGGTCACCTGGACCTACCACCCGACCCGGTGGGACAACGAGTTCTTCCACATCCTGTTCAGCTACGAATGGGAGCTGTTCAAGTCCCCCGCCGGCGCGCACCAGTGGCGGCCCACGGGCGGCGCGGGCAACGACCTGGTGCCCGAGGCATTCGGCGCTGGCAAGCGCGAGCCGCGGATGCTCACCACCGACCTCGCGCTGCGCTTCGACCCGATCTACGAGCCGATCTCGCGCCGGTTCGCCGCCGACCAGGAGGCCTTCGCCGACGCGTTCGCCCGCGCGTGGTTCAAGCTGACCCACCGCGACATGGGGCCGATCGTGCGCTACCTCGGCGCTGAGGTGCCATCCGAGGTGCTCGTCTGGCAGGACCCCATCCCTGACACGACGAACCAGCTCACCGCGGCTGACGTCGACGCGCTCAAGGCCGAGGTCGCGGCCTCTCGCCTCACGGTGTCCCAGCTGGTCTCCACCGCGTGGGCGGCGGCGTCGACGTTCCGCGGCAGCGACAAGCGCGGCGGCGCCAACGGCGCCCGCATCCGCCTAGAGCCCCAGAAGGACTGGGAGGTGAACAACCCCGACGAGCTGGCTCCGGTGCTGCGCACCCTGGAGGGCATCCAGCAGGGCTTCCGCAAGGAAGTGTCGCTCGCCGACCTGATCGTGCTCGCCGGCGGCGTCGGCGTGGAGAAGGCGGCTAAGGCCGCCGGGTTCGACGTCGAGGTCTCGTTCACTCCGGGTCGCGGCGACGCGGAGCAGGAGCAGACCGACGTGGAGTCGTTCGCCAACCTCGAGCCGAAGGCGGACGGGTTCCGCAACTACGTCGGCAAGGGCACCCGGCTGCCGGCCGAGTACCAACTGATCGACAAGGCGAACCTGCTCAGGCTGAGCGCACCCGAGATGACCGTCCTCGTCGGCGGGCTGCGTGTGCTCGGGGCGAACTACGACAGGTCGGACCTCGGTGTCTTCACCGCCAACCCCGGGGCGCTGAGCAACGACTTCTTCGTCAACCTGCTCGACATAGACACCTCGTGGTCGCCTACGTCGCAGGACGCGAACAAGTTCGAGGGGCGCACCGCCGACGGCGAGGTCAAGTGGACCGGCAGCCGGGTCGACCTGATCTTCGGCGCGAACTCCGAGCTGCGTGCCCTCGCTGAGGTCTACGCCGGCGACGACGCGAAGGAGAAGTTCGTCTCGGACTTCGTGGCGGCCTGGACCAAGGTCATGAACCTCGACCGGTTCGACGTGGCCTGAGTTCCTGACGCGAGTTCCTGACGCGAGTTCCTGGCGCGAGTTCCTGGCGCCCGGGTCGGCCGACACTGTTCGGCCGCCCCGGGCGTCTTGCGTCCTCGCATCTTCACCTCATCTCCATCTCCGCCCCGCCTCACGCGTTTCGAACCATTTCCTGGTCATTGACGTAGGTATGGGCAGGGGTCCTCTGGTCCACTCTCTCCGGCACGGGGAAGACCGGCGGCATGAGCTCCAGAGCGTCAGAGATGAGATTCAGATGGACATTGCTGCCTTGTATACCTGGATGGTCACGATCCTCGGTGGACTCCTGCTTCTTGTTATATGGATCATGGAGTACGACCGCGACTTCCAGCGCTCGGCTGCGACTCGCCTGCCCGTGCCCGTGATTGTCACCCACGCCCTGCTCGGCATGGGCGGCCTGCTCTTGTGGATCGGCTACCTGTTGGTAGACGAGCAGCGGCTGGCGTGGGCCTCGGTCGTGGCCCTCGGCACCGTCGCGTCCCTGGGCCTGATCATGGCGGCGCGCTGGATTCATGT
>Ga0210395_10001408_pt1 | contig 18607 bp, 10 predicted proteins | sample IncBWH4OmetaG_FD_150861 | JGI IMG/M metagenome (GOLD analysis project Ga0210395, IMG submission 150861) | Forest soil microbial communities from Barre Woods Harvard Forest LTER site, Petersham, Massachusetts, United States - Inc-BW-H-4-O ...
GACTTACTTACGCAGAACCTCAGGAGATTCAAGGGATCTGGCCTCGCTCCGGCCCCACGGGGTTTGTCGGAGTTAGTCGAACCGGAAACAAAAAATCTGCAGGAGCTAGTCGTATTCTGCAAAAAGAACGGCAAAGACCTTAAGAACCTGATCAAGCGGCTGAAGGGGAAGGATCACATAATCGTTATTGATGACGAGGCGGATTACGCCACCCCAAATGCAAAGATCAACCAGGGCACGAGAACCAAGATCAACCGGTTAGTTGGCAGGCTTATGCGGAGAGGCGGTTCTTACATCGGGGTAACAGCAACGCCTGCGCGTTTGAATCTCAATAACACTCTGCAGAATGACTCGGCCAAGTGGGTGCGCTTTCCCTCGCACGGGAAGTATACCGGTCAAGATATATTCTTCCCAACCGATCAAACGAAGGTCCCTTATCGGCTTACGCTTCTGCCGCAAGGAAGCAGTCCTATCGAGGCACGGAAGGCGCTCGTCCGATTCTTGGTGACAGTGGCGTACCTAAATACTTACGTGAACCGACCGGACAAGGAGGAGAATTACACAATGCTGGTACATACCAGCGGAAGGAAGGAAGACCACGAAGCGGACCGGGTTAACGTGGAGAAGTCCATTCAGGCACTTAGGGACGCTGATGGGAAGGACTTCGCCGAGCTCGTGACTCTTGCGCACAGCACTGCGGAGGAATTGTACCCAAAAGCGGATCCCGACAAGCTCACAGAATATGTCGTCGCAAATGCGTCGCGAACGACTCCGATCGTGTTGAATAGCAAGAGGGATCGGAAGGCCCTTGGAGACAATGCCACCGAACCGTCATCCCCGTTCACGGTCATCATCGGCGGCAATATTGTCTCGCGGGGCGTAACCTTTCCAAACTTGCTTTCGATGTTCTTCACGCGAGATGTAAGACACAAACTCCAGCAGGACACCTACATACAGCGTGCCCGAATGTTCGGAGCGAGGGGTGCCTACTTGAAGCATTTCGAGCTAACGATTCCGCCGCAACTTTACGCAGACTGGCAGAGGTGTTTCATATTCCACAAGCTGGCCCTCAACACAATTGATAGTAAGCTCGGCTCGCCGGTGTGGATTGGAGACAATCGCATCTCGGTCGCTTCAGACTCCAGTATTAACAAAGCAACGGTGGTTCTCGACAAGGGCGAAATGTCTTTCGGTATTTTCGATTTTTCCGATACTCTCGATGAGACCGTTTCGCAGGCTCCAACCAGCGTCGAAACCCTTCGGAAGCTTCGACGGGGGATCGGCAACGACGCTGTCCCGCAGTTCTTAATCGAGTATATCGATTCCACACCCCGTGCTGGTAAAGACAGTCTAGCTATTCACACCTCCTCGCCGATCGCAGGTTACAAAAAGAGCGCGAATCAGAAGGCAATTTCCCGTAAAAAGGGCTTTATTGGGAACCCACAGCTCGAGTTAAACAGATTTCCTAATGCGGTTCATCACATTAAGATATTCCGCAACGCTGTAGGTAAAGCGCGGCTATTTTACAAATTGACCAATAGCGGATCGTTGCAGTTCATCCAGAATCTTAACAGCAGATCGAAGGGCAAATAGCGCAGCGACACAGAGGAGTGTGATGGCCGGACATCGAGGCAAAACGATCTATGCGGCGTTAGGTCGGCATACAGTACACCCGTTCCCCGCTCGCATGTCCCCGGAAATTGCGCTTCGCGTGATCAGGAGCGGCAAGAAGCGGCTGCGCGTGCTTGATCCGATGGTCGGGTCGGGGACAGTGGTCGCCCTGGCCCGTTCGAGGAAACACTCTGCGATCGGCGTAGACATCGATCCTCTTGCGGTATTGATCTCTAGAGTTTGGACATCGGCCGTCGACGCCCAAAGAACGAATGCCAAAGCGCGGGAGGTTCTGCATCGAGCGAGAAAGATTTTCGTTGGGCTGCGAACCGCGGAAGCTTACCCGCGAAGGGCCGACTTAGAAACCCGTGAGTTTGTTGCATATTGGTTCGACCCTTACGCCCGTCGGCAGCTTGCAGCCCTTTCAATAGCGATCGCACGCGTGAGAGATGAACAGACGCGCGACGTTCTTCTCTGCGCGCTATCCCGCCTCATCATCACGAAGAGTTCGGGAGCCTCCTTGGCGATGGACCTGTCCCACAGCCGACCCCACAAGAAATTTCGCAGTGCTCCGGTGAAGCCATTCCGCAAATTTCTCGAGGCGGTAGCCTACGTGGCAGAGAATTGTGTTGATAAGAGGAGTGGCGGTCGGGGGCCGGCCCCGCGTGTATGTCTCGGAGATGCCCGCAAGTTGCCTGTTCTTGACGTGTCAATTGACCTGGTCGTGACATCGCCACCATATCTAAATGCGATTGACTACATTCGGTGCAGCAAGTTCTCGCTGGTGTGGATGGGTTACCGCATCCCCGACCTGCGGGAACTGCGGGGCGAGAGCGTGGGGACAGAGTCAGCCGGGAGCGATTCGAAGAATGACCCCGAAATCCAAGCGATCGTCGACGGCTTGAAGTTGAGTCCGGAATTAAGTACTCGCGACGAAGCGGTGTTGACCCGTTACATCGCAGATATGCGCCGCGCTATGCGCGAAGTGGCCCGCGTTCTTGTGCCGGGTGGCAAAGCGGTCTACGTAATGGGTGAGAATACGATTCGTGGCACATACATCCGGAATTCGCAAATTATTTCTGCGATTGCCGGGCTCTGCGGCCTAAGACTTAAGGAGCGCCGCGTGCGCAACTTGCCGGCGAACCGGCGGTATCTCCCACCGCCATCGTCGCGTAATAATTTGGCTCCAATGGACGCACGAATGCGTCGCGAAGTTGTGCTCGCTTTCGTGAAACCGACCCCGCGCGCCTGAAATGTTTTTCCCCCTACGGGACGCAGTTCCACTTTCTCCCGCCCACCCAGGACTGAAGTCCTGGGCTATGTTGTGGCGTCGCTCCGCGACTTGATTTCATTTTGGCGGCTTTGCGGCACGGCTGAAGCCGTGCCCTTCCCGGTTTCCTCTCTGCTTTCCTGTCAGGCGGTTTTCCACAGAATTTGCGAGATTTCCTCAGGCGCGGGTGTGATGGATGACCTGGACTTAAGAGTTTCAGTTCGGGAATAGTCGGCAGTGGGGCGGGGATATTTCTCGGAGTTGGATGCGGTGGCGGAGGGAACAGCAGATTCCTCGGTTGCCGTCGCATTCGCTCTGACGGCGCTCGGAATGACAAATCGGAGAAGGTCGGGATAGGAAACGGGTTGGGACATGGGGAAGAAAAACAATTCGAAGTGGATTGCGGGATGCAAGGAACGGGGAGAGTGGGCGGAGCTTTGTTTTATGGCGCGGGCGAAGGGGCTGGGGATGGGGGTGTTGAAGCCGTATGGGGAGTCGGGGCGGTATGACGTGGCGGTGGAAAATGGTGGTCCGATATTGCGGGTGCAGGTGAAGTCGACGATTTATTGCCGGCGGGGGAATGAGTACAGCTTGAACGTGCATGGTCCGGGGCGAAAACGGTACAAGGAAGGGACGGTGGATTTCTTTGCGGTGTTCGTGATTCCGGTTGCGGAGTGGTACATCATTCCGTATGCGGCGATGGGGAAGAAGCAGGCGCTGCATTTTACGGCGGGGAGCAAGCGGGCGAAGTGGGCGCGGTATCGGGAGGCTTGGGATTTGCTGCGGGTGATCGAGATTCAGGCTTGCGTGGATCCGGAGTATCCGGAGGAGGAAGTGGGACTGGTCGAGTGAGGTCGAAAGCTGACGGAGATCAAAATCCCCACCCCTTCGGCTTCGCTCAGGGCAGGCTCTCTCGCGAAGTGCGCGAGAAGGGTGGGGCACCCGCTTCATTTCTTGCGCGAGATCTTCTTCTTGGATACTGGCTTTTTGCTGGCGTGTTTTCTTGTGCCAAACACGCGGGCGAAAATCTTGTCTACGTTTTTCAGTTGGCGTTGCAGGTTGAAGGCGTGTTCGATTTGAGGACGCGGAACTTTGCTGGCGATCTCCTGGTCGGCCAGGACTTCGTCGCGAAAATTCAGATTCTCTTTCCAGGCGCGCATGGCATGCGATTGCACCAGACGATACGCGTCCTCGCGACTGACTCCATGCTCGACCAGATCGAGCAGAAGTTGTCCGCTGAAGATGAGGCCGCGCGTGCTCTCCAGATTCGCGCGCATGCGTTCGGGATAAACGAAGAGCGTGTCGATCAAGTTGGCGGTCTTGTTCAGAAGATAATCAGTGAGCGTGGTCGAGTCCGGCAGGATGACTCGCTCTGCCGACGAGTGCGAGATGTCGCGCTCGTGCCACAGGGCGACGTTCTCGAAACCAGCCTGCGCATTGCCGCGGACGACGCGCGCCAGGCCGCTGATCTGCTCCGCGGTCACGGGATTGCGCTTGTGCGGCATGGCAGACGATCCCTTTTGCTTCTCGCTGAAAAACTCTTCAGCCTCGCGGACTTCGGTGCGCTGCAGGTGGCGCACTTCAGTGGCGATCTTGTCGAGCGTTGACGCGATCACCGCAAGCGTGGCGAGATACGCGGCGTGGCGGTCGCGCTGGATGACTTGGGATGACACTGCCGCAGGTTTCAATCCAAGCCGCGCGCAGATTTTCTCTTCGAGTTCAGGCGTGAGGTGAGCAAAGATTCCGACCGCGCCGGAAAACTTTCCGACCCGCATGTCTTCGGCGGCAGCTTTGAAGCGCGCGATGTTGCGCTGGGTTTCGGAATACCAGTTGGCGATTTTGAATCCGAAGGTGATTGGCTCGGCGTGGACACCGTGAGTGCGGCCGACCATGGGCGTGTCTTTGAATTCCCAGGCGCGACGCGCGAGGACTTCGGCGAGACGTTCGAGATCTTTTTCGATGACCTCGGAAGCTTGTTTGATGAGCAGCGCCTGCGCGGTGTCGACTACGTCGTTCGAGGTGAGGCCGTAGTGGAACCAGCGCGATTCGGGGCCGACGAATTCGGCGACGGCAGTGGTGAAGGCGATGACGTCGTGGCGGACTTCGGCTTCGATCTGGTGGATGCGTTCGACTGTGAAGTTGGCGCGGTCGCGGATGGCTTTGGCGGCGGCTTTGGGGACCTGGCCGGCGGCGGCGAGGGTTTCGGTGGCGGCGACTTCGACGGCCAGCCAGGTGCGGAAGCGGTTTTCATCGCTCCAGATGCGGGCCATCTCAGGGCGAGTGTAGCGCGGGATCACGGGGGCTCCTTTTTTCCTGTGGGTGCGGCGAGATTGTGGACTAAGGATTCTAAATGATGTTGGTCGCAGCCGAACAGCAGGTCCCTCCACTCCGCGTCCCATTCCCTTCGGGAATGGGACGCTCCGGTCGGGATGACAATTATGTAATTAGCTGAGGACTTTCTCTATGTATCGGTTCACGATATAATAAACCTGGACTATCGGGGGACGAAACAATCGAGTGGTATGAAGAAGCTTACCTTGGCGGATTATCAGGCTCTCGCGGAATTCCGGTTTCAGATTCGGAAGTTTTTGCACTTCAGTGAGCTGGCGGTGCAGGCGGCCGGGCTGGAGCGGGGGCAGTACCAGCTCATGCTGACCATCAAGGGGATGCCGGAGGGAGTGCGGCCGCGGATCCGCGAGGTGGCCAACAGGATGCACATTCAGCATCACAGCGCGGTGGAGTTGATCAACCGGCTGGAGGCGGGCGGATTCGTGCGGCGGGAACGCGCGCAGGACGATCGGCGGGAGGTGCTGCTCGCTCTGACGCCGAAGGGGGAGCGGGTGCTGGGGGAACTGGCGCTGCATCATCACGATGAGTTGCGGCGGACGGCGCCGGATCTGGTGGGGGCGCTGCAGGGGTTGATGCCGGAGAGAGATGAGGCGAAGTCGAGGAGGAGGAATTCCTCAGCGGCTAAAGCCGGCGCAGGTGCGGGCCTTACGCGGCCCTGAAGGGCCGCTCTTCCACGGTGGTAAATGCGTTTACGGTCGCGCACCTTACGGTTGCGCGCACGTTTGTGGTAAATGCGTTCACGGTCGCACGCACCTCACGGTGGTGCGCATGCTTTCGGAGTTGTCCGCGTTCAGGATTTTTCACCGATTTGTGACGCCAAGCCTGATAGGAATCGCATTCGCCTGACGACTGTTAGGATCTTCCTGTGAAACTGTAGCTATGAGTGACACCAAATCGACGATGAGCCTGAACTGGTGGAGAACGCCGCTATTGCAGCGGGTGGCGAGATTGCGGGAGCGGGAAGATCAGGTGTTTCTGGTGCTGGCGTTGGTGATCGGCGCGTTGACGGGCTTAACGGTGGTGGCTTTCATCCTGGTGACGGAACGGTTGGGGATGCGGCTGTATCCCCCTGGGGGAGCGGCCTGGCGGCGGGTGCTATTCCCGGTTGCGGGGTCCCTGGGCATTGGCTACTTGTTGTACCGCTACTTTCCCAATGCCCGCGGCAGCGGCGTACCGCAGACCAAGGCGGCGCTGTTTGCGCGTGACGGGTTCATCAGCTTGCGGACGCTGTTGGGGAAGTTCTTTTGCACATCGGCGACCCTGGCCAGCGGAATCCCGCTGGGGCGCGAAGGACCTTCGGTGCAGGTGGGAGGCGGGATTGCGTCGGTGTTGGGGAGGTTTCTGGGGTTAAGTCCGGAGAAGGTGAAGGCGCTGATTCCGGTTGGCGCCGCGGCTGCGATCGCCGCAGCGTTTAATACTCCGCTGGCGGCGGTGCTGTTTTCGCTGGAAGAAATCATGGGCGACCTGAACGCGCCGGTGTTGGGGTCGGTGGTGCTGGCGTCGGCGACCTCGTGGATGGTGCTGCGACTGTTGCTGGGCAACAACCCGCTATTCAAGGTTCCGCGTTACGAACTGGTGCACCCGGTGGAGTTCGCGATATACGCGGTGCTGGGCGTGGCGGGCGGTCTGGTGTCGGTGGCCTTTACCCAACTTCTGCTGGGTATGCGGGTGCGCTTCCTGCGCCTGCCGAAGAGCACGGTGTGGTACCAACCTGTTGCCGGTGGCTTGTTGGTGGGCTTGCTGGGATGGTTCGTACCGCAGGTGCTGGGCGTGGGGTATGGCTATGTGGGCGAGGCTTTGAATGGACGGATGGCACTCAACCTGATGCTTTTGCTGGTTGTGCTGAAGCTCGCGACCGTGACCACCAGCTATTCTTCGGGAAACGCAGGCGGCATTTTCGGGCCGGCGCTGTTCATCGGCGCAATGCTGGGAGGCAGCCTGGGAACTGTGGCGCATCGGCTGCTGCCGGCTTATACGGCCACGGCGGGGGCGTATGCTCTGGTCGGGATGGGCGCGGTGTTCGCGGGGATCGTGCGAGCTCCTATGACTTCGGTGGTGATGATCTTCGAAATGACCCAGGACTACTCGGTCATCGTCCCGCTGATGATTGCGAATCTGGTGAGCCTGTTCCTGGCGTCGCGCCTGCAGCGGGAACCCATTTACGAGGCGCTGGCGGTGCAGGATGGGATTCACCTGCCGTCGGCCGAGTCGCGGCACCGGCAGGGGGCGGGTCGCGTGGCGCGTGTGATGCGGCCTGCGGGCGAGACGCTGGCCGGCGAGATGACGGTGGGAGAGGCTTTGCAGCAGACGCGCTCCAGCGAGTCGAAAAGCTGGCTGGTCACGGACCAACGGGGAGTGATCGCCGTGGTCAACCGCGCAACGCTGGAACGGGAGGTGGCGGAGGATCCCACGAGGGCGCTGGAGAAAATTGTCGCCGAGCATCCTTTTGCGGAGCAGGCTTCAGGGGAGCATGCTTTTCCGCATGTGCACAAGGACCAGGGTCTGGATCTGGCTTTGGAACGGATGGGCGCAAGCGGCATCGAAATCCTCCCGGTCGTAAGCCGCGCGAATGTGCACCAGCTGGAAGGGGTTGTGACGCTGCGCGACGTGCTGACTGCGTATGGGGTCGGCCCTGACAGGCAGCGTTAGAGCGGTGTCGACACTGTCTATCAGCCTGTCGGCGCAGTTTTCGACGACGCAATTTTGGCGACGCAATTTCCCCCAGGCCGCATTGACTTGCTTGGGCTTCGCCCCTAAGATGGTCGCGCACGGAGCGCGACTTTCCACGAGACTCACCACGAGACTTCCTGAGTGATCGGCCAGACCATTTCTCATTACCGCGTGCTGCAGAAGGTGGGCGGTGGCGGCATGGGCGTGGTTTATAAGGCGGAGGACACGCGGCTGCACCGCTTCGTGGCTCTCAAGTTTCTTCCCGATGAAGTTGCCAAGGACCCGCAGGCGCTCAGCCGATTTCAGCGGGAGGCGCAGGCGGCGTCGGCGCTGAACCATCCCAACATTTGCACGATTTATGACATTGGCCAGGAAAATGGCATGGCGTTTATTGCCATGGAATATCTGGATGGGTCGACGTTGAAGCACATGGTGGAAGGGCGGCCGCTGAAGATCGCGCAGTTGCTGGAGTTGGGGATTCAAATTTCGGATGCACTGGATGCGGCGCATAGCGGCGGGATTGTGCATCGCGACATCAAGCCGGCGAATATTTTTGTGACGCAGCGCGGGCAGGCGAAGATTCTGGATTTTGGGCTGGCGAAGCTCACGCCGCAGAGCAACCAGGTGGTCGACCAGTCGGCGGCGACGGTGGGGATTCCGGCGGCGATCAGCGCCGACCAGTTGACGACTCCGGGGACGGCGATGGGGACTATTGGCTACATGTCGCCGGAGCAGGCGCGGGGCGAGGCGCTCGATCTGCGCACCGATTTGTTTTCGTTTGGCGTGGTGCTCTACGAAATGGCGACGGGGAAACAGCCGTTTTCGGGGGCGACGTCGGCGGTGATCTTTGAGGCGATTCTCAATAAGGTTCCGATTCCGCCGGTGCAGTTGAATCCGGGACTGCCGCCGCAGATGGAAATTATTCTGAACAAGGCGCTGGAAAAAGATCGCGACTTGCGCTGCCAGAGCGCGGCGGAGTTGCGGGCCGATTTGAAGCGGCTGAAACGGGATTCGGATTCGTCGCGGGCGGGTGTGAGTGGAGTGGTTCCGCTGGTGGCGAGCGAGACGAGGGCAGTTTCGGTCGCGGCGGAGAAGAAGAAGAGCCGGTTGATATCGGCGCTGGTAGGTTGCGGTTTTTTGATTTGTCTGGCGATAGGGCTGGTGGCGGGCAAGCGGTTGTGGGTGCCGTCGGCGGTTACGGCTCCGCTGTATCACGAGATTACTTTCCGGCGCGGGGAAATTCGATCGGCGCGATTCGCGCCGGATGGGCAGACGATTTTATACAGCGCGTCGTGGCAGGGAAATCCGGTGGAAACGTTTGCGGCACGGCAGGGGACGGTGGAGTCCCGGTCGCTGGGATTGGGACGCGCGGAACTGTTGGCGGTGTCGTCGACGGGAGAGATGGCGTTGTCATTGGGCAGCCATCCGGTGGGAACGTGGATCAGCGTGGGCACATTGGCACGGGCGCCGCTGGCGGGAGGTGCGCCGCGTCCGGTGCTGGAGGATGTGGAGTGGGCGGATTGGTCGCCCGATGGAAACAGTCTGGCGGTGGTGAGGAATGTGGGCGGGCATGACCGGCTGGAGTATCCCATCGGAAAAATTTTGTATGAAACCGGCGGAGGGTGGATCAGTTATCCGCGAGTTTCGCCCAAGGGCGACTACGTGGCGTTCATGGACCATCGCAATCAGGGGGACGATGGTGGGTCGGTGGCTGTGGTGGATCTCGCGGGGAAAATGAAGCGGCTGACTCGCGACTGGTACGGGACGCAGGGGCTGGCGTGGTCGCCGGACGATACAGAAATCTGGTTCACGGCCAGCGAGTTGGGACTGGATCATTATTTGTCGGCGGTGAGCCTGGCGGGCGAAGAACGGCTGGTGGCGCGGATTCCGGGGACGCTGGTGGTGTTCGACATTTTTCGCGATGGGCGCGTGTTGCTGGCGCGGGCGGGGCGGCGACGAGAACTGATGGCGCTGGCCGACGGCGCGGCGAAAGAGCGCGACCTGTCCTGGCTCGACTATTCGTATCCGGCGGATATTTCCGCGGACGGTAAAACGGTTTTGTTTGACGAAGAGGGCGTCGGCGGCGGAGTGCAGTACGGGAATGCGCAGGAACTGACGTACGCGGTTTACATTCGGAAAACGGATGGTTCGCCAGCGATTCGCCTCGGGGAAGGCGGAGCGGCGGCGCTTTCGCCGGATCAGAAGTGGGTGATCATTTCGACTCCGGGATCGCCGGCGCAATTGCGGCTGCTGCCGACGGGAGCGGGTGAGACGCAGCCCCTGACTAATGATTCGATCAACCACCAGTGGGCGCGCTGGCTGCCCGACGGCAAACGCTTCGTGTTCTCGGGGAACGAACCGGATCATGGGGTGCGGCTTTACGTGCAGGGAAGTTCTGGAGGAAAGCCGACGGCGATTTCTCCCGAGGGCGTGGACGCGCAGGGATTTGCGGTTTCTCCGGATGGGCAGTCAGTGGTGGGAATTGGGTCAGATCAGAAGGGATATCTTTATTTTGTGGTCGGCGGCGAGCCGAAGGGCGTGAATGGGTTTGACGTGGGAGATGTGCCGGTGAGTTGGAGTCAGGATGGGCGGGCGGTATTCCTTTCGCGCACGGGGGAAATTCCTGCCAAGATTTATAAGCTGGAATTGGCTACGGGGAAGAAAACGGTGTGGAAGCAGATTGTTCCGGTGGATGCGACGGGGGTGTCGACCATAGGGCCGGTTCTGATGACGCCGGATGGGAAGACTTATGCTTATGGGTTTCATCGGACTCTGGGGGATTTGTATCTGGTGGAAGGGCTGAAGTAGAAGTCAGGTCGCGCAGATTCCGGCGAGGATTCTGGAGACTGCGGCGAAAAATCGTTAGCCGGGAGGCCCGACAAGCTTCCCGGCTTTTTATTTTCGTGAAGTGCTACTGAGGGCCGTCTCTTCGGTGCGAGGAAACGGCACTGTCTCGAATAGCGGCGTGTTCCGTCGGATCGAGATCGCGGATGTTGAGCCCTTCAAACTGTTTCTCGCAATCCGCTAACTTCGATTCTGCTTTTGAGTTACGTGCCAGCACCGCGCGGTCGTACTCAGGGCCAAACTTTTGGCGTAAGCCAGCCGTTGTGTCCCGGCGTTTTCGCACGTAAGGACATGCCACGACTGCGACAAATCGCAATCGCTAGGGCAAGGGCCTTGACCCTGGATCCATCACGTTTAAGTTCATCGAAACCTTTACAAGTCCAAGTGATATCGAACTTTATTTCGTCGTGGAATAGTGACGAGTTGTCAGTATCACACTTCCAGTTTCGGGACACTGAGCTAAGAGTTATAGCGTCGCGGAGCGGATGTGAGCAATTCTGCACAGCGCTGCCGAAACAAATGAGCGACTCTAGAGTATCTCGCGACTTCGATCCAGGTTTGATCCAGATCCAAGGAACAATAGACGGATTGCGAGAAGCTGGTTACAAGTACCCCAATGACAGTACTTGCCCGTCTTGTCACGAATCCAGTTGAAGGGTGGGGGACGTTTGTAAGCAGGAAGACACTGGCCATGAACTGTGGAAGTGCCGTGCCACACTTTCACACCTGCTCTGGTCCTAGTCACAACAGACCTAATAGGTCGGATTACGAGAGTGAGACGGAGTGAGAATACCAGACTAATACGAGATTAAGGAGATTGATCAATGAAACGAGTACTGGTTGTGATGCTAGTTGTAACTATGGTCGCTTGCGGAAGTTCAACGTCGACCCATCCCATAAACCCCAATGGAAAAGGTCCTGCGCCGCTAAACCTTAAATCGGCGGCTTCTTTTGCTGTCCTAACCAAATCTGGAGTCACGGATGTGCCATCCTCCGTTATCACGGGAGATGTAGGGTCAAGCCCGATTACAGGAGCAGCTGATAGCCTGACCTGCTCGGAGGTAACCGGCAAGAGTTACTCCGTGGATGCAGCTGGTCCACTACCGTGCCGGATCACTGACGCTACCTTACTGACGGCCGCCATCAAAGACATGATGACTGCATACACCGACGCGGCGGGGCGTACGCTTCCAACCTCCACCAACCTGGGGGCTGGTGAGATCGGAGGGCTGACGATCGCTCCGGGCCTTTACAAATGGGGTACGGGTGTGACCATATCAACGGACGTGACGCTTTCTGGCGGTGCCAATGATGTCTGGATATTTCAGATAGCTCAGACCTTGAATCAGGCTAGCGCAACCCATGTAGTCTTAAGCGGCGGCGCACTGGCCAAGAATGTATTCTGGCAGAGCTTCGGAGATGTAACCATTCAGGCAGGCGCTCAGTTCAATGGTGTTATTTTGTCGCAAACCGCCATCAACCTGAAAACGGGGGCATCTGTGAACGGTCAGCTGTTAGCTCAGACCCAGGTCACTCTTGAACAAAATACGGTTACGCAGTAAGTGATATGACATTAGGTGAGACTGCGGCGAAAATCGTAGCCGGGAGGCCCGACGGGCTTCCCGGCTTTTTCATTGTCGAGGGGTGCGACGGGCTGCGGGTATGGCCGACAAAATCAAAACACTTTAACCGCTGAGGGCGCGGAGAAAAGCCGCAGAGTTCGCGGAGAAATTCTAGATCGAGCGCAGGGCCTTCACGGGGTCTGCCGAGGCGGCGCGGGTTGCGGGGAGGGCTGAGGCCAGCAGCGCAAGCAGCATCATGATCATAACTCCTGCCAGGTAGATCAGTGGATCGGTTGCGCTCACGTCGAAGAGGAATGCACTTACCAGACGTGACACGGCCAGCGAACCCAGTACTCCAAGAAAACATCCGAGAAGGGCGAGCTTGGCGCTCGACTTGAGGACGAGGCTTGCGATGCCGCTGCGTTGGGAACCGAGCGCCATGCGGACGGCGATCTCCTGCGTGCGCAGTGAGACGGAGAACGCGACCACGGCGTAGATTCCGGTGACCGCGAGTAACAGTGCGGCCAGCGCAAACGCTGTGATGAGGTCGGTGTTGAAACGGCGGGGGGCTTCGATGTTGGAGACTACGTCGTCCATCGGCTGAACCTGCTGCAGGGCGAGTAGGGGATCGATTTGGGCGATGGAGGAGCGCAGGGTTTGAATCATCTGCTGGGGCGGGAGCGCGGAACGGAGGGTGATGTATCCGCCGGCGGCGTCCGTGAGCTTGCTACTTGCGTCAGAACCGTAGAGAGTTGCGGGCTGCTGCGCTGGCGAATACCACTGGTCGCTGCTCTCTTCGTCGGGAGAGCCGAGCTTGGTATCGGCCACAACGCCCACGACCGTTGCCCACGGGAGTGCCTTCTGGGGATTGCCGAGGTGCATGCGCTTGCCGACGGCACGCTGGCCGGGCCAGGAATGTTCCGCCATCGACTGGTTAACGATGATGACCAGGGGGGCGTCGGCGCGGTCGTCCGGTGTGAAATAGCGACCATCGAGCAGAGGGATGTCGAGGGCGCGGAAGTAGTCGCCGTAGGGGAAGGCGAACATGGCGAACTTGAGCTTCCAATTTTCTTCCGGCACACCTTCGATGGTGTAGGCAGAGCCTCCGTAAACACCGGACGCAGGAAGAATGTTGGTAATGCCAACGGCTATGATGCCGGGCTGGCTGGAGAGCCGGTCGACGACTGCATGGTTGAAGGAGTCGGCGGAAGCATGGGTGGAATATTGGTTGAGCGGCAGTTGAAATTCGGCGACGAGCACGTGGTCGGGACGGAAGCCGGGGTCGACGGCGCGCATCTTCTGGAAGCTGCGCAGGAATGCGCCGGAGACAGTGAGCAGCACCAGGGCGATGGCGATCTCAAACACAACGAGAGATGAGCGCAGCCAAGTATGGCTGGAAGCGCCTGTGCCGCTGCGGTCGCCGTCTTTGAGACTTTCCGTGAGGTTGGTGCGCAGGGCAGCGAAGGCGGGCGCGAGGCTGCACAGCGCTCCGGTCGCCAGGGAGAGCAGCAGGGCGAAGGCGGCGACGGTCGAGTCAATCGCGATGGAGTCGACGCGCGGCATGGATTCGGGCAGGAGGTGCAGAGCGGTGCGGATGGCGATCGCGGCAAATGCCAGGCCGAGCAGGCCACCGGCCAGACTGAGCAGGAGGCCTTCGACGATCGATTCTCGGAGGATGACGCTGGAGCGCGCACCCAGGGCCAAGCGAACGGCGTATTCGCGGCGGCGGCGGATGGCACGGACCAGCAGCAATCCGGCGGCATTGACGCAGGCGATCAAGAGGACAATGGAGACGGCCAGGAACAAGGTGCGCAGCAGGGGGCGGACGTCCCCGACGGCAGACTCGCGCAGCAGCTTGACGTCACCCTGAATTTGGATCGCGGCCATGCGTGCGGGAAAATTGCGCATGACTTGCCGGGTGACGCGGTCGACATCCTGCGCTGCCTGCGCCAGAGTGACGCCGTCTTTGACTCGGCCGACCATGCGGTATCCCCAATAACCCTCGTGCTCATCGGACAACTCGCCGGGTGTCAGGCTCATCGGCACCCAGAGCTGGGTCTGGTCGAGTAGACCGTCCGCCAAAGGAAAATCAAAACCGCGCGGCATGACGCCGATGATGGTGTACGTTTTGCGGTCGAGGTCGATGGGACTGCCGAGGACGTGAAGATCGCGGTGATAGCGATTCAGCCACAATGCATAACTAATGACGGCGAGCGGCTGATGAGCGTCCTCTTCCTGTTGGGTGAAGACGCGGCCCAGGATTGGGGGAACGCCGAGAGTTGGGAACACGCCTGCGGTGAAGCGCGCACCGTCGACCTCCTCCGGAGTTGTGGCGCCGGAAAGTTCATAGCTGGCGCCGGTGTAGGCGCCAAGGCTGGAGAAGGCGCTGGTGGCGCTGGAGTAGGTGCCGATTTCGCGTGCCGTGACGGGAGTGTTGGGGCCTCCGCCTATGTGATCGCCCAACAGAACGAGGCGGTCAGGATTGGTGAACGGGAGTGGGCGCAGGAGGATGCCTTCGACGAGCGAGAAGATAGCGGTGGTCGCGCCGATGCCGAGGGCCAGGGTGAGGACTACAGTGAGAGCGAAGCCGGGGGATTTGCGCAGCTGGCGGAAGGCGAAGCGGAGATCGTGCGTGAGTGTGTACATGCGTCCTCCTGGGCTTTTTAAGTCTGGCGAACGAGGTCCCGCTAACAAGATGCGGCAACCCTATTTAGGGTAAGAATACTTGCCTCGCCCAGTGGTTTTTGATTGGGGCTTCCGTTTGGTGCTCTTTTTGTTCGTTCATTCCATCTCGCATACAAAAAAGCCATCTAAATCGAAGTAGACGTCAAACCATTTAGACAAAGCAGGAACATCTTTGCCTGTAACCGTAATCTTCAGGCGGCGGCGCTCTGTACCGACCACTTGTTTGTTGGCATAACTAACGATATGCAGAACGGTGAACCGATTGCTTTTCTCGAAGGCGGAGACGAAGTCTATGTGTTTCGTTTTTCCTGGATGTAAATTGAAAGTCTTTTCGCGAGGGTCGGAACGATCATGCTTCTGTTCTAAATGGACGGGTAACCATTCGAGATTTTCCACGGCAGGCGTGATCTCCGACAACTGCGCCTCTGCTTCCAGAATACTTGTGGTCTCACTTTTGTTAACGACTTCAAAATAATATGCCATAGCGTGCTTTCCACTATCCGGGTCGATCCATGTTTGCGGAATCACCTTCGTTATGGCGAACGCAGGTTGGAGTCGTACATGGTCTGCACGCCATACATAGTAGCCAGCGAAGAAAAGTGCGACGACGCACGCGGTGAGTTTTACTGGATATGGCCAATCGGACGTTATGAAACGCCACCCAAACGCGACGGCTAGCACGCTGCCTCCCCAGATGGCCGCCTGCCACCTTGTAAACAGCAGCGGGAAATATTCTTCCAAGTGATCCAGTTCTTTGAATCGTCTTTTGAACCACTGGCCGACTTTGGACATAAAAATCCGTCAGAAAAATACTATGCCTCCTGAATGGGCGAGGTAAGTATATTCTTGCCCTATTTAGGACCGATCAATCCATGAGCTTCATGGTTAGATAGGTGAAGGTCTCGGCGTTGGTTCTGGCCTCCTGTTTTTTGTCGGCGCCGGCGCCGTGTCCGCCTTCGGTGATTTCGTCGTAGAAGAACGGCTTGTGAAACTCTTCCAGGCGCGCCGCAAACTTGCGGGCATGAACCGGGCCGACGCGATCGTCTTTCGTGGTCGTAAAAATCAGCGGCTCAGGATATTGCGCATTCGGCTTGAGTTGGTTATAGGGCGAGATGGAGGCGAGAAACGCTCGCTCCTCCGGCACTGAAACCGAACCATACTCGCCGACCCACGACGCGCCGGCGGACAGATGCTCGAAGGCCAGCATGTCGAGCAGCGGGACCTGAATCACAACCGCATTCCACATCTCGGGGTGCTGGGTGAACTCGACGCCCATCAGCAGACCGCCATTCGATCCGCCGATAATGCCGAGACGGCGCGACGAAGTGATCTTGCGGGCGACCAGGTCCTGGGCCACCGCGTAGAAGTCATCGTAAATGCGCTGGCGGTGGGTCTTGAGGCCGGCGTCATGCCAGGCGGGACCGAACTCGCCACCGCCGCGGATGTTGGCCAGGACGAACACGCCGCCATGCTCCAGCCAGAGCTTGCCAGAGACCGCCCGATAGCGCGGCGTGCTCGCGATCTGGAATCCGCCATAGGCGTTGAGCAGGGTCGGATTCGAGCCGTCATAGCGCATGTCCTTGCGATGCACTACGAAGTACGGGACCTTGGTTCCATCTTTTGATGTCGCTTCCAACTGCTCGACGACGTCGGCGCTGGCGTCAAACTGCGGCTTCTGCGATTTGGCCAGAGCGAATGATCCGTCGCTGGCGTCTCCCAGCCACAACGCGGGCGGAGTTAAGAAACCCTCGACGCTGACAAAAAAGCGGTCGTCGGTGCGGCTGAAGGTTCCGTTATTGATGGTGAGATTGTCTGGCACGGGGAGCGGCTTGCGCGTCCAGTTGCCACCGCTTCCGAAGGTGTATACATACGCGCGCTGCTGCACGTGTTCGAGCGTGGTCAGGATCAGGTGATTTTTAGTAGTGGAGAACCACTGTTCAAACTCCTGGGAAGTTGGGGCGAACACCACGACGGGGTTGATGCGGGTCTGATCTTTTTCGAGCGCGGACAGATCGAGCGCAACGACCGATCCCTGAGGAATCTTGGCATGACCCTCGGGCGTCCAATCTTCGTCCAGTTCTGTGATTAACTGACCGTCGAGCATGCCCTCCACTCGCGCCTTCTGCGGCATGGCCAGTTTTTTTGGTCCGCTGGGCAGCAGCAGGTAAGTCTCATGTGCGAAGGTGCTCAGATTGCGCGTCACGATCTTGGCGATGTGGCCCTGTCCATCGATGAACGCCTGGGCATAATCGCCGTAGCCGTTGTCTTTGACATCTCCGCGGAAAACTTCGGTGGAGCTCTCCAGGGGCTGGCCGCGCTTCCACTGGCGTACGGTAATGGGGTAGCCGGCTTCGCTCATGGTTCCCGGACCCCAGTCGCGGCCAATCAGCAGCGTGTCTTTGTCGACCCACGCCTCGGTCTGCTTGCCGCGCGGCAGAACAAAACCGCCCTCCACAAATTTGCCCGTCTTCAGGTTGAACTCGCGGAGGGTATCCGCGTCCTCGCCGCCCGCGGACAGCGCCACCAGGCAAAGCTCCTCCTCTGGCTGCAGGCAATCCAGCCCTTTCCCCACCCAGCTCTGCTTGTCGGTTTTGGCGAGCGCGTCGTAGTCGAGCAGGGTTTCCCAGTGCGGTTCGGCCGTCAGATAATCCTTGAGCGTGGTGCGGCGTACGATTCCGCGGACATGCTCGGCGTCGCGCCAGGTGTTGTACACCGCGCCATTGCGGAGCTCTGGGTCCGGCAGGCGCTCGGGAGATTCCAGCACTTGCAGGGCGTCGGCTTGCAGGGGCGCGAAGTGAGTGTCCTTCTCCAGAACCGCTGCCGTGCGCGCGTTCTCTGCGTTCACCCAGGCCATTGGCTTTTCGCCGTGGATGTCTTCGAGCCAGGTGTAGTTGTCGGGCTGCTCGGTTATCGACTGCTGAGCGGGTGCGGGGATGGCAAGCAGCGCGAACATGGCAGCCGCAGTTGTCAGCAGCGTCGCGGCTGTGATTCTGACCGAAAGTATTTTCAAAGCGCACACTCCGTTAGGGAAGGTCTGATCAAGTATGCCAAAGCGAAAAGCAGGTTTCTCGACTCCGCAAAATTGCCCCAAAAACCGGGGCAATTCTGCTCCGCTCGAAATGACAGACTTGATCTTAATCAGAGTTTCCTCAGCAACCATTGTTCGCGGATGCCGATGGCCTCGGCAGTAAGACGCCCAGACCGATCGCTGAAGAAGCAGTATCGCATCCCCACAACCTGTCCGTCACGAAAAGTGTGTGTGTTCTAGCGAGAGGTTTGGGCTTCCTGCAGGAGGGGGCGAAGGGCGTCGACGGAGACTCCGAGGGTGCCTCCGGTGAAGCCGTCCATGTAGGCGGAGTTGACGCCGATGACTTCACCTCTGTTGTTGAAGACGGGGCCGCCGCTGCCGCCGTGGGCGGTGGGGGCGTCGTAGATGAGTTTGTCGCCGACGACGTCTCCGAGATGTCCGCAAGTGGTGGAGGGGCGAATCAGCGACAGTGCGGCCAACTCACTCGCCGCGTTGATGTCGTTGTGACGGTAGGCCATACGTTCGTAAATCCCGGTCGGGGATTTCGCGACCATACCGGCGATGCCCATGGGGTAGCCGATCACGGTG
>Ga0210395_10001411_pt1 | contig 18596 bp, 14 predicted proteins | sample IncBWH4OmetaG_FD_150861 | JGI IMG/M metagenome (GOLD analysis project Ga0210395, IMG submission 150861) | Forest soil microbial communities from Barre Woods Harvard Forest LTER site, Petersham, Massachusetts, United States - Inc-BW-H-4-O ...
CGCCGGCCCCCGCCAGCTTCAAGATGCGGTACTGCTGGGGAGTCAGGCCGCTGTCGACTCGCTCCAGCGCCCGGAACAGGCGCATCACGGTAAGCACGGCCGCCTGCGCGGTCGGCACGTCCAGGGTCTCAGCGCCCGGGTCCGGATCGGTCATGTCTTCATCCCCGATAGTACGAAGCTCTTACAGTTCGTAAGCCTAACAAACCAGCCAGCATGCATGTTCCCAGGTGCCGGCCCCGGCCAGGCCGGAGTGGCCTGACCTGGCATATGACAATGTCACGCCCTCAGAAGATCCAGCAGGTGTGGCGGCACAATGGTGTCTTCGACAGTTCCCCGGGGTCTGGCAGCCTCATTGGCGGAAGGCAGTTGCATCAGATGGACGTGACCGGCCGCGCGGGGCGGCTGCAGGGTAAGCAGGTGCTGGTCACCGGGGGCACCACCGGCATCGGCTTGGCCATTGCCGGCAGGTTCCTGCGGGAGGGCGCGAGGGTGGTGGTGACCGGACGGAATCAGGAGTTGGGCTTGCGCGCGGAGGGGGTGCTCCGCGATGTCGGCCAGAGCTGGTTCGTGGCCGCTGACGCTGGCGATCCTGCTGCTGTAGCACGTTCGGTGGATTTGGCCGTCGAGCAGCTCGGGACTCTCGATGTGCTGGTTAACAACGCCGGGATCGGGGTTGAGGCGGGCCTGCTGCGAACGCCCCTGGCGGACTGGGACCGGGTGATGGACGTGAACGTGCGGGGCTACTTCCTGTACGCGCGGACCGCGTACCCGTACCTGGCTAGCCGCCGTGGCTGCATGATCCACATCGCGTCCGACGCGGGCATCTGGGGCGAGCAGTCCATCGGGCTGTACTCGGTGTCGAAGGCGGCGGTGGTGATGCTGGGGAAGATGCTGGCGCTGGAGGGAGGCCCTGACGGCGTGCGCTCGAATGTGCTCTGCCCGGGAGACACCTGGCCCGGGATGCGGCACATGGCTCCGCCGGGAGAAGAAGACCGGCCCGAGCGCGGCGACTGGCCGATCCCGCCGATCGGCCGGATCGGCGAGCCCCGCGACGTTGCCGCCGCGGCGGTCTTCTACGCGAGCGACGAGGCGGAGTTCATCACCGGGACGTCGCTCCTGGTCGACGGCGGCATGACCGCCGGTTATCACCAGCGCGACAAGAGCCCGCTGGCCGAACCCGGGCCCTGATCCGCAGCACCGCGTAAGTGGCTCCTGGCTATCCGAGGCAGCAATCACGGTTCGGCCAGGCTGGCCGAACCGTGACATGGCCGTTGCCTGTGCCGGAGAGCCCGGGGGTCCCCCGCGGTTCCCGGGTTCAGCTCATGGATTTGGCCCCGTCCAGGGATTCGCGGATGATGTCGGCGTGGCCGGCGTGCTGTGCGGTTTCGGCGATGATGTGCAGGAGCACCTGGCGGGCCGACCACGATTCGTCGGACTGGAACCAGGGGGCCTTCGGCAGCGGGTGCCCGGCGTTCAGGCTGGGCAGGCTGGCGACCAGTTCGTCGGTCCGGTGGGCCACCTCGGCGTAGTCGGCCAGGACGGCGGCCATCGTCTCGCCGGGCAGCAGCCGGAACTGGTCAGCTCGCTGCGCATAGTCGTCCTCGGTCATGGCGGTGAAGTCCTTCATCGCCGAGGTGCCCTCCACGATGAAGTTCGCCCAGCCCAGCTCGGCGGCCGTGACGTGCTTGATCAGGCCGCCCAGGCATAGCTCGCTTACGGTGGTGCGCTGCCTGGCCTGCTCGTCGGTGAGGCCGCGCGTGGTGAAGCGCAGGAAGTGGCGGTTCTTGGCCAGGGCGGCCAGCAGGTCCACGCGCTCGCCGTCGGCAGTGGATGCGTCAGCCGAGCCGCTAGCGGCCAGGCCGTCAGTGATCGGCGTGCTCATTGTCATGATCGGGGCCTTTCGATACGGGCGGGATTTCGTTGCCGGTCAAAGCCCACGCTACGGACCATAGCGGCCACTTCCTGACCTGAATTACCCGATGATGGTGACATGGCCAATACCAGCACGCGCACGCTGCGTTTGCTGTCACTCCTGCAAACACGCCGGTACTGGCCGGGTCCTGAACTGGCCGGACGGCTGCAGGTTTCGCCGCGCACCCTGCGGCGGGACATCGACCGGCTGCGTGAGCTGGGTTACCCGATTCAGGCCCAGCGCGGCGCCGAGGGCGGCTACCAACTGGCCGCGGGCACCGCGCTGCCACCGCTGCTGGTCGAGGATGAGGAGGCCGTCGCCCTGGTCATCGGTCTGCAAGCGGCCGCGCAGAGCGCAGTCGAGGGCATCGCGGAGTCCTCGGTGCGCGCGCTAGCCAAAGTGGTACAGGTCATGCCGGCCCGGCTGCGGCGCCAGGTCGAGGCGCTGGGCGCGATGACGGTGCCCGCAAGCTGGGGGAGCGCGGCCCAGGCGAGCGTGGACCCAGGCATCCTCACCACCGTCGCGCTGGCCTGCCGGGACAGCGAACGGCTCCGCTTCTCCTACACCGCAGCCGACGGCCAGCACACCGGCCGCCACGTGGAACCACACCGCCTGGTCCTGCTCGGCCGCCGCTGGTACCTGGCCGGCTACGACCTCGGCCGGCACGACTGGCGCAGCTTCCGCCTGGACCGCCTCACCGCACCATGCGGCACCGGGACACGATTCCGGTCCCGCACGCTGCCCGCCGCCGACGCCGCCGCTTTCGTCCGGGCCGGCATTGACAGCGTGAGCGCCGTATACGAGGTTGAGGTTCTCATCCAGGCTCCAGCCGCAGCCGTACGTCAGCGGATCGGCCAGTGGGCTGCTGTCCAGGACATTGACGCCACCCGCTGCCGGGTACGCATGACGGCCGACTCGCTGGACTGGCCCGTCATGGCGCTGGGCGCGGCCGGCGCAAGTTTCCAGGTGATCTCCCCACCTGAACTACTTGACCGGGTCCACGACTGGGCCCGCCGATTCAGCCAGGCCAGACTCACAACGCACAACGACTGACGCGGCGGTGCTCCTGAGCCGTCACTGGCTCGCCGGGGGAACCGCCGGCCCGATGCTGGCCGTGCGGGCAATAACACAGCGACCCGTCCGCCCTGGAGAAGAACCGCCAGTCTGGCAGTCATCGCGTTCCGGTTGGCGAGCGCGGACGCGTGGTCTAGCCTGCTGTGACTATGGCCGGTGTAGCTGGTTCCGGTAATCTGGCGTGCGGGCATCCCGTGCCGCCGGGATCTCGGTTCTGCCCGGTCTGCGGGCAGCCGGCCACCCGCAGCGCGGCCCCGTCTCAGTCGTCGACGGCGCCGTCGCCAGCGGTCCCCGCCTCGCCGCAGTCCACGTGGCCGCCGTCGGTGTCACCCATGGCCGCTCCGCTGCCGCAATCAGAGTCCACGCCCTGGGACTCCTGGTATGCGCCTCGGCGTCCGCCGCCCCCGCCGTCCGGCCCGCAGCCGTGGCCGGCGCCACCGGGCCATGTACCTCGGCCGTCACCCGCGGCCCCGCCGGCGTGGCCCGCAGCGCCGACCGCGTTTGCGTCCCCGCCGCCACCGGGCGGTGTGCAACCGCCGCCCGCCGACCCGGGTGCGACGCGGGTGGATGGCCTGGGTCCGGTGCCGTCTGGCGACCTGCCCACGGCGATGCTTGACGACCTGCGACTGGCGCCTGCCTCTGGCGGCCCGCGGCGTTCCCGCCGCCCGCTGGTCCTGGTGATCGTGGCCGCCGCGCTCGTGGCGGTCGTGGCCGGGGTCGTCATCTTCCGGGCCCACTCGGGTGGCAGCGCCGCAAGCGGCACCACCTCGCCTGCCTCGTCGCAGGACGCGCGGCGGCTGGCGGCGGTGCGGCTGTCCGGGCTGCTGGCGCAGAGCGTCACCGACCGTGCCGCCGTCATCGATGCGGCCGCGGACGTGCGCGGCTGCGGCCCGTCCCTGCGCCAGGACGAGCGGACCTTCGCCAGCGCAGCCAGCTCCCGGCAGCGTCTGCTCTCCCGGCTCGGGAGCCTGCCCGGCCGTTCCCTGCTGCCTGCCGCGATGCTGCCGGACCTGACCGGCGCCTGGCAGGCGTCAGCCCAGGTGGACACCGATCTCGCCCAGTGGGCGGAGGGCAAGATCGCCGGCGGCTGCCGCGGCAACAGCCGATCCGACGCCCGCCTGCGGGCCTCCTACGTCCCAGAGGGCCAGGCGACCGCCGGCAAGCAGGCGTTCGCCAGCCTCTGGAACCCGGTCGCCAGACGATACGGCCTCACCACCTACCAACCGAACCAGTTCTAAACGGTCCGGTCGTTTCCGCGCGGCCAGCCGCCTCACGATGTCACGTGAGTCCAGCTGCAGACCGAAGTTCCATTGCTGCTCAGGCAAGTCTGCTGGTGAACGGATCGAAACCCCGGAGGCACCGCCCGGCCTCATTCCTACCCCAGTGGCTGGCCATGTCTTTCAGCTCCCGGCTACTGCCTCAGCGTTGATCAGGCGGGCGATCGCCGGGTCGCGGCGCAGCCTGTCCAGGTAGCGGTGGCGGTTAGGCCCGATGCTTCCGACCGGGATGCCCAGCCTGGCGCTGATCTCTGTGTAGGGCACCGGAGGATCAGCGATGAGCATGGCCAGCAGTCGCTGGTAGCCCGGGGGCAGGCGGGCGAACGCCTCGCGCAGCGCGGCATTGCGCTCGGCCACGAGCAACTCATGCTCGGCCGTCGCGGTCCGCTCGTCCGGCATGTTCTCCAGCCCCTGCCCGTCGGTCGGCAGCTTGCATGGAGCGCGCAGGACCCGGCAGCATTCATGCCGGGTGGTGGTGGCCAGCCAGCCCGGTAGCGCGTCGGGATCGCGGAGGCTGTCCAGGTGTTCCACCAGGTACAGCCAGACGGCCTGGCCGACGTCCTCGGCGTCGGCGCCACCTAGCCGGTACCGACGGCAGATCGACCAGATCAGCGGGGCGTACCGCTCGACAAGTCCGTCCCATGCCTGTTTGTCGCCATTTCTGGCGCTGGTCACCAGGTCGGCAACTGATGGGTCATCGCGCATCGGGTGAGGATCCTTTCGGGTAAGTGCACCGGGGTCGTGGCTGCGGTGCCCGCTGCGCCGGTGCTGCCTTCGGGGTGTGCCATCGCAGCATGGGACTTCGCCGGGCGCCAGAATTCTGTGGTGGTCCAGTCGGGCTTTACCGCACCTGCTGTGGTCTGAGGGGTCATCGTCTTTGCTCCTTGTGGTTTGTGGTCTCTGTAACTTGAAGCCGAAGGTTGCTGGATCACACCTGCCCAGCGCCGGCGGGCCAGGAGGCGGTTCCTTGTCGGACATACCAGTTAAGATGCGGCATGAGGCGGGTATTGGCATCAGGCAACATGCCTATTTATCGCGAACTGTCACCTTAGGTACGCCAGCCGCAGCTTGTGACCTTCACGGTTCTCGGGACCTCAACGCTGGTCGTCGGCGACGGGCTTGCGGTGCTGTTACGTAGCGGTCGGTCGCCACGCATGACGACAGTGCCAGCGCATGGTGGCCGGAGTCGAGTCGTACGACCTGTGCCGTGCTTGGAAGACATGGCACCGCGGCCCGAGGGCAGACTGGGGCCTCGGGCCCGCTCGCGGTGATGGACTCGCTGTCCGATGACCCATCGTTCTACGTGCTGTTCGCGCCGTGATGCGTGGCAGATGCCGCCTGCTAGGTGGCAACAAACGCGACCCGCTAGCTAGGCCTGAGAACTTGGGCGCGTCGTGAGCCAGCGAAGCCCACGGAAGTTGTCAGCACCCTTCAAACGTCCTGCCAGCGTGACGAGGCCTGCGCGAAGCATAAGTAGAGGCGTATTCACGATAGTTTCCGTCGCGGCTCGAGGAGTCCAGAGAATGCCCCGTACAATATATGACGTGTAATTGTCCAGATCCGTCTCCTTTTCCATGAGCTTGTCGTTGTCTGGGGGATCCCACACCCCCCAGAGTTCATTAGCATGCTGCCATGCTAGGTCACGGGATTGTACGACGATGAAATCACAGACATGGTTGGCAAGGAGCTTGACGATCGAACGATCGAACCTTCGTTCGAACTCGTCTTCGAAATGTTCGCGCAGTTTCGGGATCTTCTTGTGAAAGATATCGTTGACCTTCAGGAAATCACCGAGCGTACGATCATCCAGTGACTCGCCCATCTCTTTACAAACCTGGACCACCGCGATAGGCAGGTCAAACAATACATGGCAGGTGACGCCACATATGGCAAATTGCATCGGACTGATCTCCCGATCCTTGCGGTACTCGAACAAGATCCGCCAGCACTTCGGAGCGGGACCGTATTTTGCGGGATCTGTGTATCTGCGTATCGCGTCCAGGTAGCGGTCTGCAAATATCACATCGAATTGAGTGAGGAAGTTGTTGTCGTGGAAGAACCCTCCTCGCATGATCTCTCTATTAATCTCGGCCGTGATTACCCTGTACAGGTGGTTGAAACAGACTACGCCATCACGACCGTCCTTTTTTAGATCAGAGACAGCCGTCTCGAGATCAGAAGGCTCGGGGGCGTTCGCGAGCGGTTCCTCACGGAAAGTGGCCTGGATCGCCTTGAGTCTCTCAAGTACGCCGGCGACGGTGGCGGGTTCTGGGGGGACGGCGACCTCGCCAATTCCTTCGGGCAGCGCGACGTTAGGCATTTAAACGACTCCGTCCTTTCCCCGGCGGGACAAACTGTCTGGCGGATCTGGCTGAGCTTGCTGTAGGCGATACATAAGTGCACCGGCCTGGACTCTTGTCCGCAGCCCGAGCTTCGCGAGGATATGCGATACGTGTACGCTTACCGTCTTCTCGGCGATAAAGAGCCGGCGGGCGATCTGGCGGTTTGTCCGCCCATCGGCGAGTTCGGCGAGTACGGCCCGCTCTCGAGGTGTTAGTGCTGACAGAGGATCTGACGCCTTCCGAGGCTGCCGACTTGGGGCCTCAGAGGGTTGGATCTTCGGCTCTACGACCTGGTCACGAGTGGCAAAGTCGGTGCAGACGCTCGGACCGCCGTCCGGCAGAGTCACGTTAGCCCGGTTAGCAAGTGTCTCGATCTCGCTGAGGAGTGGTCTAGCCCCGAGAGCGCGCGCGGTCACGGCGGCCTTGGTGAGGGCTTCGACGGCACCGGCGGCCCTGGTGCGTTGCCCGAGAAGAGCCTCAGCTCGCCGTAGATGCGCGTACGCGACGGGATAAGGCTGGCGGTTGCGGTCCAAGGTCGCGGCAGCGCGTGACCATGCTCGAGGGTCAGGCTCGCCCAACGCTCGGCTGGCTTCAGCCTCGCATAGCTGGACGTAGCCCTCAACTGACGCCTGAATGGCGTCGGCAGATCCGGCGGCGCGATTAGCCTCGGCCCGCATCCTGGACCGCAGCGCGTCCAAGACGGTCACATCGACAGGTCTGCCGAAGGCCTGCGCCGCGACAGCCAGATCTGCCTCAGCCCGAATCCCGTGCCACAGCAGAGGAGCGAGGACCCAAACGTCATCCGATCTGCCGGCGGCGATGTCCAGCCCGGCCGATACAAAACGGCGGGCTCGCTCTGGCTGTCCTTGCCACATGGCCAGCCCAGCGCGCAACGTGAGAAGCGGAATCTGCAGTCGCGGAGCCACTGTCTCGGTCAGTAGCCCTTCTACGAGCGACAGGTCCTCCTCGGCGGCCTGAAATTGTCCTTGCCCCATCAGGATGCGGCAGCGCGCCAATCGCAACTCGATCGCGGCAGCGCCCGAGGGCCGGACGATAAGCGCTTCCTCAACCATGGCGGTGGCCTCATTCCAACGCCCGATGCGGAACAGCGCGTTGGCGGCGATCGCCCGTATGGTCGTGCCATGACCGTGGCCCAGGCCGAGCTCCCTGAGTCGCACCACGGCGCGCCGCGCTGCAACCACACCTTCCTCAAGCCGGTTCAGTGGGCCACACAGCAGCTGGCATAGCTGTTGATGCGCGTATGCGATGTCATCAGGACTGCGAGAGGCCTCCGCGACCCGTAGGCCTTCCAAAACCGCGGCCAGACCTGGCTCGGGCTCGCCGAGATAGGCCAATCCGAAACCGAGGGTAGCAAGCAGCCGCGCTTGCGCGGTGCTGAGACCTGACGACCGAGCCCGTTCGAGGGCTTCCCTGGCTTGCGCGGATGACTTTTTGAAGGCACCGATCTCGAGAAGCGCCTCCGAGTAACCGGCCTTTCCTGTCACGACTAGTTCCGACGCAGCATCATCCGGCCGGGCTGCGACCGCACGTTGATGGACCACGCATGCCTCCTCGGCCCGGCCCGCTGCGCGCAGGTACCGCCCGAGTTCGTCGTGCAGGCGCACGTATTGTGCGTACGGTGTCGTTGGCAGCCCAGTTACCAATTGCTGGAGCAGTGAGACTGCCAGGTCACTATCTCCGGCAAGGTGGGCGGCGGAGGCGGCCCTTTCGGTCAAACCTGCCTCATCGAAGCCAGTCTCCGAGCCGCGCAACCGATCACGTAGATCCAGCGCGCGCAACCAATGGCTGCTCGCTTCTGCGTATCCATGAAGCTGTTCAGCATCCTCCGCGGCCGCTACGGTGGCCAGAAATGCCCTGAGATACTCCTCTGCTCTGTACCAGTGGCCCGCGATCCGCGCCGCTCCCGCGGAATCCGCGATCGGTACGGTCTCAAGAGCCTCAGCATATCGTCGGTTCACGTAAATACGCTCACCAGGAAGAGCGTCGGCAATCACAACCTCCTGCACAATGCCGTGACGAAACCGGTAGCCGTCTCCAGTCTGGTCTGCCGATATGAGCGATGCGGCGGCAGCAGCGCGGATTGCATCAACGAGATCCCGCTCTGACAAATCGACTACGGCGGTCAGCACACGATGCGGGACAGGCTCACCGCCATGGGCAAGGACACGAACGCAGTGTTGCACTGCAGGTGGGAGCACATTGAGCCGTCGCAGGACCATGTCCCGCAACGTCTGCGGCACAACCGATGGGCCGCCCTCCCGGAGTGCATTGATGATCTCCTCTATCAGGATCGCGTTTCCCCCCGAGCGCTGCCATACAAACTGGACCATATCCGGAGATATTCCAGAATCCGTGGCGGCCACTACCAATTCTGAAACCGACTGCCGATTCAGCGGCTGCAATTCTAGGAACCGGACCCGGCGGTCATGTTGCAATTCGTCAAGCAGAACGCGAAGTGGATGACTGTCACCCGGACCGTCGACGCGGTAGGTACTCAGCAGAAGGACAGGTTGGTCTGTCAGATTGGCCATCAGATAGAGGAGCAGCGCCCGGGTAGAGCGGTCAGCCCAATGCATATCCTCGATAACGACAATCAGGGGTCCATGCTCAGATAGCGCCGCGATGACCTGCACCAGCATGTCCAGGGTAGTCGAGGCAGAGTATGCAGAACTGCCCGCCATGCCGCGTGGCCCAGCGGCTAGTATCACCTCTAGTTCATCCCACCACGGCTTTAGAAGCTCCGCTGCCCAATCGTGGCGAGGATCGCGCAGGAAAATACGCAGGGCAGCTCGCACCGGCCAGAAGGGCGCGTCTTCAGTGACATCAATGGCAGCACCCTGGAAGGCCGCTACTCCTTGCCTTTCCGCATCGGCAGTGAACTCGCGTAGCAGCCGACTCTTACCTATGCCTGTTTCACCACTGACGAATACAGCCACAGCCCGTCCGCGACGCGCGTCATCGAGCGCGGCTACGAGCAGATCAAACTCCTCGACCCGCCCCACAAAAGGCAACGTCGGACTGAGAGCCCCCATATTCCTAGCATAGCCGTGGGCTAAAAGTTCCAACAGTGCTGCTAGTCCTCAGGTCTCACAGTATCCTCAGGCTGGCCTCGGCGATGAGCGACTGGCGGCCAGGCCATCGATGCCGAAGACGACATATATCACCCACCTCGGCAAGGTGGTCTGGCTTTGCCGCGCGATCCAACCCGAGCGCTGCGAATTCCACTTCTCGAACAAGCTCAACGACCAGCTCACGGCCTACCTCGGTGATCCGGACTAGTTCCGAGGCGTGGCCTGTATTCAGAGCGAAAGTCGCGGTGAAATCGGCGGCACCGGAATTGGCAAGGTTTCGCCGCCGACGGCGCCGTCCGCGTTGGCCACCGCCCTATCCGACTTGGGCGGTCCGGCCGGCCCAGTAGGGCGCCCGGAGCTGGCGCTTGAGAAGCTTGCCCGATCCGGTGCGCGGCAGCTCGTCCGTGAAGTCCACCGACCGCGGCACCTTGTAACTGGCCAGGTGCTCGCGCGCGTACGCCGTGATCTCCTCGCCGGTCAGCGACGATCCCGGCGACCGCACGACCGTCGCGTGCACGACCTCGCCCCATTCATCCGAAGGGATCCCGAACACCGCGACGTCGTAGACCCCGGGATGCTGCTCCAGTGCAGCCTCGATCTCGGCGGGGTAGATGTTCATCCCGCCGGAGATGACCATGTCGTTCTTGCGGTCGCAGATGTACAGGTAACCCTCCTCGTCCCAGTACGCGATGTCGCCGACCGTATGGAAGTCGCCGCGGCTGTTCGACTGATAGCTGGCGTCGTTCTTGTGGTAGGTGTCGAACACGACCTTGGACCGGATGAAAACCTCGCCGGGATGGTCCGGCCCGGTACCGGTGACCTCGTTGCCGTCGGCGTCGACCAGCATGATCTCGATACCAGGGGCCGGCTGGCCGCAGGAACCCGGTTTGCGCATCTGGTCCGCGGGCAGCAGCACGGTGTCCACGCCGAGTTCGGTCGACCCGTAGACCTCGAACAGCGACTCGGGCGGGAAGTCCGCCACGTACTGCTGCTTGAGCGCGTAGCTCCACGGAGCCGCGTTGGCGATCATGACGCGCATGGAGGAGCGGTCGTAGCGGTCCTTGACCTCCCGCGGCAGCGCGCAGATCATCCGGACCAGCGCCGGCGCGGAGAACGTCGAGGACACGTGGTACTTGTCCGCCAGCCGCAGCCAGTCCTCGGCATCGAACTTGCGCTGCACCACGATCGTCTGGCCGAAGAGCAAGCCGGCGCCCATGAACGCGCTGGGGCCGCTGTGGTACAGCGGGCCGGAGGTGATGTAGATGTCGTCGGGCCGGTAGCCGAACAGGTTCAGCAGGGCGCCGAGCACTTCCGGATCCGGGGCGCCGGCCCGGACCGCGCCCTTCGGCTTGCCGGTCGTGCCGGAGGTGTAGATCATCGTCCCGCCCGAGCCGGCCGCGTCCCCGACGTCGGGCGCGCCGGCCGGCGCGGCCGCGATGTCGGCGGCGGTCAGCATCCCGTCCGGGGCCTTCGGGCTCTCTGGGGCCGGGCCGCCGACCGCGATGATGTGCCGCACCTTGTCCAACTGACCGCGAAGCGTCACGAACATCGGCGCGTGCTCGTAGTCCACGTAGGCGACCTCGGCGTCGCTGTGGTTGATGACGTAGAGCGCCTCCTCCGGTGTCAGCCGGTAGTTCAGCGGCACGGCGACCGCGCCGATCTTCCTGGTGGCGTTCATGATCGCCACCACCTCGGGTGAGTTCGGCCCGCACCACAGGACCTTGTCACCTGGCCCGACCCCCAGCGAGAGCAGCAGGTTCGCCACCCGGTTCGACTGCGCCTCAAGCTCGGCGTACGTCCACATAACGACGCTGCCGTCCGGCTTGTCGTCGATGACGCCAGGCTTGTCTGGCTGGCTCTGAGCATAGATCGAAAGGGTGTCCGGCATCGCACCTGTCCCTCATGGCCGCAGTCGATGGGTACTGGCGGTTGACCGCATCCGCCTATGGTCAATTTACGGAACCGGCATCGATCGGTAAATCCTGCCTGCCGTCAATCACCGTGCCTCGCCGAGCATCCGGCCGGTTACCTCGCCGAGCTTGGCGCGGAACTGCCGGTCGTAGGCCTCTGGCAGGGCACGTGAGGTCCTGATCCCGTCGAAGAATTGCCCGGTGACCCCATCGAGGGCCGGATCGGTGATGAGCCGCATGGTTGCCTCACCGCCGTCCTGGACCGTGGAGACCGGGGTGATGCCACCTTGCCTGACCATCGCGGTGTTCATGAAGGTCGCCGGGTGCAAGCAGTTCACCGTGACGGTGGCCGCGTCAAGCTCACCGGCCAGCTCGAAGGTGAATGCGGCCAGCGCGAGTTTCGACCTGCGGTAGGCGTCCACCCCGTTGTACCCGTGCTCGAACTCGGCATCGGCGGGGTCGAACGCGACCTGGCCGAGCGAGCCTACGTTGACGACCCTGGACGGTGCCGATGCGGTCAGCAGCGGCACGAGCAGCCTGGTGAGCAGCACCGGCGCGAGATAGTTGACGGCGAACCGCAGTTCGTGGCCGTCCGCGCTCACCTGCCGCACCTCGCCAGGCGCGCCGAAGCCGATCCCCGCGTTGTTCACCAGGACATCGAGCCGCGGCACCTCCGCGCTGACCAGGGCCGCAAGTTCCCGCACCTCGCCGAGCCGGGCCAGATCAGCGACAAGTCCCCGCGCACCGCCGCCAAGCTCCGCACAATTATCAGCCACACGCACCGGATCGCGTCCGTGGGCAAGTACCTGCCAGCCTGAACTAGCAAGCTCCCTGGCCAGGTAACGGCCGAGCCCGGAGGTGGCCCCGGTGATCAGCACGGTAGGCGGGGCGTCAGCCATCTAACCTCCAGCACGATAACATCGGCACCGGCTGCCTCCAGACGGGCAGCAGCTACACCTGAGCCTAAAGCAGAACCGCTGCCGGAGCAGGCTCGACCTCGGCCGTCAGCAGCCCGGTTATCGTGACAGCGTCGGCGTTAGCAGTCCAAATTGTGCCCACCGCATCGCGAGGGAGTGCCCATGCCTTACCGGGTGGTCATCATCGGTGCCGGATTCGGCGGGATCGGCATGGCGATCGCGCTCAAGCAGGCAGGCATCGACGACTTCGTCGTGCTGGACCGGGCCGATGACCTCGGCGGAACGTGGCGCGATAACAGCTATCCGGGCCTGGCCTGCGACGTGCCGTCGCACTTGTACTCGTTCTCGTTCCGGCCCTGGCGCTGGAGCCGGCGCTTCCCGCCGCGCGAGGAGATCCTGGCTTACCTGCACGCGCTGGTCGCCGAGCACGGCCTTGGCCCGCATCTCCGCTTCGGCTGCGGGGTGGAGGCGGCCGCGTTCGACGAACGCCGCGCGGTCTGGAACCTCACCGTTGCCGATGGCGGCACGCTGTCGGCGGCCGCGGTCGTCTGCGCCGTCGGCCAGCTCGGCCGTCCCGCCCTGCCCGACATCGCCGGCCGGGACGGGTTCGCCGGCCCCTCGTGGCACTCCGCCCGCTGGAACCACGATGTCGACCTGGCAGGCCGGCGGGTCGCTGTCGTCGGAACCGGGGCCAGCGCCATCCAGTTCGTGCCCGAGATCGCCAAGGTCGCCAGCCACGTCGATGTCTACCAGCGCAGCGCGCCGTATGTGCTGCCCAAGGCCGACCGGCCGTACCGTGACGCCGAGCAGGCGCTGTTCGACCGGCTGCCCGTGGTGCGCAAGGCCGACCGGCTGCGCATCTTCCTCTACGGCGAGCTGCTCACCAGCGGCTTTGTCCTGTCGCCGAAGCTGCTGGCCGCGCCGATGCAGCTGTGGCGCCGCCAGCTCCGCACGCAGATCGCCGATCCTGAGCTGCGCGCCAAGTGCGTCCCTGACTACGTGATGGGCTGCAAGCGGGTGGTGTTCTCCAACGACTGGTACCCGGCACTGGCGCGGCCGAGCGTCGAGCTGGTCACGGACCGGATCGTGCGGATCGTCCCGGACGGGGTGGTCACCGCCGACGGCACCACCCGCACCGCGGACGTGATCATCTACGGCACTGGCTTCAAGGCGGTGGAGTTCCTCGCGCCGATGCTGGTGTCCGGCCTGGGTGGCAGGCGGCTGCAGGACGCCTGGCAGGACGGGCCGCAGGCTTACCTCGGCATCACGGTTTCCGGGTTCCCGAACTTCTTCATGCTCTACGGGCCGAACACCAACCTCGGCGGCAATTCGATCATCTACATGCTCGAAGGCCAGATCGGCTACGCACTCGGCGCGATCCAGGCGCTCGAGGCCGAGCGCCTGGCCTGGCTTGACGTGCGCCCCGAGGTGCAGCACGCGTTCCGCTCCTGGGTGCAATCGGCCAGCCGGACGTCGGTGTGGGAGAGCGGCTGTCACAGCTGGTACACGACGGGCGGGCGCAACACCAACAACTGGCCCGACCATACGTTCTTGTACCGGCACCGGGTCCGGCACTTTGACCTGGCCGCCTACCGGGTCATGCCGGAACAGCCGGCCCTGCCCGGCCCGGTCGCGGCATGACCGCCCGCCGCGCTCGCCGGGGGTTGCGCCTGCCGCCTGCGGTCATGCGCCTCGGGGTGCGGCAGCTCGGCACCCGCTGCCTTGACCCGGCTCTGCCCTGGCCGGTGCAGCGCACGCGGCTGGACCAGCTCACCGGGGCCTCCCTGCTGCCGCGCGGCACCACGGTCGCCGAACAGGCCATAGCCGGGGTGCCCGCCCAGGTGGTGTCGTCCCGGGCGGCGGGTTCGCACCGGACGGTGATCCACTTTCACGGCGGCGGCTACTGCGTGGGCTCGGCGCGCACGGTCCGCTCGTGGGCGGCGCACCTGAGCGCCCAGGCGAGCTGCCGGGTCGTGCTGCCCGAGTACCGCCTGGCCCCCGAGCATCCCCACCCGGCGGCGCTCGAGGACGCCCGCGCGGTGCTGAGAGCGCTGTCCGGGGAGACCAAGCCGGGCTCGGTGGTGGTGTCGGGCGACTCGGCAGGCGGAGGACTCGCCCTGGCCCTGGTCCTGTGGATGCGCGAGGAAGGCCTCGGGCTGCCGGCCGGCTGCATCCTGCTTTCGCCGTGGCTCGATCTCGGCCGTGACCGCCGCGCCGTCCCGGACCTGGTGCGCCGGGACGTCCTGCTCAGCCCGGACTGGCTCGACGCCTGCGCCCGCGCGTACGCCGACCCGTCCGCCTGGCCCGGCCACCTGGTCTCCCCGTTGCGCGCCGCGCACTCCGGCCTGCCGCCGCTGCTGATCCAGGCCGGGACCGACGAACTGCTCGCCCCGGACGCCGAGTTGCTGGCCGCCAGCGCTTCGGCCGCCGGGGTGGACGTGACCTACACCAGGTGGCCACGCATGTGGCACGACTTCGCGCTACAGCCAGGTTTGCTCGCCGCTGCCGACAGCGCGCTGGCCCAAGCATCCTGGTTCGTCAGCAAGGTGACGGCCAGTTCGTGACGCTTCCCGCCTGCGGTCCAGTCCTCCGCGCAGGTTCTCGCGCACCCGGAAGATAGGCCGCGTACTACCGGGGGAGTACGCCCGTTGAGTACCCGCCCCGCTCAGGTGTCTCCCGAGGTACGACGCTCTTCGCGGCGGCGACCGCGAGAATCGGGAGCAATAACCGCTCGGTTCGTGGGAGATCACTATGTCGCACGCTAGCTCGTCTCGGACCCTGGATGCCGGGCAGCGAGCCAATCAGGGAATCGGCCTGCTAGGCAGGCTCGGCCGGGCCTGCTACCGGCACCGCTGGATCACGCTATTCACCTGGATCATCGGCGTCGCCTGCCTCATCGTGTTGTGGCTGCAGTTCGGCGCCGCCGCGCTGAACACCTTCAACAGCAGCGACCCCGGCCAGACCGTGCTCAACCAGCATTTCCCCCGCGCCTCAGGCGATACGCTCACGCTCGCGGTCGCCTCGACGCCCCCGATCACGTCCCCTGCCGTCAAGGCGCAGATCACGAGCGCCCTCGTCCCGTTCGAGCGGGCCGCGCACGTCACCTCGGTCAGCGACCCGTACACCACCCCGGGACAGATATCCCGCGACGGGCACATCGCGTTCGCGACCGTGCAATTCGGCATCGCGGGAACCAGCATCTCCAACAGCGAGGCCACCTCGCTGATGAACGACGCCCGGGCCGCTTCGGGTCACGGTGTGACGTTCAGCCTCGGCGGCGACGTGGTCGACCTGCAAGAGACGCCGTACGGCGGCCCGACCGACGGCGTCGGCGTCGTCGCCGCCGCGATCATCTTGCTGATTGCCTTCGGCTCGCTGCTCGCCATGGGACTGCCGATAGCGACGGCGCTCCTCGGCATCGGCGCGGGCCTGTCGCTGATCGGGCTGCTCGGTCACCTCTTCCCCGCGCCGTCGTTCTCCCCGATCATCGCCGGGCTGATCGGCCTCGGGGTCGGCATTGACTACGCGCTTTTCATCGTCACCCGGTTCCGGGAAGGGCTGCGGGCGGGCATCGCTCCGCAGGACGCCGCCGTGACCGCGATGCGCACCGCCGGCCGGTCGGTGCTCGTAGCGGGTATCACAGTGGTCATCGGGATGCTCGGCCTTCTCATCTTGCGCCAGTCGCTGCTGAACGGGGTCGCCGTCGCCGCCGCCGCGACGGTCGCCATGGTGCTGCTCGCCTCGCTCACCCTGCTGCCCGCCCTGCTCGGCTTCAGCGGCACCCGGCTGGCGAAGCCCTCCCGGGTCAAGCCGCCGAAGTGGCTGCGCAGGACGACGGTCCGTTCGGGAAACCCAGGACGGCCGGCCGCCGAGCGGTGGGCCGGGGTCATCCAGCGCCACCCGGTGGTCGCCGCCACCGTGTCCGGTGCCTTCATCCTGGTCCTCGCCGCGCCGGCGCTCGGCATGAAGCTGAGCTTCCCCGACGAGTCGGCGCAGGCGCGCGGCACCATGGGGTACGCGAGCTACGCGACGATGGCGCAGGGGTTCGGCCCCGGGTTCGACGCACCGGTGATCATCGCCGCGAAGCTGCCGGACCCGCACGCGGACACCGCGCGGCTGGCCGCCGCGATCGCCGCCACGCCGGGGGTCGCGGCGGTGACTCCCGTGATCGTGAGCCGGGACGGCGAGGCGGCCATGATGATCGCCTATCCCACCACCGGGGAGCAGGACCCGGCTACGGACACACTGGTGAACCGGATCAACGACACGGTGCTGCCGCAGGCGACCAAGGGCACCGGCATCAGCGCCTACGTCACGGGGCCGAACGCCGGCAACGTAAGCTTCGCCAATCTCATCGGGCAGCGGCTGCCCTGGCTGATCGGCGTGGTAGTCGCGCTGTCCATGGTGCTGCTGCTCGTCGTGTTCCGTTCGGTGGTGATCGCGGTCAAGGCCGCGGTGATGAACCTGCTGTCCATCACCGCCGCGTATGGCGCGCTCGTCATGGTCTCGCAGAACGGGTGGCTTGGCTCCTTGTTCGGGTTCCCCGAGAAGGTCCCGGTGACGACCTGGGTGCCGATGTTCCTGTTCGTCATCCTGTTCGGCCTGTCCATGGACTATGAGGTGTTCCTGCTGTCCCGTATCCGCGAGGAGTACGACAGGTCCGGCGACAATGCCGCGGCGGTGGCCCGCGGGCTGTCCCGCACCGCGCGGGTGATCACGGCGGCGGCGGCCATCATGGTGGCGGTGTTCCTGTCCATCGTGATCGCGCCGAATGTCTCGACCAAGCAGATCGGGCTTGGGCTGGCGGTCGCGATCCTGATCGACGCGACGGTGGTGCGCCTGGTGCTGGTGCCAGCCGTGATGGAGCTGCTCGGGCGGGCCAACTGGTGGCTGCCGGGGTGGCTGGACCGGCTGCTGCCGAAGACCTCCCTCAGCGAGGACGAGCCCCCGGCCGAGGCGCCGGCGGCCGTCCCGGCGAGCAGCTCGCACCGTCCCGGCTGAGGCTTGGGCATTGGTCACGAAGCGGCGCCGGTAGCTGACTACGCGGGGCAAGCACCCCGGTTCGTTCGGGGAAAAGAGAATTAATTATCCCGAACGGTCTCGGCACTACGGTCTGAACCGGCGTATGAGGAGCGGGCTGGTGGTCGCGGTATGGCCCGTTAGCGGGGACCTCGAGATCTACCGGCCGGATCCCCGGCGGGAAGTTCTACATTATGAAAGGTGACAGATAGGCGAGCCGGGAGAGGGCATTGGCAGAGCACGATGTGAAAATCCGACTCGAGGATCGCTACACCGCAGAGTCCGGCGATGTGCAGATGACCGGGGTGCAGGCCCTGGCGCGGCTGCCCATGAACATCCTGCGATCAGACCGCACGGCCGGTCTGAAGACGGCGGTCTTCATTTCCGGCTACGAAGGATCACCCCTCGGCGGCTATGACCTAGAGCTTCAACGCCACGCCAAGCTGCTCGCCGCCTACGATCTCGTCTTTCAGCCGGGGGTCAACGAAGAGCTAGCCGCGACCTCGGTCCAGGGCACGCAGCTGGCGGCCGGTTTGGCTGATGCCCGGGTGGAGGGCGTCACCGGATTCTGGTACGGCAAATCACCCGGCCTGGATCGCGCGTCCGATGCGCTCAGGCACGCCAACCTGATGGGGACGCACCCCCAGGGCGGCGCGGTGGCGTTCGTCGGGGACGATCCGGCCGCGAAGTCATCGACGGTGCCGGGCGCGTCAGAGTTCCTGCTCGCCGACCTCGGGATGCCCGTGCTGTACCCAGCTGACCCCCAGGACGTGCTCGATCTGGGGGCCCATGCCGTGGCGATGTCGCGCCTGTCCGGCCTCTGGGTCGCGCTCAAGATCGTCACGAACGTCGCCGACGGCTCAGGGACCGTGGAGATCAGCTGCGACCGTGTCGATCCGCGGCGGCCCGCGGTGATGTTCGAGGGCAAGCCGTGGGAGCATCGCCCGACGGCCCGGATGCTCCAGCCGGCCCTGTCCGAGATGGAGCGGACCCGTGAAGGTGTCCGGATGGACGTGGCCCGCGCCTACGCGCTGGCCAACCGGCTCAACCGCA